>Ga0209056_10004286_pt1 | contig 15049 bp, 13 predicted proteins | sample GraSoiAngelo_114_FD_185876 | JGI IMG/M metagenome (GOLD analysis project Ga0209056, IMG submission 185876) | Grasslands soil microbial communities from the Angelo Coastal Reserve, California, USA - 14_0903_13_40cm (SPAdes) (version 2) | ecosystem: Environmental > Terrestrial > Soil > Grasslands... | reverse complement strand
CGAAGATGGCGAGGTCGAACGCATCGCTTCGCTTCATTCCCGCGGCGACGACATGCGCCGATTGGTAAGTGGAGAAGACAAGCTTCACGCCGTCGAACTTGGCGGCGAGAAATGCGCGGACTTCTGCGCTGTCGGTGGTGACGGGAAAATCGAGATCGGTCGGGCGAACCACAATCTCGTCGCTGTCCGGCTTCACGGTCGGATCGGAGCAGACGCAGAGGTGCGCGAAGGACTGCCAAGAAGTTTCACGCACCCACTCGTGCAAGGTCTGGCGCAACAAAGCAAGCGACGGAACGAGGACGAGGATGTTTTGCACGCCGATGCGCTCGGCAACCCATAACGCGACGAGCGTTTTGCCTGTGCCGCAAGCCATCAGGGCCGTGGCGCGGTTCTGATCGCGCAACGCGGATAGAAGGTTGTCGATAGCTTGGGCTTGATGCGGAAGTGGATTCTTTGGTTGCCTTTCAATTCTCGCGCCTTCGAGCCACGCGCGAATGACGGCAAAATCCTGCAGTTCGAGTTTGTCGAGATCGTTGCCAGTGATTGCATAGAAACCGGTGCGTTGCTTAACCACGTCTGCAAAGCGGTCGCAGTTCGTGAAGAGCACGCGCCGTTCAACCCGATCCGCAAGGCCGATGAACGTGGAAAGTTCGTCCCATGTCAGCGACGGCCGGCTCGTCCGGAACTTAACTTGATAAGCGTGGTATTCGCCGAGTTGCGTTTCAAAGACGCCATCCACGCCTTTATCGCCAATGGTTAAAGCCAGTCGCTTGCGCAGCGAATGCGGAACGCTCGCACCCGGCCAGAGGTGCTTCGCTTTCTCGGTGGCGACAGTGGCGAGATAAGCCTCGGCGAAAACCTCGAAAGCGTCGCCGCGTCCACCTTTTGTCGCAAGCCCGCTAATGCGTCCTTCCAATTCGCGAAAGCTTGTCAGCCCGTCGAAAAGCCCGCGCTGAAAATAGCTCCGCGTCTTTGGATGGGTCGGAGACATCATTGGATTCTGTTAGTGATTTCCAGATTTAGCTCCCCGGGCATTTTCTGCAACTCGTCACTCCTCCGCGACCAACTTTCCCTCCCGGCAGACGGAAGAATGATCGAGCGGGAACGGTATCAGTCTGTAAACCTCGCTCTTTTCTCCATCGCATCGACTATCCTGGTCAAAAAACCAAATTAGGACACTGCTGGCCGGCGCGTTGCCGCCATCTATCAGCTGATGATAAAGTCACAGCGGATGCATCAATACCAATTCGTGCCAAGAATTCCGTTGATGGATTATGTAGGGAGGCCGGTGCTGGCCTGCGTATTTTTAGCGCTGCTCTGGCTGCAATGGCGTTTTCCTCTGCGCCGCCAACATTTCAGTGTAATGCATCGCCTAATACGCAACTTTGTGCTCTCGATTCCGGGATTCGCCATCGTCCGCCTCGCCATGCTGCCAATCCCGCTTGCGATAGCGATGTGGGCGAAGCATAGACACATCGGTTTGTTGAACTGGCTCGCTCTCCCGGGATGGGCCGCGGGCATCGCGACTTTTCTGATGATGGATTATGCCTACTGGTGGTGGCATTGGGCCAACCACATGGTGCCGGTCTTATGGCGTTTTCACAACGTGCATCACACCGATCTAGATCTCGACGTGAGCACAGCCGCGCGATTCCATTTCGGCGAAATGATTTTTTCGATTGGATTTCTTTCGGTTGCGGTCACGCTCTTCGGGATCGCTCCGATAATGCTAGTTGTGTTCTTCATTACATTCGAGGCCGCGACACTCTTTCATCATTCCAATTGGCGGCTTCCGATTAAACTGGAGCGGCTTTTGAATCTGATCATCGTCACGCCGCGCATGCACGGCATTCATCATTCGATCGTGCAGCGCGAGACCAATTCAAATTGGGGCACGATTTTTTGCTGGTGGGACAAACTGCATCGCACGCTGCGGTGCGATGTGCCGCAAGGCGCCATTACAATCGGTGTCGCCGCGTATCGTGAGGAACACGAACTTACGCTTGGGAAACTCTTCGCCCTACCATTCCGCAGTCAGCGTGAGTGGCGATTGCCCAACGGCGAAGTCCCGGATCGCGCCGTCCAGCCCGCGCATAAGTTGACGGAGTAAGGTCGATTAAAGATCCGCGTAACGTAGCGACAGACCGCGAAAGCGACGCGAGGACGCCCGCACACTGCGGGCACGCAGTGCGCACTCCCAAAGCTGCCGCGAAATAAAAACAGCGTCTTAAATTCATTTTGCACAAAGTGCTTTTGAACACAAATGGATGACCAACAGAAAACATAAGCGCGTCGCGATTGTCGCCGGCGTAGGACCTGGTTTGGGAGCAGCGCTCGTGCGCAAACTCGTCCAAGAAGGTTGCCGCGTCGGAATGTTCGCCCGTTCGCCTGAATTCGTTGGCAAACTCGCCGCCGAACTTGGGGCGGATGCGCTGACAGTGCCTACAGACATTTCCGACGCAAGACAAGTCGCGGCCGGGTTTCGCAATGTGCGGCAGCAGCTGGGCGCGGTAGAGATTCTGATCGCGCACGCCAGCGGATCGGTTGGCGAAGGGTTGATGAAAACCACTCCGGATCAATTCGAACGATCGTGGCGCGTCGCCGTCTTTGGCGCATTTCTCTGTGCCCGCGAAGCCGTTCCCGGGATGCTGGAGGGCGGCGCGGGCGCTATCATTTTTACCGGAGCAACCTCCTCGGTGCGCGGGCGCGGCGGAGCGGTGGCATTCAGCAGTGCAAAGTTCGCCGTGCGCGGCCTAGCGCAATCGCTCGCTGTCGAGCTTTGGCCCAGGGGTATTCACGTGGCACACATCATCATCGACGGCATAATTGACACGCCAAAGGTGCGCAGGACCTACAAACCTTCCGCCAACGAACCGCTGCTCAAGCCAGAGGCGATCGCGGATTCTTATTGGAATCTTATTCAGCAAGACCGCAGCGCATGGAGTCTGGAAGTCGACCTGCGCCCATACAATGAGGCGTTCTTTGAATAATCGCTGATTCGGTAGGGCGCGGCCGCCGGGCGCGCCGCAGCGGTCACCCCCGGATTTAGAACAGAATCAAGTGATCAACACTGAGCCATCCGGGCCCTGAGAAAAAAAGCCAAATTAGAATCACGAGACAGAGCACCTCGGGAAGATATAAGAATTCGGACAGCCAGCCGAGCAGAGATGTTGCTTTGATATTTCGAATCGCTGTGGTCGCAATTGCCACAATCATTACGCCTCCAAGCATCACGCAGGCAATAGGTGTCAATGCGCCTAGGATGAGAAGGGCGCCACAGACAAATTCGACGGTTGAAACGAAAACAGTGTTGAACTCGGGAAAGGGAACATGCGCTTCGATCAATGTTTGGCGCATCTGTTCCCGTCGCTCACGCACAAAGAGCTTGCCGCGTCCTGAAAGAAGGAACAGCAAGCCTACCACCAGCCGGGTCACGAAAATTGCCAGCCATTCCCAGGCGTGCAGTTCAGTCAGAAATGTCTGAATCCACAACATGCTCTTTATTCGATTACTCGCTGAGAGCGTTTGTTCCTTCTATCAATCGCACCGCAACGGAATAATGGTGCTAAGTCACGTCTCGAAAATTTCGCAGTGACGTCCATGAAAAAGGGTGAAGGCGTTTACAATGTGATCGTGATTGGCGCGGGTACCGCTGGTCTGGTTACAGCAGCTGGAACGGCGGGATTGGGTGGGCGTGTCGCGCTGATCGAACGCAATTTGATGGGCGGTGATTGCCTGAACTTCGGTTGCGTGCCCAGCAAGGCGCTGATTTCCTCCGCGCGGCTTATCCAGCAGATCCGAGAATCGGAAAAGCGGGGCTTGAATCGACAAGAACCGCAGTTCGCTTTCGAAAAAGTGTTTGAGCGCATGCGGGCGCGCCGAGCGAAGATTGCGCCTAACGATTCGCAGGAACGCTTTGAATCGCTGGGCGTGGATGTTTTTCACGGCCAAGCGCGATTCGTTTCGCCACACGAAATTGAAGTTAGCACTTCGCCCTCACCTCAATCCTCTCCCCCAGGGAGAGGCGGGTCAGCCGCGCAAGATCAGCGTCGAACGCTGCGCGCGAAGAATTTTGTCATTGCGACTGGCAGCCACGCGACGATTCCAAAACTCGAAGGGATTGAGGGCGTGCCTTATTTCACGAACGAAACGATCTTCGATGAGCTAAAGGAAAAACCCGAGACGATGATCGTGCTCGGCGGCGGGCCGATCGGCTGCGAGCTAGGGCAGACATTCCGTCGCCTTGGCGTGGAGGTCACGATCATGCAGCGTGGCAATCAGCTTTTGCCAAGAGAAGATCAAGATGCCGCAGAATTTCTTGAGCGTTGCTTGATCAATGAAGGTGTGCGCATCATCAAGAACGCCGACGCGCGTGCGGTGGCGACCAGCGACACCGGGAAAGTCGCGCTTCAATTGTTAGACCGACAGTCGGATCGGCTGGTCGAACCGACTTTCTTTGCCGACGCGCTCCTTGTCGCCGTCGGGCGAACGCCGACTATTCGGAACCTGAATCTAAAATCGGCGGGGGTTGACGTCGATGAGAAGGGCGTGCGCGTTAACGATTATCTACAAACATCTCAACGGCACATTTACGCCGCAGGCGATGTCATTGGACCATTCCTATTCACACACATCGCCGATGCGCAGGCGCGTGTGGTCGTGCAGAACATTCTCGTTCCCGTTCAATTTCTGCGGCAAAAAATGGATTATTCGGTAGTGCCGTGGTGCACGTACACAGATCCGGAAGTTGCTCACGTTGGCCTCGGCGAAAAAGATGCGCAGCAGAAAAGTGTCGATTACGATTTGTTCGTTGTGCCGCTCGAAGATATCGATCGTGCGGTGGTGGAAAGCGAAGATGTAGGGTTCGCCAAAGTTTTGACGGCAAAAGGCTCCGACAAAATTCTCGGAGCGACCATCGTCGCGCCGCACGCGGGCGATTTGCTGCATGAATTCGTCCTTGCAATGAAAGCCGGCATCGGCCTCGGCGCGATCGCATCAACGATCCACGCTTACCCAACCTTCGCTGAGCTCGCACGCAAAGCTGGCGACAAATACAACAAAACGCGCCTGACCCCGCGTGCGAAGAGAGTCTTCACCTGGCTTTACGAACGTGCACGCAGATGAGTACGCATTTGGAGTGCGCGGACATGTCCGCGTCCGCCATTCGGACGGACTCGTCCCGTGGCGAGCTTTCAAAAGCGGCGACGCGTCGCCTTACTCCAAAATCCGCGAAATGAGCAATGACAAGAACGCACACAAAAGCGCGATCGGTCGGATCGTGGCGCTAACATTAATTATCATCGCGCTCTTTCTCGCGATGAGATTTCTGCCAGTCCAGCAACGGTTGATGAATTTCAACGACTGGGTCAGCCAGATGGGTGTAGCCGGCATTTTTATTTTCGTCGTAGTCTATGCCGTGGCCACGGTGCTGCTCGCCCCCGGGTCGATCCTGACAATCGGTGCCGGGTTCGCGTTTGGTCTATGGAAAGGTTTTCTTGCCGTCTCTGCCGGCGCAACCATCGGGGCGTCGTTGGCTTTTCTCATCGCGCGTTTCATTGCGCGTGACAAGATCGAAGCGATTGCGAGACGAAACGAGAAATTTCGCAAGATCGACAACGCGATCGCTCGAGAGGGCACGAAACTGATTTTCTTGCTCCGGCTAAGTCCGGTGATGCCGTTTAACCTAAGCAATTACTTTTATGGCCTGACCGGAGTGAGGTTCTGGCCGTACGTGGTAGCGAGCTGGATCGGCATGATGCCCGGGACGTTTCTCTATGTCTACATCGGCGCGGCCAGCAAAGCGGCGGTCGCAGCCGCTGCCGGTGGCGAAGCCGTGAAACATAGCTGGCAGTACTGGACGTTCCTGAGCGTCGGTTTTTTCGCAACGATCATCGTGACAATCTGGGTCACGAAGATTGCGCGCGACGCGTTGTGCAAGACTCAAGCGGCGTAGAACTGCATGCTTTTCAGGAATAAAGCAGCCTGTTAAAACTTCAGATCAACATGATCGAAAGCAATGCTAAAGAAGCGATCGTTCGCCAACGCTACGCGGCGGGAGCGAAAGAACCAGCGGACAAACTCTGTTGTCCCGTGGATTACCAATCTGAGCATCTTAAAGTAATTCCACCGGAAGTGGTTGAGCGCGATTACGGTTGCGGTGATCCCTCGCGTTATTTGCGAGAAGGCGAAACCGTTGTCGATCTGGGCAGCGGCACAGGCAAAATCTGTTTCATCGCTGCACAAATCGTAGGTCCGAAAGGCAAAGTGATCGGAGTCGATATGACCGACGAAATGCTGGAGGTGGCGCGCCGGAACGCACCGATTGTCGCGAAGCGCATCGGTTACGCGAACGTGGAATTTCGCAAGGGCCGCATTCAAGACTTGGCGCTCGATCTCGAATTGTTAGATCGACAACTGAAACAAACCCCGATCACAAATGCTGCTTCATTTCTCGCAGCGGATGAACTGGCTGAAGAATTGCGCGTCAAACACCCGCTGATTGTGAGCGATTCGGTGGACGTGGTCGTTTCAAATTGCGTCCTTAATCTGGTCGAGCCGAAGTCAAAACGACAGCTGTTCGAAGAAATCTTTCGGATTCTGAAAAAAGGCGGCCACGCGGTGATTTGCGACATCGTGAGCGATGAAGAAGTTCCCGAAGAAATGCAAAACGATCCAGAGTTGTGGAGCGGCTGCATATCCGGTGCGCTTACCGAAGATGGTTTCCTGGCCGCCTTTGAGAACGCCGGCTTTTATGGGATCCAAATCTTGAAACGAAACGCGCAACCGTGGCGCACGGTGCAGGGGATCGAGTTTCGCTCGGTCACGATCGAAGCGTTCAAAGGAAAACAGGGCGAATGTTTCGAGCGCAACCAAGCCGTGATTTATCGCGGGCCATTCAACGAAGTACTCGACGACGACAATCACCGAATGGAACGCGGCAGGCGCTACGCGGTTTGCGATAAGACTTACAATCTCTACAGGAAAGCGCCCTATCGCGAGTTCTTCGAATTCGTCGACCCGGTCGTCGAGGTGCCTCTGGCTGAGGCAAAGCCGTTCGATTGTTCGCGAACGGCACTCCGCCATCCGAAGGAAACGAAAGGCCAGGATTACAACGCTACAACCCAGGCGAACAGCAAATGCTGCGACGGCGGCAGTTGCTGCTGATCTAAAATGAATAGGTTTGCCCAGAAACTGGCGGAACACTCGATTTCGCTTAGCCGCGGGCGTCCTGAGATTCTGCAGGTCAACGTAGGCAAGCTTTGCAACCTGACGTGCATGCATTGTCACGTAAACGCCGGACCGAAGCGCAAGGAAATCATGGCGCGCAAGACGATCGACCGGATCATTGATTGGCTGGCCCGGACCGATGTTCCCACTGTTGATCTTACCGGCGGAGCGCCGGAAATGATTCCGGATTTTCGCTACTTCATTGAGCAGGTGAAATCGTTGCTACCGCACCGGCACATCATCGACCGCTGCAACCTCACGATTTTGCTCGAGCGCGGTTACGAGGACCTCGCTGCGTTTCTCGCGCGCAATGAGGTCGAGATCGTCGCATCGATGCCATGTTACACGCCTGAAAATGTTAATGCGCAACGGGGCGAAGGCGTTTTCGAAGGCAGCATCGCTGCTCTGCAAGTGCTCAACTCCTTAGGCTACGGAATCGACCCGGACCTGCTGCTGCATCTTATTTACAATCCCGTCGGCGCGTTTTTGCCGCCGTCGCAAAACGAGCTTGAGGCCGATTATAAGCGGGAGCTCAAAAAGCATTTCGGAATTGTGTTTAACAATCTGTACACGCTGACGAATCTTCCAATCGGCCGGTTCGCAAGTTATCTGTGGCATAACAATAAACTGGATGAATACATGGAGCTGCTGATTCAAGCGTTTAACCCCGCAACCATTGATGGTTTGATGTGCCGCAACACCGTCAGCGTGGGCTGGCGCGGAGAAGTTTATGATTGTGATTTTAATCAACAGCTCGGGATGCAATGGTCCCGCTGCAATGGCGGGAATAAGCCGATGTTTCTGTGGGACGTCGATCCGGATTCACTCCAAGATCGCCAGATCATGACCGGCGACCATTGCTTCGGCTGCACGGCCGGCGCCGGCTCCAGCTGCGGCGGCGCAATCCTATGAAGGGTAATCGCCAGCGGGAAACCCGTTCTCGTTTAGTTAGCGCGGTTGAGAATCACTTCGAATGATTTCTGGCTCCACTACATACGTATAGAACACATGCCCCCCTACCGGATTGCGGACCTCTCCTTCCTTCCCCGGCGGATAATGCTCACGGATTAACTCGCGGTACTGCTCGTTCCCTGGAAAGAACAGAAACGCCAGCCCCTTGCCGGCCACGTGATCGAGTGAGAGCTGCCCGGTGGGGTCGCGTATCGTGATGTATTCCTGCCCTTGCACAAGATAACGCGTTATCTCGGCATCGTATGGGTACGGTGATTGCCCCACGGCTACTACTCGGTAAGCTGGCCCAAGCGAAGCCATGTAGCGGCTTTGCGTTGTCTGCACCTCGTACAGTCTCTGCGCAAACTTATAGCGCTCGTTCGTCAAACTCTCCGGGTTCGCGTAATACCTGTAGAAGTAAAAGTGAACATTGGCGTAGGCCAACGTTATCAATCCCGCGATTACGACAGCGGTCGTTATGCATCTCCATCTTCCAGGCAGCCAAGCCTCCGCAGATCCGACCCATGCTCCAATCGACACCGCGATTGCCGCGTAGAAGGTTGGGAAAGCTGGCGTCCAATGCGCCAGCATCGGTGGCGAGCTATTAGGGTAAAGGACCAGCGTGCCCCCGACGAAGAGTACAGCCACCCCAGACAGCAGTAATAGAAACGCCGCTGGGTGTCGCCATCGCCACGCCAGCAGGGCCACTCCCAGAACAAGCAACGTGGCCTCCGCCCTCAGCAATAGCGGAGCGTAATACATGATGTCCTGCGCACTGTGAGTGCTAATGCCCAGGAGGTTCTCGGACAAGATCGGCCAGAGCGTGGTCCACATTTGTTGTAAGTCATGCCAGGTCGCGGGTATCCGGTTCCAAGTGATCAGACCCGCGCCCCGCCCGTAGTAAAAGCCCGGGTGGGTCACGAAATAAGTCAGCAACGGACCGAATCCAATCAGGTATCCCACCACGAGCCACCCGACTTGTGTAATGTATTGTTTAGCCTCGGACCAATGGACTATTGAAAGATACACCACAAAAGTCATCAAAATGAACGGCAACAGGCGTGTCCCGTAGTAGAAATGTTCGCTTATACCTGCGGCCAATCCGGCCAGCGTCCAGTCTGCGGACCTGCGGTTGCGCAGGCCACGTATCAAAAAGTAGAAGCATACCACCCAGAAGAATGGCGTTGTAATATTGCTTAGCGCCATACGACTGTAGTGCACGTTCGTAGCACTGAACGCCATAATGCTCGCCCCTGCGATGGCCGCAACTCTCCCCCATACACCGCGCACCAGTCCGTAAAACGGCAGCACCGTTGCCGCACCGAACAATGCGGCGGGCAACCTGACCGTAGCCAACCCTATGCCGCCTAGCTTGAACGCTTCCGCCACAATCGCAAACCACAGCGCCGGAAGGTCGATGTCACTCCACAGCGTGCTGAACACGGAAGGCGCGGGGCTTGGTCCGCTGAGGTAAGCCCGCTCGGCCACCAGCCCTGTCATGACCTCGTCTGGGTAGATATTGAAGGGCACATCTCTCAAGTTCGAGACGCGCAACACCAGCGCGACGACTGCAATTGATGCCACAATGGTAACCTCCCACCAACTCCACGCCAGCGGCCCTGCAGCGCCCCCGTTTCGCGGCGACTCAGCGCTACTCTGAAGTGCGGCCGCAGCCATGACCAAAGCGATTGCCGCCACCCATAGCCAGCCTGCCGCGCCAAATGTCGCACGAGGCGTAGTTAGGAAGGTTACGTGCGACAATGCCAATAAAGGCACCGCTCCCGCCAATAGTGTTAGAGATGCTCGCCTTCGCCAGATGCTGAAGTTTGAGGTTGCGGAGCCAGTGCCTCGAGCTGCTGGAAACGCAGGTGACCATTGGCTGTCACTCCAAGCCAGCACGGCTAGCATACCTGCGCCTACCAGCAACAAGACTGCAAAGACTCGCAAGGATTCGAGGCGTAGCAGTTCCGTGCCGACGAGGGAGACTGCAAACGCTATCGCACCCAGACACACACCAAGTGCCGGCCAAAGCCACGGCCACCTTCGCGTCACACTCGCGTCAAACGAATGCTTCTCTGGATCTGCTATGTCACTCACAGGTCCGTGAAGGCGAACGGCTGAAACGCTACCGTTTCGCCGCGACAATCATGTGTGCCGTCATTGGCAAAACGAACTCGTTGCCTTTCGCGTACCGCTTCATTGCATTTTCGATGGCAATACGAATCGCATCTAACCTTTGTGGTGACTGGCGTGCTAGAAGGCCGGCCGTGCGGACACCGGCGTCGCGTTCTGCTTCGAAGAAATAGGACGCAGTTGGCAGATGCCATTCCACGGTGCGCGTTTCATACCCCATCGAGTCGCCATCAAAACCGGATTGTTCCAACACGTTTCTGCACTCTTCCCTCTTGCCGAATAAATAATGCGGCGGGCCTTCGGGTAAGCCGACATCCAGGTCGGCGTGCGCTTCGATCGCGTCATTAACGATCCTGGCACCAGGATTTTTCGCCGGACCGGCCCAGACGCTGAAACACAATCGCCCCTTCGGTTTTAAAACACGACATGCTTCCGCACATGCTCTTTCGGGATGTGAGACGTGGAGCAAACCAAAATTAACCAAAACCCGATCAAAACTGGCGTCTCCAAACGGCAGCTTATGAGCATCGCCTTGAAGAAATGAAATGTCCGGGAACATCGCTTTTGCGATCGCAATCATTTTTTCAGAGAAATCGATTCCCGTTGGAACAGCACCTACCTCTTTTACTGCGGTAGACACGTAACCGGGCCCGCAAGCGACATCCAATACCGACATGCCTGTCGAAACTTGGGCTGCGCTGATTAGATGAGAAATGAACTGCCGCGTCAGCGACGACCACACCAAATCGTATTTATCCGCCACGCGTTCCCAGCCCACGTGCTCGAATCGAGTAAATTCGTCTTCGGGGTTTTTCATCCTGAAATCGACGTGGGGTCGTGCGTTGACCGAAATGCGCTTCGCACAGCGAAGCAGCTACAGCTATTCCAGGGGAAATTCGACGGGTTCCTCTTCCTCGCGCGGAACGAGCTTGTTTCGTTCGATGATTCGCGCACAGGTGTTCCAGCGCAGAATGGCATCGTCGTGACCTGCCGGGCGAAGCGGTTCGGCTTTTTCAAACCAGCTCATGGCCTCACGCAAAAGATCGTACGCCTGAAACCGGCAGCCTGGCGTGTGCTGCCGCAGTTTCATCTTCGCGCGACGTTCCGCCACGATTCCAGAATAATAAGCGCGGTCGTATTCCGATTTGAGCTGCGCCAGCAATTCTTTGCTTTGCGAATCGCTGACGCCGTAGCCTTTCTCGAAACGATCAGTCAACGCGAGCAAAAGTGTGATGATTGCGTGCTGATTTTCCGGATCAACGTGGAGAATGTCGAGGCAGATACTCTCTGCTTCGCCGGGTTCGTTGAGCAAACGGTAACGCTCCGCTTTTTCCAGAGCGGCTGGGATTGCATCTTTGTGCAGCCGTTTCAGTTCGCTCATGTCTTCGCGAGAGTTACAAAGTTACAGGAGTTACATGGTTAAGACGAAACAGAATCACTTTTGTAACTTTGTAACTCTTTTAACGGTTTAACAATTTCTTCAGCCCTTTCCAGAACCAACCCAGCGGATCGTAAAACTCATCTACCACGCGCTCCTTTAGCGGAATAATGCCGTTGTCGGTGATCTGAATGCTCTCCGGGCAAACCTTCGTGCAGCATTTCGTGATGTTGCAGTAGCCGATTCCCTGCGTGCTTCGCAATTCTTCGATCCGATCTTCCGTATCGAGTGGATGCATCTCCAATGCGGCAACGTGGATGAGGAAACGCGGCCCGATGAATTTCTCGTGCATTTGGTGGTCGCGCAGCACGTGGCAAACGTCCTGGCAAAGAAAACATTCAATGCATTTCCGGAATTCCTGGACACGATCAATGTCCTCCTGCTGCATCCGCCAGGTGCCGTCTGGCGCGTCGGGCAGTCGCGGCTTGAACGGCTTGATCTTTTTCTTCACGCGAAAATTCCACGAGACGTCTGTGACCAAATCCTTGATGACCGGAAAGGTTTTCATTGGCTCAACTGTCACCGGTTTTTCCAACGGCAACTCGCTCAGGCGTGTCATGCACATTAGCTTCGGGATGCCATTGACTTCCGCCGAGCACGACCCGCACTTTCCTGCCTTACAATTCCATCGACATGCGAGATCGCGTGCCTGCGCGGCCTGAATCTGAATTACCGCATCCAGCACAACCATGCCTTCGGCGACTTCGGTGGCGTAATCCCGAAACCCGCCCTCCTTCGCGTCGCCGCGCCAGATCTTGAATGTGGCGGTCATTCGTTGAAGCGTTGAAGCGATGAAGGGTTGAAGCGGCCGAGGAATAAGTCATCGAGCAACTCTTCGAGCGATCCGCGTGCTTGCAGCATGAACTCGATCTGCTCCAGGAAATCAAAACGCCCGTGACCTTCAGCGATGTTGTTTGTTAACGAGACAGGTGCCCGCCGGATTTGGCTCGCCAGTATAAGTTTCTCGATCTCAGGCAGGCGTCTGCCAACTCGATACATCGCCTTCCGAAATTCGCGTGCGACTTGATAGACTTCCAGATCTTCGAATGTCTGATACGGCTTGGCATGGTTTTCTGCCCGCTTCATCGCTTCAACCCTTCAACGATTCTCCTCAATGATTTGCTTCAAATCATCCGGCATTTCCGGCAAAGGTTCCAGGCGCACTTGCATCGAGCCGTCCGCGGCCTTCGACATAATCGTGTTCACCTTCGAGAAACGTTCCTCTTTATCAGGATAATCTTCGCGAAATTGCGCGCCTCGACTTTCTTTTCTGTCCAGCGCGGCGCGCGTGATAGCTTCTGAAACTGTCAGCAGATTTTTTAAATCGAGCGCGGTGTGCCAACCGGGATTGTATTCGCGATTGCCCGTGACGGCGGCTTTTTTAGCACGCGTTTTGAAATTACCGATCTTCTCCAAGGCTTCGCGCATTTCAGTTTCGGTGCGCACGATGCCTACGAGATTTTGCATCGTTTCCTGCAGATCCTTCTGGATCGCATAAGGATTCTCGCCATTACTGCGCTCGAACGAAGCGAGAGCCTCGCGTGCCGCCGCGTCAATCTCGTTTGTGTTGATCTGGCCGTGCTGATTTTCTCTGGCGAATTTTGCCGCGTATTCGCCGGCGCGTTTTCCAAACACCAAAAGGTCGGAGAGCGAGTTGCCGCCGAGACGATTTGCGCCGTTGATGCCTGCTGCGCATTCTCCGGCAGCAAACAGCCCAGGGAGACGCGTCATTTGTGTGTCGGGATCAACGCGCACCCCGCCCATGATGTAGTGGGTGGTTGGTCCAACCTCCATCGGTTGCTCTGTGATGTCGATGTCGGCCAGTTGTTTAAATTGATGATACATACTTGGAAGTTTTCGCTTAATGTGTTCGGCGGCATTCGGCATTTTTTGTTTGATCCACGAAATATCGAGATAAACGCCGCCGTGCGGGCTTCCCCTGCCCTCTTTGATCTCGCGCACGATGCAACGCGAGACATGATCGCGCGTTAGCAACTCGGGTGGGCGGCGCGCGTCTTTGTGCCCCTGGCAATAACGCCAGCCCTCTTCCTCGTTATCCGCAGTCTGGGCTCGATAGTTTTCCGGGATCGCCTCGAACATGAAACGTTTGCCCTCTTTGTTGAGCAGGGTCCCGCCTTCGCCGCGCACGCCTTCTGTGACCAAAATTCCCATGACGCTCGGCGGCCAAACCATTCCAGTGGGATGAAATTGAACGAACTCCATGTCGATGAGTTCTGCGCCGGCCTCATATGCGAGAGCGTGGCCGTCTCCAGTGTATTCCCAGCTATTACTCGTAATTTTATAGGCACGTCCAATCCCACCGGTGGCGAATACGACTGCTTTCGCGCGAAAAATTTTGAATCGACCGCGCTCGCGCTCGTATCCAAACGCGCCTACCACTCGGTCGCCATCTTTAAGCAGCGAAAGAACGGTGTGCTCCATGTGCACATCGATTCCCTGGTGAACGCCGTGATCTTGCAATGTGCGAATCATCTCCAAGCCCGTGCGATCACCCACATGTGCTAGCCGCGGATATTTGTGCCCGCCGAAATGTCTTTGCAGAATTCGGCCGTCCTTCGTGCGATCGAAAACGGCGCCCCATGCTTCAAGCTCGCGCACTCGATCGGGTGCTTCCTTCGCGTGCAGCTCGGCCATGCGCCACTGGTTTACGTATTGACCGCCGCGCATGGTGTCGGCGAAATGCACTTTCCAATTGTCGCGTTCATCGACATTGGCTAGCGCCGCCGCAATTCCGCCTTCGGCCATCACCGTGTGCGCCTTGCCCAGAAGCGATTTGCAAACAAGTCCGACGCGAACACCCGCAGCCGATGCTTCAATCGCAGCCCGCAATCCCGCGCCGCCCGCGCCAATTATCAACACATCGTGCTCGAAAGTCTCGTAGTCGGGCATGGGAGTCGTTGAAGCGTTAAAAGGTTGAAGCGTTCGTTCGCGAGTAACTTAGTCCGCTTCAACGCATCTCGCTTCATCGCTTAAACGATTCTGAAATCGTGCCAGATTCCCATTGCGCACAGGCGCACGTAGAGATCGGCGAAACCGACCCAGAACAAACTAAGCCACGCCCAGAGCATGTGGCGGCGATTGAAACACGTGACGCAAGCGTAGGGGCGATAACATGCTGGTGATCTTGAAAATTGATCGAGAAAGCCGCCGGCCAAATGCCGCAATGAGTGGCAACCAAAAGTGTAACCACTGAGTAAAACGACGTTGATCGCGAGCATGATTGTACCAACGCCAATTCCAAATCCATCTGAAAACCAGAGCGCTTTCCAAACGTCGATC
>Ga0209056_10004285_pt1 | contig 15049 bp, 11 predicted proteins | sample GraSoiAngelo_114_FD_185876 | JGI IMG/M metagenome (GOLD analysis project Ga0209056, IMG submission 185876) | Grasslands soil microbial communities from the Angelo Coastal Reserve, California, USA - 14_0903_13_40cm (SPAdes) (version 2) | ecosystem: Environmental > Terrestrial > Soil > Grasslands... | reverse complement strand
CGCCGGACGCCGTGAAACCGGGTTGCGGCCAGGTGAAGCTGGAAATCTATTCCTCGAAGGGCGGGGATCCTACCGTGAAGGCTTTCGACGAGAAGACCGTGCAGCATGTCTGGGCCGATTTCGACGCCTTTCGCAAGGCCCAGGCAACCGGCGCCCAGACGGCCTCAGCCGCAAAACCCTAATCTCATCTCTCCCCCCTTGCTTGCGGACCTGAGGGCGTTCACTTGGCGCATCACACGGAAAAGAATCCACAACCGCTTCCGGAGCAGCCGCCCGATAAAGGACTCATCTACGTCATCGGCAATGGCAGTATGCTTGGCGCGGCGATTCAGGCAAGGCTCACGATGGACGGGAAACGGGTGGGCGTAATTCGCGTGTCAAATTATTTCTACAGTGAGGCTAGTCCGGGACCTCATTATTTTTGCGCGGACGCCAATGGTCGCGGCCTGCTTAGCCTGGTCATCGAAAAAAGGGATCACCTATTTCCTGCAGCAGAAGCTGACGATGGGCGGGACGAATCTTGATCTTATCGATGCAGAAAAAGGCAAGAAGTACGCGGCTAAGTATCATAGACGCACCTTTCAAGAGAGACACAAGAATTAATTGAAGCCAACGGGCGAAACGCGGAAAGTGACAACGGAAAATCACGAAAAAGGGAGGACACCTCCTTATATGCCTTTTCAGAAGCGGCCTGGGGTAGACCGGATTCCGGGAGGTTGCCGGAATGGAGTACACCAGGGCCGGGATGGAGCGGGCGATGAAGGTGCGGGAAGTGATTTTGCGGGCGATCAGCAGGGCGTTGGTTTGAGTTGGTTTGAAGCGGCCTCGACGTTCAACAGTATTTTGTGCTAGCTTGGTCTTGAAGATGGCCTGACGCATCGGGTACACACGGCGCGTGATTTAGGCTACTTGCTGGGAATTGAAGACCTAGTAGCAAAAGAACCAAGAAGCGACTCGCAGGTGTATTCACCCGCCGTGTTTTCCAGGATTTTCCCCGTGCCTCAAGCCGTTGTGCGACGGATTGGAGATCTCGAATGAGCGCCGGTAACACGAATGGGTCTGGCCGGCGCTGAGATGATGACGAGGCAGTACGCTCATGCAACGCCAGAAGGAAAACGCGCCTGAGTGGGCCGGCAGGATCTTCAAGCTTCGTGAACGCCTGGGCTTGAGCCAGGCAGAGTTGGGTGCCCGGCTCCATTACTCGGCGATGGCTGTCTCGCGGTGGGAGCGCGGCCTAAAGGAGCCTCCCGCGCAATGTTGGATACAGTTTGGAAATATTGCTGGCAATCCAGAATGCTGGTTCTTTTGGTCCCAAGCCGGCCTAAAAAGCACTGATATTGCTCGTATGTTTCCGGAGGGGCGTCGCTCGCCGGGCAAAGCGGAGCTTCCCGAACTCGAGATCGTTCTTGCTGGGAGCGGCAAGAAAACTCGCAAGCTGCACGCGCTCCCGCCGAAGATGAAATTGGTTGCCATCCCTGTTCTTGGCGTGCATGCAGCGACTCGGGGAGAGACTGGCCACCCGAGCGCTGAACTGGGTGGCGTTGCCGCGGAAGGAATGATCGCCGCGCCCGAAATGTGGTGTCCGAATCCCTCCGATACCAGCTGCTTGCGCGTCAAGGGTTCCTCGATGGCCCCGTCAATCGTCGAGGGCGACATTCTTGCGGTAGATTGTGCGCAGACCGACCCGGGAAAACTCAGCAGCAAGATTATCGTGGCTTGGCACCGGCGACATGGCCTATCACTGGCGCGGTTCCGGCAGGTGGACGGAATGGAAATGCTGGAGTCGGAGAATCGCAATTACGAACCGATTCTTTTGAGAAAGGACCGAAATTGGAGAATCGTCGGCAAAGTGCTCTGGTGGATTCGCCAGGCACCTTGACAATCGAGCAGGTGTGGACGGAGGTGTAAAACGGACAGCCGGCCGTGTTGTGGCGATCTTTTGAGGTGAATATGTCAAGCCGGCGAGGCGTGTGGTTTACTCTCACTGCGCCCAGAGCAGAAGATTTGGCGTCGTGCTCTCAGTTGTCGCGTGGGTGAAGGATCGGGGAGAGGCTGGCGCATGAGCCGGGAACGATAAGATCACACACATGCCACACCAAGCCCTTCGCGTGTTGAAGCAGCACGTTTCTTAGGTTTCTTACAACCTGTTATTGATGGCCGGGGTGGCGCCAGCGGTCGCTAGAACAGAGACTTAGAGTAACGCGAAATTGGCCATCCGCCATGCGGCGCCAATGGCCCACGTAGCTGCCGCGATCTACCGCCAGGGTGCCAGGAATGGAGGAGATTTCCACCGTATACCGACCCGTGACGAGCGCGACGTCTCCCCAGTGCTGGATTTGATCGAACTGGAGCGTCGCGTTGCCATACCCTGCCACCAGGAGGGACTTCCAAAGTTGGCGGATAGCGGGAATGCCCTGTATCGCTGGGCTGTTCGGCGGCAAGACGACGGCGTCGGGCGCATAGGCGCGAAGGATTGCTTCAACGTCACCCCGCTTAAAGGCGCTCGCAGATTGGGCCAGACTGACGCGAATCTCTGCTTTGATGCGCTCGTCTTCGGTAAGCAAGGGCCGCATTGCAGACGTTGGAGTCATGCATCCTCATTCATGATTCATGCAAAAGAAACCCAGCAACCAGATAGCCTGGGGCTTCTATTGCCGTATCCCGCCTTCGAGGTCGTCGCTGTTCGTGCGGGTCGCATCGCATTGCGGGCATGTCCACAGGCGAAAGCTGCTTACCTCCGGATTGGTCCTAGCGAGATACATGGGTTGCCCGTCACGCGGGCAGGTGACGCGCGGCGTACTGTCCCGCTCTATCTGTCCGTATTTCGTGGCTAGGAAATATCCGTGCGAAGTGGCGTAATGGACGAAGCAATCGGGCCGTGGACAGGCATAGGCGGGAGCCACGCTGAGCTCACCCTCGATCATCAGGGCAATCTGAGACGGCCCCATATCCACGTGATGCTCGTGGCAGAGCGCGTGGAGTTCCTTGCCGGGTTGCGCGATAGGCATAGTGCCTCCCAGGAGTTCTATCCCTAACAAGAACACGGAGGGCTTGGCCTTGAGCCTAACACTGGGGTTATAACACCTGTGATTGCGAACGTCAAATGACACTTTCCGGGATGTCGTGGGTTGAGGTTCCAGTCTGTGAGGGGATGCTTCCGACTCTGCTCTTCCGGCCAACCGATGCTCCAGACATCCGAGCTCGTAAAGGTGCCCAGCACAGACACCGCGGCGGTCGTCGCTGCACTGAGCCGGCAAGTTCGCAAACTCCCAACTTCCCTGCGGCGCTCGTTGAGGCGCCTCAAATTCTTCTTTTTCAATCAACTCTCAGCTTTCCGCAACCAACCACTCGTCGTGCGCCTTGCCTTTTCCTTGCGGATGTATTCTATTTATGCCGCGCTCGGCGGCTGGGTTCAGCAGGCCGCCAGCCGCTTCCAAGACAGGCATGTCCACGGACGACAGCAACGCAAATCAACCGGAAACGCTAAAGAACGGCTTCGTGTCCCGCTACGTCTTCAGCAGCGATCACAAGACCATCGGCCTGAACTACCTGTGGCTCGCGCTGTTCAGCGTTTTTCTTGCCATGGCGATGTCGTTGCTAATGCGCATCCATCTGGCTTGGCCGGGACTGCATCTCCCGTTCCTCTCCAACCTCGGCAACGCGCCGGACCGCTTTGCCGCGCTCACCACGCTCCATGGTTCGCTGATGGTTTTTCTGGTGCTCACTGCGGCGCCGCAGGCCGGCTTCGGAAACTACTTTCTTCCGCTGCAAATCGGCGCACGCGAAATGGCCTTTCCCACGCTGAACCTTCTCGCGTTCTGGCTCACGGTTGCTTCGCTCTTCGGTCTGACGACAACATTCTTCCTTTCTCCTCAACCCGCCATCACACTTTGGATCGTCAGCGTCGCCATCTTTTGCGCCGCGTCGCTCCTCAACGCACTCAATTTCAGCGTCACCACCATCGATCTCCGCGCCCAGGGCATGACTCTCCCTCGCCTTCCGCTCACCGTCTGGGCCTGGTTCATCAACGCCATTCTCGGCGCCTTAATTTTCAGCATTCTGCTGGCGGCTTGCGTTTGCCTGCTCTCGGACCGCCTCTTGAGCACACACTTTTTTCCCCTACTGAATTTCGTTGCCAATCAACGGTCGGGCGTCATCCCCAACGCCGTCCCCGTGCTTTGGCAGCGCCTGTTCTGGTTTTTCGCGCTGGCCGAAGTCTACGTCGCCATGCTTCCATGCTTCGGCCTTACGACGCACCTGATTTCCACGTTTTCCCGCAAGCCGGTCTGGAAAGAACGCCTCGTGGTTCTAGCGCTTTGCGGCGTAGGTGTCTTCGGTTTTTGCGTCTGGGGTCAGCATATGTTTTCCAGTGGCATGAATCCCTTTTCGCCGCTGGTTTTTTCGCTTCTGGCTTCCTCGCTCGGAATTCCCGCCACGATCCTCGTCGTCAGTTGGTTTGGCACACTGTGGAACGCGCGCGTGCAGCTCAACACCGCCATGCTTTTCGCGCTCGGTTTTGTTTCACTTTTTCTCTCCGGTGGACTGTCCGGCATTTTCCTCGCACGCCACGATCTCGCCGCCGCTGCCGCTGTCAGCGACGATTTCGTCACCGGCCATTTCCATCTCGTGATGGGTGTCGCCGCGACCTTTGCAATTCTTGGCGCGCTGTTTTTCTGGTTTCCCAAACTTTTTGGCCGCCGCCTGAACGAGCCGTTCGGCAAACTTCATTTCTGGCTGACCTTTGCCGGCGTCTACTGCGCCTTCATGCCTATGCACTGGCTCGGTCTGATCGCCCATGCGCGTGTTTTACCAAGCAACGTCGCACCTTCCGTTGTTGCGGCCGGCTCTTCGATTCACACGTTCATCACCGTTGCGATCCTCCTCACCGTTTTCGCGCAGGGACTGTTCCTCATCAATTTTCTGTGGAGCCTCTTCCGAGGCGAAAAAGTTGCGGAATACAATCCCTGGTGCGCTACCACCCTCGAATGGAGCGTCTCTTCACCGCCGCCCGCCGACGATTTTGGCGTGACCGTCCCGGTGGTGTATCGTGGGGCTTACGAGTTCAGCGTGCCGGAAGCGGCCGAAGATTTTGTGCCGCAACACCTCGCCCCGGAGCAGGTGGTCAAGGCCCGCAAGTCTGGAGAGTAGCGTTCGGAGAATAAAGAAAGATTCGCCATGCCGGGCACAACCGCAGTTCCGGATATCGAGATCGTCGTCGAAGACATTGGCGGCGGAGGCGGCGGCCCCACGCCACCGCCGGGCGGAGGCGATGACGGCGACGGAGGCGGCGACGATCGCAATCGCCGCCGCAAGTGGTCCCCCTCGCCGAAACGTTACTCCACTGCAATCACCATAGGCATCGTTTCGATCTTGATGTTTTTCATGGCGCTGGCGAGCGCTTTCATCGTGTTGCGGCGAGGCAGCGATCTGTGGGTGACCGTCCACCTTCCGCGGATTCTCTGGGCCAACACCGGCGTTCTCCTTGCAAGCAGTTTTACTCTTGAATCCGCGCGCCGCCGCCTCTTTCTTGCGGATGCTTCCGGCTTTCACAAATTCTGGCTAATGACTACGGCGCTTGGTTTTCTTTTTGTGGCTGGCCAGCTCGTCGCGTGGCGTCAGCTTGTCGCGCAGGGCGTGTACATCGCGAGCAACCAGGCCAGCAGTTTCTTTTATATTTTCACGGGCGCACACGCGGTCCACCTGTTGGGGGGCGTCGGCGCCCTGCTTTTTGTTGGGTTCCGCAAATTTGAAAAGACAAACATTTCGCTTCCCGCGGCCGCTGAAATCACTTCCTACTATTGGCATTTCATGGATGGACTCTGGATTTTCTTGTTGGCACTTCTTTATTTGGGCAAGTGAAATTTTAATTGCTCTAAGAAATTAACATTTCAGAAATTCGGCGACTGTTTCAACAACTCGTGCGATCTGTTCTTTTCGCAATTCCGGATACATCGGCAGCGATAAAACTTCCTGCGCCGCGCGCTCTGCGTGCGGGAAGTCGCCGGCCCTGTGACCGAGCGAGGCGTACAGCGGCTGCAGATGGAGTGGGTAAGGATAATAGACGGTGCTGCCGATTTTTCTCTCGCTCAGAAATTTCTGGAGCGCATCGCGATATTCGATTCGAATGGTGTATTGGTGATAGACGTGTTCGAGACTTTCCGGCGCGAGCGGCGGCATCACGCCGGGAATCTGACTGAATAGACGATTGTATTCCGCGGCGTGGGACTGGCGGGCGCGCTGCCAATTCAAAAGATGGCGCAACTTTACGCGCAGAATCGCCGCCTGGATTTCGTCGAGGCGGCTGTTCCAGCCGGGTTCGGTGCTGCAATATTTTTCAGACTGGCCGTGATTGCGGAGCGCTCGAACGCGCTCGGCGAGTTTCGCTGAATTTGTCACCACCATACCTGCGTCTCCGTATGCGCCAAGATTTTTTGTGGGATAAAAACTGAGGCAAGCCACATCGCCAAACGAGCCCGTCCGGTGGCCTTTGTAAGATGCGCCGATAGCCTGTGCGTTGTCTTCGATCACCTGCAGTTTGCGCTTTTTTGCGAACGCGAGGATGGAATCCATGTCCGCGGCAAGGCCGTAGAGATGGACTACGACGATAGCTCGCGTGCGGGGAGTCACGCGGCGTCCGAATTCGGCGGGATCAACATTGTAAGTGTCCGGGCGAATGTCCGCGAAGACCGGTTTCGCGCCGAGAGCGCTAACAGCGCTTCCGGTGGCCACAAAAGTGAACGGCGGGAGGAGCACTTCGTCGCCTGGCTGAACGCCACACGCGCGCAACGCCAGAATCAGAGCGTCTGTTCCAGAGGCAACGCCGACACCATGAGCGACACCGCAGAGTTTGGCGATTTCCTCTTCCAGCGCCGCGCCTTCGCGGCCCAGCACAAATTGCTGCGAAGCCATGACGCGCTCGGCAGCCGTTCGAATCTCTGCGCCGATGGCCGCGTACTGTGCGGAGAGATCCAGTTGTGGCACGGGCTCGAGCGGGGAAGTGATTTGTGGCTGCGAGGTCATGGCTTTGTGGCGCGTCCAGTATACGTCAATTGAGTTTTGGCTTCGGGGAACGCATGGCAATTGACTGGAGGAGGGCGCAGCAGTGCTGCGCCCCTACAAAATCCAAGAACAACGGCAGAAAGAGAGGACAGACTGAAAGTCCGTCCCTACAGAAATATAGTGGTTCCCCTATAATGATGCGGCTTAGAAAATGTTTGCAAAACGAACCAATTGGAATTTGGCGCCGAATCGGCTGAGCGAAGCGCTCGCGGCGCACCGCGCGGCAGGCAAACTGTTGATCGACATGACGGTTTCGAATCCTACGGAGTGCGGGTTCGAATACGACAGCGCCGCGATCCTGGAAGCATTGCGCAATCCAGCGGCGCTTTCCTACGAGCCGAATCTGCGGGGGATGAAATCGGCACGCCGGGCGGTCGCCAACTACTATTCCGACCGAGGTGAGAACGTTTCGCCTGAGGATATTTTTCTTACGACTAGCACCAGCGAAGCGTATTCCTACATCTTTCGAACACTCTGTGATCCAGGCGACGAAGTTCTGATTCCTTCGCCAAGTTATCCGCTGTTTGATTTTCTGGCTGACATCCAGGACGTCAGCCTGGTGCGCTATCCACTTTTGTACGACCACGGATGGCAGATCGATTTTCATGCGTTGGAGCAAGCTATCACGTCGCGCACGCGCGGGGTGATCGTGGTGAATCCCAATAATCCGACGGGACATTTCGCAAAACGCACGGAAATCGCGAAACTGAATTTCATTTGTTCTGCGCGCGGAATTGCCATCATCGCCGATGAAGTGTTCCTTGATTTTGCGCTTTGCGGCGACCGCCCGGCGAGCTTCGCGGCGAATCGCGGCGCACCGACATTTACGCTGAGCGGCCTTTCCAAGATTTGCGGGTTGCCGCAGATGAAGGCAGCGTGGGTAATTGCCGGCGGGCCGGAGGAATGGAAACGCGAAGCGCTTGCGCGGCTTGAAGTAATTGCCGACACGTATCTTTCGCTGAATGCACCGGTACAACTGGCAATGCCACGGTTTCTCGAACTACGGCACGTTTTCCAAAGGCAAGTCATCGAACGCGTCCGCCGCAATCTTGCCGAGCTCGACCGTCAGTTGACCGCGAACAAGACCGTTTCCCGTCTGAATGTCGAAGGCGGCTGGTGCGCGGTCCTGCGCGTTCCCGCGACGCGTTCCGACGAGGATTTGGCAATCGACCTCCTGACAACGCAAGGCGTTTCTGCGCATCCGGGCCACTTCTACGAATTTCCCGGGGACGGGTATCTGATCGTGAGCCTAATCACAGCCGAGCAAACCTTTGTTGTGGGAACAAACCGCATTCTCGCAGCGATCTAATCTAGCTTAGAAATTCAGAATCTTTCTTTTATCGTAACTTGGGCAAAGGCGACGTTGAACCAGTACCGGTACTTATACTGTACATTAGCCCCCTTAACTTCGCAGAGGCGTTGGGGCGATAATCTCCTTCTGATTTCCATATCATCTACGTTCCATGGTACTGGAGAATCTAAATTTTCTCAAAATGGAGTGTGCTGGCTTATCTAAACTATAGATAAATAAGGAATTAGGCACAAGTAGTTCAGTGGTTGATGAGGGCCATATTTGGAATTTAGATTGCACTTATGAAAGCCGTTTCCGATTTGACATAAGTGTGCGAAGTGTCGTTGCAACAAGAATTTTTGTGAGTTTTTTTGTGTAAATCAGGAGGATTACGTGAACAAGCAGTATCGGAGAGTTTATACAATTCTGACCGTAGTGATTCTCGTGCTGGGACTCTTTGCAGTAGGCGAAGTTAGCGCTCAACTCATTAGCGGCAACTTGACGGGGACAGTTCTCGACAAGACAGGCGCGGTGGTGCCGGGCGCAACCGTGGAAGCGGTGAATACGCAAACGGGCGCCAAGTACGAGACCAAGGCCAATGATGCCGGCGAGTATAGATTCAACAATTTGGCGGTCGGCACATACAATATTTCGGCGTCGGCTGCGAATCTTGCGACCACCACGATCAACGGGTTCACGATCGAACTCAACATGACGAAGTCCTTGTCGATCACCCTGGAGATCAAGGGCGCGGTTACGACCGTTGAGGTGTCAGGCGTCGCTGAAGCGCTGGACACCACGACTTCCACACTTGCGACCACGTTTGATCCTAAGATGAACGCAGACCTTCCCAGCACCACGCTCGGTCCCAGCGGAATCCTTAATCTTTCCCTTTTGAGTTCCGGTGTGGCGAGCAGCGGCGGCATTGGCGCGGGTTCGGGCCCCAGCATTGGCGGGCAGCGCCCACGCAACAACAACTTCACGGTGGAAGGCATCGACAATAACAGCAAGAGCGTAACCGGGCCGCTCGTTCCGGTCCCGAATGACTCGATTTCCGAATTTACGATTCTCCAGAATCAGTACGCACCGGAATTCGGTCATTCCTCCGGAGGCCAGTTCAATTTCGTGTTGAAGGGCGGCACAAACTCCTTCCATGGCCTCGCGTACATCTACTCGCAGAACCGCAACTTCAATGCCATGGACCAAGCTGCGAAGAACAACTTCCTCACGGAAAACGCGCGCTACGATAACAACCGCTTCGGCGGGAACATTGGTGGCCCGATCCTGAAAAACAAGTTGTTCTTCTTTGGGAGCGGCCAATACAATCCCGTGGGTCAGGCGAGCGTGCCGGGCGCCCCGGTTTGCACGCCTACCGCCGCGGGTTATACGGCGCTCGGCGGCATTTCTGGAGTATCCGCCACGAATCTGGGAGTTTTTAAGACCTATGCGACGCCTGCTCCGTCAGGCAGCAACTGTCCGACCGCTCCCTCGTTTACGCCTGATGGGAAGTTTGCGAATTTGTCGACGAAAGTTGACGGGACACACCCGGCTTCACCGCAGTGCCCGCAATTCGGCTGCTTTTATATAACGAACCCATCGGTAGCGGCCGGTTACACCGCTGTGGACAATGGTGTTTTGCCCGTTGCAGCACCGAATTACAACAATGGCAAGACGTTTATGGGCAAAATTGACTACGACATCTCATCGAAGGATCAGGTTCGCGGCAGTTACATTTACAACGACTTTTTTGCAATCGACAACAGTCCTTCTCTGCCGGCGTTTTTCCTGCCCAACCCCGCCAATATTAACCGACTAGTTACTATTAACGAATATCATACGTTCAATGCCAGTCTGAGCAACGAGCTACGCCTTGGCTTCAACCGCTCGTACAGCCGGACGTCAACCGGCAACTTCAAATTCCCAGGACTGGATAGTTTTCCGGATTTGCTCTTTGATGAACTCAATACTTTGCAGTTGGGGCCTGATCCCAACGGCCCGCAGTTCGGCTATCAAAACCTGTACCAGGCCACCGACAACGTCACCTGGACCAAATCTCATCACACCTTCAAATTTGGGATCGAGGGGCGCAAGTACATCTCGCCGCAGTCTTTCACGCAGCGTTCCCGCGGCGACTATGAATATTCCTCTATGGACCGCTATTTCAGGGATCTGAACCCCGACCTGCTAGCAGAACGGAGCAACGGAAATCCGATCTACTATGGCGACCAGACAGCCCTTTACTGGTTCGCGAACGACGACTGGCGCATTCGCCCGAACCTTACGCTGAACCTTGGGGTGCGCTACGAATATACAACTATCCCGTTTGGCGAGCGCTCGCAGTCATTGAACCAGGCGGCTAGCGTACCGGGACTGATTGACTTCAGCGAGCCGCGCGCTCCCAAGAATAATTGGGGCCCGCGGATCGGCATTGCCTATTCGCCGGGTTCGGGCGGAACGACTTCGATCCGCGCGGGCTTTGGCATTTCCTATGACGTGCTCTATGACAACATTGGAATTCTTTCGTTGCCGCCGCAATTGAGCGGGACAATTGACACGCCGTTCTCGCCGGACATTCCCAATTATCTGGCCAATGGAGGGATTCTTCCAGGTGCGGGAGGCGTTCGAACGTTTGCGTCCGTCCATGCGCAGCAGCAGGCGACAGGCAACCACATCGTCGTGGACCAGCTTTCCCCCAAGTCAATGCAGTGGACCCTGGGAGTTCAGCATGTATTCCATAAGGAGTATACGGTTGAAGTTAGGTATGTGGGTACGCGCGGCATCCATCTGAATACTCAGGAGCGCATCAACAGACAGCCAAAGACTACGGCAACGATGGCCTTGCCTACCTATACAGCAAATCCCGGCCAGGCAGCCTTGGATGCGCTTACAGTTACCCTGCCAATGATCGCGGCACGCACCAGCTTCGTTCCGGCGTACACGGCGGCCGGATTCGATGGACCTGGCCAGAACATCGTTCAGTTTACTCCGAACGGGGACTCGAACTATCACGGCCTAGCATCGCAGGTCACGCGCCGGATGGCGAACGGGCTCACCTTCGTGGGCTCCTACACCTATAGCCACACGATCGACAACAGCACGGCTGACTTCTTTACGTCGGTGCTGACGCCACGCCGCACCCAGGATTTCCAGAACCTGGCAGCCGATCGTTCCAACTCTGCGTTGGACCGTCGTCATCGGTTTACCCTTGCGGCCATCTATGATGTGCCATACTTCAAAAGTGGCAGTTGGCTCAAGAAGAACGTACTCGGGAACTGGGAAGCCGGTCCTATCTATACCTACCAGTCCCCGGAGTGGATGACCGTGCAGTCCGTCCGCGATGTAAACGGAAACGGCGACTCGGCAGGCGACCGAGCGATCTTCAATCCAAAGGGTACGCCTGGGACAAGCTCGGACGTGAATGCTCTACCCAATTCCGCCGGAGCGGTGGTTGCGTATTGCACCTGTCTTCCCGCGAGTGGAGTAGGAATAGCGACTAACCCTAATGCCCAGTACATCCGGGCCGGGTCATTTGCTCTTATGAATCTTGGCCGAAATACTCTGCCAGCGCGTCACATTAACAACCTCGACTTCACCGCGTTGAAGCGTTTTTCGCTCACCGAAGGGAAGAAGGTCGAATTCTCGGCGCAGGCACTGAACGTGCTGAATCACCCGCAATTCGTGCCGGGATCGTTGAACGACGTTCAGTCCATCGGTTACACAGGGAGCCGCACCTTCCTGCAACCAGGCAACGGCGAATTCAACAATCCCGAAACCGTGTTCGCGAGCAACGCGCGCGCACTGCAATTGGCCGCGAAGTTCATCTTCTAAGCCAATCCAACTTTTCCGTTTGCGAGAGCGAGCGGGGTTCTGAAGGGCGTTCCGGTCAAACGGGGCGCCCTTCCATTTTTTCGAGCTTGCGTGGCTAACAGGCACGGCACGGATGTTCCGTACCGAGTTTACCGAAGGCGGCCAGGAGGATCTGCGGGGGAAGGCATCGAAGCAGACTTGCGACTACCTGGGGAATTTGCTGAGACTTTTGCAGGGGCTGGAAGCGGAATGCCCACGCCGGCGTTTAGGTCAACGTGATCTTTTCCGCAAGCGGGACAGTAGCCCTTGCCGGTATCTTCATCGCGCAGGCTGGCCAACTCATAGCAGCCGCAAATGCAATCGCAGTAACCGGTTTCGGAAGCTGTTTTAATGGGTATGAGCGCCATTGCAAAAAGAATAGTACGTTTTCCGCTTAATCCTTGCAAGGGATGCGGAGCCCTCCGATCTGAATTCCTTTGTGGAGGCTTATCTCGCCAGGCAGTACACTATTGGTGAGAAGTAGTATCCTCATGTCCAGTTGTACACTGCGGTAGTACCTTAGAGCACTAAAGAGTGGCCGGCCATGCCTTCAAAATCAAAAATTCGCGCGTTGATTTTCGTTCTTGCAGCGTTTGTTGCGTTGCCGGCATTTGTCGCGGCCGGCATGGCGCAAGACAATGCGAGCATTCCGGGGGATCCGTCTTTCGCCAACAATGCGTCCTGGCGGGCGCCTGCAGCGAACCTGTATGTCAGCGTGCGGGAGTCAACGGGCCTCCCCGTTAGCGCGAACGCACTGGTAAAGCTGTCTTGTCCCCTCGCGGGAATCGATGTGAGCGGAGCCGCGCAAGGTACTGGCGCTCAGGTGCAATTCCACAATGTACCGGCAGGAGATTGCAACATAGAAGTCAGCGCGCAAGGCTATAGGACCGCGAAAGATCGCACGGAAATCACGCAATCGCTGACATCTCATAATCAGTACGTCTTCATCTATATGCATCCGGAGTCGGAGAGCGCGGAGGCTGCCACGCGGCCTCCCGTCGTTCCGCTCGGCCTAATCAAAGAGATGGACAAGGCCATGGAGGCCATGCAAAAGAAGCGCGACGCGGGCGCCCGCAAACACTTGGACAGAGCGGCCAAGATAGCTCCAACGAACCCCGACGTCGCATACCTGCAAGGCATGCTGGAATTGGACAACCACAACTTGCCCGTCGCCGAACAATTCTTCCAGAAGGCAGTGGGTTCTTCGCGGGCGCAAGAGCGCGCCCTGCTTGGATTGGGCTATGTTCAGGTGCAGATGAATCAGGCTGCGGCAGCGGCGCAAACGCTTGAGAAGGCATTGCAACTGAACGCCTCGTCGGAGCGCGGGCATTTGCTGCTGGCCAATGCGTACGCACAACTGCGGGAATATTCCAAGGCCCAAGAACATGCGCAGCGCGCGGCAGCCTTCAACTCTGAGAACTCCGCTTCTGCAAGAACATTACTGGCTCAAATCCTGGCAGCGCAGGGCAATCGCGAAGGCGCCAAGCTGGAGTTGGAAGAAGTGCTGCGCGAGTATCCGAAATCACCTTCGGCATCTGTCGCTAAGGACACTCTCGCCAGCCTGGCAAAGGCGACACCTGAGGGCACAACGGCGGCAGCTGTACCGCCGCTCGGCAGCGTGAGCACAGCCCTCCTTCCGTCCGTCTCTGTTGCTTCCGTAACGCCATGGGCGCCACCCAGTGTGGATACATCAGTACCGGGCGTGGCGCCGGACGTGAGCTGTTCCGCGGACGACATTGTCGAGCACACCAGCAAAAGCACCGACCGGCAACTTGAAAACCTGGAAAAGTTCCTGGCGACTGAACACATTCAGCACGAAGAGATCAACGGACGCGGCGAAGTCTCGCAAATCCGGGATAAGAGTTTTTCTTACATGGTGTTCATCGAGCACGCCAAAGACGGGCTGGTATTCCTCGATGAGAAACGCGACGGAGGCACGGGCACGGACTCGTTTCCCACTTCACTGGCCACAGTCGGGCTGGTAAGTCTCGGCGTGGATGTTTTTCATCCAGGCTTCGCAAAAGCGCTGAACTTCAAATGCGAGGGCCTTGGCCAGTGGCGCGGCAAGGCGGCGTGGATAGTGCATTTCGAGCAGAAGCCTAACGTGAAATCTTTCCTGCGGCTTTGGGAGACCAAGACCAAGACTGTCGAGATTCCGCTGAAGGGCCGGGTTTGGGTCGCGGCCAGCAGCCACAATATATTGCACGTGGAATCCGACTTGCGCGAGCCGATGAAGGAGCTAGAGCTGATGCGTGATCACTTGGCGATCGATTACGGCCCGGTGAGTTTCCAGAATGGAAAGACGGAGCTATGGCTGCCTTGGTATGCCGACATGTATCTCGAGCTACATGGAAAGCGCTACCACCACAGCCATACGCTTAACAACTTCAGCCTTTTCGCCGTGGACACCAGCGACAAGATCGGTTTACCGAAGGATGTACCTCCAGAGGAGAACAAGCGGCCTCCAGCGTCAGAGAAACCATAAATTCGGCGGGATTTAGTGTTCGGCCAGCAAGGAAACCCGATACAGGTGTGGTGTCTACAAGTTCTTCAGATGCGCGAGGCGGAATGGCGAGCCGAGGTGCTCGCGCAGGTCCAGCCAGTGCTGTTCCGGAATGGTCATAAACACGTCGACGACGGTGGGGTCAAACTGGCTGCCGGAGCAGCGCTTAATCTCTTCGCGGGCGTGGGACATCGGCAAGGCTCGGCGATAAGGACGATCGCTAATCATGGCATCGAGCGAATCCGCGATGGTAAAGATTCGCGCTCCCATAGGAATTTGTTCTCCCTTTAGCCCGCGGGGATAGCCCGAGCCGTCATAAAACTCCTGGTGCGCCAGCACAATCTCTGCCG
>Ga0209056_10004283_pt1 | contig 15052 bp, 11 predicted proteins | sample GraSoiAngelo_114_FD_185876 | JGI IMG/M metagenome (GOLD analysis project Ga0209056, IMG submission 185876) | Grasslands soil microbial communities from the Angelo Coastal Reserve, California, USA - 14_0903_13_40cm (SPAdes) (version 2) | ecosystem: Environmental > Terrestrial > Soil > Grasslands... | reverse complement strand
AAAATGTGTGAGTGGAAACAACTCGGCGATGTAGCGAATCGCCTGAGGTAATTGTTCGAGTGGCGCGAATGCTCCTGATAGCACAAACACCGGCAACAAAAAGAAAACCGAAAACTGGATCGCCTGCGTTTGCGTGCGCGAGAAGGCCGAGATTAGCAATCCAAGCCCAAGCGAACAAAGAAGAAAGAGTAGGCAGACCAGCGCCAGCGCCGGCAGGTCATAAAACGCAACTCCAAAATGCCAGCCGCTCAGCAGCATGATGATGACTATCAGCAAGCTCGAGACCACGAGATACGGCAACATTTTCCCGATCACGATTTCACGACGCCGCAGCGCAGTTATCATCAACTGGTAAAGCGTGCCTGACTCTCGCTCACGCGCGATGGTGCACGCCATCAGCGTGACTGTGAGCAATTGCAAGATCAATCCGATAATCCCGGGGACAACGTAATCGATGACGCGCGATTTCGGGTTGTAGAGCAGCTTGCGATCGACCGACCACATCTCCATCATAGAAACAAAGCGTTTGCGGATTTGCACCGGAAGCTGCTTGCCCAGTTCAAAAACTTCTTCCGGTAATTCCTCAATCATCCGGTCGCGTTGTTTCAACTGGAAATCTCCAAGGCTCTGTCGAACGCTGCCTTCCACAGCATCGGCTGTGTTGATGTCGCCGCCGTCAAGATAAAGCAGCAACGGTTTCGGATCGCCGTTCTTAAGGCTCTCATTCCACCCTGTGGGGATGACCAGCGTTGCGCGCACGTGGTAGGCAAGCAAATCCGATTCGTTATTTATCTCCGGCGTTCCGTAACGCCATCGGAACGTCTTGTTCTTTGCAATAATGTCGATGAACTCCTGCGAGCGCGGCGTGTTGTCGCGGTTGATCAACATGCAGGGCACATCGGTCAATTCGCTCGTTTCAAACGCGTGACCGAACAGGAGCGTGAATAGCGGCGGCAGCAACAAGACGAGAAGCAGCACCCGCCGATCCCGGTAGATGTGCAAAAACTCTTTGTAAGCGACGCTTGCGGTCGCCTCGAATGACAGCCATCTCATGAATCGGATCTCTTCAAAACACCGTCGTATCCTTGCGAGTACGCGGTGAAAACATCTTCCATATCCGGTTCTACCCAGCGTTCGCCTAACAAGCGGATGTCGGGAAACGGCCAGTCTTCGCGCCACCGCGCGATCAGTTGCTCGGCTTCCGGCGCGTAGAGGCGCAGGCTCCCACTGCGCAATGAAACGCCAAGCAACTCAGGTGTCTCGCGCAACTGCACCAAAGCCGGCATAAGAGGCTCAACATCGATCTCAAGCAGCCTGGCTCGAAAGCTCGCCTTTAATGCGCGCGGTGAAGCTTTTGCCAGCAATCGGCCATTCTCGATGAAACCAACCTCAGTACACCGCTCCGCCTCGTCCATATAATGCGTTGTAACGAAAATCGTTTTTCCCTCATTGCTGAGATCGTAAAGCAGATTCCAGATTTGCTGCCGGTGGACTGGATCAAGCCCACGCGTGGGCTCATCGAGAAAGAGCACCGACGGATTGTGGACAAGGGCGCAACCGATCGCCAGCAGCTGGCGCATGCCGCCGGATAGATTGTCCGCAGTCGTGACCCGTTTTTCCTCCAGATCAATGATACGAAGCAACCGACCGATTCGCTCTTCCAGCGCAGCGCCCGGCACGCCATACGCGCCGCCGAAAAAACGAAAATTTTCCAGAACCGTCAGGTCGCGATAAAGGCTAAAGCTTTGAGGGACGTATCCGAACTTGGTGCGCACTTTTTGGCGATGTTTCCAAGTATCGGTGACTTCGATGGTCGCACGGCCGTTGGTCGGATGCGTGAGACCGCATAACATTCGCATGGTGGTCGTTTTGCCGGCTCCATTCGGACCGAGAAAACCAAAGATCGTGCCGGCCTCGATTGTCAGAGAGAGATCCTGCACGGCATGCACGTTACCGTAGCTTTTGCTCAAATGATCAAGCACGATGACCGGTTCATTCATCTCGATCTTTTGCGATGACGATTTAGATTTGCAACCATGGCTCATTGGCCAACAGGTTATCTGCCATGAATGTTGAAACGATTGTACGAGTTCGATTGGCCGGTTTCGCGGGTGTTTTGTCGTTAGCGTTGATTGGTACCCCGAGAAGCGCGTACGCCGATCCTGTATCCGAACTCGCCTCATTCTCAATTTTCGACAAAGTCGATCTGGCGCAACTGGCAAAAACCGACGTAAAGACGGCTCACGGTCCGCCGATGAGGAATCCGCGTTTTCTCGCCGTCCAAAGCTGCTATGTCGCGCCGGGCTCGCCTGCGCAGCAAATGGAGGCGTTGCGCCGGTGGAACCCGTCAAAATATCGCGAACTGAAGGTGTTCCTGCACTCTGATCTGCCGTCAAACCCGGGGCCAGCTAATTTCGAGAAACTCAAGAATGCGCCGGACAACGCCTCCGTGCGTTCGTTCGTGACCGCGACCCAGAAACTCAGTCCCGATCTCCAGGTCAGCAAGGAGGAGGGAAAGCGGTTTTCTGCTGCCGGCGGGGGAGGAGGCGGCGTTATACCTCCGGCAGTCCTGGCATTCTGGACAGATGTGCTGACCGCACGAACGAAAAGCTTTGTGTCCGGCGGAATGGCGGCACAGCCGCCGTACGATCATGCCGGTCCGTCTGTTCGTGCGAGTGACGAAGTGAATGGTTTATTACGCGATCAAGACAAAATCCGCCGGCAGTTTTCTGGACTTCTTGGCGCCACAGCCATTGGACGCGGCGGGGGTTCGCTGCCCGCCGAGCTTTACTGGGAACTTCTCGACGCGAATGATCAGGGCGTTGTGACGCTGGGAGCGGCTTACAGCCGCAGCGGAGCCAGCGGAACGTATCAATCCGCCGACGTCCTATACTATGCCAGCGGCGGTTACTATGTCGCTCTCACGCTTCATCAGCTGTGGCCGGTTACGGCCGACGGAAAACCTTCGACGCTTGTCTGGCGCGGTGACATGATTTCGTCGGCCGAGCTGGCATCGTTGCATGGCGTCGAACGGCTGGGCTCGGAATCAGTGATGATGAAAAATATCACCAAAGCTGTTACGGCGTTTCGTCGGGAGAGCGGGGGCCGGTGAACGAATGAAAATGTCCGTGCTCCGATCGCTTGTTTTGATGTTAGCTACGCTGATTTTCTTTGTCAGGCCGGGGCTTTCCCAGGAAAGCAACGGTTTCTGGCCACTCACGGGTGAGTTTTCTGCCGAAGGCACGTATGTCGGCGAAGGCGATGTTGAACGCGGGGGAAAACACGTCAACGACCTTGATGAGATCGATTCAGATATTCGCGTCGTATTAACGCCTCGGATCAAACTTGGCGTGCTCCGATTAGGCGCGGAATGGGAGCGGTTCTCATTTGGTTTTCCAGAACAAGCCGCCCTGCCCAATACCTTGCAGTCCTTCAGCACGATTATCGGACTTGATACGCAATTGTCCGATTCCATTCTCGTCAGAGCGGAAATTCAGCCTGGCCTGTACAACTCAGGCCTGGGTCATTTGTTTTGGGATGATTTCAATATGCCTTTTGTCATTGGCGGTACCTACATTTTCAGTCCTAACCTGCAGCTTATCCTCGGCGTGAGCGCCGATGTGGAACGGAATTACCCTGTGATTCCTGCCGCAGGTGTTCGCTGGAAAATAGGGCCACAATGGTTGCTGGATGCCGTCCTGCCAACGCCGCGCCTGCAATACGAACTCACCCGGGATGTATCGCTTTATGCAGGGGCAACCGTGAGAGACGCGACCTTCCGTGTGGACGATGAGTTTGGAGATACCCACGGCATCCCGCGCCTCAACCATGCAGTTATCACGTACACCGAGGTTCGGACCGGTGCTGGTTTTGATTGGAAGATTTCGCCGGTTGTCACGTTCACCGGTGAGGTCGGCTACCAGCCATACCGTGACTTCGATTTCTACCGCGCTGAAGTGCGCTACCACCAGGTCGGTGGCGCCCCCTACGGCACGATTTCGTTACACGGCGCATTCTAATTGTAGCCGGCATCGTTGATGCCACTCTGGATCACGCCTGACAAACTGTGGGTATGTGTTTAGCGCCAAAGGCGTCGCTCATTTAAGCCTGGGGCAACGCCCCGGGGAAAATCGGTTTCCCAAAAAACAAGCGCTGAAAGCGCGAATCAATCCTCGCGCTCGCTTTAATCCCAGACATAGCGCTCGTCGAAATCAACGCCGTGCTTGCGCAGCAACTCGCGATATTCCTCCTGAAATGTCCGCGTGCGATGGTGTTCTTGTTGTTCCTCGATGTATTGCAGCACGTTATCGAGCTGACTCGGGCTCACCGAAAACGTGCCATACCCGCGCTGCCAAAAAAAGCCGTGGTACCGAGCGTCAAGCGCTTTGATCCATTTCGAGGATGCTTTCTTTATCTGTTCGACGACCTGCGCTTGGGAAACAGTTCGCGGGAGCATTGTGACAATATGAACGTGATCCGCAACACCGCCGACGTGCACGACTTCGGCACCGAGGTCGCGACAGGTTGTGGCCAGATATGCATGCATGCGCGGCCGAACTTCGCAGTCCAGCCATGGCTCGCGATTCTTGATGCTGAAGATGATGTGAATGATAACCTTGCTAAGGGATTGTGGCATGGCCCGAATGATGACCGAACGCGCGGCGGAACTGAATCGCGCTTTCAGCGCTAATGAAATTTTCTTTACCCAACACCCTGGGGCGTTGCCCCAGGCTCACGGTGAATGCTGCAGCCTTGCCGCTGAACAGATACAATCCCCGGCTACAATGATACGGGCATAGCGACGGGTCGTTGCGCAGGCAGCTTCAGCGCAGAGTCCGATCCAGTGTGCCGATTTTTCGTGTTTCCGGCCAGCGCGCGGCAACCCCGAGCACGACAAGGATTGTTCCGATGCCTCCCGCGACGACTGAAATAACCGGGCCGAATAGCGCAGCGGTTAATCCCGATTCGAGCGCGCCGAATTCATTCGATGTGCCGATGAAAATGTTGTTCACGGATGACACGCGTCCGCGCATTTCATCCGGCGTAACCAGTTGCACGATCGATCCGCGGATGATCACGCTAACACTGTCGAACGCTCCAATGAGAAAAAGCACGGCGAGCGATAACCAGAATACTTTGGACAACCCGAACAAGATTGTGGCGGCGCCGAACCCGGTCACACACCAGAGCAACGTTTTGCCGGCGTATTTCATCGGCGGCAGATGCGCTATGACGAGCGCCATTCCGAACGCCCCGATTGCCGGCATCGCCCGCATCCAGCCGAGACCCACCGGTCCGCAGTGAAGGATTTGATCGGCGAAGATCGGCATCAACGCCGTCGCGCCGCCAAGCAGAACGGCAAACAGATCCAGTGTGATCGTGGCCAGGATCACTTTTCTGCCAAACACAAATCGCAGCCCGGCGATGAGACTTTTCCATGTGTTCGCCTCAGTGCGATCTCGCAGCTGCTTGCTGCGGCGGATGCGAAAAACCAGAAGAAAAAACACAAACGCACACACCGCATCCAGCAGATACACGAACGGAAACCCGATGTACGCGACCAAGAACCCGCTCAGAGCCGGACCAACGACCGATCCGATTTGAAAAACGCTGTTATTCCAAGTGACTGCGTTCGCGAATGCGTCGCGCGGAACCAGGGTCGGAAAGAACGAGCTGCGCGCCGCCCAACTGAAGGTGCGCGCCGACGCTCCGATGAAAAGAAGCAAGTAAATTAGCGGGACTGACGCGTCATCGAAATGAAACATTGGGCGATGCCGCTCGAATACGGCGGCAACAGCAGCCAGGGCGTGATTGCCCTCACGCAAGAGCGCGAATTGGGGAATCGAAAGATGTTTCCAAGAAACCAGAGCGAGGGCCAGCGACGTGACCGCGCTAAAGACCTGCGTGACGAGGATGATGTGCTTGCGGCTCACCCGATCCGCCAGATGGCCAGCCGGCAGCGAAAGCGTAACGACGGGGACTGCGATCGCCAAACCAACGAGACCAAGCGCAGTCGCCGAGTGCGTACGGGCATAAATCTCCCATTCCACCGCCACCGCGAGCATCAACCGCCCCGTGATCGAGAGCAGATTACCGGCTGTAAACAGGCTGAAATCCCCGAAACGGAAGGCAGCGTATGGATCATGCCCTCGAGGCTCTCTCTCGATTGGCAAGGGAACGGCTGGGCGCTGCGGGTCCGGCGATCGATAAGAGCTGGAATCAAATGAATGGGGCATGCTCGGGCCCAGCTACTTGTTAAGAACAACGCATTAGTTTTCGAAGCCGCTCAGATTCAAGTAGCTGGGCGCACGAGATTCTAGGTTGAGCGCAAAGCATCGCAAGGAATGACGGCTTCCCAGGGTATTAATATACTTGACCGACCGTTGGGTTGGTCTATTTTCAACCCTCCGCCGTGACAGCGCGAGGGTTTTACGCCTCCCCGCGTTCCTCGCTCTTGGCTTTAGCAGCAGGGCTGGGCGTTTTAGCCACGCGCTTTACAAGCGTCTCAAAACGCTTCGCGGCGCTAGTGCCCTTACGGGCGTCTCGCGCAAGCCTGTTAAGCGTCTCCTCGCGTGTTTCGTTTGCTTTCATTTGTTAGCCGGATGCGCCTTCCCACAATCCGACTTTTTTAGGCATGATTTACTTAACTGTGATGGACTCATCGCAAACAATCAAATCGGGATAGCTGTGCGCGTTGTATTCCCGACAAAAGCTCAGGTCATGCAAACTCCCGGTCTTGTCGGTATAACTTGCTCGCGCAAAGATGAACAAACGAGCTTTGGCGGGGTTCTGGTTAAGGGCTTGGATTTGCTCCTCGGTAAGATTAAGGGGGTGTAAGGTCGAGTACCGAGCTTTTGAGTGGGGCCGATTTTTCCGAGAGTATGCCTACTCGGTTTGTATTGGAGCGTTTCCACACTCATGTCAGTCGTGTAGTGGAACGTAACGTCCCAAAGATCAAATTTTGCCTCGAATCTTGGTGGTTTTCCAGCCATCAGCGGTTCCAGCAGCCGACAAAATCGAGGGACGACATATGGCGCATCGGGTCGCTCTCTGGTCTTAGTATCCGATTTGTTAAGAGATCTGATTCCGAGATGCCCGAAAATAGACAACTGCCAAGGCAATCCCGAGAACGGGAAAATAAAGAATCCAAGTCTTGTGCGAGAAATGATTGAGAAATCCACTCAACAAAAGCGGGATTACCGTGCATACGACAATGATACTTGTCGTGCTCATAATGTTTTGCCGTGGTTTCCCTTCTGTATTTCTCTCGGCTTTGCTGGCGGATTCATCTACGCACTTCTGTTCATTCCGAGGAGAAGTCATTAGCCAAAATGCGCTTACGCTGTCTTCCACGTCTCGGGACAGGGGCCATCACCGCCCTCTGCCGCAATCAGCTTCGCATATTTCAGACTCTTACCGATAACGCCGCACAGCGCTTTCACGAATCGCCCTTTGTCATTGTCTTTGCGCTCGTTGAACCTGAATGCTTGCTCGTCCAGATACCGGAAAAAATGAAACGGCTCGACACTTACGTAAGTTCCGCCAAGGCCGCGTTTGAGCAGACTCCAAAAGTTTTCCAGGCCGTTAGTGTGAACACGTCCCTTTGCGTAGCACTCCGCATGGTCAATAACCTTGTGCTGATAACTCATCGCTAAGTTCGTTGTAAGATTTCAGCGCGTCCGTAAAAATCTCCGCTCCTTTCTCGACGTGATTTCGAACGTTAGGATCAAGTTGTTTGCGATTGGCGCGCTTAACATGAAACAAGCGGACTTGGGAAGGTTGCCCTTCTGTTGTGCGTTCCAAAATGCCTTGCACGGGCTCCAAATTCCATTGACCGGAACCTTGAGTTTTCCGACGCGCACGTTGCCTGGCGTTCATCTTTCGCGCACGTCCGCCGATGAAAGTTTCGTCAACTTCCACTTCGCTTTTGAACAGGCCGCCGCCCTTCTGCATTGCCAATCGAATGCGCTGCAACATGAACCAAGCGGTTTTCTGAGTCACGCCAAGCGCACGGTGAAGCTCGTAAGAGCTAATCCCGTTCTTGCAATTTGCGGCCAGCCACATCGCGGGAAGCCACTTTTCCAGACCAATCGGCGAATCCTCAAAGATAGTGCCGACTTTTGCCGAAAACTTTTGCTTCGGGTGTGGCGTCCGGCACTTCCATACGCGCGCATTTTTAAGGAACGTCACTTTGTCCGATCCGCAGCGTGGACACCGCACGCCGTTAGGCCAGCGGACGGCAACAAAGAACTGAAAAGCGTTCTCTGGATTGCTGAAATACGAGACTGCTTCGAGCAGGGTTTCAGGTACGTTCATATCGTCAATCTACACCAATGAATAGGTCTGTCAAGTATATTATTACCTAAATCAGCCGCCACGCTTTCAACGCGTGGCGGGCCTTTTGTCCTCTCTCGCTGAGGTCCAATCTGGGCAGGCGACCGGAAAAGAGCGGCCTATTCCGGTTCCGAAAATAGTGAAAAAACCTACGGATTTTTCTTCCATTTCTGTCGGGCGGTGCCTAAACTCGGCGGCCTTAAGGCAAAATGGACAACATCATCGAGGCGAGAGAACTGCAGATTGAGCGTAAGCACTTCTACGTCGAGCTCCGGGAGAACGACCGCGGGAGATTCTTGCGTATCACCGAGGAAGCTCATGGCCGCCGGAACAGCATCATCGTGCCGAGTACCGGCATTGAGGAGTTTACGGCGACGATTACTGAAGTTCTGACAAACGGCGAGACCGCGCCAGCTTAACCGCTGAACTGCTGATTCTCTTTCTGTAGAGGCAGCCGTGACGGCTGCACGCCCATTAGTCCGCAGGCGACACACCTGCCACTACAGTTCTTCCTGCAGGCGAAACCCCGACGCTACAGTCGATGCCATTTGCGCCTATTGTCCCCCGCATCGTTGACATCGCGACGCCCGAATTTAGTTTGGCGCTTCGTCATTCCAGCGACCGCTGCCGCTGCTAAATTATGGCCACAAAACAAAAATCTAATCTTCGCAAACGACTTCAACGCGCGCGGAAACCGACGCGATTCAGCCCGCGGAAAGCCGCCGCCGGGAAGAGAACGCGCGCGCCGGGTTACGTTTACTATTTCGGCGATGGTCACGCCGATGGTACAGGCACCATGAAACCCCTGCTGGGCGGCAAGGGCGCAAACCTCCATGAAATGACGCGCATCGGTTTACCAGTCCCGCCGGGATTCACCCTCACCACCGAGGTTTGCAGTTATTTTTACGATCATAATCGCGCATATCCGCCGCAGCTAGAGGCACAAGTCGGGGCGGCGATGACCAAGGTCGAAAAGTCCACTGGAAAAAAATTCGGCGACCAGGAACGTCCTCTGCTGGTATCCGTGCGCTCTGGCGCTCGGGATTCCATGCCGGGAATGATGGATACGATTCTCAATCTCGGCATGAACGACGAAGTGGTCGAGATCGTTGCGAGGAAATCGAACAACGCACGGTTTGCCTGGGATTCTTATCGCCGATTCCTTCAGATGTATGGCGACGTCGTGATGGGCGTGCAAAAACGGCCGGGCGAAGACCACGAGCCGTTCGAAGCAGTAATTGAACGCTTGAAGGACGAGCGCTATGGCAAGCACGACTTCCCCGATGTCCGATTGACCGTCGCCGATCTCAAAGAGCTCGTGCAGCGGTTCAAGGCTTTGATTAAGGAACGCACCGGAAAATCTTTTCCCCAGGATCCGAACGAACAACTCTGGGGTGCGATCGGCGCCGTATTCGGCTCATGGATGAATGACCGCGCCATCGTTTATCGGCGGAAGTACGGCATTCCGCACGAGTGGGGAACGGCGGTGAACGTGCAGACGATGGTGTTCGGAAACATGGGCGACACCAGCGCGACCGGAGTCGCTTTCACGCGCGACCCGGCCACCGGCGAAAAGGTTTTCTACGGCGAATACCTCATCAATGCCCAGGGCGAAGACGTGGTTGCTGGCGTGCGCACGCCGCATCCGATCGCCGATCTGGCGAAAGAAATGCCCGCCGCGCACAACGAGCTGATGAAGGTTCGCAGCATTCTTGAGCGCCACTTCAAGGATATGCAGGACCTCGAATTCACGGTCGAAGAAAATCGCCTCTACATTTTGCAGACTCGAAACGGCAAACGCACCGGCCATGCAGCCGTGCGCATCGCCGTGGACATGGTCGGCGAAAAATTGATAACCAAAAAGGAGGCGGTGCGCCGTGTCCCTGCCGATTCACTCTCGCATCTCCTCGCGCCAGTTTTTGATCGCGAGGCAGTACGGAACGCGAAGAAAATTGGGACCGGTCTCGCTGCTGGACCGGGCGCGGCGTGCGGCCATGTCGTGTTCAGCGCGGAAGAAGCTGTCGCGCGTGCGGATCGCGGAGAAAAGGTCGTGCTCGCCCGCATCGAAACGTCACCGGAAGATCTGCGCGGCATGATCGCGGCTGAAGGGATTCTTACCTCGCGCGGCGGCGTTTCTTCGCACGCGGCCCTGGTTGCGCGGCAAATGGGCAAAGTGTGCGTGTGTGGCGCCACTGGGATCCAGATCGACTACCACAAAGGCACACTCAGCGCGAACGGCACGACATTGAATCGAGGCGATTACATTTCCATCGATGGAACTGCTGGCGAAGTCTTTGCCGGCGAAGTCGCCACCGCACCATCGGAGATTATTCAGGTGCTCGTGGACGGCTCGCTCGATCCGAAGAAAAGCGTCACGTATCAGGAATACGCGAAGTTGATGAAGTGGGCGGACGAATTCCGCAGCTTGGGGGTGCGCACAAATGCTGACACGCCCGAGCAGGTCAAAAATGCTGTCGCGTTCGGCGCGGAAGGAATTGGGCTCTGCCGCACGGAACACATGTTTTTTGAAGGCGACCGGATCGACGCGATGCGGGAGATGATTCTCGCCGGCACGAAGGATGAGCGCGCGCGCGCACTGGCGAAACTGCTCCCTTACCAGCGCGGAGATTTCGTCGGCATCTTTACGGCGCTAAACGGTTTGCCCGCCACGATTCGTTTTTTGGATCCGCCGCTGCACGAGTTTCTGCCCGCCGATCACGCGCAGCAAAACGAATTGGCGAACAAGCTTGGGGTTCCCGTGGAACAAATTTCGCGCCGCGTGCATGAGTTGCACGAATTTAATCCAATGTTGGGTCATCGCGGTTGCCGTCTTGGGATCACGTTCCCCGAGATCTCCGAAATGCAGGCTCGCGCGATCTTTGAAGCGGCTGCGGAGGTGCAAGCCAAAGGCATCAAGGTCCACCCTGAAATCATGATTCCGCTGGTGGGATTCCCGCGCGAGCTAAAGCTGCAAATCGACATTGTGCGGCGCGTGGCTGACGAAGTCGCCAGGGAAAAAGGAACAAAACTCAGGTATTTGGTGGGGACGATGATCGAGATCCCGCGCGCCGCGCTGCTAGCCGACCAGATCGCGCGCGACGCCGAGTTCTTCAGCTTCGGCACGAACGATCTGACGCAGACCACACTAGGAATGAGTCGCGACGACTCGGGCAGTTTCCTCCCCGCGTACGCGGAACTCGACATCGTCGGTTCAAATCCATTCGCAACAATCGATCAGAAGGGTGTTGGACGTTTGATGGAAATTACTCGCGACCTCGGCCGCAAAACGCGGCCCGACATCAAACTAGGAATTTGCGGCGAGCACGGCGGCGAACCGCACAGTGTCAAATTCTGTCACCGGCTCGGTCTCGAGTACGTCAGTTGCAGTCCGTTCCGAATTCCCATCGCACGATTAGCCGCGGCGCAAGCAGCGCTCGAGAGTTGAAGCGCGTCTCGCGCTTCGTAGTCTCTTCCGATGCAAATGCGCGAACCAATTTTCGACATTGATTCGTTCGCGCGCAGACACATCGGGCCGAACGAGGAAGAAGTTTGCGCGATTTTGCGCGACGTGGGTTTCGATAGTCTCGGTGCGCTCATCGACGCCACGGTTCCGAAGGACATTCGTCTCAAACGGCAACTGGATTTGCCGGAAGCGAAATCGGAAGGCGAAGCGATGGTCGAGCTACGGGCGATTGCACAAAAGAACGAAATCGCACGCTCGTTCATCGGGACTGGCTACTACGACTGCATCACGCCGCCTGTCATTCAGCGAAACATTCTTGAAAACCCTGGCTGGTACACCGCTTACACGCCTTACCAGGCGGAAATCGCGCAAGGGCGGCTCGAAGCGCTGCTGAACTTCCAGCAGATGATCATAGATTTGACTGCCCTCGACATCGCAAACGCTTCCATGCTGGACGAAGCAACGGCTGCTGCAGAAGCGATGGCGCTTTGTCACGCGGTTGTTCCTAACCGCAAGAGGTTCTTTGTTGCCGATAATTGTCATCCCCAAACGATTGCCGTCGTTCAGACACGCGCGAAGCCGCTCGGGATCGAGATCAAGATCGGCGATTACTCGCGGTTCAAATTCGACAGCACGGTTTTCGGCGCGCTTGTTCAATATCCCGCGACCGATGGCGCGATCTACGATTACGCCGAGTTCGTCCGGCAGGCGCACGATGCCGGTGCGCTGGTGGTGGTCGCGGCAGACATTCTTGCGCTAACATTACTCAAACCGCCGGGCGAATTCGGCGCGGATGTTGCGGTCGGCAATACGCAGCGCTTTGGTTTGAATTCGTTGCACGCGGCGTACTTCGCCACGTGCGACGAATTCAAACGTCACATGCCCGGTCGATTGGTGGGCGTTTCACACGACGCTGAAGGTCGACCCGCGTATCGCCTCGCATTGCAAACGCGCGAGCAACACATCCGCCGCGACAAAGCGACCAGCAACATCTGTACGGCAGAAGTTCTCCTGGCCGTCATTGCGTCGATGTATGCGGTTTATCACGGTCCCAAAGGATTGCGCGCGATCGTCGAGCGTGTTCACCGGCTAACCAGTCGACTTGCGGATGGTCTGCGCGCCCTTGGCTGCACAGTCACGCACGAGAATTTCTTCGACACGGTCCGGATCGAAGTGGAATCGAGCGAAGTCACTTTGGACCACGCGGCGAAAGCGGGTTGCAATCTGCGCGGGCTTGGGCCACGCGCGGTCGCCATTTCTTTCGATGAAACGACAACGCCACGGGACATTGAACTGCTCATGTCCGTCTTCCGCGGCACGAACGTGCGCGATTTTGACGATGACAATATTGGCGACCCATCAATCCGCATTCCGCAATCCGCAATCCGCACTTCCGAGTATCTCACGCATCCGATCTTCAACACGCATGACACTGAAACCGAGATGCTGCGCTATCTCAAGAAGCTGGAATCGCGCGATCTGTCGCTAACAACGTCAATGATTCCGCTCGGCTCGTGCACGATGAAGCTCAACGCCACCGCGGAAATGTTCCCGATTTCATGGCCCGAGATTTCCAAATTGCATCCGTTCGCTCCCACCGAACAGGCGACGGGCTACTTGGAAATTTTCCGGCAACTGGAAGACTGGCTCGCAGAAATCACCGGCTTCGCCGCGGTTTCATTGCAACCGAATGCCGGATCGCAGGGCGAATTCGCAGGTTTGTTGGCCGTTCGCGAATATCATGCATCGCGCAGCGAAGCGCATCGCAACATTTGTCTTATTCCGACATCGGCGCACGGCACGAATCCAGCCAGCGCGATAATGGCAGGATTTAAGGTTGTGTCGGTCGCCTGCTTGAAAGATGGAGACATTGACCTTGCAGACCTTCGCGCGAAAGCAGACGAACACGCGCGCGATCTCGCCGCGCTCATGGTGACTTACCCATCAACGCACGGCGTATTCGAGCCGACGATTCGCGAAATCTGCGACATCGTGCACGCGCATGGCGGCCAGGTTTACATGGACGGCGCAAACATGAATGCGCAGGTCGGTCTTTGTCGCCCCGGCGATTACGGCGCCGACGTTTGTCATCTGAATTTGCACAAGACGTTTTGCATCCCACACGGCGGCGGCGGCCCCGGGGTGGGACCGATCGGTGTGGCCAAACATCTGGTACCCTTCTTGCCCAGCGGGGCCAACATCGAACATCGAACATCGAACATCGAACATCGCGTTGGTCCCATCGCGGGAGCGCCCTGGGGCAGCGCCAGCATTCTAACGATCACGTGGATGTACATTCGCATGATGGGCGCTGCCGGGTTGAAACGCGCGAGCGAGGTGGCGATTCTTAACGCCAATTACATCGCTAAACGGCTCGATCCGTACTTTCCTGTTCTTTTCAAGGGCAAGCATGGTCTCGTCGCGCACGAATGCATTGTCGACCTGCGCCAGTGGAGAAGCACAGGCATTGAAGTCGAAGATGTGGCAAAGCGTTTGATGGATTACGGCTTTCACGCGCCAACCGTTTCGTGGCCGGTTGGCGGGGCGATGATGATCGAGCCGACCGAGAGCGAACCGAAACACGAGCTTGATCGTTTCTGCGACGCGATGATCTCCATTCACGCGGAAATGCAAGCCATCGCCGACGGAAAACAGGATCGGCAAAGCAATTTGCTCAAGAACGCGCCGCACACTGCGCGACAAATCGCGTCCGACAAATGGGATCGCTCTTACTCTCGCGAACAGGCAGCTTTCCCCGCGCCGTGGACGCGCGAGCACAAATTCTGGCCGGCAGTTGGCCGAATCGATAACGTCTACGGGGACAGGAATCTGTTCTGCTCCTGCCCGCCAGTGGAAGAGTTTGAAAAGGGGTAGCGCGCGCGTGCCTAGCCTTCTGGCGCGAGCTCGGGCGCTGTAACGACGCGAGTAGGAACGAGGCGCAACGCCGAGCCATTCGTTTCCTCGGCGACACCTGGACCCTGTTCGTGGTATTCGGCGTCGCTATTCACCTGCCAAAGATCGTAAAGCCTCGCGTCGGCGAGGATATTTTCCACGCACAATATCGCTGTCATCATGGCGTGATCCTGGTTGTTGTATTTGTGCATGCCGTTCCGGCCGACGAGGTGCAAGTTCGCGTAACGCGTGTCCAGTTCCTGGCGAATCGTGGCGACGTGCCGAGCGTAGTCGTCATCGTAAACCGGATACGCTTTTTTCTGGCGAACGACGCAGCCATCGACGAAATCGCCTTCCTTCGCC
>Ga0209056_10004282_pt1 | contig 15054 bp, 15 predicted proteins | sample GraSoiAngelo_114_FD_185876 | JGI IMG/M metagenome (GOLD analysis project Ga0209056, IMG submission 185876) | Grasslands soil microbial communities from the Angelo Coastal Reserve, California, USA - 14_0903_13_40cm (SPAdes) (version 2) | ecosystem: Environmental > Terrestrial > Soil > Grasslands... | reverse complement strand
ACGTGGCGACCTCCATCCGCATCATGCGCGAGGCCCGGGAGCTCGGCCTGGTCGCCATCATGGTCCCGGCCGTCCTCCGCACGCGCAACCTGGACCATCGCGACCTGGAGCCCTTCTACGCCGCCGCCGAGGAGCTGGAGATGCCGCTCGGCATCCACGGCGCGCCCGGCATCCATCTCCCGCCGCTCGGCGCCGAGCGCTTCGACAACTACCTCCAGGTGCACGTGCTGAGCTTCCCCTTCGACATGATGGTCGCGACCACGGCCCTCGTCCTGGGGGGCGTCCTCGAGCGGCACCCGCGGCTGCGCGTCGCGCTCCTCGAGTCGGGGGTGGGCTGGGTGCCCTACTTCTTCGACCGGCTCGACGAGCACGTGGAGAAGCGCGGCCGCCTGACGCCCGAGTGCAAGCGCGAGCCGCGCGAGTACCTCGCACGCGGCCAGCTCTACGTGAGCTGCGAGCCCGAGGAGAGCGCGCTGCCCTTCGTGGCGGCCACGCTCGGCGATCGCTTCATCATGTATGCGAGCGACTACCCCCACTGGGACAGCGACTTCCCGAACTCGACCCGGGGGCTCGGCGAGCGCACCGACCTGGCACCCGAGGTGAAGGCGCGCATCATGGGCGCGAACGCAGCCGCGTTCTACCGGCTGCCGGTCTGAGCATCGTGGACGACGACCTCGGCGCGCGGCTCGAGCGCTTCGTCGGCGAGCGGCTCGGCGCATCCGTGCGCGTGATCCACCTCGAGCGCTCGACCGAGGGCTTCTCGCAGGAGACGTTCGTCTTCGAGGTCGAGGTGGGACGCGAGCGGCGCGGCTACGTGGCCAAGCGCGAGCCCGTGGCCGGGCTCCTCGAGCCCTACGACCTCGAGCCCGAGTTCCGCGTGCTGCACGCGCTCTCCGACGACCCGCTGCCCTCCCCGCCCACGCCGTGGTTCACGCGCGACCCGGCCGTGCTCGAGCGTCCCTTCTACGTGATGGAGCGCCTCCCCGGCGAGGTGCCGATCCCGGCAGCGCGCGCCGACGGCTCGGGACCGTTCGACGACGCGGAGCGCGCGGCGCTCGGCCCCCAGGTGGCCCGTGCGCTCGCGCGCCTGCACGCCATCGACTGGCGCGCGCGCGGCTTCCAGTTCCTGGGCGCGCCCCGCCCCGGCCGCGAGGCCGCCGAGCACGAGCTCGCGCGCTGGGAGGAGCGCATCCGCCGAAGCGGGCTCCCCGTCTCTCCGCCGCTCGCCGAGGCGCTCCTCTGGTGCCGCCGCCACGCGCCCGCGACCGATGCGATCACGCTCGTGCACGGCGACTACCGGCTCGGCAACTTCCTGGTCGTGCACGAGGCAGGCGGCCCGCGTCTCACCGGCATCCTCGACTGGGAGCTCGTCCACCTGGGCGATCCGCTCGAGGACGTGGCCTGGTGCGCGTCGCCGCTCTGGCGCGCGGGGACGCCGTACGCCTCGGCGCTCCTCCCGCCCGAGGAGTTCGCCGCGCGCTGGGCGGAGGCCTCGGGCCGCACGGCCGACCCCGAGCGGCTGCGCTTCTACGCGGTGCTCGCCTTCGTCAAGATGATCGCCATCATGCTGAGCGGCCTCGCCGCCTTCCGGAGCGGCCGCACCACCGACCTCCGCATGGCGATCTTCGACCACCAGTTTCCCTTCCTGCACCTCCTCCTCGGCATGACGCGCGGCTGGCTCGCGGGAGCGCCGGCATGACCATCCCGCTCGAGGCGCTGATCGACGGCGCGGTGAGGACGCTCACCGAGGCCGTCCTGCCCGACGTGACCAGCCGCTTCGCGCGCGGCCAGCTCTTCGCCGTCGTCGACGTGCTGCGCAACCTGCGCGACCGCCTCGAGGTGAAGGCGGCGCTGCACGAGGCCGAGGCGGCCTCGGCTGCGGCGGCGCTCGAGCGGGCCGCGGCCGCGCTCGGACGGGGGGCCGCGGCGGCCCGCATCGCCGGGGCGCTCGCCGCCGCGCCCGCCGGCCCGCCCGCCGAGCGCGCCGCCGCGCTGCGCGCCGCGCTGGTCGCCGCGCTCGAGACGATCGACGTCCTGCCGCCCGAGGTGGGAGATCCCGCGCGCGCCGCCATCACCGCGCACCTGGCCGCGCAGACGATGCGCGACCTCGCGCTGCTGAAGCCCTCGCTGCTCGGCGAGATCTCGAAAGGCTGACGCCCATGCTGACCGCCTTCGACGACTATCTCATCCACCAGACGCCCGAGCCGGTCGCCCACCCCGGGACCGGCGACCGGAACTTCTACGACCGCCACTTCTTCAACGGCTTCTCGCGCGAGGGCGACCTCTTCTTCGGCGCCGCCCTCGGCCTCTACCCGAACCGGCGCGTGATGGACGCGGCTTTCACCGTGATCCACGACGGCCGCCAGCAGTCGGTGCACGCCTCGCGTCTCGCGCCCGCCGAGCGCGGCGAGACGTGCGTCGGGCCGATCGCGATCGAGGTGGTCGAGGCGCTCCGGACGCTCCGCGTGCGGGTCGCGCCGAACGACTTCGGGCTCGAGGCGGACCTGCTCTTCCGCGCGCGCGGCCCGGCGCTCGAGGAGCCGCGCTTCACCGCGCGGGTCGAGAACCGGCTCTTCATGGACACGACGCGCTTGACGCAGTTCGGCCTCTGGGAGGGAACGATCACCGCCGGCGGCACGCGCCTGACGCTCGCCCCCCTGCGCGCCCTCGGGGTGCGCGACCGCTCGTGGGGCGTGCGCCCGGTGGGCGAGCCCGAGGGCGGCGCGCCCGGGCTCCCGCCGCAGTTCTTCTGGCTCTGGGCCCCGCTCCACTTCGACGACCTGTGCACGCACTGCGGCGTCAACGAGGACGCGGAGGGGCGGCCGTGGCACGCCGCCGGCAGCGTGCTCCGCCTCGCCGACGGCGCCGCCCTGCCGGTGGCCACCGTCGCGCACCGCGTGCGCTGGCAGCCGGGCACGCGCCGGGCGGCCGCGGCGGAGATCATCTTGACGCCCCACGGCGGCGAGCGCCTCGAGATCTCGCTCGAGCCGCTTTTGAGCGCGCAGATGTGCGGCCTCGGCTACCTCCACCCCGAGTGGGGCCACGGCAGGTGGAAGGGCGAGCTGGCGGTGGGCGGCGAGAGCTGGACGCTCGCCGACCTGGACCCGATGGAGCCGCGCCACCTCCACGTGCAGCAGGTCTGCCGCGCGCGCCTGGGAAAGCGCGAGGGGATCGGCGTCCTCGAGCAGCTCGTGCTCGGCCCGCACGCGCCCTCCGGCTTCACGTCGATCCTGGACCCCGCCGCATGAGGTGCGCGCTCCTCCTCCACACCCAGCGCGTCGACCTGGGCGCCGAGTTCGCGAGCGGCCCGGCGGTGGCGGAGACCGCGCGCGCCGCCGAGCGCGCCGGTTTCGACGCCGTCGCCGTCACCGACCACCCCTTCCCGCACGACGAGTGGATGCGCTCGGGCGGCCACCACGCGCTCGATCCCTTCGTCGCCCTCTCCTTCGCCGCCGCTGCGACGGCGCGCATCCGGCTCCTCACCTTCATCTACGTCCTCCCCTACCGGAACCCCTTCCTCTCCGCGAAGGCGGCCGCGAGCCTCGACGTCCTCTCCGGCGGCCGCTTCGTCTTCGGCGTGGCGGCGGGCTACCTGGAGCCCGAGTTCGCGGCGCTCGGCGTGCCCTTCGCGGAGCGCGACGCCCTCGCTGACGAGGCGATCCGGGCGATGCAGGCGGCATGGGGCGGTACGACCGTCCACTTCGAGGGGAAGCACTTCGCCGCCCGGGGCCACACCGCGCTGCCGCGCCCGCTGCAGCAGCCCCATCCACCCATCTGGGTCGGGGGCAACAGCAAGCGGGCGATCCGGCGCGCCGTCCTTCTGGGCGACGGCTGGATGCCGATCTTCAACCCCGCCGCGCACGCGAGCCGGCGGCGCACGCCGGCGATCGAGTCGGCGGCCGACGTGCGCGCGCGGCTCGCCTACGCGGCCGAGGTGGCGCGCGCGGCCGGCCGCACGCGGCCGCTGGAGGTCGCCATCACGGCCCGCGGCCTCGGCGCCTTCGGCACGCCGCACTTCGACCCGGCGGCGTTCCTCGCCGACGTGGCCGAGCTCTGCGCCGCCGGCGTCACCTATCTCAACGTCAACCTCCCCGCCGCCTCGCGCGCCGAGCACGTCGAGCGCATCGCGCGCTTCGGCGACCAGGTGCTGGCGCGGCTCCCCTGAAGGGAGGCGATTCCATGCCGCAGAACGTCCCCGAGTTCCGCTTCAGCGACGATGCGCTCCGCCTGCGCCAGTTCCTCTACGAGCACTGGTGCGCGCACGGCCGCGGCCCGAATCTCCGCGCCGCGCACCAGGCGACCGGCCTCGCGCGCGCGCGCCTGATCGAGGTCTACCGCGAGCTGGACCTCGGGCTCATCTGCACCGTCGATCAGGCGACCCAGAACTGCAATCTCTTGAAGCTTCAGCCCTTCTCGAGCTACCCGAGCCAGGTGGAGGTGTTCGTCGACGGCAAGTTCCTGAGCTTCGCCGGCTGCGCCATGGAGTCGGTCGCCCTCTCCCGCATGCCGCCCTTCGCGGGCAAGGAGGTGCGGCTCGAGTCCTACTGCGCCTGCTGCCTCGCGCCGGTCACGCTGGTCACACGCGACGGCGAGGTGCTCTCCCGCACGCCCGAGTCCGTCCTCATCCACGTGAGCACGAGCCCGCGCGAGTGGAACACGACCAACATCGTCTGCATGTGCGACAGCATGAACTACGTCGCGGACGCCGAGCACGCCGCGGCCTACGAGCGGCAGATCTGCCGCCGCGGCGTCCTCTTCACGCTCGAGCAGGCGCGCCGCTTCGTCGCCGACACGGCGGCGAACCGGATGTGGCGCTACGACTGGCCGCCGGCGCGCGTCGTGCCCGAGCGCATCATCGCCGGCATCAAGGCGCTCGGGGTGGACGTCAGCAGCTGGGGCGGGTAGCTACCGGTCCGCCTTCGCCGGGCCCCCCGACGCGCCGCGCCGGAGAAAGATCGCGTTCAGCCGGTCCTCGTACGCGAGCTCCCACTCGGGCGAGGTGCGCAGCAGCGCCGCGCACTGCGTGCCGAGGTCGACCACGGCCGCCGTCACGCCGTACTTCTCGAGCACCTTCCTCCAGCCCCTCTGCCCGTAGAGGACCCGATAGTACCGGCGCAGCATGAAGTCGTCGCCGTAGACGGCGGTGCGGTCGTCGACGAAGATCCGCAGCCCCGGCCAGAAGCGATAGACGAGCGAGCCGCCCAGACCGTCGGTGTTGAACAGCCGGCCGAAGCGGTCCTGGTGCGTCGCGATGAACTCCGCCGCGCCGCGGCTGAGCTGGAGATCATCGAGCGTCCGCGGAAACGGCAGGGCGCCCGCCAGGGAGAGCGCCACGAAGAGCGTGCAGAGGGCAGGAAAGTAGACGAGCGGCGAGCGCAGCGCCGCCTGCTCGCGCGCGATCTCCCGCCACCGATCACGGAGCGCCGGCCGACGGGCCTCGAGCCAGGGGGTGGTCTCCCGAGCGATGATCGGTGCGGCCACGATGGCGAAGAGGCTCATGTGCCGCGCGGAGTGGAGGGCCTGATGCAGGAAGAAGACGAGGAGCGCCATCTCCACCCACGGTAGCCTCCTCCCGCCGAGCCCCAGGACGAAGACGAGCATCAGGGCGAGCGCCTCGAAGGACAGCACGGGCACGCTGCCCGCCAGGAAGTCCGGGCTCTGGAACTCGTGGAAGTAGCGAATCGAGCGCTGGCTCAGGTACTCCTGCACCGCGGTGTGGAGCCTCGGGCCGTGCGGGTTCACCAGCGTCGCGAGCCCCATGGCCACCAGCACGGCCGCGAAGACGAGCGCGCGGCGCCGTTCTTCCGCATCGCGGAAGACGACGGCGCGGAACGCGGCCACGCCCGCAAAAATCCCGCCCAGCGCGAAGCCGACGAGGAAGCCGCCGTGCAGGTTCGCCCAGAGGAGCGCGAGGAGCGGCAGCCACCAGAGGGCCCGGGCCGGCAGGCGCCCGTTCTGGAAGTCGTCCAGCCGCTCGAGGACGAGCGCGAAGAACACGGAGGTCACGATGTGCGGGCGCGCGATCGCGTGCGACAGAAGGACCAGATACGCGAGCACCGTGAGCCCGAGCGCCGGCGCCAGGCCCGCACCCATGCGCAGCGCGCGGCGGAAGACGAGGACGGGGATGAACGCGTAGACGAGCACGCAGGCCGTCGCGAAGAGCGGCAGGCCGCCCAGCCGGACGAGGAGCGCGCCCGCGGCCTCGAACAGCCAGGCGAGGTTGATCCACTCGTGGCCGGCGGCGGTGTACGAGAAGGGGTCGCGCGCGGGGATCGAGCCCGTGTCGAGGATCAAGCGGCCGGTCACGAGGTGCCACCCGGTGCCCGGGTCCTGGAGCAGCCCGCCGGGCCGGTAGATGGCGAGCAGCGGGTGGATCAGGAAGATGAACGCCGTGAACGGCGGCGCCAGCCAGCGGCGGAGCGGCGACGGCTCTGAGGGCCGACCGCGCGCGCCCGCCGTCACCGCGGCAGCCCGAGGATGCGCTGGGCGATCAGGTTGCGCTGGATCTCGGAGGTCCCGCCCATGATCGTCTCCGAGCGGGAGTAGAGGTAGGCGCGGCGGCACTCCTCGTCGAGCATCGCCCACGGGCCGAGCACCTCCATCGCCAGCTCCTGGAGGCGCTGGTCGGTCTCGCTGCCGAGCACCTTCTCGATCGAGCTCTCCACCCCCGGCTGGCCCGTGCGGAGAAGGCGCGTCAGGCTCCGGTAGCCGACCAGGCGCAGCAGCTCCACCTCGATGTGCGCCTGCGCGAGCCGCTGGCGGTATCCCGGGTCGGCGAGCGCCCGCCGGGCGGCGGGATGCGCGCGCGCGGCGCCGAGCAGGCGCTCGAGGCTCCGCCGGATCGTCCGCTGGAAGGTGAAGGTCCACACCGGCCCGCGCTCGTGCGCGAGGATGCCGATCGCGATCTGCCAGCCGGCGCCGGGCGCGCCCACCATCATCTCGGCCGGCACGCGCACGTCCTCGAAGAAGACCTCCGAGAACTCCGCGTCGCCGGTGATCTGCCTCAAGGGACGCACGGTGATGCCCGGGCTCCTCATGTCGACCAGGAGCAGGCTGATACCATGGTGCTTCGGCGCCGCGGGCTCGGTGCGGCAGAGGAGGAAGCACCAGTCGGCGACGTCGGCGTAGCTGGTCCACACCTTCTGGCCGTTCACGACGAAGCCGTCGCCCCGGCGCTCGCCGCGCGTGCTGAGCGCGCCCAGGTCGGAGCCGGCGCCGGGCTCGGAGAAGCCCTGGCACCAGAGGTCCTCGCCCGAGAGGAGCCGGCCGAGGAAGCGCGTGCGCTGCGCGTCCGTGCCGTGGCGGAGGATGGCCGGCCCGATCAGGTCGACGTAGGCGCCGGCGGCGGGCCGGGGCGCGCCCGCGCGATCGAGCGCCTCCTCGAAGAGCCAGCGCTCGATGACCGTCGCGCCCCGGCCGCCGTGCTCGCGCGGCCAGGAGATCGCCGCCCAGCCGCCCTGGTGGAGCTTCCGCTGCCAGTCGCGCGCGATCCCGAGCCAGAGCGGGTCATCGGCGCGCGACCAGCAGTGGTCGCGGCGCCAGGCGGGCGGCACGTTCGCCTCGAGCCAGGCGCGCGCCTCTTCGGCGAAGGCGAGCTCGGGCGCCGAGAACGAGAAGTCCACGCGCGCTTGGTAGCATCCGTGCCCGCGTTTTGACACAGCTCCGGGGCCCGGCTAAGCGCGGAGCGGTGCCGCGCGAGCCCGAGCCCGCCGACCGCTACGTCCGCGTCGGCGACCTCCGCTTCCACTACCTCGACTTCGGCGGGGATGGCCCGCCGCTCCTCTTCCTCCACGCGACCGGCTTCCACGCCTGGCTCTGGCTGCCCTATGCGCGCCGCTTCGCCGCGAGCCACCGCGTCCTCGCCCTCGATCAGCGCGGCCACGGCGAGAGCGACAAGCCGCCGACGGGCTACGGTTGGGACACGTTCGGCGCCGACCTGAAGGGCTTCCTCGATGCGCTCGGGCTGGACGGCGTGCGGGCCGTCGGGCACTCCAAGGGCGCCACCGCGATCGCGGCGGCGGCTGCGGCCGGGACGCGGCGCCTCGCGCGCGCCGTCCTGATCGAGCCGGTGCTCATCTCGGCTTCCCGCCTGAAGGAGCCCGCGTGGGAGAACCCGCTCGCCGCCGCCGCGCGCCGGCGGCGCAACGTGTGGCCGAGCCGCGAGGCCATGTTCGCCTCGCTCAGGGGCCGCATGCCCTTCGAGACCTGGGAGGAGGAGTTCGTCCACCTCTATGTCGACCACGGCGTGGCGGACCGTCCCGACGGCCAGGTGGAGCTCCTCTGCCCGGGTGAGATCGAGGCCCAGGTCTACGCGAATGCGCCCCTGACCGACGGCTTCGGCTTTCTCGAGCACCTCGCCGTGCCCGCGCTCGTCATCCGCGGCGAGCAGAGCCCCGGCTTCGGCGAGCGCGAGGCCGCGGAGGCGATCCGCCGCCTGCCGGCGGGCACGCTCCGCACCGTCGGCGGCGCCGGCCACTTCGTGCCGATGGAGCGCCCGGCCGAGGTGAGCGACGCGATCGCCGCCTTCCTCGGCTGACCCCCCGCCGCCGTGCTAAGAAACGCGCCAACGATGGCGGCGGTCCTCCCTCCCCTCATCGCGGCCGGCAGCTTCGGGCTCTACTTCCTCACCTCGTTCCGCCTCGCGCGCTATCGCCGCGTCCCGTGGGAGTTCCTCGCGGCGATCGCGGCTTGCGCCGGACTCGGCGTGTATCTCTGGTGGCGCGCGCCCGGGATCGGGACCACCGTCGGCGCGCTCCTCTCCGTCGGCATCCTCGTGTTCGCGTGCTGGTTCCTCTTCTCCTTCTCGATGTACGGCCCGCGCGAGGACCGGCCACGAGTTGGCGAGCGTTTCCCCGACTTCACGCTGCCCGCCTCCGACGGCTCGACCTTCAGCCTCGCCGCCGCCCGCGGCCGCCGCCTCCTCGTCCTCTGCTACCGGGGTGACTGGTGACCGTTCTGCGTGACGGAGCTCGGCGAGCTCCGCAAGCACTACCGGGACATCCTCGACCGGCGCGTCGAGGTGGTCGCGGTGAGCGTCGATCCGCTCGACGTCTCGGAGAAGCTCCGCCGGAAGGTCGGCCTCCCGATCCGCTTCCTCTCCGACCAGCGCGGAGCGCTCATGGACGCGCTCCACGTCCGGCATCGTGATGGCATGCCGCCCTCCTTCATCACCCATCGGCCGCCCGACGGCGGGAGCCGCGATCTCTTCCTGTCGACGACCTTCCTCCTCGACGAGGAGGCCGTGATCCGCTGGGTCTACCGACCCGACACCTATCGCGTCCGTGCCCCCGCCCGCGAGGTCCTGCAGGCGATCGACGCGCTCCCATGAGCGCGCCGCTGACGCACCGGACGGATCTCGTGTGCGACCAGCGCACGCATCCGCCGCACGGGACGCGCCGGCCGCCCGGCGCCGCACCGCCCGTGCGCCTCGGCGTGAGCGGCAGCGGCGCGGAGCTCCTCCTCCTCGAGTGGTCGGCCGCCGACCTCGCGCGCGAGCGCGCGGCGGGGACGCGGCTGCTCGCCCGGCTCGGCGTGGCCCCCGGCATGCGGGTCGCGAACACGCTCCCCGGCGCGCTCGCCACCCCGGGCTCGCTCCTGCTCGGCGACGTGGTCGAGGAGCTGGGCGCGCTCGACGTGCCGCTCGGTCCGCTGGAGGACGCGGCGTCGGCGCGCCAGGCATGGGATTTGGTCGAACGCGTCACGCCGGACGTGATCGTCCTCGACGACGCCTCGGCCGCGACGTTCCTCGCCGCTGCGCCGCTCGCGGAGCGTCCCTGGTGGCGCGGCATCGTGTGGGTCCGCGTGGGCGCCCGCGCCGCGCGCCCCGCCCTGCCGGGGGCCGCCCGCTTCGGCGGCTGGCAGCGCGAGTGGCTCGCGGTGCCCGAGGCGACGAGCTTCGTCGCGGGCACGTGCGCCGCCGGGCGCTTCCACGTCGACGAGGAGGTGGTGGCCGAGGTCGCCGACGGGATGCTCGTGCTCACGCCGCTCGGCCTCGAGGTGCCCCTCGAGCGCTACGCGACCGAGCTGCCCGCGCGACTGATTTCTGGCCCGTGCGGTTGCGCAGCGGGCGGGACCACACTGGAGATCCGCTGATGGCGAAGACGCTCCCCCACGGCCTCCCCTTCGCGCCCGTCAAGGTCGGCGTGCTGATCGACATCGACATGGGCACGAAGGAGGACTTCCTCGCCACGCTGCGCATGGGCTTCGAGGAGGCGCACGAGGAGGGCGTCGTCACGCGCGCCGTCGAGCTGGTGGTGAAGGAGGCGATCGGCCTTCCCCGCCTCGAGGCGAAGAACACGATCGACGGCTACCTGGAGCTCGTGCGCGAGGGCGTGCTCTGCGTGATCGGTCCCCTCATCACGGACAACTCGATCGCGCTGGCGCCGGTGATCGACCGGGCCGGCGTGCCCGCCGTCACCTGGACGGGCACCGACCGCTACCACGGCGAGTACTGCTTCAACCTGGGCAACGGCGGGCTCGCCGAGGAGGCCGCCATGATGGCGGCGTGGATCCGCCGGCAGGGACACCGCACGGTCGGCATGATCCACGAGCTCAGCCCGGGCGGCGTCGAGTACGCGTCCAACTTCCGCTACTACGCGGCGCGCGCGGGTCTGGACGTCCTGATCGAGGCCTACACGACGCAGGTGCCCGACGACCTGGAGGCCGTGCTGCGGAAGGTCCGCGACCAGCGGCCCGACTGCCTCGCCTACCTCGGCTACGGCTACCCGACCATCTTGATGGGCCCGATGTTCGAGCACCTCGCCTGGGACCCGCCGCGCATCATGACCAGCGCCTTCCAGTTCTGCTACGCGAAGCCCGAGTGGATGGCGGCGCTCGAGGGCTGGCACGGCATCGACCAGATGTGCGAAGAGAACCCGCGCCTTCGCCCCATGCTCGACCGCTTCGCCGCCCGCCACGGCAAGCGGCGGGATCACACGGTGACCGCGCTCAGCTACGACACGGCGCGGCTCATCGCCGAGGGTCTCGCGCGCGCGCCGCTCCTCACGCCGCGCGGCGTGAAGGAAGGGCTCGAGAAGGTGCGCCTGCTGCCGGCCGTCAACGGCGGGCCGCGCACGCACATGAGCCTTGGCCCGTATGACCACAAGGCCTACAAGGGCGACTGGCTGGTGATCCGGAGGATCGAGGGCGGACGGACGGTGTTCGTGGGGCTCCACGAGCCCGGGTGAACAGGGGCGGGTTTGCCTCTTCGGACCGGCTGCGCGGCGACGACTATGCTACGGGCGACGGAAGCAGGTCGTCCACCGCGACCGACACGCCGGGCAGTCCCACAAGCTCGATTCGCTCGCCGCGGCGGGCGATCGTGATGCTCGCGTAACCTCGCGCCTCCGGCTCGGGGCAGCGTCGGACCTCGACGCAGTCATCGCGGAGGTTGACGATCCAGTACTCAGGGATCCCGCCAGCGGCATAGATCGCCCTCTTCGTGAGCCGGTCCTGTTTGAGTGAGGTGTCTGACACCTCGACCACGAGCAGCGCCGTGCTGGGATGCTCGTGGTCGTAGTCCCGGATGGCTCCCGGCACCACCGCTCCGTCGGGCTCGGGCATGGAGTATATCCCCGCGATCAGGGGAAGCTGGATGCGGACCACCGCGCGGTCTCCGACCGCCCTGAAGAGCGCGTGAGAGAGCCGAACGATTCCCGCGGCGTGCCGAGTGTTCGATGGCGCCATCGCGACGATCACCCCCTCCAGCAACTCCACCTTGTCGTCCGGGCCGAGCACACCTTCGTCGACGAGGCGGAGGTAGTGTTCGGTCGTCCAGCGCGCCGGTGCAGCGGGGTCCGTGGGGGCGGGAGGAAGCATCGAGCGAGCGTACCGCCGGCGTGGCCGCGCGGCAATACATGGGACCGGAAGCCGCCGCGCCAACGACCGGAGACTCACGTGACCAGGTCCCGATCAGCTCGTTGCGCTCCCTTGACCGCCCGTGCGCGCGGCGGCTACAGCCCCGACCGGATGGCGCCTCTGCTGCCGACCTCGTCCTCATTCCTTCGCCTGCAGGGTGAGCGGCGCGGCGCGGCCGGCGGCCTCGTCTTCGCCGGGCGGCGCATCCCGTGGGGCGAGCTCGCCGCGGCGGCCGACGACCTCGCCGGCTGGCTCGCGCGGCGCGGCGTCGGCGCCGGGCAGCACGTGGGCGTGACGGCCGCGAACGATCCCGCGCTGCTCGCCATGCTCTATGCGCTCTGGGGGCTCGGTGCGGTCGCGGTGCCGATCGGCGTGCGCGCGACGGCCGCGGAGACGGCGCGGCTCCTCGCGCACGCGCGCGCCAGCGGCCTCTTCGCCGATTCGCCGCGCGCCGAGGTCGCGCGTGACGCGGCGGCGGCGGTGGGGCTCCCGGCGTGGGTGTGCCGGCCGGAGCTACCGCTCGCGCCACGCCTCCTCCGCCGCGGGAGGGCGCGCTCGGCTCCGCGCTCGCGTCTCGCCGCCATCGCCTACACCTCGGGCACCACGGGCGCCCCCAAGGGCGTCATGCTGACGCACGAGAACTTCCTGTGGGCGACGCTCGCGTGCGGCCAGGCGCGCGGCGACACGGCCGACTCGATCGGCGCCTGCCTGAGCCCGCTCACGCACGTCCCGGTGCTCGTCTCGCATCTCCTCTGCCGCGTGCTCGCGGGCTCGGGCGCCGTCCTCTTCGAGCGCTTCGAGCTGGGCACGGTCCTCGAGGCCGTCGAGCGCCACGGCATCACCGACCTGCCGCTCATCGGCGGCATGGTGTTCGACGTGGTGCAGGCGGGGAGCGTGCCCGCCGCCGTGCGCCAGACGGTGCGCAAGGTGAGCGTCGGCGGCGCCCCCACGCCGATGGAGGCCAAGCGGGCGCTGGCCGAGATCTTCGCCGGCGCGGAGATCATCGAGGCGTACGGCCAGACCGAGTCGACCGACGGGGCGACGATGGCGCGCGCCGCGAGCGTGTTCGTGCGCGAGGGCACCGTCGGCTGCGTGAACCCGTACGTCGCCGTCGCGGTGGCGCGCGCCGACGGTACGCTCGCGGCGTCCGGCGAGGAGGGCGAGATCGTGATCAGCGGCCCGACCGTGATGGCGGGCTACTACCGGGACCGCGCCGCGACGGCGGCGGCGCTGCGCGACGGCTGGCTCCGCACCGGCGACCTCGGGCGGCGCGACGAGGACGGCTACTTCTTCGTCACCGGGCGCCTGAAGGACGTCATCATCACCGGGGGCGAGAACGTGTCGCCCGCCGAGGTGGAGGAGGTGCTGCGCGCGCACCCCGACGTGGCCGACGTGGCGGTGATCGGCACGCCGCATCCCAGGTGGGGCGAGCAGGTGACCGCGGTGGTCGTGCCGCGCCCGGGCATCGCCCCCGACCCGGGCGCGCTCGCCGCCTTCGCCCGCACGCGGCTCGCCGGCTTCAAGAAGCCGCGCCGCATCGAGTTCGTGGCCGTGCTGCCGCGCAACGCCGCCAACAAGGTCGAGACGGGCCTCCTCCGGCAGCGGTTCGGTGGCTGATGGAGACCCTCGCCGCGCTGCTCGATGCGACCGTCGCGCGCTTCCCGGAGCGCGAGGCGCTGGCGTACGCGCCGCACGGCGAGGTGACGGTGCGGCGCACCTGGAGCGAGCTCGCCGCCGAGAGCCGCCGGGCCGCGGCCAGGCTCCGCGCCGCGGGGGCGGCGAAGGGGACGCCCATCGCCCTCCTCTGCTCGAACCGCCCCGAGTGGCTGCCCATCGCCTTCGGCGCCGCGCGCCTGGGTGCGATCCTGGTGCCGCTCTCGACCCTCTGGACGCGGGACGAGCTGGCCTACGCGCTCGTGCACGCCGACGTCGAGCTGCTGGTCACGCTGCCCGGCTTTCTCAGGCACGACTACGTGGCGAGCGTGCGCGGGATCGACGCACCGCTGCTCCGGCGGGTGGTGCTGTTGAACGACGGCGCGCCGGGGACCACGCGCTGGGACGATCTCGCCGCGGCGGACGACGCGCCCGAGCCGGCCGTCTCGCCGCGCGATCCCGCCGTCGTCTTCTTCACCTCCGGCACGACGGCGCAGGCGAAGGCCGTCGTGCAGTCGCACGGCGCGCTCACCACCTCGGCGCGCCGGGTGGCCGACTGCCTCGGCCTCGGGCCCGACGACGCCTGGTGGGGGCACATGCCGCTCTTCTGGAGCGGCGGCCTCGTGCTGGGCGCGCTCGCCCAGGTCGCGGCCGGCGGGCGCATCGTGCTCCAGGAGGTGGTGGAGACGGGCGCCGCGCTCGCGCTCCTCGAGCGCGAGGGCTGCACCGTGATGCTCGGCTGGCACCAGGCCAAGCCGCTCCTGGATCACCCCGACTTCCCGCGCCGGAAGCTCGGGCTCAAGAAGGGCTCGGGCGGCACGCATCCGCTCGCCACGCGCCTCCTCGGCCCCGATCACGTCTCGGTCGGCATGTACGGCATGACCGAGACCGCGACCTGCGTCGCCTCGGCGCGCTGGGACGATCCCGAGCCGATCCGCACCCGCACTTTCGGGCGCCCGCTCGCAGGCACGGAGCTCCGCATCGTCGACCCCGAGACCCGCGCGCCCGTCGCGGCGGGCGAGACCGGCGAGATCCTGGTGCGCGGCCCGACCCTCATGGAGGGCTACCTGAAGGTGCCCCGCGCCGAGACCTTCGACGCCGACGGCTTCTTCCCGACCGGCGACCTCGGCTACCTGGACGACGCCGGCTGCCTCCACTTCGCCGGCCGGCTGAAGGACGTCATCAAGACGGCGGGCGTCAACGTGGCGGCGAGCGAGGTCGAGGAGGCGCTCGCGCGCCACCCCGCGGTCCGGGCGGCGCACGTGGTGGGCGTGCCCGACCCGGCGCGCGGCGAGAACGTGGCGGCCTTCGTCGTCCTCGCACCGGGGGCGGCCGCGGATGCCGAGGCGCTGCGCGCCTTCTGCCGCGCGTCGCTCGCCAGCTACAAGGTGCCACGGCACGTGTTCGTGGTCGAGGACGCCGCGCTCCCGCGCACCGGCACGGGGAAGATCGAGAAGGCGGCGCTCCGGCGCGCCGCCGCCGCGCGTCTCGCGGGCTGAGCGCCGCGCTCGGAGCTCAGGGCTCGGCGGCGAAGAGCACGAGCGA
>Ga0209056_10004281_pt1 | contig 15055 bp, 12 predicted proteins | sample GraSoiAngelo_114_FD_185876 | JGI IMG/M metagenome (GOLD analysis project Ga0209056, IMG submission 185876) | Grasslands soil microbial communities from the Angelo Coastal Reserve, California, USA - 14_0903_13_40cm (SPAdes) (version 2) | ecosystem: Environmental > Terrestrial > Soil > Grasslands... | reverse complement strand
TCCTGGATATTCTCGGTGATCAAAACAAGGTGGCGGTCCCCGATCCAGTTTATCCGGTCTATGTCGATACAAACGTGATGGCCGGCCACACAGGCCCGGCTCGAAAAGACGGCAGCTACGAAGGGATTCTCTACTTGCCCTGCACAGCGGAAAACAATTTTGTGCCCGAGCCCACGAAGGAACATGTCGATCTCGTTTATCTTTGTTTTCCGAACAATCCGACCGGTGCAGTTGCGTCACGCGACCAGCTTGCGCAGTGGGTCGAGTATGCCCACGCACATGAGGCGACTCTCCTCTTCGATTCCGCTTACGAGTCGTACATTTCTGATCTGGAAATCCCGCATTCCATTTTCGAAATTCCAGGCGCGCGCGAATGCGCGATTGAGTTGCGCAGTTTTTCCAAGAACGGCGGTTTCACCGGTGTGCGGTGCGGGTTTACGGTAATGCCGAAATTGGTACTCGCGCGAACGGAGAACGGTCGCCGATTACCACTTCATCCGCTGTGGCAGCGGCGCTGGAGCACCAAATCCAACAGCGTGAGTTATCCGGTGCAACGTGGCGCCGAGGCGTTGTATTCACAGGAAGGTCGCAAACAAGTGCGCGCTCTCATCGATCATTACATGGGCAATGCAAAACTACTGCGCGGCGCTGCGGCTCATGCTGAGCTGAAAGCTTTTGGCGGAGTAAACGCGCCCTACATCTGGGTGGAAACGCCCGATGGCCTTACGAGTTGGGAGACGTTCGATCGTATGCTGCGCGAGCTAAACGTGGTCATTACCCCGGGTGCTGGATTTGGCGCGCAAGGGGAAGGCTACTTTCGTCTTTCCGCGTTCAACAGCCGCAAGAACGCTGGGGAAGTAGCGCGTCGTTTGAAGAAACTGTAGTCGCCTCGCTGTGCGAAGCGCGGCGTCGAGGTGGTAAACACAGCAGGCTTGCGTGGAGGGAAGGCGCCACTGTCGAATCCGTCTTGTCCATCCTACAGAGGCGCGTAAAGTGCGCAGAGTTTTTTCGGGGACATCACGCGTGCCGGATCGAAAACAAAATCTGCCACAGCTTTATCGTTTTTGCTTCTTAATGCTGGGCGACTCAAGCAAAGCGCAGGAAGTCTTTCACACCACCTTGCGCGAGGCGGCCAATCGCGCCGCGCAGGGAGAACTGCCGAAGGAAAGGTTTTGGCTCTTCCGCGACGCGCTCTGGCGCTGTTTAGAAGCAGACAAAGCTGATTTGCAACCAGAGGCGCTCAAACTTGATGAGCATGACGTGGCTCCACAGGGTGCATCGCAGATTGAACAGCTCGAGCCCACGCAACTCGCAGTTTGGATTTCCGGCGCGCCGGATCCTCAGAGGACCGCGCTTGCACTTTTTTATCTCGACGAATTTGATTACAACGAAATTCTTGACCTCGCGGAACTCAAGCTCAGCGAGCTTTCCCGGTTTCTGGCGCAGGGCCGCCGGCAGTTGCAGGCGTGGCTGGACGCAAAGCACCCTGAACAAGGCACAGTATGAGAATGCTGCGGTTATTGCGCCGACAACGCGCCCTTTTGAATTGCGCGCCGATCAGCCAAGACCGATTGGCTGACCGTTCGATGCGCGCAGCGGTATCTCGCGCAGATGACTCCGACGAATTTGTCAATCAGCAGAGCTTCGATCGCGCTGTCGCGGCGCTGGTTCGTCTGATTCCAATTCCGCCCGAAACGGCCGAGTGGTTCTCGGAAAAAGACCTGGTCGTTGGCTCGAAGTGGACATGGAAAAAAATGGCGCGGAACCCCGCCGTCCTTGCGATTAGCATCGCGGTCATGGTTATCGCCGGAGTCTCCGTGTTTCAAGTTCTCAGTCGTCTAAATGATTTTCCGGGATCAGCGACCGCTCGGAAGTTATTGACTGTGGCTGCGTCCACTCGACCGGTGATGCTGGACCCGGTAAGCACTGAAGCGGGGACATTGAGCGATCTGTTTTTTATGAAACACGGGCTGGAACATTACGATGTGCCAACAGAGTTCGCCGATTTTCGCACAATCGGTTGTCGCGTTTTTGAGGATGAGGAGTCGCGTCGCATTGCCCAAATCTGGCTCGCCGAAAAACGGATGCAGCTATTTCTTTTTCCGGCGGAGCGGAATGCGAAAACCGGCGCGGTGCTCCCGTTTCCCGGATGGCGCTACATTCATCAGGAAGGCTGGGTCGGCGCAGTGAGCGAGCATAGCGGGGTGTGCTTCATGGCCGCACTGCGTGGTCCCGAAAAGGACTTGGAGCCGTACCTTTCCAAAGCGACAGGCAAATAAACTTCGGTTTACATCCGTGCGCGTTGACACCGAATGCGACGCGTTCAACTTTCTTTCCTTCGCGCCAGGGTAGCTCAGCGGTAGAGCAGGGGACTCATAAGCCCTTGGTCGGGAGTTCGATTCTCCCCCCTGGCATTTTTGTTATGGCGTGGGTGCATATTTTGCGTAGATCATCCGGGCGGCACTATATTGGTTCGACGCCCGATTTGGGCGCTCGACTTGCTCAACATCGCCGTGGTCATACGCACACGACAAAGCGAATCGGCGAATTTCAAGTTGTAGCTCAGCGCGAGTACTCGACACTGAAGGAAGCGCGAGATACGGAGCGACTCCTAAAAGCGAAAAAGAATCTTCGTCTTGCAATTCACTTTCTAAGCAGGTAGAGCAGCCCCGAAAGCATTCGGGGTGAGTTCGATTCTCCCCCCTGGCACTATCTTGAATTTCCGATTTCCAATTGCCGATTGCCGAATGATTCAGCATTGAGCATTGAGCGTTGGACGTTGGACGTTCGGCGTTCGACGTTTCTGCCAGGTTCGGCAATGAATCAAGAAAACGTCTTCGAACGGCTTTTCGCCCTGGGAAACTCTTATTGGCTGACGCGATTCGTCATTTTGCGGCTGCTGGGTTTTGTTTACGCGGTTGCGTTTCTCGTTGCTGCACAGCAACTCGTCCCGCTCGTTGGCGAGCACGGATTAACGCCGGCGAATCATTTTCTTGCAAGCGTAGAAACGCAACTCGGCTCGCGAAATGCCGGCATGCTGCAAGTGCCGACTCTCTTTTGGCTCGGCATTTCCGATCACGGGATGTTGATCTTCGCCTGGGCCGGGTTTGCGCTCTCGCTTGTCGTCCTCGCTGGCTACGCAAACGCGATCATCCTCTGCATTCTCTGGGCGATGTACATGTCGATCGTTCACATCGGCCAGATCTGGTACGGTTACGGCTGGGAGATTCAACTGCTCGAGACCGGGTTCTTATCTGTTTTTCTCTGCCCCTTGCTCGATGGTCGGCCATTTCCAAAGTGCCGGCCACCGATTCTGGTGATCTGGCTTTTCCGCTGGCTTGGATTTCGGATCATGATCGGCGCAGGCCTCATCAAACTGCGCGGCGACCCGTGCTGGCGCGATCTCACCTGCCTTTTATATCACTACGAAACGCAGCCGATACCTAGCCCGATCAGTCGTTATCTTCACTTTGCGCCGCTGTGGTTCCACAAATTTGAGACGGTATGGAACCATTTTGTCGAATTGATCGTGCCGTGGTTTTCGTTTGGCCCGCGACACGCGAGGCACATCGCAGGCGTCTTACTTGTCACTTTCCAAATATTTCTCATCATTAGCGGCAATCTTTCGTTCCTTAATTACGTCACGATCATTCCGTTTCTAGCGTGCTTTGATGATACCTTCCTGCGCCACTTCTTGCCGAAGGCATTAGTTAGTCGCGCTGAACGGGCGGCTCATGAATCGGAGCCGTCGCGCATCACCAATGCCATCGCGATCGCTTTATCGGTTCTGGTGATCTATCTGAGCGTTGCACCTGTACTCAATCTTCTTTCGGGGCGACAGTTAATGAATTACTCCTTCGATCCGCTTGATCTCGTAAACACTTATGGCGCGTTTGGCACAGTCGGGCGCGAACGCGACGAAATTGTTTTTGAGGGAACGGACGACGCGGTAATTACCGGCGATACGAAATGGAAGGAATACGAGTTCAAAGCCAAGCCGGGCGATCCAAACCGCCGCCCGCCGTTCGTCGCGCCGTATCAACCGCGGATCGACTGGCAAATCTGGTTCGCCGCGATGGGGTCACCTGCGGAATATCCCTGGACGCTGCATTTTGTCTGGAAACTTCTGCACAACGATCGGGACACACTCTCGCTGCTGGCGAACAATCCCTTTCCCGACGCGCCGCCTCGTTACATTCGCGCCCGACTTTATCGTTATCAGTTCGCGCCAGTTGGTGAGAAAGCATGGTGGAAACGCGACCCAATCGGCGAATGGCTGCCCGCGTTCTCCACAGACAGTCCCCAGTTTCGCCGCTTGCTCGAAGCGATGAATTGGCTGGATTAAAAAGCAGATGAATTCCACTTGATATGGGAAGCTTTCAATGCAAGTATGGGCAGCCATATTAATGAAAACTACTATCGAAATCGCGGATGATTTGTTTGAGCGAGCGCGACGGCTCGCGCGCAGGGAGAAAACCACCTTTCGATCCCTTGCCGAACAGGGACTGCGTTTAGTGCTCAAGCAGAAACAGGCAAAAACCCAACCGCGGAAGTGGAAGCCGGTGACGAAGGGTGGCGGTCTGAACCCGGAATTCAGGGATTGGAATTGGGAGAAGATTCGAGATCTCATTTATGAAGGCCGGTGACTCCGAAAGCATTCGCGAGTAAATGATCGCGGTTGATACCAATCTGCTTGTTTATTCCCATCGAACGGAGACGGCCGGTCACGGTGCCGCGACCAAAGCCGTCCGGTCTTTGGCGGAAGGTCTCTTGCCGTGGGCCGTTCCGTGGCCATGTGCGCATGAATTCATTTCCGTCGTCACGAATCCGAAGCCTTTCCGAAAACCGACATCGCCGCGCGACGCCATCGCATTCCTTCGTTCCTTGACCGAATCCGAGTATTTCCATTGGTTGGCAGAAGGACCAGGCTATCTCGACAAGCTGGAATCGTTGTTGGCCAGCGGCAATGTGATAGGCGGGCGCATACATGACGCCCGCATCGCTGCCCTTTGCTTATGTCATGGCGTGCGCGAACTCTGGACTGCGGATCGCGATTTCTCCATGTTTCCGCAACTCAAAACGCACAATCCACTGGCCAAACTGGAGCCCTAGCCATCGTCCGAGATCGAGAATTGAAAAGCCGCCGCGTGTGAAATTTGCCCCGGTTGTGAGCGCGAATTTTCTCAAACGAATCGCCGAGCCAAACTCACCTTTTCATCGGGATTACCTTGCTTATCGAGATCGGCAGATTAGCTGGGATGAATTAGTCGCGCGGCTGCCGCACGTTGCCATGCTCGGCGACAGTGCCTGCATGGGCACGTACATCTCGTCGCCTTGGAGCACGTTCTGGCGCGCGCACACTCGTCGCGGAAGCAACTGGTTTCTCGATAACGGTTCTTCGCAACCGGGGATTCGCGGCATTTCGAAACGACTGGAAGAGATCACGCCTCTCGTTGCGGTCGAATGTGCCGGCATCGGCGCGCTGGTCGATCATGATTCTGAGCGGCAAGATTTTTTTCGCCGCATCCTCGGCACGCAGAATTTTTCCGGACAAATCACCCGGCTGCTGCGAGCGCGCCGTTTCCCCGATCTGATTTTGATTTCGATCGGTCATAACAATGTCGATTGGGCGTGGCGATGTCCGCCTGATGAGTTGAATGCACCGGAGCGGCGCTTGAACCGCCAAAGCAAGGAGTTCCGGCAGAATTATGCGCGCGAGCTGTGCCGCTTACTTGGACGCGCGCGGACTGAAAAACATCGCGTAGCCCTCGTCGTGTTCGGACTGATCAATTTCGAATCGTATTTCAAAGGTCGCGAGCAGGCCGAGCGCCTTCGAGAATCGGACACAAGTCTGTATCCGCACTTGGAAACGACGTACAAATATCTTCTCTCCTTCCATCCAGCTTATCGGCGCAATTTGGTTCGTCTCGCTTCAAGGGTGAACGAAGAGCTGCGCGCAATAGTAGAAGAGCTGCATCTCGAGGTTGAGGACGCGGGCCATATTCAGTTGCGATATTCCGATGCGTTGGCGACAGCGGACCTCAGCCGCGCGGAATTACTCCATCCAATTGATGGTTGGCACGCGTCGGTGGAGGGACACAATGTGCTAGCCCAAGCGGCATTCAGCGACCTTGGCCCAAGTTTGGAATTTCTTGGGATCGTAGCACAGGCATCTTTGCCTGTGGGGCAACCGGGCGTCTCGCCTGGTTAATTAACCACTTTTCCCAGCAGGCTCGCTGCGAGTATCTCATTTGGCAGGCAAGATGCCCGCCAGCCCCACAGCCAAGATGGCTGTGCTACGGCGCTCACAGGTCGCCACGCTCCTTCAATCGCGCGATTGTTTCGCGCATCATGCGATGGCCGAAGTGTCCCTGTTGCACTCGCAACAGTTCTGAGCCGCGCCATTTCTGCTGAATCGCTTCGATCTCGCCGGCTGGCGCGATCGAATCGAATTCACCCGCGACGAATAGAACGCAACCTGGATCACAGAGCGGCTGAGTGTGCAACGGTGAGCTCAGATGAAAATGCCGGGCAACGAGAGACGGCTCGATATTGGCCTGGAGCAGTTCGCGCCGAATACGACGCGCAGCCGGGCTTTGCCAGATAGCGTGCTCGACGTTCACGATGGGCGACATTAACGCCACGAACCGAAAATCACTCTCCGCCAGCGTCAGCAGCGCGCCAACCCAACCGCCGTAACTGGTGGCGAGCACGGCGAACTCGCGGCAGCCGCGTTCCCGCAATGCACTCATCAACTGCCGCAATTCCATTACCCCCTGGCGCAATCCTTCTGCATTGCGAATGAGATCGCAGGTAATCGCAAGTTCGCCATTCCAATAGCCGCGCGGGACACGCGAAAAGTGATAGGGAAGGTGAAGGAAACATGCATTCCAGCCAAGTTCGTTGAAGCGTTCTGCGCAACGGCGATGCCCGGCGCGACTGGTAGACATGAGCGCGTGCAGTAGCAACACCGTGGGCGCGCGGATCCCGCCACCGCGGGACTGGAAGAACTCCGCGTGCGCGATGTTGTTTGCTGCAAAATGTGTCCTAATCGGGCTGTTCCACGCCATCGTCGCGTGTCCGTTTGCAAGCGTCTTCGCAAGATTCGGTTCGTACGGCGCGGCGTAATATTCCTGCGGGGTGAGCCGCTCGCATTCTGCTACGTAACGCTCCATCTCTCGTCCCGACTTGTCGGGATTCAGCCGGTGTCGAGTATGAAGCAAATTAAGCGACCCGCAGATGAATGAATCGATCGTGCCTGAAGCAAGACGCTGCAACCGGGCGCTGGAAATTGTAGGGCAACCGCTTCGGTTGCCGCTTGGGCGTACGGCAAGCGGTGCGCTTGCCCTACGGCGCTGCATTCGCTTCTGTGGCGGATGCGGCAGATCATCAGTCGTAAGCCGAAATTTTTCGCGTAATTCCGCGTAGAGATTTTTGAATGCGGCCGCCAATTCGGATTCGATCCGCTCGCGCGCGTGCGTTTTTTGCAGCTCTGGAAAATGTGAAATCGGATGCCCAAACGCGATCCAGATCGGCGTGCGCCGAAATGGTAGCCACTGTCTTTTTGAGTAGAGACGATCGCTGCCCAGGATCACGCACGGCAAAACTGGGACGCCAGCGATCTGCGCGAGCGTCGATGCACCGGGTCGAAGCGGCGCGCCCTCCAGCAGTGAACGCGTTCCATCACGAATGCCGCCCTCTGGAAATAATCCAACGACGCGTCCGCTCTTCAGCCGCTCGATTGCGGTGCGAATCGTTTTGAGGTCAGCGCGATCCCGCTCCGCCGAGAACGCATCGATCGCGCGTAAAAGAAATCCTAGCACCCGAGCGCGAAAGAATTCCGCCATCGTCATCCAATCGATCTTCCGCCGCACTGCCAGGGATATGAGAAATGGATCGAAATGACTGATATGATTCGCCGCCACTAAAAATCCCCCGCCCCGATTTGCATTCTCGCGTCCGAGCACACGAGTACGTGCGACGCAGGCAAAGAGCAGTTTCACCAACAGCCTGCCAGCCCGATAAGATGCCGTTTTGATTTCCACCTTTTGAGTTTTTCGCTGCTTTCGTGCGATCGAAAAGCTATTTTTTCCGGCTGATTCCTTTTTTTATCGTGGTATCATGGTTGGCAGTTCCCACTAGAGTGGTGGGTCAGAGGCTATGAAACCGAGGAGTCCTTCCATGTGCGGAAAGGGACGATTTCCGCAGACGGATTACTTCTTTCATTCCGGTTTCGGTCAATGGCATGGCGGGAATTTCTGGTCTTACGATGGAGAGGACAGATCGGGGTTCAGGAATTTTTACAATTTAGGACGCGAATATCGGCTCGAAGCGGCGCGCGAACGGGCTAAGGAGATGGCGGTGTTTGCGTTGATTGTCCTGACCTCGGCGTGGCCGGTGCTCTACATGGTTGTAACGGTGGTGAAATTGTTGAGCAAAGGCCGCCCGCAGTAGTTAGCTCTCTGCACCCGCACCTGCGACGCGTTTATTGCTGTCTCGGCCAGAGAAACTCGTCGCGATATCCCGGCGTCTCTTCCGGAACAAGGCCGAGCCGACTCGTGTTTTCGGTCACCACGCGCGGGATTAGGAACTGTAGGAGATAATCTTCGCCACCGGCCTTGGTGCCGCCGCCACTCATTTTGAATCCACCAAAGGGGTGACGTCCGACAATCGCGCTCGTGCATGAGCGATTGATATAAACATTTCCCGCCTCCAGTTGCGCTTTGACCCGCTCGATATTGGCCGGACTGCGCGAGAAAAATCCGCCGGTCAATGCATAATCGGTGCCGTTGGCGACTTCGAGCGCTTCGTCCAGATCGCGCACTTTTAACACGCTCAGCACGGGGCCAAAAATTTCTTCGCGTGCGATGCGCATGTTTGGTTTCACGTCAGTAAAAATCGTGGGCGGGATGAAATAACCGTGCGGCGGGACTTCCTTTGCCTGATAAGCAAGCGTCGCCTCCTTTTTGCCGATCTCGATGTAATCCAGAATGCGGCGGTAAGCGGCCTCGTCGATCACAGGGCCAACCATGATTCCTGGCTCTTCTGGATTCCCGACGCGCAGACTGGCTGCGGCCGGAATCAAGCGCTCCATCACGCTGTCGTAATTTTCTTCCAAAAGAATCAGACGCGAGAGCGCTGAACATTTCTGCCCTTGATAACCGAATGCCGAATAGATGGAATAGCCGATTGCTTCGCCGAGATCGGCATCGGCATCGACGATCATCGCGTTTTTGCCGCCCATTTCGCAAATCACATGCTTGAGCTCGCGCTGACCGGGCCGTGTTACACCTGCCGATTGCCAAATTCTTAGGCCAACTTCGCGCGAACCGGTGAACGCAATAAGATCGACATCTTTATGATCGACTAAATGCGCGCCGATAACGGAACCGTGGCCGGACAGAAAATTCAAAACACCTGGCGGAACGCCCGCTTCTTCGAACACCTGCATGAGCATGGCGCCGCACACGATCGATTGCTCGGATGGTTTCATGATCACGGTGTTGCCTGTTACGACTGCGGCCGACGCCATTCCGCAAAGAATGGCCATGGGAAAATTCCAAGGCGCAATCACGAACGCGACACCGCGCGGCCAATAATGGTGATAACTTTCTTCACCGGGAACCTGCTGCGTAAGCTTGGGACGTCCCAAGCGTCGCATCTGCTGCGCGTAGAACCTGCAAAAATCGATTGCCTCGCGGATGTCTGCGTCCGCTTCGTTCCACGGTTTGCCTACTTCGAAGACTTCAACTGCTGAGAGTTCAAAGCGCCGGCGCTCCAGGATGTCCGCAGTGCGCTCCAGCAAGCGCGCTCGTTCTTCAAACGGCGTCAGGCTCCAATTGCCAAATGCCGCGCGCGCAGCTTTGACGGCACGTTCGGCTTCTGGAATCCCCGCTTCCGATCCGTAACCGACAATTTCGTCCGGAGCGCTCGGGTTCACTGAAGGCGTCAGCTCATACGTCCAGACTTTTTCGCCGCCGATGACGAGCGGATATTTTTCGCCAAAGCATTTGCGCACTTCGCGCAGTGCGCTCTGCATTTTGTCCTGGTTATCTTTGTAAGCGAAATTCACAAGCGGCGAGTTTTCATACACTCCGGCGGAGAATCCTTCAACCGCGGCAACCGGTCGCCTCTCCCTTTCCAAGGGAGAGGGCAGGGTGAGGGTTCCGGAATCCTGGCCGCGGCGTGTGTAACCCCTCACCTCAATCCTCTCCCCTTCCGCAAGGGGAGAGGCGGATTGCGCAGATTCGATAATCTCTTGTGGATCGCGGAGCAATTCTTCCGCTGAAACGTTCTCAGCAAATTTTGCACGCAGAAATCCTTCATTCGACGTGTTCTCGAGCAGGCGTCGAACAAGATAAGCCATGCCGGGAAGCAGCTCGCCGACCGGGCAATATTCGCGGACGCGATAACCCATTTCCACCAGAGCGCGCTTGATCGGCCCGGCCATTCCGTAGAGCAGTTGAAACTCAAAGCGACTGCGATCTATCCCAAGCTCGTCCGCGAGCGCCTGTGCGTGCGCGATGCTGCGAACGTTGTGCGATCCGAAGGCAGCGGTAACGATAGATTCATTTTCCAAGAGCAACTCCGTGAGGTTCTCGAAATTCGCGTCGCTCTCGGGCTTCTGAAAATAAACCGGACAATCCCAGCCGTTCTGACGCGATTTCGTCGTTTCGTAATCCCAGTATGCGCCTTTCACCAGACGGAGTGCGAACCGCGTGCCGCGGGCTCGACCCCATTCGATCAGGCCGCGCAAATCGGCTTCTGAATCTCGCAAATACGCCTGGATGACGATTCCGGCATGCGGCCAATCTTTGAACTCCTCCTCGGTGAAAATCGTTTTGAAGAGTTCAAGAGTGATGTTTTTGTGCGCGTAACTCTCCATGTCGAAATTGATAAAAGCCCCGAGCTCTCGCGCGCGGCGCAGGAGCGGTCGCAACTTGGGCGCGAGATGGGCAATTGCATCGGCTGGATCGGCCGGACTGATTTGCGAATAGAGCGCAGAAATTTTGACCGACAGATTTACAACCGGAAAAAGCTCCGAATTCTTGCCCAGCGGATCGCTCCAGCTTTTCGTTTCGCGCGCGAGTTTCTCCAGTAAATCCAGGTAACGCGCCGCGTATTCATCCGCCTGCGCTTCGCTGACGACGCCTTCTCCCAACAGATCGACGGTAAACCCAATCTTTTGCGCGTGGCGCTTGCGCAACGTCGCCATTACGTCGTCCGGATTTCTTCCGGCGATAAACTGGCGCGCCATTCCAGAAACATTCCAGCGCAGGATGCGCCCGCTTACCCAGGGAGCGATGCGCGCCAGCCGAACGCCGACATTGACGAGCGGGCCAAAGCCGTCATCGGAGAAGTACTCGTCGAGATGCTCAACAATTTCACTTGAACGGCGCAGCGAGGGCAGGACATCGACGAAGCGAAACAGTTGCGCCTTGAACCGCTCGTCCCGCATTGAGAGCGCCATTAAACGCTGATAAAATCCGGCCTTGCTGAAAAGTGGCTCCGGATGTTTATCGACGAGCTCGAAAACGCGCCTGCCGCGCCGCTCAATTTCGCCTTGGAGGGCCGTCATTTACGAAATTACTCTGCCCGTGTGCGTTAGGCAAAACGGAAGCAGACCATCTTTCCGGGCATGAAATAATTTTGCTGGCGGACACGCTCACTTGGCGGCCTGTGGCCGAAATAAAAATGAAACTGCTGCACGCAATTTCGAGGAGCAAGTGGAGAGGGATTTGCCTGGCAGACATCGGAGGCCCAGGGCTCGATCTGTCAGGCAATCTCACGTGTGCTAGAACCCATCTCATAAATAGGGAACGGGTGCGTGGCTGGAGATTTGGCGCTGCAGCAAGGCGCGAGGAGGGAGAATATCCTTTATGGATCTTTGACCGACGAGCAACGCCGCTGCAGCGGCAAAGATCCGCAACCCTTACGGGCTAAGCCCTGGCGGGCAGCTGGCGGCGTTGCTCCTCAGTCACAAAGCGCTTTGGCTATGCTTCTTCGTCGCGCCTTGCCAGCCGCCCGCCAGAGCTTAGCGCACTCATTCCCTATTTATGAGATGGGTTCTAATTGATCCGGCGCAAAAACTCGCGTAGCAAACAGACGAGATGATCGTAGAGCGCCATGAATTTTCGAGCGATAACGTCGCACCGATTTGCCCGGAGGCCTGGGCCGCATTGCAGGAAGCGAATGCCCATTACGCACCATCCTATGGCGAGGACAGGTGGACTGCGCGCGCGTGCGATCGGATCCGTGAAATCTTCGAGACCGACTGCGATGTTTATTTTGTTTTCACCGGCACGGCAGCGAACGCGCTGTCGCTCGCGCAGTTGTGCAAATCGTTCCAGAGCGTGATCTGTCACCAGCGTTCTCACGTTCAGACCGACGAATGCGGCGCGCCTGAATTTTTCACGGGCGGATCGAAACTGCTTCTGATCGACGGCGCAAATGGTAAGATCGACATTGGTCACGCAGAAGCGCTGCTGGCCCGCCATAACGAGCTGCATTCGCACAAGCCGGGCGCGATCAGCATTTCACAAGCGACGGAGTTTGGGACGGTTTACAGGCGCGACGAAATTGCGGCCATCGCCGACTTGGCGCGCAAGCACCAACTGTTTCTCCACATGGACGGCGCGCGTTTCGCCAATGCAATCGCATCGCTTAACTGCGCGCCCAAAGCGATCACGTGGGAGGCTGGGGTTAACGTTCTCTGTTTTGGAGGAACAAAAAATGGGGCGCCTGTCGGCGACTTGGTGATTTTTTTCGATAAGAAAATCTCGCGCGAATTTGATTACAGAGCGAAACAAGCCGGGCAGCTCGGATCGAAGATGCGTTTTCTCGCTGCGCCGTGGCTGGGTCTTTTGACGGGGGACGCGTGGCTGCGAAACGCGCAGCACGCCAACGATGCGGCGCGGCGGCTTGCGGACCGGCTGCGAAAGGAGGCACGGATCAAGAGCGTATTTCCACTCGAGGCAAACGCGGTGTTTGTGTCGATGGATGAGCGACTCGCCAGCGGTCTCCACGCGCTCGGCTGGCGTTTTTATAAATTTATCGAGCCCGAAGTTTATCGTCTGATGTGTTCGTGGGCCACGACCGAGGAGGAGATCTCAAGTCTGCTCGCCGATGTTGTCGCGATTAAATGATTGAACAGATCGCGGTCAGGGCACATCTGTTAGAAACGACATGAACACATTGGAACGACCTTTGCTGTTTGCGGCAGTTTTACTTGCCGGATGTGGAACCACGAAAAACGTCGCGGTCACTTCCTACCACGTTACTCGTGGCGCCGCAGTGGGCTCTTACAAAGTAGCTCGAGCTGTGGCGGTGGGTTCATATCGTGTTGCCAGCGCGCCGGTGCACTATGCCACGCGAAAAAGCAGTAGCGAGCCAACAATGGTTGGAACGACAGAGGCAACTTCATCGGATGTCACCCAGCCTGGCCAACCGATGCCGCCGCAAACGGCAGCCGAACGCCGACAAAACCGGTCGTCGAGCGAAGTGCCGCGCACGACGCGCAAGGAGACGGCGCAGTCCTCAACGAGGGCCGGTTCGTCCCGCGCTTCCACGTCGCAGGAAAATTTTCCAACAGCAAAAGCAGTACCCGGTAAATCGGGCTACGTCTTCAGCCCGTTCGACACTGAAGGAAGATACGTCGATGTCAGCGGCTTTGCGCCGGGCACCAAGGTGAAAGATCCGTGGACCGATAAGATTTTTCTTGTTCCATAGATAGCGGCGCTTCTGTAGCCGTCGCCCTGTGGGCGACGTGGCCCACTGATTGCCGCAGAGGCAAGCCAATGTTACCTGATCGTATGAGAGTGCCATCGCGATTTACGGCCTGCTGGATGCTCTGCTGGTCGATTATCGCTTTTGCGCCGCACGGCCTCGGCCAGGAGTATCAAGGAAAACAACTCGTTAGGGCGGAGCTGCTCGCCGACACGAACGCAGTTGTTCCAGGCAAACCGTTTACTGTCGGTTTGCTGCTGCAAATGGCTCCAGCCTGGCATACTTATTGGAAATTTTCCGGCGACGCTGGACTTCCCAGCGAATTGAAATGGAAGCTGCCACCCGGGTGGAAAATCGGTGAGATTCAGTGGCCGATTCCGCTGAAAACGATCGATCCAGGCGACATTCAAACTTATGGCTACGAAAACGAAGTCCTGCTTATGCAGGAAATCACACCGCCGAATGTTGTAGCCGGCATCGGTGATGCTGGCAATGTTGGGCGCGCTAATCACGAGCCGGGATCATCGATCCCGGCTACAACCGTAAAAATTTCCGCCGACGCAAGCTGGCTGGTCTGCGAGAGAATCTGCATCCCTGGCGGCGCGACATTGCAGTTGGAGTTGCCGGCATCGACAACCAGCCAGCCAGCGAACACGGAGCTCTTCGCGCGTTATCGGCGTTTGCTGCCGCAAAACTGGCCGGGAGCGAATGTGGCGACAGCCGATTGGAGTCGGGTTGGATCGGATCTTCGCCTTAAAGTAACGAGCGAAAGGCTGGCAAATTATTCGGCAGTCGATTTTTTCCCGTTGCCGGAGCAGAGCACCGTTGTCGGCCATCCAAGAATCGAATCGCGGAGCAAAAATGAAGTTGTCTTTCGCATTCCGATTGAGTCGTCGGAGAAGAACTTGTCGTCCATGGCAGGCCTTCTCGTTTTTTCTCATCAGCCAAACGGCGAGGATCGCGCGGCATGGCAGATTGCAACTCCGACGGTTGTTTCCGCGGCTCGTCCGGCGCCCGTGCGCGGAATTTTCACTTTTCTGCTCTTCGGCTTTCTCGGCGGCATCATTTTGAATTTGATGCCGTGTGTGTTGCCGGTGATCTCGCTGAAGATTTTTGGATTCATCCAACAAGCGGGCCAGAGCCGGCAGAAAATTTTGCGGAGCGGCATCGCGTTTACGATTGGCATTTTCGCCTGGTTCATCGCGCTTGCGCTGCTCCTGATTGCACTCAAGGCCGCCGGGCGCGACGTCACCTGGGGCGGATTTCAATTTACCAACGCGTATTTCGTTCTGGCGCTGAGCGTGATTGTTCTCGTGTTCGCCCTGAATCT
>Ga0209056_10004279_pt1 | contig 15059 bp, 11 predicted proteins | sample GraSoiAngelo_114_FD_185876 | JGI IMG/M metagenome (GOLD analysis project Ga0209056, IMG submission 185876) | Grasslands soil microbial communities from the Angelo Coastal Reserve, California, USA - 14_0903_13_40cm (SPAdes) (version 2) | ecosystem: Environmental > Terrestrial > Soil > Grasslands... | reverse complement strand
CGTGTGCCACGTCCCCGCACGCGAGCGGGTGGCGGAGGCGCTCGCCGAGCTCGTGCGCCCGGGCGATCTCGTGCTCACGCTCGGCGCGGGCGACATCCACCGCACCGGCGACGAGCTCCTCGACCTGCTGCGCTCGGGGGTCGCCGTCCCCGCCATCCATTAGAGGAGGCTGTCCGGGTAGCCATGGTGAGCGAGGCGAACGAGCCGGGGAGCGAGAGCGGCAAGCGCAGCGACGACCGACGAGGCGTGCCTGAAGGCACGCCGCAGGAGGGAGGAGCGAGCAGCCATTTGGCAGCGCGGCTATCGCCGCGCTCCCCCGGATCGTTCGCCGCAGCCGCCGTGGGCTACCCGGATAGCCTCCTGGCCATGTCCGACGCGCTCCCCGTCGCCCTCATCGACACGATCCGCGCGCGGCTCGGTGAGCGGGCGCGGCCGGGGGAGCCGCTGGCCCGCTACACCTCGTTTCGCATCGGAGGCCCGGCGGATCTGCTCGTGCTGCCCGACACGGCGGACGAGCTGGCGCACGTGCTCGCAACCGCGGCGGCCTTCGGCGTGCGCCCGACGCTCCTCGGCGGCGGCTCCAACGTGCTGGTCGGCGACGGCGGCATGCGCGGCGTGGTGGTGAAGCTCGGCCGCGGCTTCGCCCGCATCGACTGGGAGGCCGAGCGCGAGAGCGCTCAGGCCGGCCGACGGGGTCTGGGGGCATCGGAGGAGCGCAGCGCGGCGCGAGCCGCGCGAGCACCGGACGGGCCCCCAGATGATTTGGACCTCGTCCCCATCCACGCCGGGGCCGCCGTGCAGCTCGGGCGTCTCGCGCGCGCAGCGGTGGCGCGCGGCCTGGCCGGCCTCGAGTACGCCGAAGGCATCCCGGGCACGGTGGGTGGGGCGCTCTTCATGAACGCGGGCGCCTACGGCGGCGAGCTGGCGCACGCGGTCGAGTCCGTGGAAGGCCTCGCTCGCGACGGCCGGGCGCTCGAGCTGCCCGGCGGCGAGCTCGCCTTCGGCTACCGGCGCTCGGCGCTGCCGCCCGGCTTCGTCGTGACCGCGGTGCGCCTCCGCCTGCGGCGGGACGAGAGCGGTCAGGTACGCAACCGAATGGACGAGGCGCGCGCGCGGCGCACGGCCGCGCAGCCCCACGGCAAGGCGAACGCGGGCTCGATCTTCAAGAACCCGAACGGCGATCACGCCGGGCGTTTGATCGAGGGCGCCGGGTTGAAGGGCGCGCGTGCCGGGCGGGCCCGCATCTCGGAGCGGCACGCGAACTTCATCGTGAACGAGGGCGGGGCACGCGCCGCGGACGTCAAGGCGCTGATGGACGTGGCCCAGCGGGTGGTGTGGGAGCGGAACGGGGTATGGCTGGAGCCAGAGGTTCAGCTCGTCGGGAGCTGGTAGCCCGGCTCGTCTTGCCGCGGCGGAACCGCCGCCGCGGGACGGGGCCTGGCCTGGGCGCGCTCGGGCGGGCGCTCTCGGTCGCGCTGCCGGGGGCGCTCGCGATCGGGCTCGCGCTCGCCGCCTGGCCGCACCTGCGTGACGCGGCCGCACGGCATCCGTACTTCGCCGTGCGGGAGGTGGTGGTGCGGGACCACCATCGCCTTCCCGCCGACGAGGTCCGCGCCGCGGCGGGCATCGCGCCCGGCACCAGCATCTGGGAGGTCGATGCGGCCGCCGCGGAGGCGCGCCTCGCCGGGCACCGGTGGATCCGCGCGGCGCGCGTGCGCCGCGAGCTGCCGCATCGGGTCGTGATCGAGGTGCGCGAGGAGCGGCCGCTGGCGATCGTTGCCCTCGAGGACGGCAAGGGCGAGTACTACGTCTCCCCGCACGGCCACCTCTTCGCCCCGCTGGAGGCGAACGACGCGCGCGACTTCCCGTATCTCACCGGCCTCGCCCGAGCCGACCTGAAGGACGGCGAGCGGTTCGGCCCGCGCGCCCTGCATCGGGCCCTGGCGCTGGTCCGGCAGAGCGGGGGCGTCGGGGTCTCCGAGGTGCACGTGGACCGCGTGCGGGGCCTGACCCTCCTCCCCGTGCGGCCGTCGGTGCCGATCGAGCTCGGGTGGAGCGGCTTCGCGGCGAAGCTCGCCCGCCTGCCCCGCGTGCTCACCCTGTGGGCCGGCCGGGAGGGCGAGATCGTGGCAGTGAACCTCCGCTTCGACGACGAGGTGATCGTGCGCACGCATCCGGCGAGGGCGGCCGCGCCGGCGCGGCGGGCGACTTAGGAGGCGGTCCGGACGCATGGCCAGGAAGAGCCCGCTCGTGATCGGTCTCGACGTCGGCACCTACAAGATCGGTGTGATCGTCGCCGAGGTGACGGAGGGCGGTGTCGAGGTCGTCGGTATCGGGACGGCGGCGTCGCGCGGGCTCCGCAAGGGCGTCGTCGTCAACATCGAGAAGACGGTGGAGGCGATCCGCAGGGCGGTCGAGGAGGCCGAGCTGATGGCCGCCTGCGAGATCCGCAGCGTGATCGCGGGCTCGGCCGGGAGCCACATCAAGGGGTTCAACAGCCATGGCGTGGTCGCGGTGCGCAGCCGCGAGGTGGCGTCGGGGGACGTCGAGCGGGTGGTGGACGCCGCGCGCGCCGTCGCCCTCCCCACCGACCAGGAGGTCCTCCACGTCCTGCCGCAGGAGTTCATCGTCGACGACCAGGACGGCATCCGCGAGCCGGTCGGTATGGCCGGCGTGCGCCTCGAGGCGCGCGTCCACATCGTGACCGGCGCGGTGAGCGCGGGGCAGAACCTGATCAAGTGCTGCAACCGCGCCGGGCTCCACGTGCGCGACGTGCTCGCCGGCCCGCTCGCCGCCGCCGAGGCGGTGCTCACCTCCGAGGAGCGCGAGCTGGGCGTGGCCCTGGTCGACGTGGGCGGCGGGACGATCGACGTGGTCGTCTACCAGGCCGGCTCGATCCGCCACACGGCGGTCCTCCCCGTGGGCGGCGGGCACGTGACCAGCGACCTCGCGGCCGCGCTCTGCACCCCGCCCGCCGAGGCCGAGCACTTGAAGCAGCGCCACGGGAGCGCGCTCGCCGCGCTCACGCCCGCCGAGCAGACGATCGAGGTGCCGGGGCTCGGCGGGCGCGCGCCGCACCACCTCTCGCGCCGCGCCCTCGCCGAGGTGATCGAGCCGCGCGCCGAGGAGATGCTGATGCTCGCCAGGGCCGAGATCGAGCGCGCCGGGTGCTACCAGGCGCTCGCCTCCGGGGTCGTGCTGACCGGCGGCGGTGCGGTGCTCGAGCACATGACGACGCTCGCCGAGCGTGTCTTCCGGCTGCCGGTGCGGCTCGGGGCCCCGCTTCATTTGAACGGCTTGGTTGACGCCGTCGCGAGTCCCATGTATTCGACGGCAGTCGGTCTCGTCCTCCACGGGCTCAAGCAGGACGGTCACGGGCGCCGCGGTGAGGGCGTGCTCGGTCACATTGGGGTGGTGGGTGAGCGGATGATGGGGTGGCTCCGGGAGTTCTTCTAGAACGCCCGGGCGGAAGCGGTGGAGGTGCGGTAATGATCGAGTTCGTCGATGCCAGCGGCGCGGCCCGGATCAAGGTGGTGGGTGTCGGGGGTGGGGGCGGCAACGCGGTGAACACCATGATCGCCGCCGGCTTGCCCGGCGTCGACTTCATCGCCGCCAACACCGACTCGCAGGCCCTCAAGGCCAACCTCGCGCCGATCAAGATGCAGCTCGGCGAGAAGCTGACCCGCGGGCTCGGGGCGGGCGGCAATCCCGAAGTCGGCAAGCGGGCCGCCCAGGAGGACGTCGAGCGGCTGCGGGAGTACCTGGGCGAGGCCGACATGATCTTCATCACCGCCGGCATGGGGGGCGGCACCGGGACCGGCGCGGCGCCCATCATCGCCAAGGTCGCGAAGGAGCTCGGCTCGCTCACCGTGGGCGTGGTGACCAAGCCGTTCACCTTCGAGGGCAAGCGGCGGATGAAGCAGGCCGACGAGGGGATGAAGGAGCTGAAGGCCAGCGTCGACACGCTGATCGCCATCCCGAACCAGCGCCTGCTCTCGGTCGCGGGGCGCAACTCCTCCATCCTCGAGACCTTCAAGAAGGCGGACGACGTGCTCCTCCAGGCCGTGCGCGGCATCTCGGATCTGATCACCGTGCACGGTCTCATCAACCTCGACTTCGCCGACGTGCGCACCATCATGTCCGAGATGGGCATGGCGATGATGGGTGCGGCCATCGCGCAGGGCGAGAACCGCGCCGTCGAGGCGGCGCAGAAGGCCATTTCGAGCCCGCTCCTCGAGGAGGTCTCGATCAAGGGCGCGCGCGGCGTGCTCATCAACATCACGGGCGGCCCCGATTTGAGCCTGCACGAGGTGAACGAGGCGGCGACGCTCATCCAGGAGGAGGCGGACGAGGAGGCCAACATCATCTTCGGCGCCGTCATCGACGAGTCGATGGGCGACGAGGTGCGCATCACGGTGATCGCGACGGGCTTCGGCGAGCACGTGGAGGCAGGCGAGAAGCCCCGGCCCGGCCCGCGCGAGGGGCGGGCAGCGGGGGCCGGCGAGGGCCGTCCGGTGAAGCGCCTCGGGCTGCTCGCCGAGGACGAGCTCGACGTCCCGACCTGGCAGCGCAGGCGGCAGGAGCCGCCCGTGGCGCCGCGCGGTGCGCAGCGTCCGGCGCCGAAGGCCGCGGACGAGGAGCCCGCCGGGGACTACGACGTGCCGACCTTCCTCCGGCGCGGCGCGGACTGAGCCGGCGAGCGTCGTCGCTCGCACCCGAAGCCTTCCTCCACGAAGCCCGCCGCGCGCCCATGCTAGCTAGTACCTGTGCGCGGCGCGGGGAGGGGATGCCCCCCGCGGCTCCCGATCCTCGCCTCACACGCGCCTCGTTGGTCGCAACGTCCCCCCGCCGGCCGCGGGCGCGCGCGGAGGCTGCGGGGGTCGCCGCGGAGGGCATCCCCTCCCCGCGCCGGGTCCCAGGGCAGATTCGCTGCGGCCGGCGTCGGCGGGGGCGCCGCGCCCGGCGACCCCCGCAGCTCCCGCGCGCGCCCGCGGCTGGCGGGGGGACGCGCCGGCCGACGGCGCGCGCGTGGAGCGAGGATCGGGAGCCGGGCGCGGCGCCCCCGCCGACGCCCGCACCGAGTCTTCGCAGGTGAGCTGCTCGCGCGAATCGACTAGCTAAGCTAGGGCGTACGCATGCACCTCGACTGGCCCGTGCTCGAGACCGAGCGCCTGATCCTCCGGCCGTGGAGGCCCGAGGACTTCGAGCCCTACGCGCGCTTCTCGGCCGACGAGGAGTCGATGCGCTGGCTCGGCCGCGACGGGAGGCCGACGGACGCGGCCGAGACCTGGCGGACGATCTGTCTCTTCATCGGCCACTGGTACCTGCGCGGCTACACGCTCTGGGCCGTCGAGGAGAAGGCGAGCGGCGAGTTCGTCGGCCGCGTCGGCCCGTGGAAGCCAGAAGGGTGGCCGGACCTCGAGGTCGGCTGGGCCGTCGACCACTCGCGCTGGGGACGCGGCTACGCGACCGAGGCGGCGCGCGCCGCCGTCGACTGGGTGCACCGGACGCTCGGCGCCGACCACGTCGTGCACTTCATCCAGGAGCAGAACGTCCGCTCGATCCGTGTCGCCCAGAAGCTCGGCGCACGGCTCGACGGGACCTTCAAGCTCTTTGGCACGGTCGACGTGCTCGTGTACCTCACCGAGCTCCCGCTCGCTCGGCCAGTCTGACGGCGGCCGATCGAGGTCAGGCGACGTCGAGCCCGGAGGTCCGGTCGGCGATCAGAACTTGGCGAGGTGCGCGTCCTCGGGTGGCGCGAGCAAGGTCGACCTGGCGCGAACACCAACAGCCACGATAGCAGCTCCTCCATCGACCGGATGGTGGGTCCGGCGGCGCGCTTGCGGCCCTCGCTTCGGGATCGGGAGATGGTCGTCCGGTGAACGCCCACGACCCTTACCATTGAGGGTCGTCGAGGATTGGCGCGCGTCGCGGCCGTAGAGGCGGTAGCGACAGCGCCGACACCGTCCGACGTGGGTTTGGAAGGCGAGCACGGACGGCAGCGCGGACGGCACATCAGGGGCTGTGTAGAGGTACTGCGCCGGGCCCCAGATGTTGCAGGAGTGCAAGACAAAGCACTTGCTCGGTAGCGGATATTGGCTATTCCTCTTGACAGTTTCATGCAGATTGGCGCATGGTCGCTAGCAAGTCGATGAAAGGCATGAAAGATAGCTGAAGATGTAATACCCAACGCCCCTCACCCCGGGCGTACCCCTTACGCTCACCGCCTAGGTGGTCGTACACCCTGCCGAGCGGTCTTGCACCGACACCTGCCAGGGGCTCGAGGCGCACGAATTTCGGAAAAGGAGCAAATGGAATGTGCCCGAGATTGGTCAAATCGCTGATTGGTAGACGAGGACACCTGATTTCCTTTGCCCTCGGACTCGTGCTCCTGGCGTCCAGCGCCCGGGTTGCCAATGCCCTCGTTGTTCCGCAGGGGGACAGCCTCGTCAGCCTCAACATGCCGCGATTCGAGGTGGATGGCGATGTCATAGCGAACGCGAGCTGCTTCCCCGGGGACACACGAGTCTGTTCGACTTGCCCAGCGCCGGGGACCTGCAGCACTTCCACGGGCGTATGCGTCGGCGGCCCACTCGACAGCAACCCCTGTGGGAGTTCGACCTGCTCCGGCGGGGAGACCTGTACCCCGAACCTGGACTGGGCGGTGATCGACCCCGCAGTGGGCACCGGAGTCGTCCAGGCCACGCGGAACGCCGACGGCACGTGCACCCAGACCGGGACCTTCGCGGTGGGCACGACGAATGTCCCCGGGACCGGCCTCCTCGTGTGCGACGGAAGCAAGGGGAACTTCAACGACACGAATAGCTTCACGCAGGGGGGCAAGGAGGAGAGCCCCGTCACCACCTGCGCGTTCGGCAGCCTTGATTCGGGTATTCCCTGTAAGAGGAGCACGGACTGCGCCAACTTGAACCCCCTCTGCACCAGCAGCGGGAACCCCTTCCCCTGTTGCGCCGGGAACGGCACGGGCACCTGTACGAACGGGACGTGCGGCATCAACTCGACGACCGCATGGATCATCGCAAATGGGGGCAGTCCCAAGAAGGGCGACCTGGCCGAGGTCTACCTCTACGCCAAGGTCGGCGAGAGCGCCCTCGACGACAAGGTCTGCAGCAGCAGTTCGGGCAGCAATGCGGGGAAGTTCTGCCAGACCGATTCCGACTGTGGGACGGGGACGTGCGCAGCCAATCCGAAGGATCAACAGAAGGATGACCTGTTCTTGTTCGCCGACCTGACCCGGCTGGATGTCAACGGCGACATGCACGCGGACTTCGAGTTCAACCAGCGCACGCAGGGGAGCTGTGGCGACACCGACGGCACAACCTTCTGCCAAACGCGGCTCGACGGCGACATCATCCTCTCTTTCGACCTCGCGATGGGCGGCGCCTCCCCGACGATCAACATCTTCCAGTTCAAGAAGACGCTCGCCTCGGGCCAGACGTGCGCCAACGCGCCGCAGGTCAGTCCACCCTGCTACGTGCTGCTCCCACCGCCCGCGACGCCGCCGGGCACGCCGCTTGCCACCTTCGGCGCCCTGAACTCCCAGGTCATCCCGGCCCCACCCTGGGACAGCGTGGGCTGCGAGTCCGTAGACGTGTGTTCCAACAACCCAAACGTGACCTGCACCAGTGACAGGAACTGTTCCGGCGGCGGGTTCTGCGGCCCAACCGGGTGCGGACTGCGGAGCAGGATCCCCTCGTTCGGCAACATGGAGGGCTTCGTCGACCTGCGATCCTTCATCCCCAACCTCAGCTTGTGCCCCGGCTTCGCACAGGTCCAGGTCAAGACGCGCTCCTCGCCGTCGCTCAACGCCTCGCTGCTGGACACGACCAGCGCGATAAAGATCAACCTGTCCGTCTGCGGCTCCATCATCGTGAAGAAGGTCGGGGCAGATGGCGTCACGCTCCTGCCGGATGCTGGCTTCACCTTCAACCCGAATCCGTCCGACCCGACTGCTGGTCCCATCGAGGTGAGGGACGGTGACACGGCCGATCATGCGTGCAGCACGGTCGGTGGCAGCGTCGTGTGCGACGATGGTACCGTCTGCCTCGACAACGTGCTCTTCTCCTCGCAGGGCATTACCTACAGCATCACCGAGACGACGGTGCCGCCGGGCTTCGTGCAGCCGACTTGCACGAAGGATTCCGATTGTGCTGGCTTCTGTGGCACCCAGACCACGTGCTCGTGCGACACCACGAGCGGCCGCTGCGCCGGACGAGTCACGGTCTCTCAGGCGAGCACCTGCGCGGACCGGCTGCAGCGCAACGAGGCGGACTTCACGTTCACGAACCTCCGCCCCGACGCCAGCATCCAGATCTCGCCGCCCGCGGCCACCAACGAGGTCGGAACCCCCCACACCCTGACGGGCCACGTGAACGTGAGCTCCGGCTCGGGGTTCGTCAACGCGAAGGACGGGACGGTCATCAAATTCGTCAAAGTAAGCGGGCCCGGGACCCTGAGTGCCTCGAGCTGCACGACCTCCGGGGGAACGGGATCGTGCTCAGTCACTCTCATCTCTTCCACCGCAGGCACCACCGTGGTCAAGGCGACCACCGACGTCAGCGTGATCGGCTTCCTCCTGCATCGCGAGACCGACGGCATGGCGCGCAACTCTGGCCCGGCCATGAAGACGTTCGTCGACGCCACCATCGCGATCGGCCCCTCGGCCACGAACGCCGTCGGCGCCAATCACACCTTCACGGTCACGGTCAAGGCTAACGACGGCTCGGGCAGCGGCCCGCAGCCGGTCAGCGGTGTGAAGCCGACGGTGACCCTGGCGAGCGTCAACGGCGCCACGGCCACGAACGTCACCGACACCTGCGCCTCGTCCGGCACCAACGCGAGCGGCCAGTGCGCGGTCACCTTCACCTCCAACTCGGGCGGCACCGTCACCGGCACCGCCTCGGGCACGCTCAGCGTCGGCGGCATCTCGCTGACCCGCACCACCAACGGCCAGTCCGGCAGCTCCGGTCCCGCCGTGAAGACGTTCGTCGACGCTTCCGTCGCGATCGGTCCCTCGGCCACGAACGCCGTCGGCGCCAATCACACCTTCACGGTCACGGTCAAGGCTAACGACGGCTCGGGCAGCGGCCCGCAGCCGGTCAGCGGCGTGAAGCCGACGGTGACCCTGGCGAGCGCCAACGGCGCCACGGCCACGAACGTCACCGACACCTGCGCCTCGACCGGCACCAACGCGAGCGGCCAGTGCACGGTCACCTTCACCTCCAACTCGGGCGGCACTGTCACCGGTACCGCCTCGGTCACGCTCAGCGTCGGCGGTGTCTCGCTGACCCGCACCACCAACGGCCAGTCCGGCAACTCGGGCCCCGCCGTGAAGACGTTCGTCGACGCCACCATCGCGATCGCCCCAAGCGCGACGAACGGCATCGGCGACAACCACACCTTCACGGTCACGGTCAAGGCCGACGACGGCTCGGGCAGCGGCCCGCAGCCGGTCGGCGGCGTGAAGCCGGCGGTGACCCTGACGAGCGCCAACGGCGCCACGGCCACGAACATCACCGACACCTGCGCCTCGTCCGGCACCAGCACGAGCGGCCAGTGCACGGTCACCTTCACCTCCAACTCGGGCGGCACTGTCACCGGCACGGCCTCGGTCACGCTCAGCGTCGGCGGTGTCTCGCTGACCCGCACCACCAACGGCCAGTCCGGCAACTCCGGCCCGGCCGTGAAGACGTTCGTGGCCGGCTCGCTGCGTTGGCTGAAGAAGGACAACAGCGGGAAGCTCCTCGGCGGCGCGACATTCCAAGTCTGCCGCACGGCGGACCGCTTCGGGAACACGATTTCACCCGCCCAGTGCCAGACCGTCGTCGACAACAACAGCCCCGATGCCGACTCGGGCGCGGGCGTGTTCCAGCTCAACGACCTCGTCCTGGGCACGTACATGATCCAGGAGACGAAGCCGCCGCTGTTCTACACGGGCGACTCGTTCATCGAGACGATCCAACTGACGCTCACGAGCCCGAACGGGACGGCTACCCACGTGTGGGTGAACGCGCCCTTTGGGCCCTGCGTGATCGGCTATCCGACCGGAAAGGCGCCGGCGCTCTCGAGCGTCCCCTTCAACGAGAGCGAGGTCCTGCGAACGTTCGGCGTCGTCACCAGCGGTGGTAAGGTCGTCGGCCCGGCCGCTGGCGCGAACAGTGCGGTCCCCGCTACTCTGAACGACAAGGTCGCCCTCTGGTACAACGACGAGCACGCCCTCACCCTCGGTGTCCGGCAGGTCGTCGTGAACGGGGGCACCAGTCCAGGGACGACGAACTACCCGTTCTCGAACTTCAGCGCCTACAGCTCGGCCCTACACGCGGCGAGCCCGATGGTGGGCTCGACGATCATGAGCGGCGCGCAAGCGGGCACCGACCTCGCGCTCTACAACACGACGTATGGGTTCCTGATCGACCGTCAGCCCTGGAACGGCCGACCGATGTGGCCGGCGGTCTTCATCACCGACATCACGAACAATCCCAACGACAAGTCGGGCGACTGGCAGCAAGGGGGCACCTCCGGGGTCCCGCCCAGCGACGTCTTCGGGACCTGGAAGGGAGCGGTGAGGACGGTCGACGAGACGAAGACGCCCGCCGCGATCACGGTCGCGACCGATGGCGATCCGGCCAAGAACGATACGCTGGGCAACGCCCGGATCGACGGCGGCGACATCCCGCCCGGCCCGAACGGCAAAGGGTTCAGCGACTCGTACCCGACGCCGGCCGGCAACAAGACCTTCAACGAGGGCTACACCGCCGAGGCCCGTTGGGATCTGAGCGCCCTCGGACTGCAGGCCGGGCATGCCTACCGCCTGCAGTTCATGGACCACGACGGCGACCAGAACAAGACTGGCGGCGACTCGGGCGAGAACTGCGTGAACGTCCTCGTGAGCCCGTAGCGGCTCGGCAAGCGGTGCGGAGCGCTGCGGGAGGGGCCCCGAACGGAGCCCCTCCCGAGTCTCGCCCCACGGATCCCGCTCCGAGGGATCGCCGCTCGGTCGAGGGCGCTGTTTCTTCGCCGGCGCCTGCTGCAATTCCGGCACCGCCCGGATTGTATCTGACGGCGGCACGGAAAGGCTCGATCACCTCATCGAGCCCTCCGCCGTCCCTCAGAATCACGCCGAAGCTGTGTGGCCTGCACACAATTGTTAGGCCCGCGGCTGTTCCGTGGCGTCCGTCTACCAGCCGCCTGTCTGGCACGCCGCATTCGGCGTTGATTTTCCCCTCCGGAAGCACGGACGGGCCGGCGGTGCGGTATTTGCAGCCCGAAGCCCGACCACAACGGCTCCCCTTGAAGCTGCCCTGCTCGGATATTGGTGAGGCGGAGGGAAGAGGAGAAGGACTATGCGGTGGCGTCGATATCTGATCACGGCAACTGCCTTGGTGTTCACGCTGGCGCTCAGCACCGCATCTGCGCCGGCTCAGCCCAACTATGTCACGCTGGTCTTGTCGCCGAATCCCGCCCCGGCCTGGGGCACCCTGTTCGTGGGGACGGGCTGCGGATACGCTGCCGGCGCGGCGGTCAACATCGTCGTCTACACGCCGGCGACGACCTACTTCTTCCCCGTCGGTGTCGACGCCACAGGCTGCATGCAGTTCGGCTGGTGGACGGAGGGTGGGGGCATCTACACCATCACGGCGTCGCAGAACCTGCGCGGTCGCAAGCAGACTCTGATGGCTGCCGCGTACCTGACGGTTCAATAGTCTGAGAAAGAGAGAAGGCAGGCCCGGGCGGCATCCCCGGCCTGCTTCACAAGGGATGATTGCAACAGGGCGGGTGACGCACGGCCCGCTACTGCGGCGCGCGACGGCGGGTTGAGCCCCGTGGAGGTGCGGGGTATGGATCCCGCCGCGGGATGCTCCACCCCTCCGATCGTCGCGCCGCCGAGCGACGTCTGTTTCGCCCCGGCCCGAGCGGCCCACTCTCCGTCTGCCTCGTCTATCCGAACACCTACGCAGTCGGCATGGCGAACCTGGGGTTCCAGGCCGTGCTCCGCATCCTGGCGGAGGACCCGCGCGTCACCGCCGACCGCGCCTTCCTCCCCGACGGCCCGCGCGCCGAGTGGCCGCGCACCCTGCGCTCCCTCGAGCAGGACCGCCCGCTCGGCGACTTCGACGTGGTCGCGTTCTCGCTCTCGTTCGAGGCCGACTACGTGCACGTGCTCGACTGCCTGGCGCTGGCCGGCATTCCCCTCTGGCGCCGGGAGCGGGGCGCGGACGGGCCGCTCGTCATCGCCGGCGGTCCGGCCACCTTTCTCAACCCCGAGCCGCTCGCCGAGTTCGTCGACCTCTTCCTGATCGGCGAGGCAGAGGACATGCTGGGCGAGTTCCTCGCCCGGGCGACGGCCGAGCCCTTCAGCCGCGAGGGCGTCCTCGAGCGCAGCGAAGAGGTGCACGGCGCCTACCGGCCGGACCGCTACACGCCGGAATACGACGCCGCGGGCGACCTGGTCGCCTTTCCCTACCGCGGCCCGGGCCGCGGGCGCGTCGAGCGCCGCTTCGTCGCCGACCTCGACCGCTTCGACACCAACTCCGAGGTGCTGACGCGCGAGTCGGTGTTCGGCGACATGTACCTGGTCGAGGCGAGCCGCGGCTGCGAGTGGGGCTGCCGCTTCTGCGCCGCCGGCTTCATGTACCGGCCGGTGCGCTACCGGAGCCCCGACACGCTGCGCGCGTCGATCGCCCGCGGCCTCGCCGAGCGCGAGACGATCGGGCTGGTCGGCGCCGAGATGGCGAGCCTGCCGGGGGTGGCGGCGCTCTGCCAGGAGGTGGCGGCGCGCGGCGGCCGGGCCTCGCCCTCGTCGCTCAAGGCCGACCTGATCACGCCGGCGCTGGCGCGGGCGCTGGGCGCGGGGGGAAACCGCTCGGTCACGGTCGCGCCCGAGGCCGGCTCGGAGCGCATGCGCCGGGTCATCAACAAGAACCTGAGCGAGGCGGAGATCCTGCGCGCCGCCGAGTGGCTGGTGGGCGGCGGGGTCGATGCGCTCAAGCTCTACGTGATGGTCGGGCTCCCCACCGAGACGGACGAGGACGTGGAGGCGATCGTGGATCTCACCGCCAAGGTCCGCGCCCGTCTCGCCGGCAGCGGGCGGCCGCGCGTCGGCCGCATCCTGGTCTCGATCAACCCCTTCGTGCCGAAGCCGTGGACGCCGTTTCAGTGGGAGCCGATGGAGGCGATCCCCTCGCTGCGGCGGAAGCTCGCCCACCTCCGCCGCGCGCTCGGGGCCATCCCCGCCGTCGAGGTCGAGACCGAGAGCCCGCGCGAGGCGTACCTGCAGACGCTCCTCTCGCGCGGCGATCGGCGCACGGCGGCGACCCTGGTCCGCCTGCACGAGCGCCCCGAGGAGTGGTGGCCCATCCTGAAAGCCCTCCGGGGCGGGAGCGAGGGCGTGGACCCGGACCGCTTCGTCCACCGCGCCTACCCCCTCGATGCGCTGCTGCCCTGGGACTTCGTCGAGCACTCGGTCGACAAGCGCTACCTGCTCGCGGAGCGCCGCAAGGCGTTCGGCGAGCTGCAGACGCCGCCCTGCGATACCGCCACCTGCCACACCTGCGGCGCGTGCTAGTGTGCTGTCCGCAAGGTGGCTCTACTGCGACCGCCGATCCGGGGCCTGCGGCGGGCGTGCTCGCTCCTCCCTCCTGCGGCGTAGGAACACCTACGCCTCGTCGGTCGTCGCTGCGCTTGCCCGCCTCGGCTCCCGGCTCGGCGGTCTCGTGACGAGCCACCTCGCGGACAGCACACTGGGTCCGCGATGATCGTCGGCCTGGGCGTCGACGTGTGCGACGTCGCGCGCATCCGCCGCGCGCTCGAGGGACGCGCCGGCGGGCGCTTCCAGGCGCGCGTCTTCACCGCGGCGGAGCAGGCGTACTGCGAGGCCCGGCGCCGCGGCCGCTTCGCGAGCTACGCGGCGCGCTTCGCGGCCAAGGAGGCCGCCATGAAAGCGCTCGGGACCGGCTGGGCACAGGGCGTGGGCTGGCGCGACTTCGAGGTGGTGCGCGCGCGCGGCGGGCCGCCGCGCCTGGTCCTTCATGGCCGCGCGGCGGCGCTCGCGCGCCGGCGCGGGATGGCGCGCTGGCTCCTCGCCCTCACACACACGGACGAGAGCGCGCTCGCCTCGGTGGTGGTCGAGGACGGCGTCAGCGCAGCGGGCGGGGTGGTGCCGGGGGCGGACCGCGGCGCGGGAGAAGGATCAGGACGGCGACCGCCCAGAGGCCGGCCATGAACCCGAAGAGGGTCCACAGGTTCTTCGGGTACCCGTTGTTGTGCGCGAAGAGCCGGCAGAGGATCGCGTCGCAGACGTGGAGCGCGAGCGCCGTGCCGAAGAGCGCCGGGGCCGGGAGATCGGGCGCCACGAAGGCGAGCCCCGAGAGGTAGGCGAGGGCGGGCGGGAGCGTCATCCGATTGACCACGCGAGCGGCCCTTCTCTATAGTGCCCCGGGCGCGTGGAGACCAACGATACGCACATCTTGAGGCGGCTGCTCGGCCTCGGCGAGGAGCGGCTCGGCCGGCTCGCCGAGGAGCTGCTCTCGAACCCGCGCGTCGCGGAGACCTTCTCGACCGCCCTGCAGAAGGCCTTCGAGGCCAAGGGCCGCGTCGACCGCAACATGCAGACCGTGCTCGGCCTCCTGAACCTGCCCTCGCGCGCCGACCTGATCCGGCTCCTCACCAAGCTGGAGGCCATCCAGGGAAGCCTCGTCAACCTGAACGTGAAGGTCGACCGCCTCCTCTCCACGAGCGGTCCGCCGCGGCGCGCCACGAGCCGCAAGCGACCCGGCGCCCCGAGCGACAGCGCCGGCAAGTAGCGCTCTCAACCTCGGACACCGACGGCGGCCGCCCGGCCCGGGTCCGGGAAGAGGTGGCGGGCGATGGCGGCCAGGTCGGCGAGCGAGCCCGGGTCGGTGGCGAGGAGCGGCACCTCGGCGAGCACCGGGGCGCGCGCGGAGTCGACCAGCGGGGCGAGCGTCGCCTCCTGGCGCGCGCCGAGCGCGCGCAGCTCGGCGTAGCTCGCGGCAAGGCGCGTCGCGAGCGCCGCCGGGACG
>Ga0209056_10004278_pt1 | contig 15060 bp, 10 predicted proteins | sample GraSoiAngelo_114_FD_185876 | JGI IMG/M metagenome (GOLD analysis project Ga0209056, IMG submission 185876) | Grasslands soil microbial communities from the Angelo Coastal Reserve, California, USA - 14_0903_13_40cm (SPAdes) (version 2) | ecosystem: Environmental > Terrestrial > Soil > Grasslands... | reverse complement strand
CGCGTCCAGCTGGGCTTCGCGAGCGCGGCGCATGTGGCGGTCGTGGACATCGACCCTGACACTTTCGAAATAAAAGTTTTGCGCTATGTCGTCATTCACGATTGCGGGCGGCAGATCAATCCCGCTATCGTCGAAGGGCAGGTCCATGGCGCTGCCGCCCACGGTATCGCGGCGGCGCTTCTAGAGGAGTTTATCTACGATGAAAACGGCCAGCTCCTCACCACCAGTTTCATGGATTACTTAAAGCCCACAGCCGCCGACTTACCGAATATCGAAGGCGGTCGGCTGGAAACTCCTTCGCCACTAACGTTGCTCGGGACCAAGGGAGTCGGTGAAGGCGGCGCCGTGGTCGCGCCCGCGGCAATTGCCAGCGCCGTCGAAGATGCGCTGGCGCCGCTGGGTATTCACATTGCAGCGCTGCCGATCGTGCCGAGCCGGTTGTGGGAGGTTGCCGCCGCCGGTTTGAAGCGGTACGAGAACGTGAGGAAATGAAAAATATAAAATTAAAAATTGGTTCTTCCGAGTTTCCTGTGAAGATGTTTTTCACCACGAAGGACACGAAGAGCACGAAGTTCGGAGTATTAATTATCCAAAAACTTCGTGTCCTTCGTGCTCTTCGTGGTGAACAAAGCAAACTGAACCTAGCACATTACCCACACAATAGCCCGAAGAACCTAAAAATTAGAAAATTTTGCCGCTGGGATTTTGAATTTTGGCTTGAATTGAGGAGGCGAATCTATGGCGTTACCTGAAAGCGCGACTGCGTCGAGTGCCGGCGCTCCTTTCGGCTCGGACCTTCATGGTTTCATAGAGCAATACGAGCGAGCGTATCCGGATGAAGTGCTGCACATCGAGGAGCCGCTCAATGCTGAGTGGGAAATTTCCGCGCTGGCAATGAAGCTGGAAAAGGCGCACCGCTTTCCGCTGCTGGTTTTTCACAATGTCATCGTCGATGGCAAGCGCGCGATGATGCCGCTCACCACTTTTTTGATGGCCAGCCGACTGCGCCTGGCGCGCGCCATGGCCACGGAGGTGCAGAAAGCCGGCATCGCCTGCTATGAACGGGTGCAAACACGCCAACGACCGATCGTCGTCTCGCGTGACCTGGCCCCAGTAAAGCAGGTCGTGGAAAAGGGATCCGGCATTGACGTGCGCCGCTTTCCGGCGCTGCGCCATCACCGCATGGATCCCGGGCGCTATATCACCGAAGGTCACTTCCTAACGTTCAACCGCAATACCGGCGTGGACAATTCCGCCATGCATCGCGGTTGGTTGGCCGACCGCGACGAGGTCCGCGTCTGGCTCGCGCCCAATTCGCATAACGCGCACAACCTGCGCTATTGCGAGGAGGCGGGAGAGGACACGCCGGCGGCGTACTGGATCGGCCATCATCCACTGGCGCTCTTGGGAGCGGCCAATCACGTCGGCCCGGAAGAGAGTCACTACGAGACCGCCGGCGGTACCTTAGGTCAGCCGCTGCGTTTGGTTCCTTCGGAGACTTTGGGAGATAAATTTTTAGTGCCCGCGGATGCTGAAGTCGTGATCGAAGGATATATGCCCAAAGGCAAACGCAAGCCCGAGGGGCCGTTCGGTGAATACACGCGCCACGTCGGCCCGCAGCGCTGGTGTCCGCTGCTCAAAGTAACCGCGGTGACTTACCGCAAGGATGCCTATTGGGACGACGTGATGGTCGGCCACACCCATTGGATCATCAGTCTGACAAAGGAGGGCGAAGTTTTTCGCGCGGTGCAACGATCCGTGCCCGGGGTCAAAGCCGTGCATTTGCCGATGTCGGGTTGCGGCGTGGCGCACGTCTATATTCAAATACGTAAGACCGTCGAGGGACAGGGCAAGACCGCGGCGGTGTCGGCGTTGACTTCTTACATCGGGCTCAAGCATGCGTTCGTGTTCGATGAAGACGTCGACATATTCGATGAACGCGAAGTGCTCTTGGCGCTTGCCACGCGCTTTCAGGCAGATCGCGGCTTGGTGACTCTGCCGGGCATGACCGGCTCACCGCTCGATCCCAGCTCTCCAGACGGGAGGCTAGTTTGCAAAGCCGGTTTCGACTGCACGAAGCCGATAGACAAACCGTTCGCAGAGCGACTATCGATTTCAAAGGAAGTGCTCGACCACATTGAGCCATTAAAGATCATTGGTGAAAAACGCTGGAGCGATATCCCAGTTGAGCCATGGGGGTGAGGGGGAATGGGAGAATGGAGTATTGGAGTGATGGAGTAATGGAAAGAGGGAAGGCGGGGCGCAGTATTCCAGCACTCCATCACTCCAATCCGACAAGGAGGTTACGATGCAGGGCACAATGAAAGCGGCGCGCATTTACGGGTTTGAAAAAACCAGCAAATCTACCGATCTGCTGCGAGTTGACGATGTGCCGATTCCCGATATCGAATCAGGCGAGGTGCTGATTCGGGTGTTGCGCGCCGGGCTCAATCACGGCGATCTGCACATGCGCGAGGATGCAGTGCAGTACACCTCCGAAGTGCCGACCATACCGTATTTGCCGATGGTCATCGGCCATGACGGACTCGGTGAAGTGGTCGAAGTCGGCCCCGATGTGAGTAACGTCCGGGTCGGCGACCGCGTCGTCGTGATGTGTTCGATCACCTGTGGCTATTGTAAGTTTTGCCGCTCCGACCGCCAGCATCTTTGTCTGTCGCACCGGGTGATGGGATTTATCGCCAAGTGGGGCGAGGCGGGATCGAAGCGCATCCTGCGCTACAAGGAAGGGTTGTGGGCCGAGTACTGCCGCGTGCCGGCGACCAACGTCGTTAGGCTCCGTCCCGACGATGACATCAACGAAATGTGCAAAGTCTCGCAGATGACCGTCGGCTATCGCGCGCTGAAGCGCGCGCGCTTGCATAGCGGTGAAACCGTCATCGTCAACGGCGCCACCGGCATCACCGGCATCGGCACGGTGCTCTCCGCGCTCGCCATGGGCGCGGCGCGCGTCATCGCCATCGCCCGCAACCCGGCCCGGCTCGAAAAGCTTCACGCCATCGCCCCCAAGCGCGTCGCCACGGTCGCTCTCGGCAAAGGCGAATCGATCACCAAGAAAGTAAAGGAGCTGACCGACGGACAAGGCGCCAGCGTGGTTGCTGATCTATCGCCCGGCGGCGTACAGACTCTGGTTGAATGCATTCGCAATCTCGAAGGCGGCGGCCGCGTGGCGCTGATCGGCGCCAACCCCGAGCCGCTCAATCTTCCGGTGCGCTATCTGATGATCCGCTCCATCGAGATTTGCAGCATCACCGGGCGCCACTATATCGACTTTCCCGAACTGCTCGAACTGGCCCGCCGCGGCGTCATCGATACACGTCACGTCACGACGCGTTTTTTTCCATTGGAAAGGGTGAACGACGCCATCGATTATATCGCCAAGCGCGGCGACGATGAGCCATTGTGGCCGATGTACGCGCCCGATGCGTGATGGTGACGTTGACCTAGCGCGGCAAAGCCGCAACCAAAACGGGGAAAGCGGGATTTACCGCGGAGGCGCAGAGTACGCAGAGATTTTTTTATTATCAACTCTCCCTCTGTGTCCTCAGTGCCTCTGTGGTGCGTATCCGGAAATTTGCGCAAGCCACGCAAACTTTTCCGATAGCAATGCAGTGAGATGATTTTTGTGCAACTCGAGGAACAAATGATGAGGCGGCAATTGTCGGCTTTGATATTGGGCTGGATGCTCGCGGCGCTGCTAACGGGCGCCGCATTTGCGGCCACGCCATGGCAGGAAGAATGGGAGCGAGTGCTTCACGCCGCGAAGAAAGAAGGCAAGGTCGCGATTATCGGTCCAATCGGAGCGGATCGCCGCGATGCGTTAACGATCGCCTTCGAGAAGAAGTACGGCATCAGCGTCGAGTACCATGCTGATTCCGGCGCGGGAATTTTACCGCGGCTCAGCGCCGAGCGTAAGGCGGATCGCTACCTGTGGGACGCAGTGATCACCGGCACCACGACTACACTCGAGAATCTGATACCGGCGCGGGTTTTAGATCCACTGGAGGCGAATCTTATTCTGCCGGAGGTAAAAGATCTCAAGTTGTGGCGCAATGGCGCTTTGGAATTCCTCGATCCGGGACGGCAACTATTGGTCATGACGCCTTTTCAACGCGGTACCTTGTTTGTCAATTCGACTCTGGCCAACCCGAAAGAATTCAAATCTTATAAAGATCTGTTGGATCCCAAGTGGAAGGGAAAAATCATCGCAGATGACCCTCGCAAGTCCGGTCCAGGCCAGGCGACTTTCACTTTCTTTTTTCTCCATCCGGAGCTCGGAGTGAAATTTATTCGAGCGATCGCCGGTCAAGGCCTTACCTTGCTCAGGGATTATGCTCAGGAGGTCAACATGCTCGGCCAAGGGCGCTATTCGGTCGGACTCGGGTTTTCCGATAGTCTGGCTGAACAGCGCGCAAAGCAGGGAGTGCCGGTCGAGATCGTCGATATTCGGCAATTGAAAGAAGGCTCGGACATCAGTCCCGCGTCCGGCGGTCTGTCGATCTTCAATCGCGCGCCGCACCCGAACGCTGCGAAGATTTATATTAACTGGCTGCTCTCCAAAGAAGGGCAAACAATGAATGCGCGCGCCACGGGCTATATCAGTAATCGTCTCGATGTGCCGACGGATCATGCCGCGCCCTGGCGCGTGCCGCAGCCCGGATCGATCAAGACCTATACTCAGGCAGCGATCGACAAGAAGGAAAAGCTATTTCCGATATTGAACGAGGTTTTCGGCCGCTGATCGCTGCGAAGATTAATGTCTTTCTCGAGAATGGTCGAAATCCCTCGCCCCGAGGCGAATGAAGGTTCGTCATGCCGGCGAAGGCCGGCATCCAGGCTCGTTTTCGTACAAAATACAAACAAATGCCTGGATTCCGGCATGCGCCGGAATGACGGAAGAGGGAGTCGACGTTGAGTCGACAGCTTCGGAAACCCGTCGGCTTTGAGAAGAGGGTTGTTCAGTTTGCCTAGGATCTCATGATGGTAGAGCAGGCAGTGAAGTGCTCAGCAAATGGCGCAAGTCCCTGAACTAAGGCAAAGAAAGAGAGTGAAACGATGAGAATCCTGCCGCGATCGCGTTGGCTGATATTTTTGCTCGTGGCCCTTTGGGCCGCGAGTGGTGAATTATGCTTCGGTCAGGAGTGGGAGAAAATTTTGGCGGCGGGAAAAAAGGAGGGCAAAGTCGCTATCATCGGTCCCGTCGGCGCCGACCGGCGCGATGTTTTGGTGGAGCCGTTTCAAAAGAAATACGGCATTACGGTTGAGTATTTCGCAGACCGAGGGGCCGGTATCGGGCCGCGGCTTTCCACCGAACGGGGCGCCGGGCAGTATCTCTGGGACGTGGCGGTCACCGGCACCACCACCGGTTTGCTCGTGCTCTTGCCCGCTGGGATGTTGGATCCGATGGAGCCTGCGCTCGTTTTGTCCGACGTCAAAGACCCCAAGCAATGGCGCGGCGGGGCTCTCGAGTTCGTCGATCCGGGAAAGCGTTTCCTGGTGATGACGCCGTCGCAACGAGGAACGCTTTTTGTCAATCCGAAAGTCGTCAAGCCGCAGGAAATCAAATCTTACAAAGATCTGCTAAACCCCAAATGGAGAAAAAAGATCGTGATGGACGATCCAACCAGAGCAGGACCGGGTCAGGCAACGTTTACGTTTTTCTATCTGCATCCCGAGCTCGGTCCGAATTTCATCCGCGCCCTGGCCAAGCAAGAACCGACGGTCTTGAGAGACTACACGCAGGAGATCGACGGCATTGCGCGGGAAAAATATTCCATATTGATCGGCGTTTCAGACATCGTCGCCGAGGAGCGTATGAAGGACGGTTTGCCGGTCGTGATCCTGGATCCACGACAAATCAAGGAAGGGTCCGACGTTAGCCCGGGATCCGGCGGCTTGGGATTTTTCAATCGAGCCCCACACCAAAACGCGGCCAAGGTTTACATCAACTGGCTGCTGTCCAAAGAGGGGCAGGAGGGGTTTGCCAAGGTGAATGGCTACATCAGCGCGCGCTTGGACGTGCCCACCGATCATTCGCCGTGGAGAGTGCCGATACCGGGATCGATCAAGACCTATACGCAAAAGGCGATCGACACCAAAGATGACGTCACCGCGTTATTCAAAGAAGCTTTCGGTCGATGAGGCGCGCTTGAAATTGCGATCAAATCCCCCTTGCCCCCTTTTTCAAAGGGGGAATTTCTCCTGGACGATCTTAAACCCCTCTTTGGAAAAGCATGCCCTGAGCATCGTCGAAGGGAGGGGTAGGGGAGATTTTGGGAGAGCGGCGCGGGAATTTTGTGGCGAATTTCTGGGACGGGACCTCAGGGCGAAGAGTTCTCTCGCGCTGTTGCTCTTTACGTTGCTCGTTTCAGGAACAGCAACGGCGCAAACCCCGCCGTCCTGGGAGCAGATTTTGGCCGCAGCCAAAAAGGAAGGCGTGGTTGCGGTCATCGGACCGCAGGGCAGCGAGACGCGCGATGCGCTCACCCAGGGTTTTCAAAAGAAGTACCCAGAAATTAATGTCGAGTTAGTGAGTATGGCCGGCAATCAGATCGGTCCGAAATTACTCAACGAGCTTACGGCCTCGAGATTCACCACTGACGTAGTCATCACCGGTACGACGACAGCGCTCGAAACACTCGTGCCGGCAAAAGCAGGCGCGCCGATCAAACCCGTCCTCATTGGACCTAACACCCGGGACCTAAGCAAATGGCGTGGTGGCAAGCTGACGTTTTCCGACGATGCCCAAACTTACAATTTGATTTTCAGCTCGTACGTCAAGGCGCCGTTTATCTACAATATCAACCTGGTGTCCCCCAACGATTTCAAATCATGGAAAGATCTTCTGGATCCCAAGTGGCATGGAAAAATCACCCTCAAGGATCCCCTCAGCGCCGGCGGGGGTTTGGGCAATTCAACATTGTGGTATACCCACGAGAGTCTAGGCAAGGATTTCATGCGCAAACTCTTGACGCAGAAAGATATCGTGATGCCGAGAGACGATCGGCAGATGCTCGACTTTGCTGCGCGGGGCAAATACCCGATCGCGATCGGGCCCAGCGACGTATTGACGAATGAGTTCATTGCTCGCGGTTTACCGCTAAAGCACCTACATCCCGAAACCCTGAAAGAAGGCACCTACATCACGGCAGGCAATGGGTCACTGGTCATCGTGCGCAATGCGCCGCATCCCAATGCGCTGCGCGTTTACGTCGACTATCTTCTTTCGCCGGAGGGTCAGCTTGAGTGGAGCAAGGCCGCCGGTTTTGCCAGCTTGCGCAGAGATGTGCCTAAGGATCATGTGCGGGACATCCTCGTGCCCAAGGAAAACATGACCTATCGGGACATCTCTATGCGGCGTTATGTCGATTTGCGTGAGGAAATCGTTCAGTTCATTAAATCGGTCTTATCACGGTGAACGAGGATGTAGGGGCGACCGGCCGGTCGCCCCTACACCGCCAAGAGGACCACATGGGTTTTGAAGGGCTGCGGGAATTTATTCAGCTGCTCGACAGAGAAGGCGAGCTCGCCCGCGTGCGGGTGCCGGTCGACTTGGATCAAGAGCTGGGCGCGGTCTGCGTCACGAGCTTGAGGGGCCGCGGCCCGGCGCTGTTGTTTGAGCACCCCGGCGGCAAGGATATTCCTATTTTCATCAACGCCTTGGCCTCGCGCAAACGTTATGCCTTGGCGATGCAGTGCGAGCAACGGGAAGTTCACCGCGAGTGGAATCGGCGGGTCAGCCAGCCGTTGCCGCCGGTCACGGTGGAAAGCGGTCTATGCCAGGAGGTTGTGCTTGAAGAAGATGACATCAATATCCTGGAGCTTCCCGCCCCTCGGCTCAACAGTCTCGACGGCGGCGCGTTTCTGACCCTCTGCTGTCATCACACGCGCGACCCGGTGACCGGGTTTCGCAACGTCGGTATTTATCGCAATCAAGTGCATGGCCCGCGCACGCTCGGCATTCTGTCGGGACCCTACACCAACTTTATGCTGCAGCACCGCAAAGCGCCCACCGAACCGTTTCCGATCGCAATTGCGATCGGCGTCGATCCGCGCCTGGTGATGGCGGCTTCCTGTCCATTTCCGTTCGGTGTTGACGAGCTGGCGATGGCCGGCGCGATTCGCGGCAAACCCTTTGAGGTCGTAAACTGCAAAACCGTCCCGTTACAAGTGCCGGCGGACGCCGAGCTCGTGCTCGAAGGTTTTCTCAAGCCAGATGAAAAACAGGAAGAAGGACCTTTCGGCGAGTTCACCGGCCATTACGGCGGGTTGAAGATGCCGCGCCCGACCATTCACTTGACCGCGCTCACTCGGCGCAAAAATCCGATTCTTCATCTGGCCTATCAAGGCGCGCCGCCGCACGAGACCGATGTGCTCACGGCGGTTGGGAAAGAGTCGGAAATTCTCCGCAACATCACCTTGGCCGGCGTCAAAGCGGTCCATCTTACAGAGGGCGGCTGTGGTGTCTTTCATGTGGTGGTGGCCATCGACAAACTCTATGAAGGATACGGCAAGATGGTCGGGCTGGCGGTCTTCGGCTCGCCGAGCGGCCGGCATATCAAGCAGGTGACGGTGGTGGATGAGGACGTTGATCCTTTCGATCCCGCCGCAGTCGAATGGGCAGTGGCGACGCGCGTGCAGCCGCACCGCGACATCGAGATCATGAGCGGCCTCACCGGCATTTTTTTGGATCCGTCTTTGCCGAAGGAAGAACAAGAAGGGCCGGCGCGCACGTCGAAGATTCTCATCGACGCGACCCGATACGATGCCAAAGATTTTGCGCCGGTGTGCTTGCCGTCGCGCGATATGATGGCGAAGGTGGAAAAGGATTGGCAGCGATATGGGATTCGGAAGTCGACTGGCAACAAACACTAGTGTGGTGTCCCAGAAGTTCGTTGAAAAACTCCAAACGATGGCAGTGGCTGAAGGCCGCACTCAAAATCCCCCTGAATCCCCCTTTGTCAAAGGGGGAATTTCTTCCGTAGGAGTTAAACCCTCTTTGGAAAAGCATGCCCTGAGCATCGTCGAAGGGAGGGGAAGGGGAGATTTTTGGGTGGAATGGGGCGGTAATTATGTGGCGAATTTCTGAGAGCGGCCGTCTCATCGGCGTTGATGAGGAGAGCCTGATCCGGAGAGGGGAACGGATCTGCAGAAAAATGTACCGCCTCTACGGTCTCATCAAAAGACAGGCGGATCGTTCCCGGCGAACAATTCGTGAGCTATATCAAAAGTCCTTCGAGGCAAGAGCACCTACGCTTGCGTTTCTTGCCCTAACCGGATGCTGACAATTCACTGACCCGAGGATGCTATTGACTCGCTTCTGCCTCAGGACTCCCCGTGGCAATGTTCTTCCCGAACAATAAGCAGTTAATCTTCAGTTGAAACTTTGATTTTGATACCGGGAAAGCACGAGTCCCGCGCTCCCGGAACGACGCATCGGGAATGATAGCTCAGCGACTGTAAAGCTCCTTGACGAAGCCGCTATCCTCCAGCTCCTTGAGCAAACTGTTGTCGTAGAAGTCCTTGGGGTTGGCCGATGCGGCCTTGGGGTTATCCGAAAGCGAGAGAACCGTGCGGATCGCCTCCTCGGGCATGTAGGGAACCTTTAAAAACAGATCGGCGAGGCTTTGATAGGAGTCGTCGATCATCTCGGGATCCTTGGTTCCGAGGAAATCGGCGAGCGCTTTTTTCGCGAATTCGGGTTGCTCGTGGATGATTTTTATAGACGCGAGATACGCCTTGAGGAAACCTTTGATCAGTTCCGGATTTTGCCGGATGAGAGATTTCCGCGTCGCGATGGCATTGTGCGGATACGGATATTTGAAGGAGGCGATGTCCACCAGCTTTTTGAAGCCAAGTCTCTTAGCCATCACAGTGGTGGGCGATGAGAACACCCCGGCCGAGACGATCCCCTTTTGTAAAGAGGCCAGGAGGTCTCCCTGGCGCGCGAAATAGAGGATTTTCACGTCTTGCCCGTAGCGGATACCATAGCGCTTGAAGAGCGCGATGGCCGCGTGGTCGGAGGAAGCGCCCTTGGTGATGACGCCGAAAACCTTGCCACGAAGATCATTGATGTCCTTGGCGTCGGGCTTGGCATAGACAGTAAATGCATAGGTTGAGAGCCCGATGCCTAGGTAAGTGAGATCGGCTCCGCCAAGGATGGCGCCGACGACCGCTCCGCCCGTGAGCGCTATGTCCACGTCACCGGCAATGAGGGAGTGGGTGAGTATGGCGCCGCCCGCGATGTAAATCGGCTTGACATCAACGCCGTACCGTTGGTCGAGTCTGTTTTTGGCGATCACCCAGAGCGGCATCGAACCGCCGCTCAACTGAGGGTATCCCACCGTGATGGTGAGCGCGGCACTATTGGGCGGGTTTACGAGCGACAAAAACAGCAGAGCGAGCGCGGAGAGAATCCATGGCCGTTCCGATTTCATAGGGCGATCCTCCAAAACGCTTGGCCGAGCCTAAGCGCCTTAAATTTCAAGAGCACGATCCCATTTTGTTTTCAGGGAAAACATCGGTCGCCTAGATGAGGCTGAACATCTTGCCGGTTTGAGTTCCCTACTAGCTTCCCCCGGCGAAAGTTGTTGATCCGGCCATGTCATAGGTGAAATCGTGAAGGGTAGTCAAGAGCTGTACGGCTACACAACAGCCGTGAAAGCTGGACGGCGGTGGAAATGGCTTTGGTTGGATAAAGACCCTTCCAGGTCGAGCGAGTGTTAGATGCGCACGTCGTCGCGTGTCGGAAATTCATCGCTAACCTCTGTGCCCGCCGCTCACGGCGTTACTTGATGATGCCTTGGGCGCGCAGATCGCTGAGCTGCGTCACGCTCAAGCCCAGGAGCGTGCCGAGCACTTCATCCGTGTGTTGGCCGAGGGCGGGCGCATCGTCGTGAATGCCGGCGGGCGTCTTGGACAGATGAATCCACGGCGCCAGCAATGTGGTTGGGCCGGCGCTCGGGTGATCGCGTTCAATGAATGCTTGCCGCGCTTTAATATGCGGGTCTTCGAGCACTTCGGCAGTGGACAGGACGGGCGCGCCGAAGTAGTCCAGGTCGCGCAGGCCTTCCCAGAGTTCCCGGCGGGTCTTTTCCCGCCCCCAGGTCTTCAGCTGCTTTTCCAGTTCGCCCCGGTGCTCGCGGCGCGCGGCCGCGGTCGCAAATCGGGGATCTTCGATGAGGCCATCCCGGTCCATGAGATGCGCGAGCTTGGCCCACACCGCGTCGCTCATGTCGGGCATGCGGAACGTGAAGTAGCCGTCGGCGACTTCACTCGGTGAGTTTCCGACGCTGTTGCCGGTGAAGTACTCGTGCATTGAGCTGATCATGAACCCGAGGACCGCCTCTTGCATCGAGACCACGACCTTCTGGCCCTCGCCGGTGCGCTCCCGCGCGTGAAGCGCCGCGAGAATCCCCAGCGCCATGCTGACGCCGGCGGCTTCGTCGCCGACGCCCAGAGCCTTCGTCCCCGGCGCGCCGCTGTAGCCCCACGACGTATGGGTCCATCCGGTGATGCTGTTGTTGCTGGCAGCGGTATTCCCATAATCAGCGTAGGGTCCCCACTCACCGTAACCGCGCGAACAGGCGTAAATCAGCCGCGGGTTGAGACTCTTCGCCGAATCATAGTCCAGGCCGAACCGCTCCATCGTGCCCTTCTGGTAATTCTCGACGAGCACGTCGGCGCGCGCGATGAGCTGGCGTGCGAGATCGATGCCCCGCTCGGTCTTCAGATTGAGGACGACGCTCTTTTTGTTGACGTTGATCCACAGGAACTCATAGGCGTCCTTGGTCGTATCGCGCGGCATCCATGAGCGGCGAAAGCCATCGCCGCTCGGGGGCTCGATCTTAATGATCTCCGCGCCCAGATGCCCGAGCAGCATCGTGCAGAAGGGTCCGTTCAGCGCGTGGGTGAAGTCGATCACGCGCAGGTCTTGAAGAGCTCCAGGCATGGGTGCCTCCTTATAATAGAGGGAAGAAGCGGAGAGGTTCTCAGCATAAGCGGGCTCTATCACGGCTCCGCTTGCAACCGCAACGAGAAACCAGCGGCCATTATCGTGGCTTAATTCCCAGCTCCTTTTGCGCTTGTCGTAGAATCGAGAGATCCGCGACCTCATTAAGAGACACTTCGCGCTCCACTTTGGCAGTTTTCTTTGCTTCATCGATGATCAGTCGGAGCCCGGACTCCGGTAGCGAACCGTCGTCATTAAAAACCCGCGCCGCGCTGTCATAGTTGGCGGTAGCCGTTTCGCGATTGACTTTCTGCCATTCCATGAGGAATTGAATCGTTCCTTCCCGATCGGCACGAATATACCGGTTGGCCTTGATACCGGCCCGAATCACTCGCTTGATTTCGTCGGGCTTCTCTTTGATTTTTTTTACGGTGGCGATAAGGCCGTCTTCCGGGTAAGTGAGAAGTTCGTCGGCGCGGGCGAGGAAATTGAATCCAAGCTTTTTCCCTTGGAAATCGAACGGCGGCGGTATCAAACCCGCGGCGTACAGTCCTTGTTCGAGCGCGAGGAAAGTTCTTTCATGAGAGTTCAAATAAACAAACTTCACGTCTTTGTCAGTATTCAAACCAAAATGTCTCAGGGACAACTTCGCGATGACGTCCGGCGAACTGCCAGGTGGCGCGCCGACTCCCACGGTCTTACCCTTTAAGTCTTGGGCCGATTTGAATTCGGGCCGCGACATTAACACAAACGGAGGGCAGGTCACATAAGCGGCCACGACCTTGACCGGTAGCCCCAAGATCACGGATTGGATGATGAAGGCAATGGTCGTGTAATAGTCGATCTCACCGCTTACCAAAGCCGACCTCCCGGAAGGCCCCGTGATGCGAACGATCTCCGCGTCGAACCCCTCCTCTTTAAAAAAGCCTTTCTTTTGCGCCAACGGAAAAACCATCCAGTGGACGACCTGTTGTGGAACCCCGATCCTGATCTTATCAGCGGCGCGAAGGGAGCCGCAGAGAAAAAACAACATCGTGACCACTGCGACAAAAATCTTTTTCATCCGGCACCTCCAATCGCCTTTTTCGTTCGCAAAGTATCAAAGGCGATAAAATTAACCAAGAGCATGAAACAGCATTGGAATCAGACGAGTTGACCGCCCGTGGCTGGATATCACGGCTCGCGCCCTTGAATTCTCGATTGTCGCCGCTTGCGATTCAGAAAGAGATTGTCGAGATTGCGGGCTGATACCAATGCTTTGCCTCAATCGAAATAGACCTCTTGTCAGATAAGTTGGAGATTCGTAGGATGCGCCTAGCAAATGAGGCGAAACAATGGCACGCATTCGACATCTTGCTATTCTCACCGAGAACGTGGAGAAACTGGTTGGCTTTTATACTACAGCGTTCGGCCTAAAGGTTGCCTCCCGAGATCTAATCTCAGCAGATCGTTTGCGCTGAGGTGTTAACGCGGACGACGACTTAGGGGCCTAACAGGCACAAATAATCGCGGAAGACAGGTCGTGGAAATTCGCGCATCGAAACTCGTCGTGCAAAATCTGCGTAAGAGTTTTCGCAGCCAAAGGTCCGAAGAATCGATCCAGGTTTTCGAAGGCATTTCCTTCGCAGTCCATCCGTCGGAGTTCATTTCGCTGGTGGGACCGAGCGGCTGCGGCAAAACGACCTTTTTGCGGATTCTCGACGGGCTCATTCCCCACGATGACGGCGAGATCCTGCTCGACGGCAAGACCGTCATCAAGCCCGGCCCCGATAAGGGTTTTGTTTTCCAGGAATCTTCTCTCCTGCCGTGGCGGACGGTGATGGACAACGTCATTCTGGGCCTTGAGCTTCAGGGCGTCGATAACTCGGCGGCAAGGAAAAAGGCGGAGCGGTATATCGCGCTTGTCGGGCTTGCCGGATTCGAGCATCACTATCCCCACGAGCTTTCCGGAGGAATGCAGCAGCGCGTCAACCTCGCGCGTGCGCTGATCGTCGATCCGCAGGTGCTGCTCATGGATGAGCCTTTCGCCTCATTGGACGCACAGACGCGGGAGATCATGCAAGCCGAACTTTTAAAGATGTGGAACCATACGAAGAAGACTGTCATCTTCGTCACCCACCAGATCGAGGAAGCCATTTATCTATCCGATCGGGTGGTGGTCTTTTCGGCGCGTCCCGCCAGGATCCGAGAGATTGTCAAAGTGGATATCCCTCGACCGCGTTCGCTGAGTGTTAAGAGAAGCAAAGAGTTCCTCGATCTTGCCGATCACGTCTGGGACATCATTCAGGAGGAGGTGCTCAAATCAATGGGGCGGGAGCGCGAGGAAGGGGTCTTGTGAAATCCGTGGCCAAAAAAGCTCCGCTTCTTCCAGCATGGTTGCGCTCGTCCCGGATGATCGCCGCCTGCTCGGTGATTATTGGAATCGCCATCTGGCAGCTTGGTTACGAGGGGCTGGCCCGGACTTACTACTTTAAAGCCTATGCGATCAATCATTTCTTCGCTTCCCCTTGGCAGGTAATCCAAACGTTCGGTGAACTTTACCGAAGCGGAGAGCTTTTGCGGCACTGCTATTTCAGCTTCTTGGAGTTTGTCTATGGATTTTCCTTGGCCATCGTCGTCGGAATCCCGATCGGGTTTCTCATGGCCGTACACAAAAAAATAAATTATTACCTGGACCCCTGGGTGTCTTGCATCTACGCTACACCCACCGTCGCCCTGGCGCCGATCATCATGGTGTGGTTTGGGTTGGGGATCTTCCCGAACTCGTTGGTGGTTTTCCTAGGGGCCGTCTTTCCCATACTCTTGAACACCTACACGGGCATCAAGTCGGTCAGAGAGAACCTGATCAACGTCGTCAGGGCCTTTGGAGGATCGCCGCTGCAGGTGTTTTTCAAAGTGATGATCCCGGATGCCACGCCGGCAATTATCGTGGGGCTGAGGCTCGCCGTCGGTCGCGCGGTCATCAGCGTGGCCGTGGCGGAATTGTTCGGCTCCGAAGCAGGCCTTGGGTTCATGGTCTATTTTTACTCGCAGCGCTTTCTGCCCGGGCCGGTATTTGTCGGCATCGTGGTCCTGGTCGTTTTTGGCATTCT
>Ga0209056_10004276_pt1 | contig 15063 bp, 11 predicted proteins | sample GraSoiAngelo_114_FD_185876 | JGI IMG/M metagenome (GOLD analysis project Ga0209056, IMG submission 185876) | Grasslands soil microbial communities from the Angelo Coastal Reserve, California, USA - 14_0903_13_40cm (SPAdes) (version 2) | ecosystem: Environmental > Terrestrial > Soil > Grasslands... | reverse complement strand
TTGGCATCGTACGAATACTTCGTGGTCTCGCCGCGTGGATTCGTCGCCGTCAGCACCTGGCCGCGTGCATTGTACGTGAAGGTGCTGGTCTGACGCGCGGCGTCGGTCATCGTGAGCGGACAGTGTTGCGAATTGTAGGTGGCACTCAGAAGCAGCTCATTCTGACCGGCGCGCGTTTGGCGGACTTCGGTCAGGTCAACTTCGTTCGTGTCGTAAATGAATGTGATTGTGCGGCCAAGCGGATCAATCGCTTTGGTGGGATTGTTCAGGGAATTGTATTCGAACTGGTAGAGTTGGGTGGCGCCGTCTTCGGTCGTGCGCGCAATTTTGGTGGGCTGATCAGAAGAGCCGACAAACGTCGCGTTGACCTGGCCGTCGTAATTGAACCAGATGCGGTGCTGCAACGGCGCCTTGAAGCTCTCGAGAATCCCGGAAGCCGTATTGTAATCCAGCCCGTGGGTCCAATGGTAAATACGCGCTTGCGTGTAGTCGTTCGGCGAGTAGCCTTCCGTGTAGGCTTTCCGGTCCCAATGATACGTGTTCCTCGCCCAGAGAATAAAATTCCGCACCGGCACTCCTTTGGGCACGATGCTCAGCGGTTCGCTGCTGAAGACCTGTGCCGGCGTTTTTTCGGAATACTCGACGCGTTCCTTCTCCCCGTTGGGATGAGTGATCTCGACCCAATTGGCGCGATAGAGTCCGTTGTGCGTGCCTCTCTGGAAGATCGTCGTGCCGTAAGGCGTTATCAGATTTGTCATCCCGAGATCGGGCAACCCGGGTTTGTAGTCGTATCGGAAACTCGACGTCAGCCCGATCGCGTCGGTGATACTGGCCAGGCGCGCGTTGATGCTCGAAGAGTAATCGAATGTCGCTGTGCGGCCAAACGGATCGACCACGCGGGTCAGAATGTAAGGCGGAACCCAGGCAACACTGGGATGGATAAATTCATTCGTCAGTGGTCGCTCATAAAAGAACCGGGTCTTCTGGACGATGGCATCGGTGATACTCGCGATGCGTCCGGGGCGATCGAACTGAATCGTCGCCGCGTTTCCCGCCGGATCCACGATCGCGCTCATGAAGATTTTTCGCGTCGTGCCGACTGAACTGTCGGGTTGGTCGAAAATCTTTTTGGAACCGTCCGGGTATCGGAGTTCGTAACTGTTCGTGCCGGTGCGCACGAGGTTGGCACGATTGCGAAAGAGATTCAGGAAAGCCTGGTTGGTCGAATTGAAATCCGTGAAGTTCATCGTTCCGCCCTCGCGTCCGTGATGTAGGCCAGCCAGTTCAGCCGCCACTCTTGGGACACGTTGGAATAGGGCAGCCCGAAATCCGGCCAGCCATTGATCGAATTGTAGGAGACCTCGAGGTAAACAGGCGGTCCCACCGGAGGTGTGTAGCCGACCGGCGTATCTTCCACATGATGGCTGGCCAGCAGCAGATGGACATTCCATTGCGCCATGGGAGCGCTCGACGGCTTGCAAGTCTGTTCATCATCCGGCGTCGTCGCGTCCTCGTCGCTTTTGAGTGTCGTGCCTTTGCCCCACACTCGATTCGCTTCTGAATCGGACACGGCGCGCCAGCCGGCCGGCAGTTCTCCTGAGCGGACCAGGAAGTAACCGCTCGCTTCATCGTCCAGCGCCTCATCGGAGAGCCAGACTTTGCTGTTGCCGAAGGTTGGGTCTTCGGCGCGCAGCAACGTTCCATCGCGCGCAATGAGCGCGGCGTAGTGTCCGACTTTCCAATGGACGACGGCCGGCAGAATTACTTCCGCGCCCGGCGTGCGGAAGGCGACCTGAGCCGGCGTGAGAACTCGGCGAGTTGATTGGCGGAAAACCCGTTGGTCGTGGATTGCGAATCCTGAATCAACTGATTGCCTGCCTTCGCGCGGTCCGTCGCGAAACAAATCCGATCCAGCGCCAACGGCCCGCACCGGAAGGAAACTTCCGGTCGATGCTCCATGCTCCACAGCCCGTCGCGCGCGCCGCGAAGATTGCGAGGGATCTGACCGCGCATCGGACGGCTGTCGAGTTCCGCCAGCAGTGGGCGCAGCTCTGCCATTCGGCCAAGACGCGCATGCATCATGGCAAGTTCGCTCCCGGCGCGATTTGCGTGAAAAGACGAAATTTCTCCGGCCTTCGACCTGCCTGACTCCCACACGCGTTTCCAGGCGGCGATGGCCTTCGAGTAGCGCCCGACGCGGTAATACTCACTCCCCAACTGAGTTTCCAATGCCAGTGACCACGGTGAGTCGGGATCGCGCTCCAGGAATTCAGTCAGGCTGGAAAAATCATCACGGACCGCGCGCTGTCGAAATCGTTCCAAGGCGGCCAGCAATGTCTCGTTCTCGGCGGTTGTCGGTTCACGGCTCGGCATCAGGGGCGCGATCAAGACCGGCGCGATCACGATGTGCGCCTCGCCGCTGCGCGCGCGCTTCAGTGCTTCCAGGCGGCGCGCGACCGTCTCCGGCCTGGGCTCGCGCTTCGCATTCTCGGCATCAGGGGCGCCTCGAAAAAATGCGCCTGGCTGATTTCGAGGGCGCTCGGGGCAGCCGTTAATGCGAAGCGCGAGCCCAGGGCGGGCAATCGAACAGCCTGGACCGACCCGCTTGAGCGCGTCGCATCTTCCGCTCCTGATGAGCTGATCGCGAACCGCGTGAGGACGAGCGCGAGGACGAGGAACCTGCTTTTCATGGGAGTTTCCTCTGCTGTTTCATGGGCGCTCCTGGGTTTTGTCCGGGTCTCGTGCCGCAACGACTGCACGCGGGGCGTTGGCTGAAAACGAATGAGTCAGCGTCTTGGGAATGCAGATCAGCGCATCCTAGGCAGGTTCCGCGCGAAAAAGCAAGCCCGAAGACAGCCCGAAGACGGCCGGACAGTGACTGAGGCGGACGACGCGCCGGGCCGACTGGCTGGTAAAATGGAAGGGTCGCGGTGCTCTGGCGGTCTCTCTTGCCCTTGCCCTGAGAGTTCGTGGAGCGTCTTCTTCAGGTTGGCAGCGGCGCTTTTCCGCGGTTTGACACGAGTCTCAAAGCGACATCGCGCTGCGCCTGCCAACGTAATCCACGACGTCGGGCCAGCTCGATCTTCTCCCTTCCATTCGCCAGCCCCGCGGTTTCATCGCACCTCTATGTTTAGTTTGTGGTTGATCGCTTGCACGAGTTCCTTGAGTTCGTTGACGGTTCGTTTCAACTCCGTTATCTCCGTTTCCTTCTGTTCGAGCTTCTGGTTCAACCCCTGGATCGCCGCCAGCGCCACGCCGCCTTCGTCAATATCGGCGATGTGTTGGTCATCCGCGCCGACGCCAAAGGAGGCATAAAAGTCCTGCGCCATCGGGCCGAGGTGCCGCACGGAGGCATCGTTTGTGTAGGCCCATTTCATCACCGGCAGCTTCGTCACTTGTTCGAGGACCGCGCCGGCATCAACGGGTTCAAATGCGGTTTTCATGTTTCGGTCGCTGCCTTGCGCGAGGGTGCCGTTGATGGTCAGGTTGCCGGCGCCGTCGAGCATCATCTTGCGAGCGTTGCCTTGGCTGGTGAAAAAGATGAGTTTGCCCGCTCCTTCGCCGTTGCCGCTGCCGCTGGAAATGATGGACCAACGCTGTCCGCCGGTAGAGCTGTTGCCCAGACCCAGCCAGGTGCCACCGATGCTCGATCCGTCAATGATCGCGGCGGTTTGGTTTGCGCTGAGGACATGCAGTTGCGTTGCGGGGCTGTTCGTGCCGATGCCCACGCCGCCCGCCGCGCGAATCAAAAACTGGTTCATTGCGGTGGAAGCGAAATCGGCGGAAGTGCTGTCGGCCCAGACGAACGCGCCCTGATGGTTGGCCTTGGCCTGATTTCCAGCGGCAAAGCTGTAGTCTCCCGCGGCGTTGTTGTTAAAGCCGCCTGGCACAATCGCACCCTGGCCGCTGCTGGTGTTGCCCTGGCCGCCGCCCACCGTCGCAACGAAGCCGCTGGCGGTGTTGCCTTGGCCGCCGCCCACCGTCGCAAAATCGCCGCTGCTGGTGTTGCCATAGCCCCCACTGATCGTGCCGTAGTCGCCGCCGGCCCGAATTGTATTGCCGCCGCCGCCGCCGATGGTTGAGCTGAAGGCGTTGGTCTGAATCGTGTTGCCGTATCCGCCACCGATGATGGCGTGATCGGAACCGGTCTCGACGGTGTTCAACTCGCCGCCGCAGATTCTCGAATGGGTGCAGTTGGTCCGAATCGCGTTGCTCCCGCCATTACCTATGCTCGCGTCGTAAGAACCTTCCTGAATTGTACTGTTGTAGCCGCCACTGATGGTCGCAAAGCGGGCGCCCGCCTCAATCGTGTTGCCTGCGCCGCCGTTAATGGTAGAGAAATCGGCTGCGATCGTGTTCGAAAAAACAAAACCAAAGAAATCAGGCGTCCCACCGCCACTGATGGTCGAGCCGGAAGCCGGCGGACGAATATAATTGAGATTGAAACCTCCGATAACGTTCGGGCCTTTAGCCGTCGGCTCCAACCGCAACGTGCGCTCGTTGTTGACCCAAAGTTCCAGCGGCTGGTTGTCCGTCGTGCCGAGGAAATTCACGCCCGATTTCGTGCCAGCGTTGCCGCCCAACAGCCAGACCTGATTGGTCCGCGCAACGTTGCCCGCCAGCCGCCCATCGGCCACCGTCCCGCTGGCCAGGGCCGAGGCGTTGAGCGTGTCCAATCCGCTGCCGTTGCCGGTGAAACTTCCCACCACCACATTGTTCACGTTGGTCAAAAGGTTGACGCCCTCGAAATGGTTCGTGCTGGAGAACACTTGATACGCGTTGCTCGGCGGCAGTGCGATGGTGAGAGTGGCGCTGGCCGAATAACCGCTGCCCGCGTTCTGTACGCTGAGGTTGGTCACCACGCCCTCCGCGGAAGTGGCCGCGGTGATGACCGCGTTCGAGCCGGTCGAATCGTTGACGACGACCGCTGGCGGCGTGAGATATCCGGACCCCCCGCTGGTTACGGTCGCGCCGGTGATAAAGCCGGAAGTGACGATCACATTGCCAGCGGCCTGAAGCGCCGTGTTGGGGACATTCAATCGCGGAATGTTAGCGGTTAATTGCGCGTCGGCAATCGTGCCGTTGATGTTGGCGGCGGAAACGGCGTTGGCGGTCGAGGCCGCGACCGCTGTGGCTGCCGCACCCGCGTTCGCCGCGTAGAGAGCGTACGGCGCAGCCGTGAGCGGCTGAAGGGGATTGAGCGGTGTGAAACTGCCCGTGCTGTCGCCTGGCCGCACAGCAATCTCCAGCCAGTGCGCGGTGCCTGTAAAAATGCCCGCGCCGAAATCGAGTGTGACAGTGAACAGTCCGTTGCTCACGCTGGTCGGCGAATTCGTGATTGGCCCTGCGAGGGCCGTGCCGTTGGCGGGCGAATCGTAAATCGTAAATCGTAAATCGAAAGTGCCGATGGCGGGATTGCCACCATCGGTCAAACGGCCTTGATAAGTGAACGCCGTGCCTGACTGGGCGCTTTGAGCATTGAGCGACGCAAGGGTCAGGGCGATTGCGACAACAAGCCAGTTGGTTTTCATGGAGTGATCTCCTTCAATTCTCACGGACAGTTCTTGAGTTTCCCCGGCGTGGTGCCGGTCGCTGTACGTGGCGTTGGTCCAGCACGCGAGGTCAGCACCACGGGGAAGCGATGACGCGATACTAGTGCAAATGCGGGCCAAAAAGCAAGCCTGCGGATGATTCGGTAGTGTCCTGGTTTGGGTGCGGTGCTGCGGCACCGCCGCACCCACCTGAAGCAAATCAGGACACTGCCGATGATTCGGGTCGGGTGCGACAGTGAAATCGCTTTGCTCGAAAGCGATTCTGTTTTAACCTCAGGCAGGAAAGAGTTTGCCTATGCAAACCATTCAACTGGGCAAGAGTTCGCTGACGGGCAGCCGGCTCGCGTACGGCTGCTGGCGCATTGCGTGCATCGGGGAAGCCGCCAAGGTCTCCCCGGAGGCCGAGGCCGGCGGCCGCAAAGCGGTGGCTGCCGCGTTTGAGACGGGCTACACACTGTTCGACCTCGCGGACATTTATTGCGAGGGCGCCTGCGAAAAGATTTTCGGACAGACCCTCAAGGAAGTTTCCGGCATGCGCAAACGCGTATTGATCGCGACCAAGTGCGGCATTCGCAAGAAGGGCGACCCGAACCCCGACTCGCCCTATCGCTACGATTTCAGCGCGGAACACATCGTCCGCTCGTGCGAACAATCGCTCAAACGACTCGGCGTGGAGACGGTTGACCTCTACCAGTTGCATCGGCCCGATTACCTGGGCGATCCCGAAGAAGTGGCGGGCGCGTTCAGCAAACTGAAAAAATCCGGGAAGGTCCGCGAGTTCGGCGTGAGCAATTTCCGGCCGTCGCAATTTGCCGCTCTGCAAAAGGCCTGCCCGATGCCGCTCATCGCGAACCAGGTGGAAATCAATTTGCTGAAGCTGGATTGCCTCTACGACGGCACCCTCGACCAGTGTTTGGCGGAACACGTCACGCCGATGGCGTGGAGTCCGCTGGCGGGCGGGCGGCTCGCCGACAACGGGCCGATTGACCTGCAAGCTCCTGACCACGCGCATCGCATTCACGCCCGCGAAATGCTCGACCTGGTGGCGCGCGAACGCGGCGTCACCCGCAGCGTCGCCGCGCTGGCCTGGTTGCTCAAACATCCCGCCCAAATCGTCCCCCTGGTCGGCTCAACCCATCCCGAACGCATTCGCGACGCGATCAACGCCACGGAAATCGAGCTGACGCGCGAGGAATGGTACCGGCTGATGGAAGCGGGTCACGGACAACGATTGCCTTGATGGCGCAGCATGTCGTCCACCCCCACTCCAGCGCAACTCGGTTTCCGCATGCCAGCGGAATGGGAAACTCACGCCGGCACCTGGCTCAGCTGGCCGCGCCCGGACGGCGTCAGTTTCCCGGACAGATATTTCGCCGTGCCGCCGGTTTACGCAAAATTCATTCAACCGCTTTTCCAGGTCGAACAGGTGAACATCAATGTTTGGGACGCCGACATGGAAAACTGGGTGGGCGAATTATTGAAGGAGAACAACGTTCCGCTCGATCAGGTGCTGTTCCATCATTTCCCCGCTTACGAGCCGTGGTGCCGCGATCACGGCCCCATTTTTCTGGTGCGCGACAACAACGGCGTCCACGAGCGCGCGGTCGTTGACTGGGGTTACAACGCCTGGGGCGGCAAATACCCGCCGTTCGACCTCGACGATGCCATCCCCCAACACATCGCGTATTTGCGGCAACTCCCCTTCTTCTCGCCGGGGATCGTGTTGGAAGGCGGCTCGATCGACGTGAACGGCTACGGGACGTTGCTCACGACTGAATCGTGTTTGCTGAACCCCAATCGCAATCCGAACCTGACCAAGGGGCAAATCGAACAATTCCTGCGCGATTATCTCGGCGTGACGAACATTCTCTGGCTGGGGGAGGGAATTGCCGGCGACGACACCGACGGCCATGTCGATGGTTTGGCTCGTTTCGTGGACCCCTCAACCATCGTGAGCGTCGTCGAAGAAGATCCCACGGACGCGAATTATCAGGTGCTCCAGGACAACCTGCGACGGCTGCGCGGCATGCGCGATCAGGACGGCAAAATCCTTCGCATCGTGCAACTGCCGATGCCCAGCGCAGTCGAGTATCAGGGCCGGCGGCTGCCGGCCAGTTACGCCAACTTCTACATCGCCAATGGCATTGTGATTGTGCCCACCTACCGCGACCCGAACGATTCCGAAGCCATGGCGATTCTGCGACGGGTGTTTCCCAACCGCCGCGTCATCGGCATCGACTCGACCGACCTGATTTGGGGCCTCGGCTCGTTTCATTGCATCAGCCAGCAGGAACCAGAGTGACAAATCGCGTATGGCTGTGTCCACGGCTGAGAGCGTTCGTGCCTTCATTGCGATTGCGCTGGAACCCGGGTTGGTCGCAGAACTCAAGAAAGTGCAACAGGAACTTCAGGCCAGACTGCCGGACGACTCCGTCCGCTGGAGCAGGCCGGAGCAACTTCATCTCACGCTCAAATTCTTCGGTCATGTCGCCACACAAAGGTTGAACGACCTGACTGCGGCGCTGAACCGCGCCTGCGCCGGAATCGATTCATTTCAACTCGCGCTTGAAAACGTCGGCTGTTTCCCCCACACAAAAAAGCCGCGCGTGCTCTGGACCGGCATCGGCGGCGAGCTGGAATCGCTGAGAAAACTTCAGGAGCGAATCGAACAGGAAACAGGAAATTTCGGCGACCACAAAGAAGAACGACTTTTCCAACCGCACCTGACCATTGGCCGCATCAAAGCCTTCGGAATAGACGCGCGCAGAGCAGGCGAAGTCGTTGAGCGCACACACGTCTCCAAACTCGGCTTCTGGACGGTCCGCGAAATTAAATTGATGCAAAGCGAGCTTGCGCCACAAGGCGCGCGTTACTCAACCCTGGCGACGGTCAGGCTCGCGCACGACACCGATCAACGCTGACTTCGGCAGCTGGCTGTCCTCAGACCGCAGGGCTCGCGCCGTGGGCTTATCCTCCCCCTGAACCTCGTAGCAGCCGACGTGAGGCTCTGGCTCAATTCCGCGTTCCGCGTTCCGCACTCCGCATTTGAAAGTGCCTCCTCACGTCGGCTGCTATGGTTCAGGAGTTCAATGCGCGAAATTTTGCGGGGAAATCTCCTCCTCCACACCATGGCTGACGGCTTGCGTACCCATTGCCGAAATCTGACTTGCGCCAGACCGGGTGGCGTAAGGCTCCACTTTCCAGGCTTGACCCGCCAGGGCAGGCCCGGTTAGTTTGCCACTGATGATTCTGACTGCGCTGCAAATTGCGGTCCTGGTGGTCGTCGTTGACGATGCCGCCGTGGCTTGTCGCGCATAAGGCAATTTCGACAAGAACCCACGGCCGGCGACGGTCGTGGGTTTTTTCTTTGCCAGCGATTTCGCCGCCACAAACGAAGACAGGCAATGATTAAAAGAAAGATTAAGAACGTTGCCCGCCACAGTCGCCCTGCTTAATCTTTCATCCTACTCTTAATCCTTCATCGCATGAGCAAAACGACGACCGAACCGAAAACGGCCACGACCCACGAACGGGCCGAGGTCGGCCCGACGATGCAAGGGAGCGAAATCCTGGTCGCCGCACTCGAACGCGAAGGGGTGGACACCATTTTCGCCTATCCCGGAGGCGCGAGCATGGAGTTGCACCAGGCGCTGACGCGGTCGAAGAAAATTCGCACCATCCTCCCCCGGCACGAACAGGGCGGCGCGTTTGCCGCGGAAGGCTATGCGCGGGCCACCGGCCGGGCCGGGGTGTGCATGGCCACCAGCGGTCCCGGCGCGACCAACCTGGTCACCGGCCTCGCGGATGCCTACCTCGACTCGATTCCGGTCGTCGCCATCACCGGCCAGGTGCCGCAGCACATGATCGGCAAGGGCGCGTTCCAGGAGACCGACATTTTCGGGCTGACGCTGCCGATCATGAAACACAGTTACCTGGTCACGGACGTGAATGACATTGCGCGAATCGTGAAAGAGGCGTTCCACATCGCGCAGACGGGACGGCCCGGCCCGGTGATTGTTGACATTCCCAAGAATGTGCAACAGCAACGCACACAACCGGTGTTTCCCAAGGAGATCAATTTGCGCGGTTACAACCCGGACAAAAAAGCCGACGATGTGGCGTTGAATGAGATCATCGGGTTGATCGAAAAGTCCGAGCGCCCGGTGCTCTACTGCGGCGGCGGCATCATCAGCGCCAACGCCAGCGAGGAACTGCGCGAGTTTGCCGAAGCCGCGGAGATTCCAGTCACCACGACCATCATGGGCGTGGGTGCATTTCCGGAGACACACTCGCTCTCGCTGCGGTGGCTCGGGATGCACGGCACGGCCTACGCTAATTGGGCCGTAAGCGGTGAATTCCAGAAGGACGGCGACAAGCCCGTGAAAATCGCGCCGGGCGCCGACTTGTTGCTCGCGTTTGGCGTTCGTTTCGACGATCGCGTCACGGGCAAGGTGGACAAGTTCTGCGAGACCGGCACCATCGTTCACATCGACATCGACGCGTCGGAGATCAACAAGAACAAGCCGGCCAATCTGCCGATCGTCAGCGACATCCGATATGCGCTGCATCGCTTGAACGAGATGATCCGGAAACGGCCGATTCAGAAAAAGTTCCCGGCCTGGCACAAGCAAATCACGGAGTGGAAAGCGAAGGCGCCGCTGCGGTATCGTGTTACCGAGGAAGTCTTGAAATCGCAGCATATGCGCGATCACATGGATGGCAAATCGAGCGAGGTCATCCTGCCGCAGATGGTCATCGAGTTGCTCTACGAATTGACCAAAGGCGAGGCGATCATCACTACCGGGGTCGGCCAGCATCAGATGTGGGCCGGGCAGTATTACCAATACAAGTATCCGCGCCAGCTCCTCACCAGTGCGGGACTGGGAGCGATGGGCTATGGCTATCCGGCCGCGCTTGGCGCGAAGGTTGCCCGACCGGACAAGCAGGTCATTGACATTGACGGGGACGGCTCGTTCCTGATGAACGTGCAGGAACTGGCGACCGCGCACATCGAAAAGATCGCCGCCAAGGCACTCATCCTGAACAACCAGCACCTCGGCATGGTGGTGCAGTGGGAAGACAAATTCTACCAGGGCAACCGGGGACATACCTATCTCGGTGACCCGGAAAACCGACAGCAGATTTACCCGGACTTTGTCGCGATGGCGAAGAGCTTCAACGTGCCGGCGGAGCGAGTCATGTTCAAGAAAGACCTCCGCGCCGCAATGCAACGGATGTTGGACTCGGACCAACCCTGTCTTCTCGACGTCATTACGCCTTACACGGAACACGTGCTGCCGTTCATCAAAGCCGGTGGCACGGTGGCCGACATGATTTACCAGGAAAGGTAAGAGAAGTTTTCAAAAATCCGAAGCCGGGCGCAAACGCTTGTCGCTCGGCTTTTTTTTGTTAGGCTGCGACCCATGTTCGGCGTCATCGTCTGTCTCATCACTCTCTGCTTTGCCGGGCGGGTTTGCGCGGCGGAACGTCATTTCGATTTCAGCAGCGCCCGGCTCAACGAGCCACCGCCCGGCTTCCGCAGCACCGTGTCCGGCGAGGGAAAACCCGGGGATTGGAAGGTCGTGGAGGACGAGTCCCGCCCGTCCATCGCCGTGCCGGACGCGACACCGTCAGTGGCGATCCGGCATCAGGCGCTGGCTCAATTGTCGCGCGAGGCAACCGGCGAACACTTCCCTTTGCTCATCTTTGAAGATCAATCGTTCGACGATTTCACACTGACAACTAAATTCAAAACCGTAAGCGGTTCGGTCGAACAAATGGCCGGCGTCGCCTTTCGCATCCAGGATGAAAAGAACTATTACATCGCGCGGGCCAGTGCGCTGGGCAACAATTTCCGGTTTTACAAATTCGTCAACGGAGGGCACACGGATCCCATCGGTCCGACCATGGAAATTCGATCCAACTTCTGGCATGAACTCACCATTGAGTGTGTCGGCAACAGGATCCGTTGCTTTCTCGATGGCAAACAGGCCATGCCGGACATCACCGATACCACGTTTACGGAGGGCAAAGTCGGCTTCTGGACCAAGTCCGACTCGGTCAGTTATTTCGGCGACACAAAGATCGTTTACCGGCCGAAAGAACCCGTGGCCGCGCTCCTGGTCAGAAAGATGTTGGAACGGTATCCGCGTCTGCTCGGCCTGAGGGTTTACGGGACAACCGAACAGAAGAGGGATCTCCACGTCATCGCCAGCGACAACAACCAGGATCTCGGCCGACCGGCCAGCGAGGTGGAGAAGGACGTGGTCGCGCGCGGCGTGGTCTATTGCGGTCGCGGCAAGAAAGAAACCCTTCTCACTCTGCCATTGCACGACCGAAATGGTGAAACGATTGCCGCTGTGCGAGTCGTTCTTCGGCCCTACCCAGGGCAGACAGAGCAGGCGGCCTTGGCGCGCGCCACGCCGATTGTCAAAGAAATGGAAAGACGCGTCCATTCCGCAACAGACCTGAGCCAATGACCCTGATGATGAGATCGACTAATACCAGGTCGCAGCGGTATTCGGAGCATCAACACCTGCATTGCATGTGGCAACTGGCCGCACGATGCCCTCTCGCAATGGTCCGGTTTTCTTCGAGAAACGGCATAGGAATCTCGTTTTCGAACCGCATTGTTACGCTCGCACTTTTGCAATTTTAAATGTCGCCGGAAGGCCCGCAATTGGCGGGGATTCTCTCCTTTTTTCATCCTGCCGAGACTTCGGCCGTCTTTATGCTCAGTGAGCGCGCATGAAGTCCGGTATTTTTTTTGAGAGAGACGGCATCTTGAATTTGACGAAGGTCGAGCGTGGTCATCAGGTCGCGCCGTTGTCTTTCGACCAATTTCAGGTGAACCCGGCGGCGACGGAGCCATTGCAGAAATTGAAAGCGGCCGGATACGTTCTGCTGGCGACGACCAATCAGCCCGGCTTGTCGCGCGGCTATCTGCCGCGCCGCGAACTGGACCGGATGCACGCGCTGCTCAAGCAGCGGCTGCCCCTGGACGACATTCTGGTCTGCCCGCACGACGAAACGGACCATTGCCCTTGCCGCAGACCCCAGGCCGGCCTGTTGATGGAAGCGGCGTTCAAATGGCACCTGGACCTCGAACGCTCTTGCGTGATCAGCGACAAGTGGCAGGATGCCCAGGCAGCCCATGTCGCCGGTTGCACCTCACTGATGATGAAGTCCCCGTGGATCGGAAAAGGGCACCACGATTTCGTGCTCTCGAATCTTTCCGAATTGGCGCAGAAGATCGATCAACTGTTCTCCTCGAACCTGTTGCTGATGCACCGGCCTTGAGCGATCAGAACGTTATGCCAATCGTCGCGCGCAGAAGCAGGTCGTTGCGGGTGACACCGGCTGCCGGCTGGGTGTCGTATTGATCGATCGCGGTTAAGTTCAGGTTAAGATTGTTCGACAGCAGGTATCGCAGGTTGGATTCGAAGCGCATCCGATACTCCCCGAAGCTGTCGGTGAAACGCGGGAAAAATTCAAACTTTTCGTCCAGGATCCATTTCCTGCTGATTTTCGCCGACATCAATTCCCCCAAACGCAGCGCCCCGTAATCCTTGGTGGTGTCGTCCGAAAATTCCTGTCTCTGATAGTTGACGCCCCCGTCCACATTCAACGCGAGATTGGTGCGCGTGAGCAATTTGTAACCCAGGCCGAAGCTGTCATCGTAACTGAGATCAATCTTACGGATTTCGTTGTAGCCCGCGCCGGCGGCGTTGAACAGGAAGGTCCGCTTCAGTTTGTCCACGTCCAGCTCAACCCGAACGCTGCCGGTCATGTCATTGGCCGAAAGGATGCCGTCGGTCTCGCCGTAATTAGCGAGGTAATCCACGATACTCCGAAAGCGGTCTTTGCCGTAAGTCCACTTGGCGCGGCCGTAATAGAGCTGGCGATCACTCTGGTTGTATTGCAGGTCCGCGCCGATCTGGGCGTCGAGTTTCCAGTGCTTCGGCGGCTTGGGTTTGACCGGAGGGGGCTGGGCTGGCGGGGGTTTGGCCGCCGCCGCCGCGGCTGGTTTCGGAGCCGGCGCAGGCTGGGCCGTTTGCGCGGGCGGCGGATTGGTGACCGCGGTGGGCGCCGGCGGCGGCGCGTTCGTTGCGGGCGCGGTGGCCGGCGGAACCGCGGTCGGTTTGACCGCTGCCGGCTCCGCGTGCTTCCTTTCCAGTCGTTCGACTTGCGCGACCGGCACGATAATTTTTCCCAGCAAACTGTTCGTGATCGTCACACTGTCAACGCCCAAAGAAATCATCTCGCCTGTGATTCGATCTCCGTTGCGCAGATGCAAGCTCACCGTCTCCGCCCGGCACGCATGAATGTAAAGAAGCCAGACCAAGACCAGCCAATACCAGCCTGTGCAGACATCCAAGTTACGGTTTCGGCGTTTCGGCATGATTGGTCGATGAAGCTTCGGATGGCGGCGGAAGGTCGTTGGAAGAACCGCGGCGGGCGCCGCCGCCAATGAGGATTCGCCCTTCGCGATCCACCCGCAACACCGGGCGCGTGTCGGTGTATTCGTAAGTCTGGCGCACGAGCAATCGACCGTCCGAATTGATGACGGAGTAATTGAAGCTCTTGGCGGCGGTCTGGTAGAGCACGTGCAAGTTGCTCGATTTGTCAATTTGGCATTCGGGTTTGCTGAACGAAATCATCGGGCCGATGGGAAAAACACGAAAGACACGCGACTCGGACTGGTCGGACACCCGAGCGTAAAGTTTCAACTGCTTCAGGTGAATCGCCTGCTGCAATGCGTACTTGCGGACTTCGGGCGGCTGGCCCGCCGCGTTCGGCACGCCGAAGTCCTGCTCCCACAGCTTCGTGCCGGCGATGATGTCAAACGCCTTGGGCTTGCTGAGCAGTTCCTTGTCCCACTGTTTCAGCTTCACCGTGGCCGTCACCAGGTACCGGCCCGGCCTGGTCAGCGCAAAATAACCCGCTACCTCGACGCGGCGGGTGACCACGGTGGAGGATTCAACGTCAAATTCTCCCTGCACCGGAACGTCGACGGACCCCGGCACGATGTAATTGTCCCGGCCCTCAATCGTGAAACGCAGCCAGTCGTTGTCCTTCCCCAGGTGAAGCGTCTGCCCGGAAAAATTCGTGATGCGCACGCCGACCTCGAGCGATTCACCCGGGAGAAACTGGTCCTGATCCAGCGCCAGTTCCACGCTCACTTGCGCCGACACCAGCGGCGCCAAGGCAAAACAACACCCCGCCAGCGGCAGCAAAAATTTCATGTGAGCAATTTAGGCGACGATGACGCGGAGGCAAGCCGCAAATCCAACCAGCCAACGTTGAACTGCGTCCGCCGAGAGGCGAATGGTGAACGCGCCGCCAACGCGTAATCGGACGCCACCGAAGCAAGGCTTATTCAAACCACGACTTGTCTTTTGAAGTTGTTTTGCTGAATTGAACCGGCTCAGCGCCCGCGAGTCGCATGCTCATCGCAGCGCGCGTGTTCTTGCTCCGCATGCCACCGCGGCCTGGTATGAAACGATTTTCC
>Ga0209056_10004274_pt1 | contig 15065 bp, 13 predicted proteins | sample GraSoiAngelo_114_FD_185876 | JGI IMG/M metagenome (GOLD analysis project Ga0209056, IMG submission 185876) | Grasslands soil microbial communities from the Angelo Coastal Reserve, California, USA - 14_0903_13_40cm (SPAdes) (version 2) | ecosystem: Environmental > Terrestrial > Soil > Grasslands... | reverse complement strand
ACCTCTGCAAGCGGCGGGGGTTCGTCTTTCCAGGCAGCGAGATCTACGGGGGCCTCGGCTCGAGCCTCGACTACGGGCCGCTCGGCGTCGAGCTCAAGCGCAACGTCAAGGAGGCGTGGTGGCGGGCGGTCGTGACCGGACGCGACGACGTGGTCGGGATCGATGCGGCGATCATCATGCATCCGGGGGTCTGGGAGGCCTCCGGGCACCTCGCCGGCTTCACCGACCCGCTCGTCGACTGCAAGAGCTGCAAGCAGCGCTTCCGCGCCGACGACGTCCAAGGCGAGCGCTGCCCCGCGTGCGGCGGGGAGCTCACCGACGCGCGGCAGTTCAACCTCATGTTCAAGACCTTCGTCGGTCCGGTGGAGGACACGGCGCACGTCGCGTATCTCCGTCCGGAGACGGCGCAGGGCATCTTCGTCAACTTCCGCAACGTCGTCGAGACGTCGCGTCTGAAGATCCCCTTCGGCATCGCGCAGATCGGCAAGTCGTTCCGCAACGAGATCACGCCCGGCAACTTCCTCTTCCGCACGCGCGAGTTCGAGCAGATGGAGCTCGAGTTCTTCGTGCGGCCCGGCGAGGACGACCCCTGGTTCGAACACTGGCGCGAAGAGCGCCTGCGCTGGTACACCGACCTCGGTCTCGCGCCGGAGCGACTCCGCGTGCGCCCGCACGGGGCCGACGAGCTCGCCCACTACGCGAAGGCGTGCTGCGACATCGAGTACCGGTTCCCCTTCGCGTGGGCCGAGCTCGAGGGGATCGCCAACCGCACCGACTTCGACCTCCGGCGTCACGCCGAGCGCAGCGGCAAGGACTTGAGCTACTTCGACGAGGAGCGGCGCGAGCGTTACCTGCCGTACGTGATCGAGCCGTCGGCCGGGGCCGATCGCTCGACCCTCGCCTTCCTCCTCGATGCCTACGACGAAGACGAGATCGAGGGCGAGACGCGCATCGTGCTCCGGCTCCATCCGAGACTCGCGCCGTACAAGGCGGCCGTCTTCCCGCTCCTGCGCAAGGATGGGCAACCGGAGCGCGCGCGGCGCATCTACGACGCGCTCCGGCAGCAATTCCCCGTCGACTACGATCAGGCGGGCTCGATCGGGCGGCGCTATCGCCGCCAGGACGAGGTCGGCACACCGTACGGGATCACCGTCGATCACCAGACCATGCAGGACGGCACCGTCACGCTCCGCGACCGCGATGCCACCACGCAGGTGCGCATCCCCGAGGATCGTCTGGTCGAGGAGCTGCGCGCCAAAATCGGCTGAGGAGGACCCCCATGGCAAGACCGCAGGCTCGAGCGGCGCGGCCGGCCCCCGCGCGCGCGCGGCGGCGCATCTACTGGTTCGGCGGGGGCCGCGCGGACGGGCGCGCCGACATGAAGGCCCTCCTCGGTGGTAAGGGAGCCAACCTCGCCGAGATGGCCCGCCTCGGGCTGCCCGTGCCGCCCGGCTTCACCATCTCGACCGAGGCCTGCACCTACTACTACGCCCACGGAGGCGGCTACCCGCCCGGGCTGAAGGAGCAGGTGCCTGCGGCGCTCGCGCGCGTCGAGAAGGCCGTGGGCCGGCGGTTCGGGGACCCGCAGAAGCCGCTGCTCGTCTCGGTCCGCTCCGGTGCGCGCGCGTCGATGCCGGGCATGATGGACACCATCCTGAACCTCGGCTTGAACGACCGGACGGTGGCGGGTCTGGCGCGCGAGACCGGCAACCCTCGGTTCGCCTACGACTGCTATCGTCGTTTTGTGCAGATGTACGGCGACGTCGTGCTCGGCCTCAAGCCCGAGACCAAGACCGAGCGCGATCCGTTCGAGACCGTGCTCGAGGAGAAGAAGCGCGCGCGCCGCGTCAAGCTCGACACCGACCTCGACGCCGATGCGCTCCGTGAGCTGGTGGCCGAGTTCAAGGCGCTGGTCAGGACGCGCAAGGGCGTCCGCTTCCCGGAGGAGCCCGAGGAGCAGCTCTGGGGGGCGATCGGCGCCGTCTTCGGCTCGTGGATGAACGAGCGCGCCATCGTCTACCGCCGGCTGAACGCCATCCCGGACACGTGGGGCACGGCGGTGAACGTGCAGGCGATGGTGTTCGGCAACATGGGTCCCGACTCGGGTACCGGGGTCGCCTTCACCCGCGACCCGGCCACCGGGGAGAACGTCTTCTACGGCGAGTTCCTGATGAACGCCCAGGGCGAGGACGTCGTCGCCGGCGTGCGCACGCCGCTGCCGATCGCCGCCCTCGAGCGCGAGAACCCGAAGGCCTACGCCCAGCTCATGAAGATCCGGCGCACGCTCGAGCGACACTACCGCGACGTCATGGACATCGAGTTCACCATCCAGCAGGGCACGCTCTACATGCTGCAGTGCCGCGTCGGGAAGCGGACCGCGCTCGCCGCCGTCCGGATCGCGCTCGACATGGTGCGCGAGCGGCTCATCACGCGGGACGAGGCGCTCCGGCGCGTCGAACCCGACGGTCTGGAGCAGCTCCTCCGCCCGACCTTCGACGCGAAGGCGAAGGACGCCGCGGTCGCGGCGGGTCGGCTCCTGGCGCGCGGGCTCGCTGCCGGGCCGGGCGCCGCCGCGGGACGGATCGCCTTCCACGCCGACGAGGCCGAGGCGCGCACGGCGCGCGGCGAGAGCGTGATCCTCGTGCGCATCGAGACGTCGCCCGAGGACCTCCGTGGCATGGCGGCCTCGCGGGGCATCCTCACCGCCCGCGGCGGCATGACGAGCCACGCGGCCCTCGTCGGGCGGCAGATGGGGAAGGTCTGCGTCGTCGGCTGCGAGGCCTTGCTGATCGACTACGAGGCGGGCACGCTGCGCGTCAGCGGCCGCGACGTCGTCCTGCGCGAGGGAGACGAGGTGGCGATCGACGGCAGCACGGGCGAGGTCTTCCAGGGCGCCATCCCGGCTGCGCCGAGCGAGGTGGTGCAGGTGCTCATCGACCGCACCCGCGACCCCGCCACGGCCCCCGTCTACCGGATGTTCGCCCAGCTCATGAAGTGGGCGGACCAGGTGCGCCGCCTCGGCATCCGGGCCAACGCCGACCAGCCCGATCAGGGCGCCGCTGCCGCCGCCTTCGGCGCGGAGGGTATCGGCCTCTGCCGGACCGAGCACATGTTCTTCGGCGAGGGCAAGCTCGGGCCGATGCGCGAGATGATCCTCGCCGAGACGGTGGAGGAGCGGCGGGCGGCGCTCAGCAAGCTGCTCCCGTTCCAGCGCGCCGACTTCGAGGGCATCTTCGAGGTGATGCAGGGCAGGCCGGTGACGATTCGGACGATCGATCCCCCGTTGCACGAGTTCCTGCCGCATGACGAGGCGGCGCAGCGCGAGCTCGCCGCCCAGATGCGCATCCCCTTCGAGCGCGTCCGCGACCGCGTCGAGGCCCTGCACGAGTTCAACCCGATGCTCGGCTTTCGCGGCTGCCGGCTCGGCATCGTGTACCCCGAGATCACCGAGATGCAGGCGCGGGCCATCTTCGAGGCCGCCGCCCACGTGCGCAAGGCCGGGACGACGGTCGAGCCGGAGGTCATGATCCCGCTCGTCGGCCACGTGAAGGAGCTGATGCTCCAGGCGGCGATCGTCCGACGGGTCGCCGACGAGGTGATGAAGCAGGAGGGCGTCCGCTTCCGGTATCTGGTGGGGACGATGATCGAGGTCCCGCGCGGCGCCCTCACCGCCGACGAGATCGCCGCGGTCGCGGATTTCTTCTCCTTCGGCACGAACGATCTGACGCAGACCACCCTCGGCGTCTCGCGCGACGACGCCGGCCGCTTCCTCGTGCCCTACGTCGACCGGTTCAACATCTATCCGCGCGACCCGTTCCAGTCGCTCGACCAGGACGGCGTGGGTGCCCTCATGAAGCTCGCCGTCGAGAAGGCCCGCCGGGCGCGGCCGGACCTGAAGCTCGGCATCTGCGGGGAGCACGGCGGCGAGCCGGCGTCGGTGCGCTTCTGCCATGCCATCGGGCTCGATTACGTGTCCTGCTCGCCCTACCGGGTGCCGGTCGCCCGGCTGGCGGCGGCGCAGGCGGCGCTGGGACCGGATTGAAGGATTAAAGGTTCGGGCGGCGCTGGCCGAAGCATGAACGGGACTAGCGGGCGCCCGCGCGCCTGCCGTGCGTCCCAGGGATGAGCGTGGCGAGCCGCGTCCAGGCACGACTGTTCGGGGTCCTCGGCGACCCCGTCGACCATTCGCTGTCGCCCGCCATGCAGAATGCGGCCTTTGCCGCTGCCCGCCTGCCGCACCTCTACCTCCGCTACCGGGTCGCACCCCCGGTCCTCCAAGACGCCCTCGCGGACGCGCGCCGGCTTCGCATGGGGGGGCTGAACCTGACCGTTCCGCTGAAGGAGGCCGCCGTCGGCTTCTGCGACGTCCTCACGCCGGAGGCGAGACGGATCGGCGCGGTCAACACCCTGCTCTTCCGTGGCGACCGGCTCGTCGGCCACAACACGGACGGGCGCGGCTTCCTGCGCGCCCTGGCCGACCGCGTGCGTCTCCGTGGGGCCCACGCCGTCCTCATCGGCGCGGGCGGCTCGGCGCGGGCCGTCGGTGCCGCGCTGGTGCACGCCGGCTGCGGGCGGCTCACCGTCGCCAACCGGACACCCGGCCGCGGCGAGCATCTTGCCGCGCGTCTGGCCGCGCTCGGCTGCCCGGACACCCGCGCGATCACGCTGGCCGCTCTGGCCGGGGGCGACCCGCTCGCCGACGCCGCGCTCGTGGTCAACACCACGCCTCTCGGCCTCGGTGGCGCCGGCCTCGCGCTCCGCTACGCTGCGAGCCCGCCCCACTGCCTTTTCGTCGATCTGGTCTATGGCGCCGAGCCGACGCCCTTCCTCGCGGCCGCCGCGCGCGCCCGCCGCGCGACGCTCGACGGGGCGCCGATGCTCCTCCACCAGGGGGCGCTCGCCTTCGAGGCCTGGATCGGCCGGCGCGCGCCGCTCGCCGCCATGGCGCGCGCGCTGGGCGATGCCGGGCTCGTCTTGACTCAGCGACGGGCGGCGCGTACCGTCCGCGCTCGCCGCCCTCCGAGACCATGAGCTCCCGGCTCGGAGACCTCCTCCAGCGACGCGGCGACCTCACCGCCGAGCAGCTCGCACACGCGCTCGATCAGCAGCGCGAGCAGAGCGGTGCGCTCTCGACGCATCTCGTGCGCCTCGGCTTCATCACCGAGGAGAAGCTCCTCTCCTATCTCCAGCGCGAGTACCGGCTCCCCGTGGTAGACCTCGGGTCGCTCGACGTGCCGCGCGAGGTGCTGAGCGTCATCCCGCAGGCGCTCGTGCTGAAGCACCATCTCATCCCCACCAACCTCGTCCGCTCGACCCTCACCGTCGCCATGGCCGACCCGTCGAACCTGATGGCCATCAACGAGGTCAAGTTCTTGACCGGTTACGACGTCAAGGTCGCGGTGGCCGCGCCCGCCGCGCTCCAGCAGGCGATCGAGCGCTACTACGAGGCCAACACCAGCTACCAGGACGTCCTCGAGCAGATCGGCAACGAGGACGTCGAGCTCGTCCGCACCGAGGACGACGTCGACCTCAAGGACCTCGAGCGCGCCACCGAGGAGGCGCCGGTCGTGCGCCTGGTGAACGCGGTCATGACCGACGCGATCCGCAAGCGCGCGAGCGACATCCACATCGAGCCGTACGAGAAGGTGCTCCGCATCCGCTTCCGGATCGACGGCGTGCTCTACGAGATCATGCAGCCGCCGCTCCGGCTGAAGAACGCCATCACCTCGCGCATCAAGGTCATGGCCAACCTCGACATCGCCGAGCGCCGCCTCCCGCAGGACGGGCGCATCAAGATGAAGCTCTCGGGCAACAAGGAGATGGACTTCCGGGTCTCGGTGCTGCCGACCATGGCGGGCGAGAAGGTCGTGCTCCGCCTCCTCGACAAGTCGAACCTGCAGCTCGATATGACCAAGCTCGGCTTCGAGGAGCAGGCGCTCAGGCACTTCAAGGACGCGATCTCCAAGCCCTTCGGCATGGTGCTCGTGACCGGCCCGACCGGCAGCGGCAAGACGACGACGCTCTACTCGGCGCTGGCCGAGCTGAACAAGGTGACCACCAACATCTCGACCGCCGAGGATCCCGTCGAGTTCAACCTGGTCGGCATCAACCAGGTTCAGATGCACGAGGAGATCGGCCTCAACTTTGCGGCGGCGCTGCGCGCCTTCCTGCGCCAGGACCCCGACGTCATCATGGTGGGCGAGATCCGCGACTTCGAGACGGCGGAGATCGGCATCAAGGCCGCCCTCACCGGCCATCTCGTCCTCTCGACCCTCCACACCAACGACGCGCCGTCGACCGTCAACCGGCTGCTCAACATGGGCGTCGAGCCGTTCCTGGTCGCGAGCTCGGTCAATATCATCCTCGCGCAGCGCCTCGCCCGTGTGATCTGCGCGCATTGCAAGGAGCCGAACCCCGTGGGCGTCGAGGTCTTGCGCGAGATGGGCTGGGCGGGCGAGCCCTTCACGCCCTGCCGCGGCGCGGGCTGCTCGAACTGCGGCGGGACGGGCTTTCGCGGGCGCATCGCACTGTACGAGGTCATGCCGATGAGCGATGCCGTGCGCGAGCAGATCCTGGCGGGGGCGACGGCGCTCGACTTGAAGCGCACGGCGATTCAGGAAGGGATGAAGACGCTGCGGCAGAGCGGGCTCGAGAAGGTGGCCGAGAAGATGAGCACGCTCGAAGAGGTCCTGCGCGTGACAATGGCTGATTAGCTCGCCCACGCAGACCGATTCCATTCCCGCCCTGTACGCGGCGCCAGAAGCCCGGCGAGGCTGTGCCGAGCCGGGCGCAGGGTCCGGGGCGCGTGGCGGAGCCGCGCGAGCGTTGATACGGAGCGCGCGTCAGCGCGCGAGCACCGCACGGGCCCCCGGAGTCAGTTGTACGGATATGTTCCACGGCGTTTCCTTTGGGGGTTGAAGTGACGCAAAGCTGACACTCCGCGGGCGTTGGGAACGCGGCGCGGCGGGAGCGCGGGGTGGCACGGGGCCTGCTCCTCGCGAGCGCCATGCCATCGATGGAAGCGTTCCTGCGCGAGATGATCGAGCGCAAGGCGTCGGACCTCCACCTCACCACCGACAGCCCGCCGGTCATCCGGCTCCACGGCGAGCTCGTGCCCCTCGCACACCCGCCGCTCAGCGGCAACGACACGAAGCAGCTCTGCTACAGCCTCCTCACCGAGGCGCAGAAGAAGAAGTTCGAGGAGGAGAGCGAGCTCGACTTCTCCTTCGGCGTGAAGGGGGTGAGCCGCTTCCGCGGCAACCTCTACGTCCAGAAGGGTTCCGTCGGCGGCGCCTTCCGCATGATCCCGCACGAGACGCCGCAGCTCCAGCAGCTCGGGCTGCCGGCCTCGGTGCCGGGCCTCACCGAGCTGCCCCGCGGCCTCGTACTGGTCACCGGGCCGACCGGCAGCGGCAAGTCGACGACGCTCGCGGCCATGATCGACAAGATCAACCGCGAGCGGCACGAGCACATCGTCACGGTCGAGGACCCGATCGAGTTCGTGCACGTGCACAAGAGCTGCCTCGTGAACCAGCGCGAGGTCTTCTCCGACACGCACAGCTTCGCGCAGTCGCTCAAGCACGTGCTGCGCCAGGACCCCGACATCGTGCTGATCGGCGAGATGCGCGACCTCGAGACCATCGAGGCGTCGCTCGTGGTGGCCGAGACCGGGCACCTGGCCTTCTCGACGCTGCACACCAACTGCGCCGTGCAGACGATCAACCGCATCATCGACGTCTTCCCGCCCCACCAGCAGGCGCAGGTGCGAGCCCAGCTCTCGCTCGTGCTCCAGGCCGTGATCTCGCAGCAGCTCATCCCACGGCGCGATGGACGGGGACGCGTGCTCGCCGCCGAGGTGATGATCCCGAACGCCGCCATCCGGAACCTCATCCGCGAGGAGAAGGTCCACCAGATCTACTCGCAGATGCAGGTGGGGCAGACGAAGTTCGGCATGCAGACGATGAGCCAGTCGCTCATCGCGCTCGTGCAGCAGAACCTGATCACCCCGGACGAGGCGATGGGCCACGCCACCGAGATCGAGGAGGTCCGGACGATGCTCGGCCAGCCGCGGCTCGGCCGGGCCGCCGGCTGAGGAGGGACGATGGCGGTCTACCGGTGGCAGGGCGTCTCGCCCAAGGGCGAGACGCTGAAGGGCGAGATGGAGGCGACGAGCCGCGAAGCGGTCATCATCCGTCTGCGCACGCAACGCATCCAGCCGCACCCCGCGCAGATCAAGGAGAAGGGCAAGGGCCTCGACTTCGAGATCCGCATGCCGGCGATCGGCTCGGAGGTGAAGGCACGGGACATCGTCATCTTCACGCGCCAGTTCGCCACCATGATCGACGCGGGGCTGCCGATCATGCAGTGCCTGCAGATCCTCGCCGCGCAGACCGACTCGAAGGCGTTCCGCAGGATCCTCGGCCAGGTGAAAGACGACGTCGAGGCGGGCACGACGCTCGCCGACTCGATCCGCAAGCACCCGAAGGTCTTCAGCGACCTCTTCACGAGCCTCGTCCAGGCCGGCGAGATCGGCGGCATCCTCGACACGATCCTCGTTCGCCTGGCCAACTACCTGGAAAAGGCCGCCAAGCTGAAGAGCAAGATCAAGGGCGCCATGATCTACCCCACGTGCATCGTGGCGGCCGCGATCCTCGTCACCACGATCCTGCTCATCTGGGTGATCCCGGTCTTCGCCGACGTCTTCAAGAGCTTCGGGCACGCGCTCCCGGCGCCCACCCAGTTCGTCATCAACCTCTCCGACTTCACGATCGCGCACATCTGGTATCTCATCGCCATGCCGATCATCGCCGCCGTGGTGATCCGCTCGGCCTACCGCACCGAGAAGGGCCGCGTGGCGATCGACCGCTCGCTGCTCAAGGTGCCGGTCTTCGGGGCACTCATCCGGAAGTCGGCGGTGGCGCGCTTCACCCGGACGCTCGGCACGCTGGTCTCGTCGGGGGTCCCGATCCTCGACGCCCTCAACATCACGGCTCGCACGGCGGGCAACAAGGTGGTCGAGCGGGCGATCTTCACGGCGCGCACCAGCATCTCGAGCGGCCGCACGATCGCCGAGCCGCTCACCGAGAGCAAGGTGTTCCCCCCCATGGTCTGCCAGATGATCGCCGTCGGGGAGACGACCGGCGCCCTCGACAGCATGCTGCAGAAGATCGCGGACTTCTACGAGGACGAGGTGGACAACACGGTGGCGAACCTCATGTCGTTGCTCGAGCCGGCGGTCATCCTCTTCCTCGGCGTGGTGATCGGCGGCCTCGTGATCTCGATGTACCTGCCGATCTTCCAGCTCGGCGCGGTGATGGAGTGATGCGGCGTCATTTCGGTAGCGAGGGCGTCGCACGTCGTGACGACGAGCGTCGCGCACGCCCGGGCGCGGGTGCTCGAAGATGTACGATCCGCCGCCCGATGCGGCGCATGGCATGCGCGGTGCGCGCGTGGCACCCCGCTTGCTCTTCCCGGTGAAGACACGGCGCTCACGCAACGCCATCCAAGGGGAGGAAGCATGACCAAGGTTACCAAGACACGGAAGAAGTCGAAGGGTTTCACGCTGATCGAACTGCTCGTCGTTGTGGCGATCATCGGTATTCTCGCCGCGATCGCGATCCCGCAGTTCGCCGCCTATCGCACGCGGGGCTTCAACGCCCGGGCAGAGGCCGACGTCCGCAACGCGGCCACGGCCGAAGAGGCGTCCTTCGTGGACAACAACGCGTACGCGAGCTGTGCCAACAGCGCCTGCGCGACGACGCTGCCCGGCTTCACGCTGTCGAGCGGCGTGACGATCACCTGCACGGGGACCGCCACGACGTTCAACTGCGTCTCGACCCATTCCAGCGGCAACAAGACCTACACCTGGAACAGCGCTCCCGCCGCCGGCTCGCCGAACCTGACAGTGTCCTAAGAGGAGGACCGAGCATGGCCAAGGTATCCAAGATGAAACGGAAGAAGTCGAAGGGGTTCACGCTGATCGAACTCCTCGTCGTGGTGGCCATCATCGGCATCCTCGCCGCGATCGCCATCCCGCAGTTCGCCGCCTACCGCACGCGGGGCTTCAACGCCCGCGCCGAGGCCGACGTCCGCAACGCGGCCACGGCGGAAGAGGCGTCCTTCGTGGACAACAATGCCTATGCGAGCTGCGCCGACAGCGCCTGCGCGACGACGCTCCCGGGCTTCACGCTGTCGAGCGGCGTGACGATCACCTGCACGGGGACCGCCACGACCTTCAACTGCGTCTCCACCCATTCCAGCGGCAACAAGACCTACACCTGGAACAGCGCTCCCGCCGCCGGCTCGCCGAACCTGACGGTGTCGTAGCTCACCTTCATCCGCACGATCGGCGGGGGACGGACCAGCGGTCCGTCCCCCGTCTGTTTTTCGTGTGCCGCGTTTGACCCGTCCCACCACGCAGGATAGCCGTTGACCCAGGTCGTCTCAGGGATGCTGCTCCCCGCCGCGGCGGCCGCGGACTGGCCGCTCTTCGCGCTCGTCTTCACCGCCGGTGCCTGCATCGGCAGCTTCCTGAACGTGTGCATCCACCGGCTGCCGGCCGAGGAGTCGATCGTGCGCCCTGGCTCGCGCTGCCCCCGCTGCGCGACGCCGATCGCCTGGTACGACAACCTGCCGCTCGTCTCGTGGGCGTGGCTCGGGGCTCGCTGTCGCGCCTGCCGGGCGTGCATCCCCGCGCGCTACCCGCTGGTCGAGGCGGCCACGGGGGGCCTCGCCCTGCTCGCCCTCGTGCGTTTCGGGGCGACGCCGGCGGCGGCCGTGGCCTTCGCCTTCTCCGCCGCGCTGCTGCTCATCACCTTCATCGACCTCGACCACCGCTTCATCCCCGACGAGGTGAGCCTGCCCGGCGTCGTGGTGGGCCTCGCCAGCGCATTCCTCCCCGGCCGCGTCGGCCCGGTCGACGCCCTCCTCGGCGTGCTGGTCGGCGGAGGGCTCCTGTGGGCCGTCGCCTGGGGGTACGAACGCTGGACCGGCGTGGAGGGCATGGGATACGGCGACGTGAAGCTCCTCGCGATGATCGGCGCGTTCCTCGGCTGGCAGGCCGTGCCGGCCGTGCTCGTCGTCGCCTCGCTCACGGGATCGCTCGCCGGCATGGCGCTCATCGCGGTGCGCGGCGGCGGACGCAGTGGACGCCGGGTCGTGCGGCGGCTCGGACCTCGCGCGCTCCTGCCGTTCGCGCGGCGCGCGGCGCGCCGGACGGCGATCCCCTTCGGCCCCTTCCTGGCCCTCGGCGCAATGCTCGCCCTCTACCTGCCCGATCTGACGATGCCCTGGCGCGTCGGCTAAAGACCCTTGCATCAGCTGAACACCGCCGGTAACTGAGCATCCGCACGCGCCACCCGCCCGGTCGGCGTGCCGGGGAGGCGCGTACGGATCGACGCGGGTTCACGTTGCTCGAGGCGCTCGGGGGCGTCGCCTTGGCGGCGATTCTCGCCGGCGTCGCGACCGTGCGGCTGGTCGAGCTGGTCGACAGCGCACGACTCGCCGGCGCCGCGCGCACCATCGCCACCGCGCTGCGGCTCGCACGCGGCAGGGCGCTCGCCGCCGGCGGCTCGCTGGAGGTCCGGCTCGACGCCGTACGCATGGTCCTCGAGCTGCACGACGGCGGCGGCGCGCTGCTCGAGACGCGGTGGCTGCCGGCGGGCGTCCGCTTCGCGGCGCTGCCGGCACGCGACCGCGTCCAGTTCGGAGGCCTCGGCACCGCACAGAACGCCACCGTCACGCTCTCGGCGGGTGCCCGCGCCCGCAGCGTGATCGTGAACCAGCGCGGCCGCGTGAGGGTCCAGTGAGCCGGGGCCGGCGCGGCTCCTCGGTGGTCGAGGCTGTGGTGGCGACGGCGCTTGCGGGGATCGCGGCTGCGGGTCTCGCCGCCACGGCGGCGATGACGGTCGACGGGCTTCGCCTGGCCCGGGACACCGGGATGGCGCTCGCGCTGGCGAGCGAGCGACTCGAAGCGCTGCGCGTGGGACCCCGAGCGAACGGAAGCGACGGCCGCGTGGCCGCGGACGGCACGCGCTTCGCACGGACCTGGTCCGTGGTCGAGGGCCGCGGCGCTCCGACGCGGCTCTCTGCGCAGATCGCCTGGGGCCGGCGCTCGTTGACGCTCGCGACGGAGGCTCTGCCATGAACGGCGAGCGCGGCACGAGTATCGTCGAGCTGCTCGTCGGCACGCTGCTCGGTCTCCTCGCGCTCGCCGCGCTCACCGCGGCGGTCGCCGTCGGCGCGCGGCTCGTCGCCGCCGCCGGTGCGCGCGGCGAGGCGGAAGACACGGCCCAGCTGGCGGTCGAGGCCTTCACCTTCGATGCGCGCCGCGCGGGCTACGACCCGTCGGGCGCCGGGATCGAACGCGTCGTGCAGGCCGGGCGGGACGCGGTCACCTTCGGCGCCGACCTCGACGGCGACGGCCTCGTCGACGGTGCGTCCGAGGAGCAGACCGCGTACGCCTGCAGCGCGGCGAACCAGCGCCTCTCCCGCATCGTCGGCCGGCAGTCGATGCCACTCGCCGACGGCGTCAGCGTGTGCGGGCTCCGGTACCTGGACGCGGCCGGCACAGCCTTCGCGGTTCCGCCCGCGGGGCTGGGCGCCGCGGATCGCGCGCGCATTCGCGCGCTCGCCCTGGACCTGACGCTCGTCCCGACGGCGCTCCACGGCCCGACGGCGCGCACCGTGCTGGTCGCGCTGCGGAGCGGCGAATGACCGCGGCGCGCGTGCGCCGAAGCAGCCCGCGCGGCGTGAGCTCACTGCCGGCGGCGCTCGCGGCGCTCGCCGTGTCCGTGTCGTTCACCGCGGCGCTCGCCGACCTGACCCGCACCGAGGTGATCCTCGCCCGCTTCCGCCGGGCGGCCACGACCGCGCTCGCAGCCGCGGACGGCTGTCTCGCTGGACTCGTCGCGGCCACCTCTCCCGGCTGGGATTTCGACGCCGCCCTCGCCGGTCCGGACGGCGTGGCTGCCACCGCGGACGACGGGACGCTCGTCGCACCCGCCGGATGTACTGCCGCCGCACGGCGGCCGCCCGGGGCTGCGACGCCGGCCCGCCTGCTCGTCACCGTCGATGCCGCCGCCGCCGGTGGCCGGCGGCGCCTCGAAGCGATCGTTGGCCGCTCGCGGGCCCCCGGCGTGCCGGCTCTGCTGTGGCTCGGCGGAGCCCCGGCCGCGGGGACGATCGCCGGCACGCTCGAGGTCGACGGTACCGACGCCGCCGATGCCACGGCGGCGGCGCTGGCCGCACTCGCCGCGCCGGCCGATCCCGTGTCGCTCGACGCCTGGCTGGCGGGCGAAGGGTCGCACGTCGCGACGCACGGCACGGCGCCGCCGCTCACCGCGCCGGGCGCTCCGCTCGCTGCGTTACTCGGCCGGCTCGTCGCGGCCGGCGCCGGTGACGTCGGCGCGCTTCCCCCCGCCGGCACGCTCCCCGGCGGTCTGGCGCGCGTCGCGGGCGACCTGGTCGTCGATGCACCGCTCAGCGGCGCAGGTCTGCTCTTCGTCGACGGAACGCTCGACATCCGGAGCGCGTTGGACTTTACTGGCCTCGTGGTGGCGGCGCGGGGTGTGCGTGTCCCAGCTGGCGGAAGCCTGGCGATCGGCGGCGCGCTCTGGATCGGATGGACCGGAGGGCCCGCCCCCGCCGCGCTCATGATCGACGGCACGCTGCGCCTCCGCCAGTCCCGGGCGGCCCTGGACGGCGTGGATCGGCTGCTCCCCCTGCCTCGGCGCGCCAGCCTCCTCGGTGTCAAGGATCTGGCATAGCGCGGCCAGCGGAGTCCATGCCGAGACGCATACTCGTGGTCGAGGACGATCCGGACCACCGCCGCATCGTCACGAAGGTGCTCACCCGCGAGGGCTACGACGTCATCGAGGCGGCGACGGGCGCCGCGGCTGTGGCCGCCGCGCGTGGAGACCGGCCCGACCTCATCATCATGGACCTGGCCCTGCCCGGCCTCGACGGCTTCGAGGCGTCGCGGCGAATCAAGGCCGCGCCAGATTCGGCCGATATTCCGATTGTCGCCCTCACCGCCTTCGCGATGCGCGGGGACGAGGAACGGGCGCGCGCAGCGGGATGTGATGCATACGTACCCAAGCCTTGCCGGCCACAGACCCTCCGCGAGGTGGTGCGCCAGTTTCTTCCCGAGCCCTGACCGAGAAAGGACGAGACGGTGAGCGCCCTCATTCTCGTGGTGGACGACAACGCGGACAACGTCAACATCGCCAGGGAAATTCTCCTGAGCCGGGGCTTCGAGGTACGCGTCGCCTACGACGGCCAGAGCGCGCTCGCCTCGGTCGAGCAGCAGCGCCCCGATCTCGTCCTGCTCGACATCATGATGCCGCAGATGAGCGGCATGGAGGTCCTCGACCGGCTGAGGGCCAACCCCGCGACGGCCGGCGTGCCGGTGATCCTGGTCACCGCAAAGGATCAGGACGAGGATCTCCTGGCGGGCTACAAGTACGGCGCGGACTACTACATCACCAAGCCGTTCAGCGCGAAGCAGCTGCTCTACGGCATCGGTCTGGTCCTCGGCACCGAACGGCCCGACTGACGCGCTTGCGGGCCCTGGGCCTGCGGGTTAGACGAAGGCACGCCCGTGGCGCTCTTCGTCACCTTCGAGGGGATCGAGGGCTCCGGCAAGTCGACCCACCTCCGCCTCCTCGCGGAGCACCTGCGGGCCGCCGGATACCCGGTCGTCGAGACCCGTGAGCCCGGCGGGACGCCCGCCGGGGCGGCCATCCGCCGCCTGCTGCTCGACGCCGCAGCGCCGCCGCTCGCGCCGCTCACCGAGCTCTTCCTCTATTGCGCCGATCGGACCGAGCACGTCACCGAGGTGATCCGCCCGGCGCTCGCGGCGGGCCACGTCGTGCTCTCGGACCGCTTCTCGGAGTCCACGATCGCGTACCAGGGCTACGGCCGGGGCCTCGACCTGAGCGTCGTGCGCGCGCTCGACGCCCACGCGCGCGGCGGCCTCATCCCGGATCTGACCTTCCTCCTCGACTGCCCCGCCACCGAAGGTCTCCGCCGCATCGAAGGTCGTCGCGCCAGTCCCGAGCGAGGAG
>Ga0209056_10004271_pt1 | contig 15073 bp, 15 predicted proteins | sample GraSoiAngelo_114_FD_185876 | JGI IMG/M metagenome (GOLD analysis project Ga0209056, IMG submission 185876) | Grasslands soil microbial communities from the Angelo Coastal Reserve, California, USA - 14_0903_13_40cm (SPAdes) (version 2) | ecosystem: Environmental > Terrestrial > Soil > Grasslands... | reverse complement strand
TAATCCTTGTCGATCTTCACCATCGGGAGGCTCCGTCGGGCGGCGCTGAGCGCATCGCGCTGGCGAGTAAATTCTTTTTCTCGCGTCAGCAAGTCCTTTCGCGCCACGAGCCACTCAGCTTCGGACACGATCTCTCGATTCAATTCCGTTTCTGCTAGTTTCATTTTGTTCTTCCTTCGTTTGATTTCCTCTGTTCCTCACGTGATGTCGCCGCCCTTGGAGGCGGCCCGGGCGGCGCGGAGTTGCACCAGGCCGGGTCGATCTTCATCGGTCGTTTTTGGTTCGTCGTGCCAGATCCACCACTCGTACGGCGGAGTCTGGGGGTAGCCCTCCGGCGAGTCCTCCCACTCCTCCTGGCGCCCGAGCGCAGTGATATCGAGGTAGTTCCAAGTGTTCCCCATCTGCTCATCGCCACGCTCATTGATGAAGTAGGTGCGGAACACGCTGTCGCCATCGCGGATGAACGCGTTCGTGCCGTGCCACTCGTCCACGCCGAAGTCCTTGTCGAAGTCGTCCGTTATGGTGTACCAGGGCATCTCCCAACCCATCCGCGCCTTCACGCGCTCGATGTCCTTCTGCGACGCGCGCGAGGCGAACGCGAGCGTGGTATTGCGAACGTTCAGATGGGCGACGTGTGCGACTTGGTCGGCCACCATGGAGCAGCCAACACACGCATGCTCGGGCCAACCTTTCACGCCGGGTTCGAGGAACGCGCGGTAGAGGATCAGCTGACGGCGGCCCTCGAACAGGTCGAGCAGGCTCACTTTGCCCTTGGGTCCGTCGAACCTGTAATTCTTCTTCACGGCCAGCCACGGCATCCGGCGACGCTCGGCCGCCAACGCGTCACGGGCGCGGGTCAACTCCTTCTCCTTCACCAGCAGCTGCTGACGCGCAGCCTCCCACTTCTGCGCTGAAACGATCGGTGGTGTCTTCATTTTCGGTTCCTCTGATTTTTCTCTTTGTTTCGCTTAAGAAATTTCGAGAGCGCGAATGTGGTCAACCCGCCAGTCGAAGTCGCGCCGATTGCGACCAAAACGAGATTGGCGAAGCATGCGGGACACATGGTTACTTATTTCCTTTCTTGGCCACAGCTTTGTTTGTTTTTTCCAAATAGACAGCCAAGCGGTCGAGCGAGCCTTCCCAGAACTTGCGATATTCCTCGACCCATTTTGCGGCTTGCTTGAGCGGCTTCGCGTCCAAATGCATTTCATGAACGCGGCCGTAACGCCGGCGGCGAAGCAGTCCAGCTTTCTCGAGAACGCGCAAATGTTTTGAGACCGCCGGCAGCGACATCGCATGGGGACGGGCGAGATGGGTAACGCGCTGATCGCCCCGCGCGAGATGAGCGAGGAGGCGGCGGCGGGTGGGATCGGCCAACGCGGCAAAAGTCCGATTCAACGTTGCTGAGTAATATTTAACCATCTGGTTAAATATCTTACAGAACGTTCTCCTTCAGGCAAACAATTTCTTTCGGCCATCTTTCGGGCGCCCTCTGTCGCCCTTAGCTCGTGCCTTCTACAGCAGTCCGCTAATCGCGTCGGCGGCCGCCAGAAGCGGCCAAGCCGAAATCGCCAGGAGGGCGCCGAAGAGCAGCGCTTCGATGGCAAATTCCAGGTGATTTTCAGTCGCAAGGAAGTCTCGGGCGAATTGGCCGAGCGATCGACGCGCTGTCGATCTTGTTACCTTCTTATCTTTGCCGATTGTTCGTTGAATCTTTATCACGCGCATGACTCAGCGTACGCCGCGCGTTAGCGCGGTCACGTTACGAATTGTCAAAACGACGTTACGATTCAGTAACAACGCGCGACGCGCCGCGCGGAGTTCAACTGGTCGCGGGCAGCGCGCAATGTTCGTCGCAGAAACGCCGGATTTGATTGTCGATCTTGTCCCGAACGCGTCGGGTTTGTTCCAGTTTTTCTTCGAGCGGGCCGGAGAATTTCGAAGGATCGGGAAACGACCAATGCAATCGCGTCGCTACCCCGGGAAAAATCGGGCAACTCTCAGCTTCTGACTCTTCGCAAACGGTGATGACGTAGGCGAACAACTGCCCGGATTTGAAAACATCGAACACGGCCTGTGTTTTGTTTTTTGAGATGTCGATGTCCATTTCACGAAGCACTTCCATCGCCAGGGGATTGAGCGTGCCCGGATCCAGGCCGGCACTGTGGGCGTCGAAGAATTCGCCGCATCGCTTGTTCAGCAAAGCGGCCGCCATCTGACTGCGCGCGCTGTTATGCACGCAAATAAACAAGACTTTCTTTTTCATCTGAGAGTTTAATCGGTTCGTGCCAGCAGGCTCGGCGCTTCCGGTTGAACAAAATCAGCGATTCGTTTTGGCGTGACCGTGACATGCATGCCGATATGCGCAAGATCGTAAAGCGCAATCACGTCGCGTGAGCGCATCCGGATACAGCCGAAGCTGGCGGGAGTTCCAATTCGGCGTTCCTCTGGCGTGCCGTGGATATAAATGCAACGATCGCGTGCGCCGCTGTTTTCCTGTTCCATCCCGCGCAACCAAATTACGCGCGACACGATTGCGTCACGACCTGGCGCATTAGCATTTACAATTTCGCCGGTGGGCACGCGGTTCTTGATCACCGCCCCGCCCGGCAAATGATCACCGAACTTCGCTGAAACAAACAATGTGCCGAGGGGCGTTCGGTAAGTTCCATTGCCATCGCCGAGACCGAACCTCGATGTCGAGATCGCATATTTCGAAATCAACTTGCCACGATCAATCAGCGCGAGCTGCTGGTCGGGAACGCTGATGATGATCTCAGTCGCCGCCGAAAGCGCCAATGAGATATGTGTCGTTGCGAGTAAGATCGACAACGCAAACAGCCGTTCCTTCATGTTAGTACGCCTTCCGGAACGGCAGTTTTCGCAGATCGCGGCGCCGGAAACGGCGGATAACTGACCAGCTCGATTCTGCCGTCGCGCTGCTCGACCATTGCGGTGCAGCTCTCGACCCAGTCTCCGCAATTATAATAGGTGACGCCGGTGAATTGATGGACTGCTGCACTGTGAATGTGTCCGCATAGAACAGCATCAACCCGGAAGTTCTCGGCGTAGCGAACAATCGCTTTCTCGAATTCGCCGATAAAACTAACAGCGTCCTTGACTCGCTTCTTGGCGTAAGCGCTGAGCGACCAGTAACCGAGACCAAATCGCCGACGGACGAAATTGATCGTCGGATTGAGCGAGAGCAGGAATTGGTATCCGGCGTCGCCCAGATAAGCCAGCCACTTCGCGTTCTGGACGACGGTGTCGAGTTCGTGCCCGTGGATTACCAGAATGCGGCGACCATCAGCCGTGGTGTGAATGGCGTGGTCCTGGATCGAAATGTTTCCGTACGCGCCCCCAAACGTGCTGACGAATTCGTCGTGATTTCCAGGAATGTAAACGACCGGCACGCCTTTACGCGCTTTGCGCAGAATTTTCTGAATCACGTCGTTGTGCTGTTGCGGCCAAAAGCGACCGCGGCGCAACTGCCAGACGTCGATCAAATCGCCGACGACGTAGAGTTTCTCGCAATCATATTCGCGCAGGAATTGGAGCAGCGCCTCCGCGTTGCTCGTCCTTGTCCCAAGATGAACGTCGGAGATCCAGGCGGCCCGAACTCGGTAGAGCGCTTCTGTTCGTGTTCCTGTCGGCGGTGGTTCAAATGAAAATCGCGGGGACGTTAAGGTCGACATCGGAGCATTCCACTAACGGGGAAAGCCCGCCGGAGCGCTCTCCTGGCGGGCTTTCGCTGACCTAACCAGCGTTCGCTATTTGATCGGGACAAATCCAACTTGTTCGACAATTTTTTGGCCGGCGTCGCTAACCGTAAAATCGACAAATTGTTTCACCAGCCCCGTTGGCTCGCCGTTCGTGTAATAAAAGGTTGGCCGCGCGTAAGGGTAAGCTTTGCCAAGGACGCTTTCTTTCGATGGCGTGGCGCCATCAATCGCTACGACTTTGATGCCGCTCGCTTTGACGTAAGCCAGTCCAACGTAACCGGCGCCATTGGGATTTTTTCCAACTTCCTGCGCGATTTGTTCGTTGCCCGCCATTTTTTGCGAATCGGGAGCGTAATCGCGCTTCTTCATCGCCAGTTCCTTGAACTCCGAATACGTGCCCGAGGAGGTGTTGCGAGTGTAAACCGAAATCTTACCTCCAGATCCACCCACCGCGCTCCAATCGGTCACGTCGCCGGTGAAGATTTGTTCCACCTGCTTTTTGGTCAGGGCTTTGATTGGATTCGCCGCGTTCACGATCACCGCGATCCCGTCGTAGGCGACGATTGTCTCTTTAAAGTTCACACCTTTGGCCTTTGCTGCCGCGATCTCTTCCGGTTTGGTCGGACGGCTCGACATTCCAATTTGGGCCGTGCCGTCAATGATCGCGGAGATGCCGGTGGTCGATCCTTCCGCGGCAATGTTGAAGGTTGTACCGGGATGTTGCGCTTTAAACTCTTCCGCCAGTTGTGGAACGAGCTTGGCGCCAAGCGTGTCTGATCCTTTGATGACAAGGGTGTCAGCTTGCGTTAGAACAGCGCCCGTACTGAGAGAGATGAGTGTGAGAAGTAGTTTTTTCATGATTATTTTTGGTTAGGGTTTTTTGAGCTGGCCGCGCCCTGTGTCTTGGCAGCCAGCGGAAAGGTTTCGGGTTTAGAACATCACCTGCACGCGCGCGATCACTTCATCGAATTGGTCGTCGCCAAATTGCGGATTCGCTTCGCGGAAATCCGACCAGGTGTGCACGTAGTTGACCATCACTTTGATCGAATCGCCGTGGATGTAGTAGTTTAGCCCGCCGGTGATGGAATGGATGCCGTCATTGTTCACTTGGTCGGGATCGAGCGCTTCCCACTTCACCACAGCTTGCAATTTTTTCGGAAGCAGGAAGTAGCTGCCTTGAACGTACCAACCGCTTGGGTCGAAGTTTTTAAATCCGGGCGCCACGCTGGCCACGGTGCGACCATCGACATCTTCAGCGAGATATTCGCCGATTAAATCGAACGGACCAACTGTGAGCCACGCGTCCACGCTCCACGCCGTCCGCTCGTCCGCTCCCGGCAGGACGAACGGCGAGAGCGAACCGTCCTTGTTGACTAACAGGTTCAATGTTTGCGAGATATTTGTCCCCTTATCATCGCGACTGTTGAGAACGTCGCCGCCAAGCTTCAGACTCGAATCCTGACCGAACAGCTTGCCTTTGAACGGCATCAACTCGAGGCGGCCGACAGCCATGAAGTTGTTGTTGTCGTTGATGGTGGTGTTGCGTCCGTTCCCGTTGAAGATGCCGGCGTAGTAGGTAAGAAGGTCCTTCTGTTCCGGCCAGATACTGGTGAATGGTTTGCCCCAGAGCTGCACGCCGATCTGCCGCTCGGGCGTGAGCGCGCCGGTCGGCAGACTGCGCTCGATCGTGAACAGGCTCGTATCCGGCGTAGTCTGTTCCAGACCGAACGGCGCTTTCCATTGGCCGATTTTAATTTGCGCCTCTGGAAATTGATGCCAGTTGATGAAAATGTCCGTGCCGGAAAAGGCGGTGCGGCTCGACGAAATGCCGTCGCTGTTTTCGAAGTCGCCTTCGATCTTGAAGTCGAAGTTCTCCGTGAACTCGCCCGTCAGATTGATCCGCGCCCGGCGCAAACGGAACCGGTCCTTGAGTTCGGTCAAACCGAAGCGGCCCTCGAACGCCGAGACATCGCCGTCTTCGAAATTGAACTGGATGAATCCGCCGAGGGTGAGTTTGATTTCCGGCCCGCGCGGAAGGACGTAAACCGGCGGTTTCTCCGGGGCGGCGACATTTTTTTCGACATACGTTTTCCCGTCAGAAGTGACTTTCGTTTTCGTCGGGCCTTCTGCAGGAGCGGCGGGCGCAGACGCCGTCTGTTTTTTCAAACTTTTGACTTCGCTTTCGAGTTCGGCGTTGCGCTTTTGTAATTGCTCGACTGCACGCTCGAGTTTCTCGAGTCGCGCGGAGTCGGAGGATATCTGTGCGGTCAACGGTTGTAGCGCCAAGAAGACGAGGGGAACCGCAGCAAGAATGGCTAATTTTTTGATGAACATGAGTTTCTCCTTTGTGGTGAGGTTTTTTTAGCGACTCGTTTTTAGCAAACACGGCGGAAGCTAGAAGGCGATTGTTACAGCCTTATGACGTTGAAGTAACAATCAGGCAAACTTTGCCCCGGAAACCCGCTACCATTCTTTTGTAATAAAACGCGGTCGCTAGGACTTTACTTAGCTAAGATCGACACCTTCCGATGGATAGAGACGAACAAAGGGTCCGGTTTCTAAGTCTGCTTCGGCCGATTGAGGGCGACCTCGAAAATTATTCGCGCCGGATGGTGTTTGATCGACGCGATTTCGAGGACGCCCTGCAAAACGCCGTGCTGCGCGCCCTTCGAGCGTTTGATCGTTATCACGATGACGCCAGTTTCCGCGCCTGGATGTTCAGGATTCTGACGAACGAAATTTTTGCGATCAATCGCAAGCGCGGCCGCGTTGCGGAATTCGAGGTCGCAGTCGAACCGGAGGAGATGGAAGAATTCGCGGGGCTCGATTTCGCCGGTGAAACGCCCACCTCGTGGGATTCACTGGCCGACGCCCTCGACGAAGAGTTGGTCAGCGCCTTACAAACTTTGAACGGCTCGGAGCGCGCGGTCTTACTCATGCGCGCGATCGGCGATTTGCATTATCGCGAAATCAGCGAATGCCTCGGCATCCCGCTCGGCAGCGTGATGGGAAATCTTTCACGCGCGCGCCAAAAAATGCGCGACGCGATTCTGCGCGCGAGAAGGAGATCGTTGCTATGAAATGCGCGGAGGCGAGAAAACTTGTTCGGCTCTATCTCGACTCGGAGCTGGACGCCAAAAACAGCTTTGAAGTCGAGCAGCATCTCGAATCGTGCGCGGAGTGCGCCGGTTTGTTCGAGGCGGAGAAAAAATTCGACGCGCGCCTCGGCCGATTTTGGCGGGGCGGCCTGCCAACGCGCGCTCTCTGGGAAAAGATCGAAGTGCAAATTGCGCCGTCCCGCAGTCGCGGGATCAAAGCGCTTTGGCCGGTCGCGCTGGCTGCTTCACTCATCATTGCCGCAGGCGCGGTCTTGTTCGCGAAATCGAGAACTCTTGATCTTGCGAATGCGGTCGAGGAATGTCACAGCGCTTACGCTCATTCAATCACAACGCCTGAATTCAGCGGCGCGGTGCCGAGCGAAATTGCGCGACAATTCGGCGGTCGCCTCGACGCCGAAGCTTTTGCTTACCGGTCTTCGGAGCCGACGTTCACATCCAACGGCGCGCGCTTGTGCCATGTCGAAGGCGTGCCGGTTGCACTGATTCTAGGCCGCTGCGCCGACATCCCGGTTTCGATGATCGTCTTCAAAAAAAGTGAGCTCGATCATTTTCCACAGACGAAACGTAAGCTGGAATCCGGCGATCCGATCGCTTGCAGCCGCTCGGGCAGGTTTCAATTCGCAGCGCGTGTTGTCGATGATCACGTTGTCTGCGTCGTAGGCGATGAACCGCGGCCGGCGCTCGAGGACTTGTTGAAAACGGTGCGCCGAATCGATGGTTAAAGCCGCGCTCAGAAATCCACACGCGGTCATCGTGCTCGCGCTGACCATCCTCGTTATCGGGCTGACGGCGATCTCGAAGTTGTCCACCGACATTTTGCCGACGTTCAAAACGCCGGCCGTGCAGGTCGTCACGTTTTATCCTGGCATGCCGGCGGAAGTGATGGAGAAGGACATCACGACGCGGTTGGAGCGCTGGACTGGGCAATCGAACGGGATCGCGCGGCAGGAGGCAAAGTCGATGGTGGGCGTGAGCGTGGTGAAAGATTTCTTTCGCGAAGATATCGATCCAAACACGGCGATGTCGCAGGTCACGTCGTTGGCGATGAGCGACCTCTATTATCTGCCCCCAGGGACGATCCCGCCGATGGTGATGCCATTCGATCCGACCGCGACGATCCCGCTTTGTTTGATCAGCGTGTCGAGTCCGCAGTTTGATGAAACGAAACTCTACGACGTCGCTTATTTCGATTTGCGCAATCGTTTGCAATCGATCACCGGCGTGATTGCGCCCGCGGTTTACGGCGGGAGGTTGCGGCGCATTCTCGCGTATGTCGATCCACTGAAGGCACAAGCGCGCGGCTTGTCACCGCTCGACGTCATCAATGCCGTCCGCGATTTCAACGTGATGATCCCGACCGGCGACGCCAAGTTTGGCGCGCTCGATTACCAGATCAACGCCAACGGCATGGTGCCAACCGTTGCCGAGCTGAACGATCTGCCACTCGTGGTTGGCCATGGCCCGACGACCTACATCCACGACGTCGCGAAGGTCGAAGATTCGCATCAAATCCAAACGAACATCGTCCGCGTGCAAGGCAAACGGCAGGTTTACATCCCGATCTACCGGCAGCCGGGCGCGAACACAATCGCAGTGGTCGAAGGAATCAAGGCCCAGCTCAAACCGATCCTCGAGCGCATTAAAGGCATCAACCTCGACGTGGTGATGGATCAGTCCGTTTACGTTCGCCAGGCCATTCGCAATCTCGTCCAGGAAGCCGGGCTCGGTTTTCTGCTCGCGGCCGGGATGGTGTTTATCTTTCTCGGCAGCGCGCGCCCGACAGTCATCGTGCTCATCGCGTTGCCGCTGGCAGTGCTCGGCGCGCTCATCGGTTTGTATTTCACGCACGAGACGCTCAACGCCATGACACTCGGCGGCATCGCGGTCGTGATTGGGCTGCTCATCGACGAATCGATTGTCGTTTTGGAAAACACCGCCCGTCATTTGGATTTGGGCGTGTCGCCCCGCGAAGCCGCGCTCGTCGGCGCGAGCGAAGTGATGCGGCCACTGACGATTGTGACCATCACGATAAGTGTCGTTTTTTTCCCGATCATTTTCATCAGCGGGATCGGCAAATTTTTGTTTATGCCGCTTGCTAAGTCCGTTGTCTTCGCAATTTGGACCAGCCGGCTGCTTGCATCCACGCTGGTACCGGTCTGCGCGGCAAGATTTTTTAAGCGTCGCGTGACCGAATCTCGAAACAAGCGCGAAAACTGGTTCGATCGCGTGCGCGCGAGCTATTCGCGCGCGCTCGAGCGCGCCCTGCAATGGCGCTGGCGCGTGCTCGGCGCGACCGCCGCGTTGTTTATCTTGTCGATGCTGATCTTCAAACTGATCGGCACTGAACTTTTTCCGCAAAGCGATGCCGGGCAATTCAGCGTCAAAGTGCGCGCGACCACCGGGCTGCGCGTGGAAAAGACCGAAGAGCTGATTGCACAGATCGAAAAGGCAATCGGCGCGGTCATCCCGGAGAGGGAACGCAAGATGATCATCTCCAACATCGGCATCCTGCTCGACTGGCCGGCGGCCTACACGCCTAACTCTGGGCCGCAGGACACGTTTGTTCTTCTTCAACTCGCGGAGCATCACGGACGCTCTTCGTTTTCGTACGTCGCTGAGCTGCGCAAAAAACTGCCGCAGCAGTTTCCCGGGATCGAATTCAACTTCGACACGGGCGGGATGCTGAGCGCGGCGCTCAACGGTGGGTTGCCTTCGCCAATCAACATTCAAGTCGAAGGAAACAAACTCGAGGTCGCGCACGAGATTGCGGAAAAAATCAAGCGCTTCGCCGAGAACGTTCGCGGAGCGGTTGACGTCCGCATTCAGCAGCGGCTCGACGCGCCGCAGATCAACATCGACACCGACCGCGTGAAAGCTGCGCAGGTTGGACTGACCCAGGATGAAATTGTCAAAAACATCGTCACCGCGCTCAACAGTTCGACCAACTTCGCGCCCTCGTTCTGGATCGACGAGAAAAACGGCAACCACTATTTCATCGGCGCGCAGTATCGGGAAAACGACATTCAATCGATCAACACTGTGCTCGACATTCCGGTCACTGGGAAAAAGCAGCCCATACCGGTGGCGTTGCGCACGGTCGCGAAATTTTCGCGCGGTACGGCCTATTCCGAAATCAATCATCTCAACATCACGCGCGTGACCGACATTTTCGTCAACGTGCACGGTCGTGATGTCGGCTCAGTTGCGGGCGACATCGAGCGTTATGTCGTCAAGATCAAGAGCGACCGCTCACAAGTGCCAGAGGGTTACGCGGTCCAGATGCGTGGCGAGGTGAAGACGATGCATGAGTCATTCAAGTCGCTCGGCTTCGGTTTCATTCTTGCGGTCGTGCTCGTTTATCTCGTCATGATTGTGCAGTTCCGCTCGTTCCTTGATCCGTTCATCGTCATGTTCGCGGTGCCGCTCGGCTTGATCGGCGTCGCGCTCATGCTTTTTCTCACGCACACCTTTCTGAGCATCCAGTCGATGATGGGCATTATCATGATGGTCGGCATCGTGGTGAGTTTTAGCGTGCTAATGGTCGATTTCGCCAATCGTAGTCTCGTGGAGGCCGCCGAAAAAAATGAGGGCAAGACTGCGCGCGACGCCATCACCGAAGCCGCCGCAATCCGATTGCGCCCGATTTTGATGACGGGTCTGGCTGCGATCCTCGGTCTCACGCCAATGGCGCTTTTCGGCGGCGCGAACATCCCGCTCGCTCGCGCGGTAGTTGGCGGAATTCTCGCCGCGCTGGCGCTCGTGCTCTTCGTTGTGCCGGTGCTTTACGTCTTGTTCAAACGCGAGAAAGCAGTCGCCGTTTCATGAAGAAAATCTGCGTTGTCGCGTTGAGTGTCGCTGTGCTGGTGGCGCAAAATGGCTGCGATTGGTTCCGAGAGATGCAAAATCCGGCCACGCCCGTGCAAACAATTCATCCCAAACGCGGTGAGATTGTTCGCCGAGTCACGCTGCCGGGAAACGTGATGGCTTACCAAGAAGCGACACTTTACGCCAAGGTCGCCGGTTATTTGAAAACGATCAGCGTCGACAAAGGCGATAGCGTGAAGGAAGGGGACGCGCTCGCTGAGATCGAAGCGCCCGAGATGCTGGCCGATCTCGTGAAAGCGAGGGCGGAAGCGGAAGCAGCACAGCTCGATTACAAACGTGTAACGGAAGCGCAGAAGAAAGCTTCCGATTTAGTCATGCCGCAAACGGTCGATGCGGCGAAGGCGAAATCGGGCGTGGCAATCGCCGGAGTACAGCGGATCGAGACGCTGCTCAGTTACGCGAAGATCACCGCGCCATTTTCCGGCGTGATCACGAAGCGCTGGGTTGATCCGGGCGCGCTCATTCCCGCGGCCACCTCGAGCAGCACGTCCAAGAGCGCAGCCGTGGTGACGCTGATGGATTTCAGTACGGTGCGCATCGACGTGGCGATTCCGGACACCGAAGCGCCATCCGTGAAAAAAGATTTACCGGTGAAAGTGACCGTGGACGAGCTGCCTGGCCGCACGTTTGCCGGCACCATCACCCGTTTCTCCTACGCGCTGGATGAATCGACCAAAACAATGGCGACCGAAATTGAAATTTCCAATCCCGATCTTGCGCTGCGTCCGGGCATGTGGGCGAGCGTCGAGATCGAACTCCAAAAAAAGGAAAACGCGCTGCTCGTTCCCGCTGAAGCGCTCGTTACCGAGAAGAACAAGAACAGCGTATTTGTCGTGCGCGACAAGAAGGCGCTCAAGGTCGCTCTCACCACCGGCTTCGACGACGGCGTAAACGTGGAAATTCTCAAAGGCTGCGGACCCGGTGACGCCGTCATCGTCGCGGGCAAACAATCCGTCACCGACGGCCAAAGAGTTCAGGCGACGGAAAGCAAATGAAGCGCTCACTTTTCGCTGTCGCGATCTTTGCCGTGTTTGCTCATTTCACTGCTCGGGCGGCCGAATCAAAGTTGCTCACGATTGATCTGCCTTCGGCGCTGCGGTTGGCCGGGGCGCGCAACATCGACATTCAACTCGCGCGGGAAAAACTCGCCGAGGCATATGCGGGAGAGGAAAGCGCCATCGAGCGGTTTTTTCCGTGGGTTGCGCCGGGCGTGACGTATCGCAAGCACGACAACCTGATTCAAAATACTGAAGGCTTGATCGAGGAAGTCCACAAACAAAGCTACGCGCCAGGATCGACAATCGCCGCGCAGACCGACATCGGCGACGCAATTTTCAAATCGCTCGAGGCCCATCATCTTACGAACGCCGCTCGCCACGGGCTCGACGCGCAGCAGCAGCAAACAATCCTCGAGGCCGCGCGCGGCTATTTCGATCTGGCCGCGGCGCATGAAGCGGTGGGAGTTGCGAGGGAGGGGTTGCGGGCCTCGACCGATTACGCGGCGGAGATCGATCGCGCCGTCAACGCGGGCATTGCCTTCAAAGGCGACGCGCTGCGCGTTAAAGTGCAGCAGCAGCGCGACGAAATCGCATTGCGGCGGGCGGAAGAAAATGTGCGACTCGCTTCCGCGAAGCTGGTTCAGGTTTTGCATCTCGATCCGATCGTCGAACTGATGCCACGTAATGCCAGCGTCGTGCCGCTCTCAATTATTTCCGTGAAAGAGTCACTCGGTGATCTTGTCTCGCAGGCTTTGGCGACGCGGCCTGAAACACAACAGAGCGCTGCGTTTCTCAGCGCTGCTGAACAAGCGAAGAACGGTGCGATTTATGGTCCGCTGATTCCAAGCGTCGGCGGCCAGGCGTTTTGCGGCGGGCTCGGTGGTGGAATGGACAGCCACACGGGACGCTTCGGCGAATCCGAAGATTACGTCGCTTCAGTTGCGTGGCGTGTCGGGCCGGGCGGCCTTTTCGATTTCGGAAATATCCACGCCCGGCAGGCGCGTTTGCGCGAAGCAGCGTTCACTGCTGAGAAGGTGGTCGATCAAGTTGCGAACGAAGTCATCACAAATCAAACGCGCGTTCGGTCACTCGCCGATCAGATTGCCACTGCCAAACAATCGCTCTCCGATGCGGAGGAAGCGTTGCGCCTTGGAAAAGAGCGAAAAGAGTTTGGCGTCGGCGTCGTGCTCGAAACCGTTTTGGCGGAACAGGACTTGGCGCGCGCGCGCAACGATTATCTCAACATCGTCACTGACTACAACAAGACGCAATACGCACTCTTGCGCGCTCTCAGCCGGCTTTCATCACCGCCAGTGCCTTCCAACAATCGCAGCGGACGCTGAGCTTGGCGGCGTCCCATCGGGAAAATTACGGCTTCTTTGGCGGCGAAGCTTGCACCGTCGGCGCAGGTGTTACACTTCCAGATGGCAGGGCGCCGGCGCCGGAATCAGGCGCCGCCGATCCAGATGGTTTCGCCGCCGCTGGCGAGGCCGAAGGCTGCGCAGCGGTTTGCTGTTTCAACAACTCGCGCCGCAGTCCGGTGTCCTGGCTGGCTTTATGCGCATACAAGACGGACAAGGTGAAGGTGAGCGCGAAGAAGATCCCAGTCAGCCAGCCGGTGAACTTGACCAGAACGTTGGTGGTTTGCGCTCCGAAAATATTTTCGGTCACGCCGCCGCCAAAAGCCGCGCCCAGTCCCTCGCTCTTCGGCCGCTGCATCAGGATGACCAGCAGCATCAGGAGCGCGACCAGGACGTAAATCGCGAGCAGAAAATTAATCAGGATCTGCATCGGGACGGGGAATATGAACAGCGAATGACGAATGTCGAATGCCGAATGACGAAACCAGACCGCGCATTAGACGATAGGTCATTTGGGCTTCGTCATTCCTTCGGTACTCGTCATTCGTGCTTCGGTCATTTTAATCTCATTCCAAATTGCATCCAGCTCGGCGAGATCGACATCGCCCAGCTTCTTACCGCGCGACCGCAGTTCATCTTCCAACAAATTGAATCGTCCGACGAATTTGTTCGTCGCCGCATGCAGCGCGGTCTCGGCGTCGAGCTTGCACTTGCGCGCCAGATTAACGACTGCGAAAATCAAATCGCCGACCTCGTCTTCGATGGACTTTTGCTCTTCGCTCTTGATCGCGTTCTTTAATTCACTGAGCTCCTCTTCAACTTTCGCAATCACGTCGTCCAACTCGGTCCAATCGAAATTGACGCGAGCGACCTTGCTTTGCGCTTTTTGGGCGTGCATCAAAGCCGGAAGCGCGTTCGGCAGACTCGCCAAATAATGTTGGTCGCTCTTTTTCTCCTCCCGCTTGATCGCTTCCCACTGCTTCAAAACCGCGCCCGCGTCGCGCGCGTTGCTCTCGCCGAAGACGTGCGGATGTCGCCGCATCAGTTTTTCGGTGATCTCAGCAACGACATTGTCGATCTTGAATCGGCCGGATTCGCGGGCGATCTCCGCGTGCATCACAACGAGGAGCAAAAGATCCCCAAGCTCCTCGCGAAAATGGGCGTCGTTCCCGGCGCGGGCAGCTTCGGCCACTTCATATGCTTCTTCGATCGTCGCTGGTAAAAGCGATTCGTGGGTTTGTTCCCGGTCCCAGGGGCAACCGCCGGGCGCACGCAGTTTGGCGACAATGTCGCACAAACGGTTGAAAGATGAGGGTTGAGTGTTGAGGGATTCGGAGGACTCCGCCATCGCGGTTCTCTCAACCATCAACTCCCAACTCTCAACTTGTTTTAGATCCGCCAGAGCGAGCGGTGCGTGCCGAACTCGGAAATCTCGCCGGAAGATTTTTTGCTGACGTAAATGGTAATGGTGATCACGCTCAGAAATGTCCCGACAAACACGAATGCCACCAGCCAGGATGGAATGTGGCCGACTCGCAGGGCGCGATAGAAATCAGGCACGCCTTCCATCGCGCGTGGTGCGTGCAGGAATATTTTCGTGACCCACGCCACTAAAATGAGAACGAAAATGAAAACGTAATTGCGTTTTAGTCGCCGACCGATCGCTTCCAGCTTGCTGATCTTGAAACAGGGTAGGATCAAATCTTCGCAAACGAGTTTTTTCCATTCCCCCTGCAAGAGCTCCCGATTCTCCATCACCATCGGGACCAGAAAATGGGCTTCCAGCATCCGGATCCGCGCGCGGAACGCATCGTAAAAGCGGTAGCGTCGCGCCTCGATCCAGAGCATTACCCAAACGATGGCGAGATTGAAAAAGAAAATAATGTGCGGGACCCCCGCGTTGGAGAACGCGATCGTGATAATGGCGGTGCTGCTGGTAATCGCCCAGTTGGTCGTGATATCGAGCCGCTGCCGCCAAACCATAATCC
>Ga0209056_10004270_pt1 | contig 15073 bp, 13 predicted proteins | sample GraSoiAngelo_114_FD_185876 | JGI IMG/M metagenome (GOLD analysis project Ga0209056, IMG submission 185876) | Grasslands soil microbial communities from the Angelo Coastal Reserve, California, USA - 14_0903_13_40cm (SPAdes) (version 2) | ecosystem: Environmental > Terrestrial > Soil > Grasslands... | reverse complement strand
GGTCGTTGACGATGGCCTCACTACGAGCGCTCAGACCTTCAACGTGGAAGTCATCACCGCGGCACAAGCGGTCGATGGTCTGATGGGTCTGGTTAACTCACAAGCCTCCAAACCCCAGCCGTTGATTGCCTCGCTCACCGCGGCTGTCGTCTCCATGGATCGAGGCAACGCGACGGCGGCCATTAACCAACTGCAGGCCTTCCAGAACAAGGTCCGGGCCCAAGTCGCGCCGTCCGACGCGGTTTCGAGCGAAAAACTCGTCCTGGCAGCGCAACGGGTCATTGATGTTTTGAACGATGGCTGCGCTTCAGGCAAATCGCACGGTAAGATCGGGAAAGTTCAGCACGATGCCAATGGCAACGTACGGATAGACTTTTCAGCACCGCCCGGACGTGCTTATATTGTTGAGGCATCCACCGACCTCGTTGACTGGAAGAAAATCGGTGTCGCCAAGGAGTGGGAATGGGGCGAGTTCGAATTCGAGGATGCGAACGCCTCGCGAATGCCGACCCGCTTCTATCGGGCAGTTATCCCGTAATCTGGGTTCAGTAACCCGCGACCTGTCCCTCCAACCCCCGTGCCACCCCGCCTGTCATGCGGCGGCTGGCCGGATCGATCTGAATCCCCACCCAGTAGCCGCGCGCCATGCTTGCCTCCTTTGAAGAAATGGGCTTGGCTCTCATACCGAACTGGCTGACTCCATCGAGGACGTTTGGATCAAAGGTGTCTTCCTCAACCGTGCCCGCATCCCACCCGACAAAGGCCGGTGTGTCCAGGGCAGTTTGCGGGTCCATGCCGAAATCGAGAATGTTCGCCAGCACTTGCAGGTGTTTCGCGTGCAACCCGCCGCCGGTTGCGCTTGAACCCAGCACCGGTTTCCCGTCGCGCAGCAGGATGAGTGGATTCATTCCAATTGGCAGCCGATTGCCCGGTCCGGCCCTGGCGATGTCGCTGCCCTGAAACGCGGCGGAATCGGGAATTGAAACGGCATCCACAAAAATGCCGGTGTTGCCCCACAGCACCGTGTTGATGGTGTGATTGACCACCGCCATGTTGCCCCAGTGATCCACCACCACCAGGGCGTCGGTGTGACTTGGGCGGTTCTGTTTCATCGTGTCAGGCAGCCAGCACCATTTTCCATTCTGCATTTGCTGCCAGATCCAGGCGGAAGTCTGTTTGGTGGCGCGCGAGTTGGGCGACAAATCCCTTTCCGTGAACTCAGGCCACAGCCAGGTCAATTTCTGGCAGGCCGCGATTTCCATGAACCAAAACAAACTGCGCGAGGAAATCGTGTAAATGGCCGTATTGCTTTAGATTGGCAAGTTCCAGAAGATGCAATCCTTCGACCGTGTTGACTCCGCCCCAGGACGAAAGACCCGGCGCATAGACTTGATAATCCCGATAGGTCGTTGAGATTTTTCCCATTGCACGATCACGGAATCCGCGCGTCCCGTTTCGGCTCGATGGAAAGTGATTCGCGCCGGGTTGCCTTTGAAAAAGAACCGGGTCTCGGTTTCAGGGAACAATACCTTGGTTCGGCGCTCGGGAGCCGAAGAGGTCAACCGGTCGCCTTCCCGGCGAATCGCCACGATGTAACCGTGTCCGAAATCATAATAGCCGGCGTAATCGTCCAGGACTTTCGGATCAATCTTGATCGGTGTTGGATCCTTCGTCAGCGCGTAATAAATCCCCGCAGACATTGCCCCGCCAGCAACGACAGATGAAAGCGCCAATGCCGCGAACTCTTTGACCTTTCATAGTTACCAGGCCGATCCCAGCGCGAACGTTCGTTCGCTGAACGGCAATTTCTGTTTCGGGCAAACGTGGTTGCTGCCGGGAACGGGCGTTCGATATTCTTTGGACAAGCAGCCCGGAGTTTTATCACGTCGCGCGACCTCAGTTACTCCCATGAATCATGCCGATTGCTTTTCGCTTTGTCCAAAGGCTCCTCGACAAGCTCCTTGGACAGTCTTTATATCCGGCGAATCAGGTCGTGAAACTGCAACGCCACGAGCTGCTCATCGTATGAATAAAGCCTCCTTAAGCGATAAATTTGCACTGATCCACGAGCATTGGCGACCCAAGGTGGTGGCCGAGTTGAATGGCCAGGAGCTCAAGCTGGTGAAGTTTGCAAGCGATCGTGTCGACGGGATTTCATACCGTTGACCTGGTGGCGACTTTGGCCGGTGAGCCGCTCTATGCAGCGTTCGGTTATACCGCCGTGGAGCGGTACGAAATTGCGATGGCAGCAGGCTTCAATTTACCCGTCGTGCGGATGTCCAAACATCTCAGAACCGCCGATTGAGTTGCGCTGTTTTTGAACCTGTCCACTCTGTCCAGCCGGGACATTCCCGCCGGAGAAAGGAATCAGGTCATGAACCTTCAAGACAGCGGCACTGGAGCATATGCCACGCTTCTGATCAGGAGGGGTAGCAATCCTCCTTGGTGCTTTGGTCCTCCTGATTTCTGGCCGAGCAAGCCGTGCGCGGAAGAACCGATCACTGCCACCGCAGTCGATAAAACTTTTGCGGTGGTGCGGGTGGCAGTGCCACAACGACCGTAGCTACGGCCGCGAAGACCGATGCGTTGAGCTCTGGTTGAATCGCCTCCCACTTCACTCCGTTCCAGTGCGCCAAGCCAGGCGCATTGATGCCGGCGATGCGCGTAAAATCACCGATTGCATACAATGCTCCGCGATACTCCACCAGACTGTAAATGTTCCCGTTCGCACCGGCGAGATCGAACCGCGGATCCAACCACCCTCCGTGAAGTCTCAGCGAGGCCTGCCCCAAGCTGCAGAGCAATATACTCAAGATGAGGCCCCGGTTAATCATGATGCGAAGATCATCTTCGTTCCGGTGATTTTCAAGGCACCTTCAAGCGAGGCTGGAATGCGCTGTTACACCAGGCGGCTTCAACCGGAACAGAGCGCTCAAGTTGAAATGGAACGGCCTGCATCGGCGGGGGCGCATGGAGAAATCTGGCGCCGCCGTGACCACTTCAAATCCGCCTGGATCAGCAAGCCGGGTTCAGGTGGCGAACGAAGTGGGAAAATCGGGCCCGAAGTTCATGGAAACGACCTCGCTGCTCGCCTCCTGTTCTCGGAAGCCCAAGAGTGCCCGAGGAATCCAATGCCCGCTTTCAGGTTGACGGGAAATCGGGACCCGACGGAAGTGGAGGCGGTTGGGATTCAGCGGGTGGTTCGACCGGCGCGAGCATTGCGGGTGTCGCGCGTTGAAATAGCCAGAGCCCGGCGGCGAGCAGCAAAACACCCAGCGCGTCGAACCAGGCCGGTTGCAACTCGCTGCCGGCGACTGGATCGCTCGCATTGAATCCCCGGACCTCGAATGGCAGCCACGCATGGCCAACAACCATGGCATTCGCCAGCGCATGACCGATCAACGAGGGGACCAAGGATTGCGTCCGCGCGTACCACCAGGCGAACAGCATGCCCAGAGCCGAGGCCGAGACGAATTGCCAGGGATTGAGATGCACCATGCCGAACAACACCGACGATAGCACAAAGGCCGCGCCGGGTTTGAACCGCCGCAAGAACGCGCGCAGCATCAAACCGCGAAACATCACTTCCTCCGTCACCGGTGCAACCAGCACCAGCAGGAAGAGTGATGACCAAACGTGCTCCGACACTGAAGATATATCGTTGAATATGCGCAGGATCCGTTCCGGCGTGGGCAGGATGATCCGGATCAGGTTATCCACTTCCGAGAGCAGAATAATCGCGCCCGCGCTCGCGACGATCACGCTTCCGATGGCCAACCTGGAGACTCGCCGCAAGGCGAACACTTCGGACATTGCCGGCCGGCCAATCAGCCAGCCCATCGTCACGACGAGTGCGCAAGCGCTCAAGTTGACGGTTCCGAGCACAGCCGGGTGCCAAATCAGTCGAAGCTTAAAGACGGCGTCCACTATGGCAAATGGGATGATGAAGACCATTTGCAGCGCGACAAAAGTCACGCAAAGCAGGACTGCATGCCAGAATCCCGGATACTCTTTGCTCCGGTTCATGCTCTCGTGGTGATAGTGGTCGTGTAGGTTGAATTCACCGGCGCCGCAAGTTCATTCGCCTCGGCGACTACGATTGGGCGTATCACGAAGCAATTGCCGGCCGAAATGGCCGCGGTGACTTGGTCGAGCGCTTTCGCCGTGGCTGGCCTTCTCAAAAATCGTCATTCCGTGAATTGCCTCGATGGATTTTGCATTGCGAGATGAAGTTCGCTGGCGGCGAGGAGATAAAACAAGTTGTGAACCAGCCAGGGTTCGCTGGTGCGAAAGGATGGAGAACGGTTTCCTCCGCGGCTCAAATCGAATCCGGGTCGGTCGGCCAGCCCCATGTCCCGGACGAAACCATTGGGGATCGTCCCGGGCACGGCGCCGCGCTCGTGGCCGGGAATCTGGTTGTAGCGATGATGATAACGTGGCGGGTTATGAGCGCCTTTGCCTTCAAACAAACAAAGATCGAGCGGATTCTTCCCCAGCAACCAGTCGATGTGGTCGTCGGCAAAGACCAAAGCCCGGCGCTCGCCAGTTAGCCGAAAAATCAATGCCGCTGCCCAGGCCCGGCCCAGCAGTTGAAAACTGTTGCCCATGTCCCCGGGAAAAAAATGGTCCGTTTCACCGTCGGGTTGCCGGCTGAGTCCGAATGGATTGGTCGCCTGATGAACGCAAAAAGTAAGGTAATCTCCGAGAGCCTGGTTGATTTTGGGTCGAAGCGGATCGCTCGGGAACGCCAGGGCGAACGAGGCCAGCGCGCCCGCGGTCAGCTCTCCGAAAGTCCCGAAGGCGCCGCGCAGCCGGCCGGCCGTTGTCTGCTGCGTCAGCAGGCCTTCCACACAGAGGCGCGCAGCGTCCGCGTAAGCAGGTTGGCCGGTTACGGCCTGGAGTTCGAGCGCGCTGAGCAAAAGATGCGGGCTGCTCCAATTCGTCCTCCCTGTCGTCGAATAACTCCAGAGACGAAGCGCTGCTTCAAGATACGCGTTGGTCCGGCTTCGTTGATTGAGCAGATCAGAAAGTCGCGCCCACGCGCCAATCACCAATGGCGAATTCCCTTCGCCCGTTTCGAAGACCGGATCGTCCGCCGTGCCCGCAATGTTGTCGGTATGTGTGTCAGGAGTGGACCACTTGGTCCATTGGCGGCCAGGGCCTTGTTGCACGTGGTTGCGCAGGGCGCCGCTTTCCGGAATCTGCATCTTGGCGACGAACTGCGCGCCCCAGATCGCTTCGTCGAGGGCATCGGGTAATCCGTCGGAGTTTCGATCCGAACGCCGGAAGATTTCCGGCGCGGCATCAAAGGCCTTCAGCAAGGCAAACACCACGCCGCCATCGCCGTGTTCGTACATGAGTTTGTTGTAGTCGCCCGCGCTATGCCAGCCCCCAGTCGCGTCGAGATGCCGTCCGTCAGGCAATTTGGCGTCATCCAGATGACACGCTTTGTGCCAGCCGGGCACCTCGAAGCCGCAACGCTGGATGAAAAAGAAGTCAACCGCGTTCTGGGCCGTCTCCTGGAGGAGCACATCGCGTCCAACCGCGAACGGAGCCGAATCACTCCGCACTTTTCCAATTTCAGCGCGCGCGTGATAGCGGCCCGGTTCCCGCCACGAGGAGAAATCCGCCCGCCAGAAATACCACCCCCAATCGTCGTCCGCGCCACCGTAAATCCGGCCCGAGCAGGGAACCTCTTGACGGGACACGACTTTGCCCGCGGGGGTGACGAGCTTGAAAAGCAGGGTGGAGCGGTCCGGTGGAAAAAAATTGGACGCCACCACCGCAGTCTTCGGCCCGGTCTGTTCGTAGCCAACCTGATTGACCAGGACTCGCACACGCGGCTGGCGGGGAGCGAGCCGGAGCAGCTCACAATCTGCAAACCGGGTGGCTCCACCGCGTGTCGCCGCGACGAGCCGCACGGATGCGGCGTTGGTCGGAGCGATAAGTGGTAGCGAGAGACGTTGCCAACGGGCGCTATTGACCGGCGTACCCGCATCCACGCGGACGAGGTTCTGGTAGTCATCCGCCCAGCACGCCGCGATCTGCGCCGTCGCCTGCCCTTCACAGAGCGCCCAAGCGGACAGCTCGTATCGCTCCGTCCAGCCGGCAAGGGGATAATTCACGGACGAAATCGCGAACCAATCTGCGGACGGGGTTACCAGCACACTGGACTTTCCCTGGAGGGTAACATTTGTGTCCGGGCGAAACTGTCCGGCACGTTTGCCCGGAAGCAGTGTGTCAACCTTCTCCTCGCTCCAAAATGGAATGCGCCCACGATTGTCTGCTTCGAGAGCCTTATTGCCCATGAAGGAGGTCGCCACAGACGAGAGGCCCGCGTCGTCCAGGTCGGCTTGCCCCTTGACCCGAAACCACACGCGTGCGGCGGTTACGGGCCTGTCAGGTTTACACTCCAGGGCGACGTAACGCCACGCCGCCACGCCGCGCACGCGCGGGGATTCCAGTTGGCCGACGATTTGCCCCCGCTCAGTGAGCAGGTCAACGCCCAGCCGCCCTTCACCGTTCGGGCAACGCAACCAACCGTGCAGCCGGTAGTCCTTTTTCGGTTGCAGGACCAAGATTTCGCTTTGCGCCGCGAGTCCCTCTTTCGCGGAACGCCCGCTTAAAAAGCGGTTGCCGTCATGCGCTTCACCGCTCGCCCACTGACTCCCACCAAGCATGCGCCAGCCCGTTGGCATGGTCTGTCCGGCTTCAAAGGACCCGTTCGGAAGCAACGTCGTCGGCTCCGACCCTTTGGCGCCGATGGCGAATAGCAACACCAGGAAGCTCATTAGCGGATCGAGGCAACGAGACCATAATGGCGAGCTTTTCATGAGAGTATTTCAGCCTACCCTTTCGCCAAGTGGACACGCAACGGCGAACGGATTTGCCTTCGGGGTCAAATCTTCATTACCCTGCTGCCCGAATACCGTAGTCCGGCTATGCACTTGATTCCTCTCCCTGAACCGCACGAATGCCAAGTCCACTCCGTCGAAAGCGGCGGAGCACCGCCGCACTCCAAGACGCTGGCGCGTTGGTTACGGGTGCTCGAACATCCGCCAGGTTTTGGAGTGCGCCCGCTGCTGCGGCGCTTTGGATCTCCAAGGAGGTTCAGGGTCCCAATGCATGCGAAAAAGCGAACGGTGGCCCCCCACGGTCCCTGCCCGCTCTTCTCCCCCTCCTCCCTCGGGTATTGGTTTGGCGCGATGGTAGGGATGGCGCGCTGCGCCGTCCCCGCCCGCGTAGCAGCGGGCGGAACGAACGTCCGAGCGACACTAGCACTCGAAGGAGTTGCGCCGCTGCACGCGGCGCGGACATCGCAGCGCGATGTCCCTACCACGCCAAGCACATACTTTCTCCTCACTCGTCCGTCGCAAAGCCAGGGAGTCAAATGGCTCATTGCTTCCAACCACCTGTTCAGGTTCGGTCAGAAGTTACTGTTTGCGGCTTTGAATTGGGCATGCTTCATCGCGGCACAAGGCGCTGAGGTTCATTTCACAGTTCGCGATTTTGACACGGGAAAACCCTTGCCTTGCCGCGTTCACATGAAAGATGCGGCCGGCAAGCCGATCCGACCCAAGGGACTGCCTTTCTGGCACGACCATTTTGTCTGCGCCGGCGTCGCGGAACTCGACCTTGCTCCCGGCACCTATCCCTACGAGATCGATCGCGGGCCTGAATACATCCTGACATCCGGCACTCTTTCCGTGGCTGAATCCGGCGTGAACACCGTGACGAATCAGCTTCGGCGCATGATCGATTTGACCAAGGAAAACTGGTGGCCGGGCGAACTGCATGTGCATCGGCCGCTCGCCGACATTGAATTGCTCATGCAGGCCGAGGACTTGCATGTGGCGCCGGTTATTACCTGGTGGAACAACCAGAATGTGTGGGCAAACCGCCCCCAGCCCACTAATCTTGTCGTCCGCTTCGATGGGGACCGGTTTTATCACGTCATGGGGGGAGAGGACGAGCGGGGCGGGGGCGCGTTGCTCTATTTCAATCTGAGTCGGCCTCTGGATATCGTCGGAGCCAAACGGGAGTATCCATCGCCGAAGCTCGCCAGCGCCCAGGCGCCTGGGTCGATATTGAGAAGCCATTCTGGTATGACACGCCGGTTTGGCTGGCCAGTGGCATGGTGAACTCCATTGGCATCGCACATAATCACATGCACCGGGGCGGAGTTTTGCCGAATGAGGCCTGGGGACGGCAACGGGACAGGGAACGTTTTCCTGATCCGCGCGGGAACGGATTTTGGACACAGGAGATTTACTACCATATCCTGAACTGTGGACTGCGGCTGCCGCCTTCTGCGGGCAGTGCCTCCGGCGTCTTGCCGAATCCCGTAGGCTACGACCGCGCTTACGTTCACCTGGACAGTAAGTTCGGGTATGAACAGTGGTGGGAAGGACTGAAGGCCGGCCGCGTGTTCGTTTCCAACGGTCCATTGCTGCGCTGCCGCGCGAATGGCGAGTTTCCGGGTCATACCTTCAAGGCAGCTGAAGGAAAGACGCTTGATCTCCGCGTGGATGCGGGATTGGATTCGCGTGACCCGGTTTCATCGCTGGAGATCATTCAGGATGGACGCGTGTTGCGCTCGGTTCCCTACTCAGACTGGAAGCGAACGGGCTCTTTAGGCACGATCCAATTCAAGGCGAGCGGGTGGTTCTTAATACGAGCCATCGCGGACGTTCCCGGCACGTTTCGTTTTGCCTCGACGGGTCCTTTCTACGTCGAGATTGGCCAGACGCCACGTCGGGTCAGCAAGGCTTCTGCCCGGTTCTTTCTCGACGATCCGGGCCAGAAAGAGGAGGTACTCCCGCACCATCGAGCCGCGGAACGGTTTTGGGAGGAAAAAGTGGCCCAGGCGACCGACGAATGAGCATTTTGTTCAGTTCCCCGATCCTCTACGCGTCGGCATTTAATGAGCCGAGCCAGGCAAAATGGTCGTTGCGCAGGTGCCACAACGTCAGTTTGCCATCCTCAAAAGCATCCGCTTCAACATCCCCCACAATCTGAAAAAACCTGTGTCCCTGCTCATCGCTGTACGCTTGCTTTAGAAAGGTGAACCGAGCGTCATCCATCAATTGAGCGCAAGCGACCGGAACCGCTATCGCCCAGTGTCCGGTTTCCCGATCCAACCTTGCCTCCCACGCACTCAACTGCTCGACGAATCCCACCGAACGCTGCAGGTCGCCCAGATATTGGATCAAACAATTATGCTGTTCGATGTCCTCGCGGACCGCGTCGGAGATGCGATTGGCGATCAGCTTCATGAGATCGGCGACCTTTTTCAGCCGGATACTCCGCAACACCGTGGCCTTGGCAATGGGACCCGCCAACCACTCCAGGGGTGGTGGGAGTTGTTCCATAATAAAGGTTGTTCCGGTGGCCAAGATGATCTGGTCCCGTTGTTCGCTGGGTAACGATTCCCAGTCGGCGAGTTTATTGGCCAGGTACCCTTTGAGGAGGTGCCACAATTCGGAAAACAATATCCGCCGTTCCTTGAGTTGGGTTTCCAGGACGGGCAATACATCCTTCAGATGCGGATAGGCCTGCCAAATATCCCGGATCTGCGAATCGCGGAACAGGAATATGGTCGGGTTGCTGAGAATTTCATCCGCAGTATCGCCGGCAATCTCCAGCCGGGACGCGCCGGTGGCCATCTCAAAGAGCGCGACGCCTGCGGAAAAAATATCCGACGCTTCGGTGGGCGGCACCGCCGCCTGCACGTTCGATGCATCGATCAACAGTTCCGCATAATCCGGTGTCGCTGAATACAGGTATTTGTCGATGGCACGGTAATGGCGGGGCGTGAAGAAAGCGCCCAGGTCAACCAACCGGATTCCTTTTTCCTGGAGGCGGATGATGTTGTCGGGCTTGAAGTCGACCAGGACGATGCCGTGGCTGTGAAAACGCGTGACGATCGTCAGTGCTTCATAGACCGCCTCCTTGAACTCCTCGACCCAATCCTCTTCAAAGCCGGCTCGGGACGCCTCTTCACACCAGGATTTGAGATCCTGGCCCGCCAAGTATTCCATAGCGACAAAGGCGTACTTTTTCTGGTAATCGATGTTGGCGCCGTAGTACGCCGGAACCAACGGTCGCAAGTCCTCGATGCCCAGAATATCTTCAAAATTGGCCAGTTCGAGGCCCCAACTCAAATAAGGTCCGTAGCTGATCTCATCGGCTTTACCGCAGCTCAGATCAAATGTCTTGACCACAATGCCTGGATGAGCGGTGTGATAAATCGTCGTCTCGGCATTCTTCTTGAGGACATCCATCAGTTCGACTTTGCCAAGACCAGCCACCTCGATGGTGAGGCCGGTGAATTTGCCCGCCAGGGATTCAGTGGCGTCAGATTGCATGGCTTCGTAAAATTGTTCCGGGCTGCGAATTCAGAATTGTCTGGGTGCTAATCTGGGCACTTTGGCTCGGCTGGCTGGCAATTCGCAAGCGCATTGTTGGGATTGTATCCGCTGGGCGAGGTAGGGACGCCGCGCTGCGGCGTCCCCGCGCCGTGCAAGCGCGGAACGAGGGTCAGTGTTCCGCCCGCTGCACGCGGGCGGGGACATCGCAGCGCGATGTCCCTACCTGCAGCAAGGCACTAATCACACTACCGGCATCTTGCCGGCAGAACGAGACGATGTGTGACCGAACGTTCTGGTGGCGTGACACGGGCAGCGCCTTATAGCGTCACCATGAGCCACCGCCAAACAGCTAAGGGACGATGCACTTGAGGCCCCTTGGCCTCGGCACGCTGAAGCGTGAACTCCAACCCGCTGAACGGACGATCCCGGTTGGAGTTCGACCTTCAGGTTGTTCCTAAGTACGTTCCACAGGAGAATCAAGTGCATCGCCCTCGACAGATCAAAGTTGCCGCAGTCCATGCGCTAGCGCGCCGGCGAAATTGCCCACGCAACACTGCGCTTGGGGCTTCTCCCAACTTCAAGTTACGGATCCTGATCCCTGCTCCGCCCCGCCGTGCGGCGCAAACTGCTTACTTTTTCACCGCGTCGTAGTTCTTCGCCACTTCGGCCCAGTTGATGACGTTCCAGATCGCCTTTAAATAATCCGGGCGGCGGTTCTGGTATTTGAGATAGTAAGCGTGTTCCCACACATCCACGCCCAGGATGGGTTTGCCTTCACAGCCGGCGGTGGCTTTGCCCATCAGCGGGCTGTCCTGGTTGGCGGTGGAAACAATTTCCAGTTTGCCACTGTTGACGACCAGCCATGCCCAGCCGCTTCCGAATCGGCCCACACCCGCGGCCTCGATTTTTTCCTTGAACGCGTCGAAACTTCCGAAGGCGGCCTTGAGATCCTCGGCCAGTTTGCCCGTCGGCGCGCCGCCGGCCTTTGGCGCAAGGAGTTTCCAGAACATCGAATGGTTGGCGTGGCCGCCGCCGTTGTTGCGCACTGCACCGCGGATATTTTCCGGAACCGAGCCAAGGTCGCCGATGAGCGCTTCGATGGTTTTGCCTTCAAGTGTAGCGTTGCCGGCAATCGCCTTGTTCAAGTTGGTAACGTAAGCGTTGTGATGTTTGTCGTGATGGGTTTCCATCGTCATCGCGTCGATGTGCGGTTCGAGCGCATCTTTTGGATAAGGAAGGGGGGGTAGTTCGTATGCCATATGCTTTTTTTCCGTTGATGTTGAATTCCAGTTGCGGCCAGAGGGTAACAGACAGTTTCCAGACGCACAAGGGGCGGAAAATTTGAGCGGCCTCCGGGTTCCCACCGACCGCCGCTGTCCGAACTATGCGTTCGCGCAAGATCCGAGCTGGGGCGCGGCCTTCAGGCCGCTTCACCGTGCGCACTTTCCTGGCACGTGTGTTCTGGGCAACGTCCATGCGTCTGTGCAACGCGGAAAGCGACGTAAACGTCGCACTCCGTCCGCCGGCGCCGCCGCCACCACCTAAACACGTACTGTCCGAAGGACCAGCCGCAGCAGCGCGAATTTGCGAAGGGGTGAAATGATCCCGATACCTGCGGCTACCCAAAAGCTGTCCCGATCCCGAATTGGGAGTGCTCCGCACCCAGCCACGCTCCGTTTCCCGCCGGGCACAAGTGCGCTCCCGCAGGACTACTGGTGAGAATCCCATCCGGCTGGCAGCGGCCTCACGCCGCCGCCTCGACAAAATTCTTCAGCAACTGCAAACCGATCGTCTGGCTCTTCTCCGGATGGAATTGGGTGGCAAACACGTTCTCCTTCCAAACCACCGAGGCGAAGCTCTCGCCGTAGGTCGTGCGCGCCGCCACGATCGAAGGGTCAACCGGTTCGGGAAAAAAACTGTGCACGAAATAAACGTAGCTGCCGCTTGGTATGCCGCGCAAAATCGGACAATCCGCTCGAACCACCTCGATCTGGTTCCAGCCGATCTGGGGGATTTTCAACCCCGGTTTCTCGCCAAAGCGGACAACCTTCCCCTGGAAGACTCCCAGTCCCGCCGCGCAGCTATTGAACTCCTCGCTCTTCTCGAACAACGCCTGGTAGCCAACACAGATTCCGAGGAACAGCCTGCCCGATTGAATGAAATCGCGGCACGCCTCGAGCAGGTCCTGCTTTTGCAGCGCGTTCAGGCAATCGTCGAAGGCGCCAACGCCCGGCAGCACAGCCGCACGCGCGTCTTTCATTTGCGTCGGTCGAGTAGCCAGGCACACGTCCGCTTCGAGATAGCGCAGCGCTTTGTGCACGCTCCGGAGGTTGCCGGAGCCATAATCAATCAACGCAATCACGCGGCGAAGCATACACTAAAGTGTTGCGCTGTTAAACCCTTTAACTGGAGCCTGTACCGGCTCGGGCGTAGCCATGGCACCGCTTCAACGATTCAGCGCCAACTCCCGTTCGGTTTTCAACCGTAACTGGCCACAGGCGGCATCGATGTCGTGGCCCTTTTCCCGACGCAAGGTGGCGGTCACTTTTTGCCGTTGCAACTCGGCGAGGAAGGCTTCCTGCGCGTGCTCGGTCGGGCGCGTCCAGGGCAAGCCGTCCACCGTGTTGTAGGGAATCAAATTCACCTTGGCGTTCAGCCGATGGGAAAGTTTCGCCAGGGGTTTGGTCTGGGAGAGGTCGTCGTTCACGCCGGCAATCAGAATGTATTCCAGTGTGATCATCCTGATTCTCTTTTGCACATAGTATTCACACGCGGCCGTCAAGACGCTCAGCGGATACTTGCGGTTCACCGGCATGATCCGGTCGCGAACTGCGTCGGTGGCGCCATGCAACGAAATCGCCAGCCGGAATTGGAGCGGCTCGTCGGCCAGCCTCCGGATTTGCGGAGCCAGGCCACTGGTCGATACGGTGATCTTGCGCGCGCCAATGCCTCCGCCCCAGGGCGCGTTGAGGATCTTGAGCGCCTTGAGCAGATGGTCGTAATTGGCGAGCGGCTCGCCCATGCCCATGATGACCAGATTGTCCACGATCCGCTGTCCGTGATCGGTATCCGTTGTGCGCGCCTTATCCGGACTCTCAACAAGTGACGGATGAGGGTGGACGACTGCTCCTGGCTGTTCAGCCGCGCAGCGCTCCACGGCCAGAACCTGATCGACAATCTCCTCGACGGCCAGATTGCGCTTCCAGCCTTCCAAGCCGCTGGCGCAGAACTTGCAGCCGTAGGCGCAGCCCACCTGCGTTGAAACGCAGAGCGTGTGCCGATCGCTGGCGTCGCCGTACAGCGCCGGATTTGCGGGAATGAGCACGCTCTCAATCAGCGACCGATCTTCCAGGCGCCAAAGAAATTTTTGAGTCGTGTCGCGCGAGCCTTGTTTGCGGACCAGGGCAAGGGAATGCAGCGCATAATGCGCCCCGAGTGTTTCCCGCAAACTCTTCGGCAAATTGGTCATTGCCTCCCAGTTCGTGGCGTGATTCCGGTACACCCAGTCCAACAGTTGGTCCACCCGATACGAGGGCTCGCCCCACTCCTGGAGCCGAGTTTGCAACTCTTCGCGCGTCAGTGATTTAATGTCGCCAATCATGACGGTTGTCGAAAAGGAAAAGCGATTCCCGCGAGCGCGTTCGGCTTTGGAGGCGAGAGGACTGCGGGCCACTGCGGCTGCAGGTTCACGTCGCCGGCGTCACGGTTCACGCTTCTTCCACACATATCGAAACATCACCACGCGAAGGGCGGCGGTCAATGGGATCGCCAGAATGCCGCCGAGCAAACCGCCCAGCAAGGTTGTGCCCACCATCACCGCGATGATGATGGTCAGCGGATGCAGCCCGACGCGGTCGCCCATAATTTTCGGCGAAATGACGAGTCCTTCTAAAGTCTGCACAACGGCGAACACAGCCAACACGAGCAGCGGATGGAGCCAGGCGCCGAACTGCACGAACGCGATGACCAACGCCAAGACACAGGTGGTGATTGCGCCGAGAAACGGAATCATCGTCAGGACGGTGGCCAGGGCGCCCAGCGTGAAGGCGTAGGGCATGCCGATGATGAAGAAGCCGATCGTGTAGAGCATGCCATCGCACAGCGCGACGATGACTTGTCCGCGAAAGAAAGCGATGAGGTAGTCGTTGATGGATTTGAGCACGAAAACCAGTTCGTCTTTGAACTCCGACTTCGCGACCGGCAGGTAATCGGTCCACTTCTTTTCGATGCCCTCCTTTTCGAGCAGGAAGTAAAAGGCGTAAACGGGAATCAGCGCCACGCCCGCAAGCACGCCGAACCAGGATGCGACTTTGGAAACCTGGCCAAAGAGCCACGCGCCCACTCTCGGCAGCGCCTTGGCCAGCCACGCGGTGGCTGATTGCAATGCCTCGGCGTCAATTCTTGTGCTCCAACCGGAAGGCGCAGTGACGCTGGAATCCGAGGAAGCCGGACCATTCGTGGATATCGCCGTGGAGTTGGTTGCCGCCAGAGTATTGGTGCTGGCACTGATGTCCGGGCGGCCTTTTAGAAATTTTTCGAGAATTTTTGGCGGGTTGTTGATCCAATTCCCCACTTTATCCTGCACGCGGGTGGCGTAGCTGGGAATTTTTTCAGCAAGCTGCCGGGTTTCGCGGAGCACTTGCGGCACCACGCTGCCGAACAAAGCGAGCACGATCATGGCGGCGAGCGCAAACACGCACAGG
>Ga0209056_10004269_pt1 | contig 15074 bp, 9 predicted proteins | sample GraSoiAngelo_114_FD_185876 | JGI IMG/M metagenome (GOLD analysis project Ga0209056, IMG submission 185876) | Grasslands soil microbial communities from the Angelo Coastal Reserve, California, USA - 14_0903_13_40cm (SPAdes) (version 2) | ecosystem: Environmental > Terrestrial > Soil > Grasslands ... | reverse complement strand
GCGGATGTATCCCGCGGGAGCGCTGTAGGATACGCGGTACGTGCCGGCGGGCACGCTCACCGAGTCGCGGCCGCTGCCCGGGATCGGCACGACCAGCGGTGTGGCCGCGACATCAATGCGAGTGACCGTCACGGAGCCCCCAGCGGTCGCACCCTGGCTGAGGCCAGCCACGTTGATGCGTAGCGTCTCCGTGGGGCCGCTTTCGAATGGCAAGCACGCATCCCAAGCAGGGACGAGGAGAGCCATGGCGATCAGACCGCCCCGAGCCGTGAGGCGGATCATGTCACCCGCACCAGCGCATCGAGCACGTGCCGTCGCCACCGCGCGTAGCGGCTGGGTCCGAGGCTCCGGCGCATGGCGCTCAACACAGCTTCGCGCAAGCGTCGCTGCCCTCCCAGCCAACGGTCTCCGGCGAGAATGCGCCGGACGCGCTCGGGGCTGGGCATTCCCCGAACGGTGCAGCGGCGAAGGTACAGCGGCTCGGCCCTCCCGGACGCCACGCCCCCGTTGCTCCCCCAGCGTGAGGTGGCGACCACGCGGTATCCTGACTCCCGCACAATGCGCCGCAGCGTGGAGGGAGGGAAATCTCCGCCAGGGAGGGCTAACATATCGGTCGTTTGTTCGAGGGCATCGTCTAGCTCCGCTTTCGATCCGCGGAGCTCTTCCCCTAGCGCCTGCGCGTCGAGCTCCGAGAGAAACGGGTGCGTGCGGGTGTGGGACTGGACGGACATCCCGGCGCATTTCATCTCCCGCAGCTGGTCCCAGTTCACGTATCCGGGCTTGCCAACCCAGGAGGTGGTGACGAAAAACGTCGCCGTCATTCCCCGGGCGACCAGCGCGGGAAATGCCGCAGTGAATTGTCCGAGATCGCCGTCGTCGAAGGAAATGGCGAGTGGTCGCTCGGTGGCGGTCGTGAGGGCGGTGGCTATCGAGCAACCGTTGTAGCCGCAATCCCTGATCAGATCGAGCTGTTCCTCGAAGCTGCGGTCCTGCACCGCGAAGCGCCTCGGACCCGTGGCACGCCTGACGTCCGCCACTACGTCGTGATAGAGCAAACACACCCAGCGTCCAGTCACCGGAGGACTCCCTTGCCGTTGCCGCTCTCCTGCGAGACCGCTGCGCCATTGGTACAGAGGTTCTTAACAATGTCGAGGAACTGTGCCGCGCGGCGCTCCCAGGTCTGCTGACGTGCCACATCCTGTCTGGCCCGGCGCAGCTCCGGTCGATCACCGACACCGGCCGCGACGGCAGCGTGAGCGAACTCGGTTGGGCTGGAGGCACACGTGATCACAGCAGCGTACTTGTGCACCTCGGGAATCGGGGTGCTGATCACGGGAATGCCGGCAGCGAGGTATTCGAGCAGTTTGAGGGGATCGACGGCACGCGTCCAGTCGTTCAGGACATACGGGATGATGCCCACGTCGAACGCTTGCACATAGGCAGGTAAGGTCGCATACGGACGGTTCCCCAGCACGTGAATATTGGGCGACGTGAGCGCCGAGAGATCAACGCTGACCGGCCCGACGAGCACCACCGAGCCTTGGGGGTTGGCCTCCGCCACGGCCTGGACGAGCGCGAGGTCGCAGCATTCGCTCACACCCCCGGCAAAGCCGATCCGAGGAGAGCTGAGGCGGGCGAGCTCCGGCGGCAGAGGCTGGGGAGTGGCGAAATGGTCGAAGTTGACCCCTTGCGGGAGGTAAAACGCGCACGCCGAGGCCGGCCGCTTCGATTCCCGCAGCTCGGCCGCCGTCGCGACGACCGCCCCCACCTTGTCCAGGAGCGTACGCTCGAGCGGATCTATCAGTGTGCGCGAAACGCCCGGCAGTTCAGCGTAATTGTCCATACAGAAGTAGATCGATGCCTGTTCGCCGAGCGACCCGACGACCCCCGCTGCAGCCGGCGTCCCGGTGATCAAGACGGGAGGCCGCGACGGGGCCACACGCTGCAACGCTCTCCGAGTGTCCCTGAGCAGTGACCGCGTATTCAGCGCATGCACCAGCGGTACGTTGTGCCACGGCAGAGCTTTTGGCTCGATCAGGGCTGCGGGACGCTCCCCAAGGAGGCCTGGCCTGTTGGGCACAGCCGGCCCCCACCGTCCCAACATGGCTCTGAGTTTGCTCGCCGCGCGCGTGAGGTCGTAGACGGTGATTCGCGGCGCGCGGTGTCCGAAGCTGTTGACCCAGACGACGGGATAGAGCGGGGTGATCTGACGAAACAAGTGCTGCAGGCTGGAGACACGCCTGCCCCAGTCGTCTCCGAAAACCACGAACGGCGTTCCCTGCGGCAGCATCAGAGGAGTCTCTCCACGCCTGGTGAACGACGGTCCTTCACAGTGCACCTGCATGGTCCGTGCGAAGCTAGCGCCCAGCGCTGCGGCCGCGTGTTGCGCCGGCGCGACAATCGGCCCGCCTGGCGCCTAGGTGCCAAGGGCACGGAAGGTGCCCCGTTCCGACGGCGCAGCCTGTCCTCGGACACGGAGTCATCCAGCCCATGCAAGATCTGGCATCAGAACGATCGTTTTACGCGAAACTGTTCACGGCCAACCCAGAGAACGAGCACATCACCGGCGGCTATGAGGAGATTCACGCGCTCGCCCTGCCGCAACCGCCCCGCGGCACCGTGCTCGACTTGGGCTGTGGTACTGGGGCGCATGCCGTTCGCCTCGCGCGCCGCGGTTGCGACGTGATCGCGGTGGACTTGACCCACGAGGGGGTGCGCGCGGCGCGCGCACGCTTCACCAGCGAGGGGCTCTCGGGCAAGTTCGTCGTGGCCGACGCCGAGCACCTGCCGTTTCGCGACAGGTCCGTAGCCGTCACCTGGACGTTCCTGCTGCTGCACCATTTTCCGAAACTTGACCGGTTGCCGCGGGAGGTCGCGCGGGTGACGCGGAGCCAAGTGATCGCCTTCGAGCCCAACGCCCAGAACGGACTGACCTGGCTTGCGAACAACGTGATCAACCGCTGGTGGGGCATCTCGGCAATGACGCCGAACCAGCGAGCACTCTGGCCGCGGCGATTGCGAGGGGTGTTTCGCGCGGTAGGCTTCGATCAGCGGGATCTTCAGTACGTAGAGCGCGCCTGGAGCGATCGGCTGGGCTGGGTGCGCCGACTCTATGGGGCGTTCACGTCTTGGCTGCCGGTGCGGTTCCGGGCCAATAAGTTCCTCGTCGTGTATGCTCACCGGGCCCCGCCCGTCGATCGGCCCGCCCGGTAGAGGGCCTCGTACTCGGTGACCATCCGGTCCAAACGGTATCGTGCGGTAACGCGTTGCCGCGCCAGGTCACGCACACGGTCGCGCTGCTCCCGCGACTGGAGCGTCGCTGCTACCGTCCGTCGCAACGCCGCCACGTCCCCGGCCGGAACGACCTGGTGTTGGAGATCGGGGCCCAGGATCTCGGCGTTGGCCCCAACGGCCATCACGACTGGGGCAGCCGCGCAGGCCATGGCCTCCATCAAGCTGATCGAAGCTCCTTCACTAATCGATGTAAGTGCAAAGACGTCGAGCAATCGATATAGCTCAACCGGACGCTCGACCCATCCGGGGAAGCGCACACTACCCGCGACGCCCGAGCGCTGAGCACAGTCCCTCAAAGCCTCGCGCTCCGAGCCCTCGCCGCAAATGACGAGGTACACTGGCCGATTCACATCCCCACTCGTGAGCAGGCGGGCGAAGGCTTCGATCAGACGTTCGTACGCCTTCACCCGCTCTAGGCGACCCACGCTCCCCACAATGAGCGCGTCCGGGGGAATCGCCAGCTGGTCTAGTAAGTCTCGCGAACGTGGCCCAGGTGAGAACACGTTTACGTCGACGCCGTTCTCGATCGTCCGAAGCCGGTCCGGGGGGATGTGGAGCGCCGCTTCCAAGTGCCGCCGGAGACGGTCCGACACCGCTACCACGACGTCCGTCCACCGGGACGCCAATCGATCCAGCCAGCGCACCAAGGGGGGGTCGTGATACGCGCGCCCGTGGTCGGTGTATACGACGCGCGGCACCCCTGCCAAGCGGGCGGCCCAGGCTCCTTTGTACCACGCGCCGCTGTGCAGATGCACGACATCCGGGCGGATGCGGCGCAGGCACCTGACCAACCCCAGCGGCGCCACCATCGACAGTCCAGACCTCGGCTCCAAAATGTGGAACTGATCCAGCAGCGGACGAACCACGGCCCCGATCCGCCCGACGCGTCCGCTCAAGGTGATCACCGACATCGCCACCGCGCTCCCGGCGAACCGGTGAGCCATGTCCCCCACTAGACTCTCCATACCGCCCCCGTGCAGGTCGAAGACGATGTGGACGACCCGAAGCGGACCCCGCGCTGCCAGGTAGCCGTCACGCAACGGACACCCTCTCTCCCCCCGACGAGGTCCTGTCCCACCACACCCGCCACCGCCCCAGATCGATGCCGTGAACCGATGCCCTCCAGGCAAGGCTCTCGTGATCGCCACCGAGCTCGATGCGTCGCAAATCGCAGGAGTCCATCGGCGGCGAGTTCTCCCCTCCGTAATCGGAGAAGCACGCAGTGTACCCAAGGCGCCGGACCATGTCCGCAAACCCCGCTGGCACATCGCCCCGCCGGCCGAACGGGAATGCCATGCCAACCGCAGTGAGGCCGAGCCGGTCCCGCAGCGCAGCCAAGGGGCGGGTCAACTCCTCACGCAGCGCGGCCTCCCCGCACAGCGACAGCCGGGCGTGGGTCGCGGTGTGGCCGCCGATGGTCCATCCCGCCTGATGGAGCGCCTGCAGCTCTTCCCATCCCATGAGGCTGAAGTGATCCCGGACCGGACTCTCCGCATCGTGCGCAAACCGGCGGTCCGTGCCCACGAAATCGCTGCATACGAAACAGCAGCCCACCACCCCGACGTCGGCCAGGATCGGCCAAGCTCGTTCGAACACGCTGCGATAGCCGTCGTCGAAGGTGAGCACCGCGAGCGGTCGCCGCAGCCGCGCACCCGAGCGCAGCAGCTCCAAGGCCCGATCGAGCGGCACCACCTCGTGATAGCGTTTCACGTACTCGACCTGCCGCCGGAAGACGTCCGGCGGAACAGTCATACCGTCGCGGCAGACGTCAGAGATCCGGTGAAACGTGAAGACCCTGACCGGGTGAGTCGCCGTGAGGGTGCGAACCAGATCTCGCATCGGCCGCACCACTGCAAGCGCCGCCAGTTCCGCCACACCTTTTGCGACCAATCTTGGGCTGCGAATACGCCGCCCGAGGCGCCGTAGGGCGAGCCGCGACGCCAGGCGGGCGCGTTGCGTCAGCGTCGGAAAGCGAAACGTGCGCCCCCGCGATCGCTGCGGGGTCCCGGACGCTGTTCCCGCGGCGAGCCGGTTGAGCGCCGCCGCCAGGACCCGGACCCCGAGCTCGGTGGCACGGGCCTCGACCCGACCCAGCGTGTCCGTGTCGTAAATAGGCGCCTCGGCGTGGGTAATCACCGGGCCCGTGTCCAATCCTTCGTCGATCCAGTGCACCGTAGCGCCAATCGCTCTCGCGCCGGTGTACAGCTCCCAGAACCCAGGGGGGGCCCCCCGAAACTCGGGCAGCTGGCCCAGGTGTAGGTTGGCGGTGCCGGCCGTCGGGAGTCGAAACAGACAGGACCGCAGTATCGGGGCACCGACGGACAGGCCCACATCGGCGCGCCACTCGCGGATTCGCGCGACGACCTCGGGCGCGTGAATATCCACTGCCTTGAGCACCTCGCACCGGGCATTCCCCTGAGGAGCCGGGATGGACGCTGCGTCACGCGACGCAAACAGTCGACGCAGCAACGCCCAGGCCAGCACGGCGAGCCGGTACGGCACGAAGATCAACCCGTGCTTCGCCACGTTGCGTCGCAGTCGACGCAGGACGTCGCGGGGGCCGCGGGACCACACCTGCCGGCATACAAGAACGTCTTCCACGCCGGGCGTGCCCAAGAGGATCGGCCACCATGGAGAGCGCTCCAGCAATGGGTTCCCCGTGAAGACAACGATTCGCACGTTCGACAACCCCGCTCGCGTGAGGAGACCAGGCCCGGTCCGCCGTCCTGGAAGCTCGCCGTGCAGGAGCAGTGCCATGAGACAGCGTGCGCCACCGCCGAAGGACGGTCTGCCTGGCTCTCTGCATCGTTGCGTGCACGCAACAGAAGCGAGCTCCGTCTGGCCTAGCGTTCCGTGCGTCGGCGTCGTCGCGTCATGATCAGTGGCGCTCACGCTAACCGAAACCACCTCGAGCGATGTGCTTCCAGGCACAAGCTTTGCACCGCTCCACCTCCCGAGTTCATAATGACAGAGCGTTCGGTTTTTCCTGGCCGCCAGCCGGCTCCGGCACTGGCGGGATCGGCCACAGTGCCTCCTTTTGACGGCTCCCTGGGACCGATGCCTCCAGCTCTGCGATTGCCCCGCCGAGCGACAGGGGCGACCGGGAGTCTCCGATTCTTGTATTTCCTCTGGCTGATGCTGCTGTTCCAGCCGCACTGGTGGGTCGTGAGCCTCGGGGCTCCCTGGGCCCGCCACATCCCCACCGTGCTCATGGCACTGTTGGCTTTCCTGCTACTGGTCCAGCTCAAGGTGCGAGAGTGGTATCTCCCACTCCTCATGTTGGTCCTGTTCGCCGCCCTCACCGCGCCCTTTGCCGTAAACCCGGCATACGCCAAGGAACCGGCGAAAGCGCTGCTCCTCTATTGGCTCGTTGGGGTCGGTACGCTGAGCTTTGTTCGGACCGCCCGTCAGGCCATCCCTATCCTTCTTTCACTCGGCATTTTCCAATTCGCGTGGTGGGGCGTGCTAGGGGCAAGGAGTGGTCTCGTTGCCTGGCACCCAGTACTGAGCAACTATGACGATTTCGGCGCGGCCATGGACATTGGCATAGGATGCGCCCTTGGCTTCGGATTCGCAGCACGCTCACGCCCGCTGCGCTACGTCGGGTTCGCGGTCGCCGCCGTGTGCGCGGCTGGGGTAGTCTCGTCCTTCGCCCGTGGCGCCTTCCTGGCGGCAGCGTTCGTCATGGCCTTTATGCTGTATCGCTCGCCGAACAAGCGCGCGGCAGCGGCCGGCGTGGCACTGGCGGCCGCCGCCGTCACCCTCGCCGGTGTGGTGCTGTTCGGGGAGGCGGGAGTCAGTCGTGCAGAAGGCAAGGGAAACAATACGGCGCGCAGCTTCTTCGCTGAAATCGGCACGATTTCTCGAGACTTCAACGCAGGGACCGGAGCGGATAGACGCGTCCTGTGGCGAGCCGCTTGGCAGGTTTTTCTCCAACACCCGGTGGTTGGGGTCGGCGCCGACAACTTCGGCCCGTTTGCAGCAGGCTACTTTCGACCCGGTACTGTTGGCGGTGTGTACGCGCGGAATCCCGCCACGCTGTACGACCGGAAGCTGCACAACGGCTACTTCCAGAGTCTGAGCGAGTTCGGGATCGTGGGAACGCTGCTCTTCCTCTGGGTGGTGGTCGATTTCTGGAAGCGTAACGCTGCGCTTCGCACCCCGCGTTACCGCGCCGCTTGGGAGGCGGAGACGGGTGGCCGGTATGATCTGCGCTGGCTGGCTCTAGGGCTTGAGTCGGGCATGGTGGGACTCTGGGCCTCGGCCGTCTTCTACAACCAGCTCTTTGAACCGTGGCTGTACTTCCTGCTGATCGCCAACGCCGTCCTGCACTCGCGGCTGAAGGTCGCCCTTCACACGCCGGCCGTCGTGGCTGCTCCCGGCGTCGGTCGGGTATGAAGAACCCGATCCCCACAGATCAGGTTTCCCTGTCGGACGCGACCGCAGAGGTCGCCACCACTCAGCATTCACCGCGCCCGCCCACGGTGACCATGCCGTTCTGGAAGCGCGTGCTGTTCTCAGTGATTCTCGCAAGCACCGTCTACGCCGTCCTCGAGCTCGCCGCGATCTGGTATCTCAAGGAATTTCGCGGATACGACGGTAGGCACTTGTACCAATATGTGTTCGACCCATACAAGAACATTCTGCCGGCACCGAACTACGAGGACACCCGGGGCATCCGCCACAACTCCCAGGGATTCCGGCGCTCGACCGACGTGGCACGACGCAAGCCAGCAGGCACGTACCGCATTTTTCTGCTCGGGGGCTCGACCGCCTACGGACTGGGCGGCCTGTGGCCGCACCTGGAGCCACGCTACCCCGTGATCCGGAACTCCGAGACGATTGATGCGTTTCTCGAGCGCGATTTGAACGCTCGCCTACCGGGTGTCCACGTGGAGGTCATCAACGCCGCGATCATCAGCACGTGGACGCATCACGAGCTGATCTACGTCAACCAGACGATCCTCAACTACCAACCAGACATGATCCTCTTTCTGGACGGCTTCAACGATTATTTCTTCGACAACGAGGATCATGACCAATTCGGGGACTACTCGTACGGGTTGCCGGCCCGCACCATCCTCGGCGAGCCCACCGCCGGTTCACTGGTCTACGCGGACGTGTGGTGGCTGTTCCGCAAGAATGCCCTGGCTCACGTGCTCGGTCGCGCGCTCCGCACCCTGAAGCTGCTCCTGACCCCACGACCCCAGCGGGCACCCGTCGATGTGGCGCGGAGCCTCGCCGGGTTGCGCACCGTCTTCCCGCGCAGCGCGTTGAAGATGCATCGCCGCATCGGCTTGATCCTCCGCGACGAAGGCGTGCGAGCGGTCTTCATGCTGCAGCCGATGGTCATGCTCGAGCAGGGCCACAAGACTCTCACACCGGTGGAGCAGCGCCTCTTCGACTTTAACGTAGCCTCGTACCGGCCCAACTATGACGCCTTCATCCGTGCCGCTGTCCCGTTCGTGCGGGACGAGGAGCAGCGCATGGCACAGCAGGTTGGCGCCACGTATCTCGACCTCACGACCATCTACGGCGCGACGCGCCAGCAAGTCTACACAGACTATTGCCATCTCACGCCGCTCGGCAATGCAATCCTGGCTCACCACGTCGCGGACCGGATCACTCCGCTGATCCAGCGGGATCATGCGGCGTCTGCGCAACCCCCTACGGTTTTGCCGTCGCGACAGTGAGATTGTCGACCCACATCGTTTGGTCGACGGGCGAACGCTCCATGTACGGCGCGATCAAGAACTGGTTGAACTGCATGTTGGGATGCGCTCCGGTGCGCAGCAGCACGTTCGTATGCTCGATCACGAGCTGCCCGTCGAACCAGTAGCGCACGATCCCGTCAGGTACCCCAATGCCGTTGCGGACCGAGTTGAGTTCGAGAAACGCTTCCACGAAGTGCCAGTTGCTCTGGTAGCCCGGCCCTGGCGTGGGCAGAAACAACGGCCGGCTCGTCCGCCAGGATTTCCCGTTGTCGTATAGGCCCCCGCCGATGGCATAACAATCGGTCGGATACCCGTCGGTGTTTCCATTGCACCCAGCCACTGCCCGCTTCTCCGTCACGCGGGTCAGATCCTGCCCGACTCCGATCACAGCAATGTTCGCTCCGTCCTGCACCGAGAGCACCGCGCTCCCACCGTTCTGGTATTGGTGCTCGACATTCGCCACCAGGTGAGTGAACCCCGTGCCGGTGTACTCGCCGTCTTCCGTCGTCAGGAGGTGGAACTCATGCGGCCCGAACTTGAGACCAGAACCGGCCCAGTTCGCGCTGTACTTCACCCAATAGCTTAGGTAGACCGTCGCAGTCGGCGTGAACAGGTGGCGGGCGGCGAGGCCCCACGTCGGGGTCGTTGCCCCAACCGTGAAGTGGATTTGAAGGGAGCGAGTACTCCCGGGGATGTGCTGCGTAGCGTCGGTGGTCAGGTGGGTATTGTCGTACCAGCCCCGTGACGCGAATGCGTCGTCCTCGAAGGTCTCCTGGAAGAGAATCGGGCCCTGTGGAGCACGGCTCGCGCCGGACACGGTGCAGCCGCCAGCAAGCAGAAGCACACCGAGCAGCGCGCCGTTACGGTCGATCATGTCTGCCGAGAGCGCACATATGATGCCAGCGCCGCCCGCGGCGACCCAACACGACGGGCGGACCGTATTGCTACGGTCCGCCCGCCAGCGACTTACGGCCCGATGCGCTGGGTGCTGACGGCCACGCGATCGTAGTAGAACGTGCCGGTGGCCGAGTTGCCCGCGTTGATCGTGTCATCAAAGATCAAGATGTTCGAGGGACGGGCGCTCCCCTGCGGCCCACCGATGTACAGCCACGGGCCGTTGCCGTTGGGCACCCCGGCGTCGTCCCCCCAGTAGGCGGTGACGCTGCTCGGCGGCGTCGGCCCGACCGCGACCGCCCCATCATACCAGAACCGGACGCGCGGCCCGCGAGCCGTATTCCAGCCCGTGCGGTCGTACTCCACTTCGATCGAGTGCCACGTGTTGAACGTGGGGATGCCGATGCCCAGCGGAATGTCGACGTTGGAGTTGGGAGAAGACCCCGCATCGCACCACGTGATGCCCCCGGTGCTACTGGCCAGATACAAGCCTCCTTGGACACCATTGAAGCCGGCCGTCTGGAAGCGAATCCACTTGTGATGGTTGTTGGGCACCGCGCCCGCGATGTAGAACCAGACGCGGGCGTACACATCCAGATGATCGCCAAACGGGTAGGCGAACTGGACGTTGGCATCCGAGCCATTCGGGCCGAAGGTGGACTTGGCGGACCACCCCCCATCGCGGGCCACGTCCTGGCTGCGCGAGATCGAGAACGTCCCGGTCCCGGGCGAGGGCGTGCCATAACCCCAGTTGACGAACCCCTCCCACCCGGTCTCGAAGGTGGCGTTGTTGAGCAGATCGGGCAGGGCGAACGCCGACGCCACCGTGACCGTCACCGTGGCCGTCCCCGGCACCCCTTCGCTCGTCGCCGTGAGGGTCACGGTCCCCAAGACCAGGCCCGTCACCAACCCGCTCGCGTTCACCGTGGCGAGCAGCGCATTGCTCGACGTCCACGTGACCACCCGGCCACTCAACGAATTGCCGTTGGCATCCTTGGGCGTCGCGGTGAGCTGCAGCACCTGCCCCACCGCCACACTGCCGGCGGCTGGGCTGACCGTGACCGACGCCACGGGCGCCGAGCTCAGCCCGGTCGTCCCGCTCGCCACGTTCGAGAGCCCGCCGAACACCGTCCCCGGCCCGTTCAGCGGTCCCCGGAACGCCACCAGCTGGAATTGGTAGCTCGTGCCAGCCGCGAGCCCCAGCACCGTGCAGGTCCGTGTCGCCGCGATCGCCACCCCGGCCACCGGAACCGTACAGGTGCCCTGGGCAACGCTCGCCGCCGAACCCCACGACAGCGGCGCGACGGCGGAGCGGATATCGTAGCTCGCCGGCTGGCCCGTCCCGTCGTTCACCTCGGTGAAAGACAGCGTGACCGAGTTCGTCGTGACGCTCGCCACGCTGAGATTCGTGACGGCCCCGGGGCTCGTCACCGACGCCGTCACCGTGAGCCCGCCGGTACCGCTCTGCCCTTCGCTGGTAGCGGTGATCGTGGCCGCGCCCGCGGCCACACCCGTCACCAGCCCGCTCCCATTCACGGTGGCCACGGCAGGCGCAGTGCTCGCCCACGTCACCACCCGTCCGGCGAGCGCGTTCCCGCTCGCGTCCTTCGGCGTGGCGCTGAGCTGCACCGTCTGCCCCACCGCCACACTGGCCGACGCCGGGCTGACCGCGACCGTCGACACAGGTGCCGACGTCAACGCAGTCGTCCCGCTCGCCACGTTCGAGAGCCCCCCGAACACCGTACTCGGGGTGTCCAGCAGCCCCCGGAACGCGACCACCTGAAACTGGTAGCTCGTGGCGACCGCGAGGCCCAATACGGTGCAGGTGCGTTTCACTCCAATAGCCTTCCCCGCCACAGGCGTGACGCAACTGCCCCGCCCCACGCTCGCCGCCAAACTCCAGGACAACGGGGCGACGGCGTAACGGATGTCATAGCTCGCCGACAGGCCCGCTCCGTCACTCACCTCCGTGAACGCCAGCGTCACCGACGTATCGGTCACCTCGCTCACAGCGAGGTCCGACACAGTGCCCGGCTTAGTCACAGGAGCAGTCACGGCGATCGTCGCCATATCGCTCCGACCCTCACTCGTGGCCGTGATGGTGGCTTTGCCGGCCGCCACTCCGGTCACGAACCCGCTGGCACTCACCGTCGCTACGGTGGGGCTGCTTGTCGCCCAGATGACTGTGCGGCCGGTGAGCGTGTCCCCCACCGCGTTCTTCAACGTGGTTGTGAACGACTGGGCCGACCCCACGGCGACGCTGGCGCTCGCCGGCGAGACCGTGACGGTCGCCACGGGTGCCGGTCGCTGCGCAGTCCTCCCGCTGGCCACGTTCGAGAGGTCGCCGAACACCGTGCTCGGGGTCTCCAGCAGCCCTCGGAATGCCACCAGCTGGAACTGGTAGCCCGTGTCCGCCGCGAGCCCCAGCACAGTACAGGTGTGCCTCGCGCCAATCGCGCTCCCCGCTGCCGGTGTGCGGCAGGTGCCCCGGCTCAGGCTGGCCGCCGAACCCCACGACAGCGGCCCGACCGCGTAGCGGATGTCATAGCTCGCCGGCTGGCCCGCCCCATCACTCGCGTCGGTGAATACGAGCGTCACCGACGTATCGGTGACCGCGCTCACGACGAGGTCCGACACAGTCCCGGGCTTCGCCGAGGCCGTTGTCCCACTCGCCACGTTCGAGAGCCCCCCGAACACCGTACTCGGGGTGTCGAGCAGCCCGCGGAACGCCACCAGCTGGAACTCGTAACCGGTGCCGGCGGCGAGGCCCACGATGGTACAGCTGAGCTTCGCCCCGATGGCGCTCCCCGCCACTGGTATGGCGCAGGTGCCCCGGCCCACGCTCGCCGCCGAACCCCACGACAGCGGCGCGACGGCGTAGCGGACGTCATAGCTCGCCGGCAGCCCCGTCCCGTCGTCAAGCTCCGTAAACGCGAGCGTCACTGAGGTATCAGTCATTGTTGTCACGCTGAGATCCGTGACTGCACCAAGCTGCGATATAGTGGAAAGGAAGGTAGGTTGACCAGGACCGACAGTCCGATCTCCCGGCGCGCACGCGAGGATTGCGGCGCCCGAGAGTAGAAGAGCTACATCCCGCATCAGGGCCAATCGCTTCGACAGCTTGTGCTTGAACGTCATTCGAACTCCTCGGTCGTGATCAGGTTATTACAGAGCCCGCCGGGCAGGCGGGCTCTGGGGCTTACGGCCCGATGCGCTGGGTGCTGACGGCCACGCGATCGTAGTAGAACGTGCCGGTGGCCGAGTTGCCCGCGTTGATCGTGTCATCAAAGATCAAGATGTTCGAGGGACGGGCGCTCCCCTGCGGCCCACCGATGTACAGCCACGGGCCGTTGCCGTTGGGCACCCCGGCGTCGTCCCCCCAGTAGGCGGTGACGCTGCTCGGCGGCGTCGGCCCGACCGCGACCGCCCCATCATACCAGAACCGGACGCGCGGCCCGCGAGCCGTATTCCAGCCCGTGCGGTCGTACTCCACTTCGATCGAGTGCCACGTGTTGAACGTGGGGATGCCGATGCCCAGCGGAATGTCGACGTTGGAGTTGGGAGAAGACCCCGCATCGCACCACGTGATGCCCCCGGTGCTACTGGCCAGATACAAGCCTCCTTGGACACCATTGAAGCCGGCCGTCTGGAAGCGAATCCACTTGTGATGGTTGTTGGGCACCGCGCCCGCGATGTAGAACCAGACGCGGGCGTACACATCCAGATGATCGCCAAACGGGTAGGCGAACTGGACGTTGGCATCCGAGCCATTCGGGCCGAAGGTGGACTTGGCGGACCACCCCCCATCGCGGGCCACGTCCTGGCTGCGCGAGATCGAGAACGTCCCGGTCCCGGGCGAGGGCGTGCCATAACCCCAGTTGACGAACCCCTCCCACCCGGTCTCGAAGGTGGCGTTGTTGAGCAGATCGGGCAGGGCGAACGCCGACGCCACCGTGACCGTCACCGTGGCCGTCCCCGGCACCCCTTCGCTCGTCGCCGTGAGGGTCACGGTCCCCAAGACCAGGCCCGTCACCAACCCGCTCGCGTTCACCGTGGCGAGCAGCGCATTGCTCGACGTCCACGTGACCACCCGGCCACTCAACGAATTGCCGTTGGCATCCTTGGGCGTCGCGGTGAGCTGCAGCACCTGCCCCACCGCCACACTGCCGGCGGCTGGGCTGACCGTGACCGACGCCACGGGCGCCGAGCTCAGCCCGGTCGTCCCGCTCGCCACGTTCGAGAGCCCGCCGAACACCGTCCCCGGCCCGTTCAGCGGTCCCCGGAACGCCACCAGCTGGAATTGGTAGCTCGTGCCAGCCGCGAGCCCCAGCACCGTGCAGGTCCGTGTCGCCGCGATCGCCACCCCGGCCACCGGAACCGTACAGGTGCCCTGGGCAACGCTCGCCGCCGAACCCCACGACAGCGGCGCGACGGCGGAGCGGATATCGTAGCTCGCCGGCTGGCCCGTCCCGTCGTTCACCTCGGTGAAAGACAGCGTGACCGAGTTCGTCGTGACGCTCGCCACGCTGAGATTCGTGACGGCCCCGGGGCTCGTCACCGACGCCGTCACCGTGAGCCCGCCGGTACCGCTCTGCCCTTCGCTGGTAGCGGTGATCGTGGCCGCGCCCGCGGCCACACCCGTCACCAGCCCGCTCCCATTCACGGTGGCCACGGCAGGCGCAGTGCTCGCCCACGTCACCACCCGTCCGGCGAGCGCGTTCCCGCTCGCGTCCTTCGGCGTGGCGCTGAGCTGCACCGTCTGCCCCACCGCCACACTGGCCGACGCCGGGCTGACCGCGACCGAGGCCACCGGTACGATGGTGACCGTGACCGCCGCCGTGCCGCTCTTCCCTTCACTCGTTGCGGTCAGGGTGGCGCTACCCGCTGCCACCCCCGTTACCAGCCCGCTCGCCGAGACCGTCGCGATGGCGGACGCGCTACTCGCCCAGGTAACCACGCGCCCGGCGAGCGGACTCCCGCTCGCATCCTTGGGCGTCGCCGTCAGCTGCACCGTCTGCCCGACCTGCACACTCGCCGGCGCCGGAGTCACGGCGACCGAGGCGACCGGGACATTCGTCACCGTGATCGCCGCCGTGCCGTTCTGGCCCTCGCTACTGGCGGTGATCGTGGCCGTCCCGGGAGTCCCTGCCGTGACCAGCCCATTCCCGCTCA
>Ga0209056_10004266_pt1 | contig 15078 bp, 17 predicted proteins | sample GraSoiAngelo_114_FD_185876 | JGI IMG/M metagenome (GOLD analysis project Ga0209056, IMG submission 185876) | Grasslands soil microbial communities from the Angelo Coastal Reserve, California, USA - 14_0903_13_40cm (SPAdes) (version 2) | ecosystem: Environmental > Terrestrial > Soil > Grasslands... | reverse complement strand
AGTGTGGACATCGGGCCGAAAAAACCATGCCGACGAATGCCTGTCTTTTCTTTTACGATTGTCCAGCGTGTGGTGCGAAATTAAGGCCGAAGGCCGGTCACTGCTGCGTCTTTTGCAGTTACGGATCAGTGCCATGCCCACCTGTTCAGACGGGGTCACTGTGTTGTTCCTGAAATTCGCCCCGACATTGATCAGTTGTTTGGAACTGATTCCCAAACGTTTAGATATTGAAAGAATGAAAGGAGGTGATGACATGAAGAACTCAATCTTAAGCATTGGACTCGCTCTTGCAGTCCTCGGAAGTTTCGCATTTGGCGCCGAACAGAAGATCACTTGCCGAATTACGGGGAAAACAATGGATCAATGCTGTTGTGAAATGAAGGATGGCAAGTTCTACTGCAGGTTGACCAAGAAAACTTACGACCAGTGCTGTTGCGACATGAAGTGATCTGAAAATGAGTGCTGAACTCGGAGAAACTCTGGCCAGTCATCGTCAAGCCGGCCGTAAAATTGAATTCCTAAGCATCGGCTGGACAGCACTTGAATCGATCGTCGGAATTATCGCCGGCGTAATTGCCGGTAGTGTCGCGCTGATCAGTTTTGGAATTGATTCGGTAATTGAAGTTGCTTCCAGTTTAGTGCTGGTGTGGCGACTAAGTGACGCTTCTGTCACGGAGAATCGAGAAGCATTTGCGCATCGATTGGTCGGTGTCTGCTTTCTCGCGCTCGCTATTTACGTGAGTTTCGCAGCGCTCAAGGATTTGCTCACGTATTCGCCGCCACAGGTGAGTTATCTGGGAATCATTTACGCCGCTGCCTGCGTCGTCGTTATGCCATGGCTTGCGCGCGCTAAACGCCGAGTCGCCGCAAGTCTTCAGAGCCACGCACTCCACGCCGATTCCCACCAAAGCGATATTTGCGCTTATCTTGCGGTGATCTTGTTAGGCGGTTTGAGTCTCAACGCACTTTTCGGATGGTGGTGGGCTGATCCGGTTGCCGCGCTTTGCATGGTGCCGATTATCCTGCGCGAAGCGATCAGCGGCTTGCGCGGACAGCCCTGCACCCATGAACACCGACTCTAACCGATTCTCGATCTTACATTACAATAGGAGCGAGAAGCTTCGCTTACATCTTAGCGCACGCGCAGCTCTTCCCGCAATTGCACTCCTTGCCGTTATTCATCGGGCAGTTCTTGCCGGTCTTTTTGCAATTCGGCTTGTCCGCCGCAAAACCCACCGTGCAAATCGCTGCCGCGAGGATCGACATCAAGATTTTCGTGTAATTCGTCATCGCCTTATTTTGGGCACGAGGCGGAGCATTGCCAATCAAAATTAATTTGGCGAGCCGCGTTAATCTCGCCGAAAGAGAAGACTGAAATGATGACGAACGTAATTGTTGCTCTCGGCCACGCGCTGTGGATGGCGTTTGCCATGTTCTGGGAAATTTTGTGGCCGCTGATATTAGGATTTGGGCTCTCGGGAGTTGTCCAGGCAGTCGTCTCAAAGGGAGAGATGAGCCGATTGCTCCCGAATGATTCGCCGAAGTCCCTTGCCATTGCCACCGGCCTCGGCGCGGCTTCGTCGTCTTGTTCCTACGCGGCGGTCGCGTTGGCGCGATCCATTTTTCGGAAAGGCGCGGATTTCACGGCAGCGATGGCATTTGAAATCGCTTCTACGAACTTGGTCGCCGAATTGAGCATTATTCTTATCGTCCTAATGGGCTGGCAATTTGCGCTCGCAGAATTCGCGGGCGGACCGCTGATGGTTGTGATCATCGCGGTGCTTTTCAGGCTTTTCCTTTCCCGCAAGCTTGTCCGAGAAGCGATGCAACAAGCGGACAAAGGGATCAAAGGAAGCATGGAAGGCCACGCCGAGATGGACATGAGCGTGGAGAACGATCGTTCCCTTTGGAAACGGATCACTTCCCCCGAAGGAATCACTGCAACGAGTCATCATTTCGTGATGGATTGGGCGGCGGTGTGGAAAGATATCGCAGGCGGTCTGCTGATCGCCGGTGCGCTGAGCGCGTGGGTGCCGCGCGATTTCTGGAATAGTTTTTTTCTAACTTCGCATCCGATTGCTGCGACATTGTGGGGGCCGCTGGTCGGTCCGTTGGTCGCGGTCCTTTCGTTCGTCTGTTCGGTCGGCAACATCCCGCTCGCAGCCGTGCTTTGGAACGGCGGTATCAGCTTTGGCGGCGTGATCGCGTTTATCTACGCCGATCTCATCGTGCTTCCGATCATCGACATCTATCGAAAATATTATGGCTGGAAGGCGGCGCTCCTTATCGTCGGTGTTTTTTATATTGCGATGGTGGGCGCGGCCTTGATCGTCGAATTTCTTTTCCAGGGCCTCGGATTGATCCCGCAACACCGTGCGGCCCGGATTGTCGAAACCTCGATCACATTCAATTACACGACTGCGCTGAACATCGTCTTTCTGGCTGTGGCAGTGTTTCTGGTTGTTCGCTTTCTTAGAACTGGCGGGCCAAAAATGATGGCCCACATGGATTGAGAACGCGCGCGCAAAGAATTTTACTGTTTTCACGCTGCGAATGGCGGAGCAAGATCGCTTTCGATTCCAAGATTAAATTCTACCGAGGTCGTTTTATGATCACACGGATCATTATCGCCACAGTCGCAGCATCGTTCGTTACGCCGTTCGCGTTCGGTCAAATGAGATATAGCCGCGCCAGAGCGCCGTCACCAACGCCGGCGGCAACTCAATCGCCAGCACCGGCGCAGAGACCATCGCCGGCACCAGCTCAGTCAAGACCGACGGCTACGCCGGCGCCGGCTCAGTCCAAACCGACACCCACGCCCGTGCCTCCTCCCGACGTCAAAGCCTATCTCGACCGTCAGGTTGCGAACTCCAAAGACAAAAAATTCCACTTCACAGTGAACGGAAAGGATCTGGCGCTGACGCCGTTCCACGTTTGGACTCAAAAGAGTACCGGCGCCGACAGCACTTCAACGTGTATCGATATGAAGAGCGATGACGGCAGGATTTACGACATCGATTTCGTGACAACCGGTCCCCAGGTGACCAGCATCAAGATCCACAGAATCAACGGCGAGTCGTTGAGATAGCAAAACGCTTGCGGCCGGAATGTTTTAGTTCGAATCGTATGGAAATATGAAAACACAAATTCTTATCGCAGCAGTGCTGACGTCGTTCGTCACTCCGATCGCTTTCGGTCAGATGTCCGGCGCTTACTCCCAGCCTCAGTCGCAACCGCCGCAGTCTTCAAGTGGTGGCCAGCAAAAAACTACTACGGCAACAACCAAGACGACCATGCCAGTCGGCGTGAAAGGCTATCTCGACAGCCAAATCGCGAGTTCGAAGGACAAGAAGTTTCACGTCGCATTGAACGGCAAGGATCTCGCACTGACTCCCGTAAAGTTCCACGAAGACCAAAAACTCGGTGGCAACAAATCATCCACTGCAGTGGACATGAAAAGCGCTGACGGCATAATTTACGAAATCGATTTTGTTTCGTCTGGTGGCCAGGTAACCGGCGCTTCGGTCGGCAAGGTCAACGGGAAATCGCCTTCGAGTCAATAGCGGTGCGGCCAGAGTAATACAGTCGGGTCTCTGCGGTCGGCCCGGGTTTGCGACCCCGAATGCTTTCGGGGCCGCCAGGTGTTGATCGCTGCTTGCTCTGCCACGATTCGTTCGCCAGTTTGTCGCTGGAATGCCGAAGACCTTTTTCATCACCACGGCGATCGATTACACGAATTCGCCGCCGCACATCGGGCACGCTTACGAAAAAGTGCTGGCCGATGTGATCGCGCGTTATCATCGGCTCAAAGGCGAAAAAGTTTTTTATCTGACCGGGGTCGATCAGCACGGCCAGAAAGTGCAGCAATCAGCGGCCAAAGCGGGCGTTCCACCGGCGGAATTCGTCAAAGGCGTCACCCAAAAGTTTGTCGATCTTTGGAAAAAGCTCGATGTGAAATACGACGCTTGGGCGGAGACGATCGATCCGCGCCACAAGAGAGTCGTTCAGGGAATGCTGCAACGGCTTTTCGATGCCGGACAAATTTATAAAGACAAACAATCGGGTTACTACTCGGTTCGCCAGGAACAATTTCTGACGGATAAGGAACGCGGGCCGGACGGCGAGTTTGGCCCCGAGTGGGGCCAGGTCGAGTTTCGCGAGGAAGAAAATTATTATTTCAAACTGAGCCAGCACAAGGACTGGCTGCTCCGATACATCGATTCCGCAGGCGCGGGACATGACGCAGTCATTCCGGATTTTCGCCAGACAGAATTGCGGAACGCGGTTGAGAGGCTCGGAGGAGATCTTTGTATCTCGCGTCCGAAATCGCGGCTCGATTGGGGGATCGAGCTGCCGTTCGACAAGGATTTCGTCACGTATGTCTGGTTCGACGCGCTCACGAACTACATCAGCTTCGCCGGCTACGATCCGAAGATCGACAATTACGAAAAGCAGCCCCAAGAATTTCGCGACCGCTGGACAAAAGACACCCTCCAGGTCATCGGCAAAGACATTTTAGTTCCGGCGCACGGCATTTATTGGCTGATCATGCTTCACGCGATCGGATTCCCAGATGACGTGATGCCGCAACTGCTGGTCCACGGCTGGTGGAATCTGGGCGGCGCCAAGATGAGCAAGACTGCGGGCAATGTTATCGATCCATTCGCTCTTGCCTATAAATACGGGGTCGAAGCGCTTCGCTACTATCTGATCAGCGACATCGCCACCGGCAAAGACGCCGATTTTTCGGAAGAACGCTTAATCGAACGCTACAATGCCGATCTCGCGAACAACCTTGGCAATTTGCTTAACCGCACGCTCAACATGGCGCATCGGTATCGTGAAGGCATCGTGAAGCAAGTCGGCGGCGACTCGCCTTTGGCTGCGCAAGCGGCCGATCTCGTTCGAACTTATTCCGCGGCAATGTCATCGCACGAAATTCAGGCTGCCATGGAAAGGGTAGGGGAGTTCGTCACGACCTGTAACGCCTATATCGAAATGACAGCGCCATGGAAATTGGCGAAGAATCCTGAACGTGCCGAAGCGCTCGATCATGCGCTGTTCGTGTTGGCGGAAGCATTGCGCCTAGCCGCGATTTTGATTTCACCAGTGCTTCCGAATGCAGCCCGCGAAATTCTCTATCAGTTAAACTGGAGCGCCGAATACACGTTCGAGCAGACGAACTGGGGCGGGCTCCCGGCGAAGCATCAACTTGGAAAGCCGGTGCCGTTGTTCCCGCGGATTGAACTGTAGCGGCAGTCTATGACCGCCGATTCCGTGTCATTCCGACCGAAGCGGAGGAATCTCTGACTATTTCTGAAATATTTAGAGATGTCTCAACTCCGCTCGACATGACAGACGGCGCTCGTAGAGCGCCGCTACAGAAGAATCACTGATTACACTCTTCGAATGCGGCCGGCTTCCCTGTCAGATTAGCGAGCGCTTCGCCGGCGAAATGTAATGAGCCGGTGATGAGAATGGGATCTCTTTGTTCGCGAGCTTTGCCGAATGCGTCGGCAAAACTCGAGAAAATTTCGGCGTTGCGGCCGAGATCGACAAGTATCTTTGAAAGCTCGGTTGGATCGGCGGCGCGTTCACTCCGAATGTTGGGCAGCAAAACGAGATCGGCAATCGGCGCGAGGGCTTCGCAGATCCCGTGCAAATCCTTATCCGACAAGATCGCCAGAATCAAAGTCGCACGTTCGTCGCCAAAGATTTGACGCCAGGTCTGGGTGAGAATTCTTGCCGCGGCCGGATTGTGCGCGCCGTCAATGACAGTGCGTTTGTCCCAACATTGAAAACGCCCCGGCCACTCGACGGTGGCAAGGCCGCGGGTAACCGCAGCCTCATCGATCTCGACATTAGCGGCACGAATGGCTGCGATTGCGATTGCGGCGTTGAGTTTTTGATGTTCGCCGCGCAACGCGATTGGCGATTTGTCGTAGACTTGTTCGACAAACTCTAAGGGCGCTTCGCATTCTGTGGCGCGACCGCGAATGGCTTTGTCTGCCTCCGGAAGCTGAGGCGCCGAAACAACCGGCGTTTGCGCTTTGATGATTCCAGTTTTCTCGTTCGCAATCTTCTCCAGGGAATCACCAAGCCATTTCTCGTGATCGAGAGCGATCGGGGTAATCACAGCAACATTTGATTGAACGGCATTGGTCGCGTCGAGTCGGCCGCCCAAACCCGTTTCCAGAATGACGATGTCGATCTTCGCTTCGATGAAGTGTTTTAGCGCGAGCGCAGTCGCGATTTCGAAAAAGGTTGGATGCGGCTCCCAATCAGCGACGAGCTTCCGAATACTCGTCAGGCCCGCGGCAACTTCGTTTTCGGAAATCATCTCGCCGTCGATGCGGATTCGTTCGCGAAAAGTGACGAGGTGAGGGGAGATAAAAAGACCGGTCCGATATTTTTGAGCGCGGCAGATCGAATCGATCATCGCGCAGACTGACCCCTTGCCGTTGGTGCCGGCCACGTGAATAACGCGCGCGCCGCCAAGATCGACACGCATCTCGGCAATCAGACGCCGAATATTTTCCAGACCAAGCTTGATCCCGAAGCGCTGAAGGCTGTAGAGCCAGGCGAGCGCCTCTTCGTACTTCACGACACGGAAGAGAAATAGCTGAGCAAGTGGCTGATCGTCTCTCGCATTCTTTTGCGATGCACGATCATGTCGATCAATCCGTGCTCCTCGAGAAATTCCGCAGTCTGAAATCCTTTCGGCAAATCCTGATGGGTCGTTTCCTTGATTACGCGCGGTCCGGCAAAGCCGATCATGCTTTTCGGTTCGGCGATAATGACGTCGCCGAGCGAAGCAAAACTGGCCATCACGCCAGCGGTGGTCGGATTAGTGAGCACGGAAATGTAAGGAAGCCGCTCCTGAGCGTGACGCGCGAGTGCGCCGCTCGTTTTGGCCATTTGCATTAAACTGAGCATGCCTTCGTACATGCGTGCGCCGCCGGAAGCAGAAACGATGACGACCGCGGCGTGTTCGCTGGTTCCGTATTCGATCACGCGCGTAATCCGTTCGCCAACGACTGAGCCCATCGTCGCAGCGAGAAATCCAAAATCCATCACCGCGAGCGCGACCTTGTAACCGTCGAGCATTCCATGACCGCCGATGACGGCGTCGGTCAATCCGGTGCGCTCCTGATAATTCTTGAGCCGGTCCTTGTAGCTGGCCATTCCTTGAAAACGCAGGGTGTCGACCGACTTCAAATCGGCATCCATCTCGAGGAAAGTTTGCGGATCGAGTAAATTCTGGATCCGGTCCTTGGCCGAAAGGGCGAAGTGATAATCGCACCGCGGACAAACGCGCAGATTTTCATTCAGCTCGATTTCGTGGATCACTTCATTGCAGCCCGGGCATTTTTGAAACAGTCCCTGCGGAATGTCGCGCTTCTTGCGAGACTCGGTTTTGAGCGTCGGTTTTTTGAAAATGGCCATAGCTGCTATGCCCTCGCTGCCGTTGCGGCATAGACCGATTGCGCGCCGGCTTCTTTCAAGACCCGGGCGCATTCGCTCAAGGTGGAGCCGGTAGTTAAGACATCATCAATCAAGAGCACCCGTGACTTTCGCACGTCTGCGTTTTTTCGTAAACGGAATGCGTTGCGCAAATTTTGCATGCGCTCGGACCGGTCAAACGCGGTCTGGGTAGTAGTAAAACGAACGCGTTGCAACACTGGGCGCAACGGCAGCGCCATATGCCTGCTCAACCATTCCGCCAGCAACGACGCTTGGTTAAACCCGCGCTCGCGCTGTTTCGCCGGATGCAGCGGAACGGGAACAATCGCATCGAAACGGCGTTCGCGAAGACGCTCGTCGTCGAGCGCGGCCACCAGCCAGCGCGCGACCAGATGGCGAAGATGAATTTGGCGTCCGTATTTAAAATTGAGAATGACATGGCGAACGATTCCGCGGCTTCGGTAAGCCGAAACCGCGGCGTCGAAATGGAGGACGCGATGGGCGCAGTTGGCGCAGGCAAAGGTGGTGGTAATTGCGCCATCAAACGGCTCGGAACATTTCGCGCAAAACGGCGGCACAATTCGGCAAAGTTTTGCTTCGCATTCGCCGCAAAGATATTCGCCCAGATCGACCGACGCCGAGCAAATAGTGCAAGACGGCGGATAGAGCAACGACGCGATCCCGCGAAAAAAGCTAGGTGTGGCGCGCATCGACATATTTCAACCAGCCGCGCATTACCAGCCACGTCAAGCACGCGACTGCCAGCGGCACGATTCCGACGAGAAGATTTTTTCCGAGCCACGGCAGTGTGATCAATTCGCGCCGCGCAATTTTGTTGAAAACACCGCTGCTGAAAATCCAGCCGGCGTGCAAACCGATTGGCAGCCAAAGCGAGCGAGTCTGCAATCGCGCGTCGGCCAGAATCCAGCCGATCAGAAATAAAGTGGTGAACCCCGCCGCGACCAGGACCGGGTCGGTAAATTGAACGAAGGCATGCGCGATCGAATTGAACCCGGAGGTCCAGGTCACGTGCTCAGACGTTCGTTCGGGCGCTTTCAAAAAATGGACGATGGAATACAACGCCGAAGTGACAAAGATCGACATATACCTTTGTCTGGTTTTTAGCAGAGCGCCGAGAACGAGTCCGCGAAAAAATATTTCTTCGATTATGGGGACGGTGAGCGAAGCAGCGATCACTTTGGAGAAAGCAGGCCAATTGATCGCGCCACGTAGGAAAAAAATTGGCGACGCGAGCAAGATCGCGCCGCAGCAGAACAAGGGAATTGCCGAAAAAACAAAACCTGCGAGTAAGTCGCGCCGCCAACGCGGATTCGTTGCGAGCTGCAGATCGTTCCGGTCGCGAATACTCAGCGATCGAATGAGTGGCCAAAGTAAAATCACGGCGGCGATGAGCAGCGCGCGATGAAAAAAAGTTTCGAAATCGTATCCCGCGAGAAAGGGCAGCAGGCCGTGAGCAACGAGGGACTGAGCTGCCCAAAAAAGACACGGCGCCAGCAGCGCGCCGACGAGAACGGTCGCGAGCAAGTAAACCAGGAGTCTGGCCGCGTCTTTCAAGGCTGCTAATGTAAGGTTTTCCAGCGATGCCGAGTCAACACATATGGACCGAGAAAGATGAAGAAGGGCGAAAACGCGAAGTCCGCGCGACCAAGTTCGGTAGCAAGTGGCGGCTTCAATCGAAGGTATCGGACGAAAATGAGTGGACCTACCACGACCCGCCTTTACTCGATGATTTGTTGCAGTTGAAAGATGTCGTCGCACGAAAGTATCAGCGACGGCGTGCTTCGGCTGATGACGTAGCGTCAGTCGATAAGCTGATTAAGGAACACAGTGTCGAGGGCTGATGGGATATATTGTCATTCCGAGCGGCGTCGAGGAATCTCTTACTATTTCAGAAATATCTAGAGATGTCTCGACTTCGCTCGACATGACACAATGATGAAAAAGAAGGCGCGAGTCGATCAGGCTTTGGTCGCGCGTGGGTTTTTTGAAAGCCGCGAGCGCGCGCAGCGCGCGATCATGGCGGGCGAAGTCAGGGTGGGGGACCGCGTATTCAGGAAAGCGGCCGAGCTGATTGAAATCGATGCCCCGATTTCGGTTGTGCAGCCGCCGCAATTCGCTAGTCGCGGCGCGTTGAAACTTGCCGGTGCGCTCGATTTTTTCGGCGTCGATGTTCAAGGAAAGACCGCGCTCGACATTGGCGCGTCCACCGGCGGATTTACCGATTGCCTGCTGCAACGCGGCGCGGCGAAAGTATTCGCGATCGACGTTGGTCACGGTCAATTGGCTTGGAAATTGAGAAACGATCCGCGGGTGGTGGTGATGGAAAAACTCAATGCGCGATTCCTTTCGCGCGAACAAATCCCGCAACTGGTCGATCTTTGCGTGATCGACGTCTCATTCATCTCGCTGACTTTGATCTTGCCTCGGGCTTTCGAGTTGATAACCCAAGACGGTATGATTCTGGCCTTGATCAAACCGCAATTCGAATTGGAGCGCGAAGATGTCGGCCGGGGTGGAATTGTGCGCGAGCCTGCACTCCACGAAAAAGCGCAGCAAAAAATTGTGAAATTTGTCGAAGAAGCGAATTATCATGTGGTTGGTCTCGTTCCATCAACCGTTACCGGAACTGACGGCAACCAGGAATTTTTTATATGCATCCGAAAACAATCGGATTGATCGCGCACCCGGGTAAACCGGGAGTGGGGGAACTGATCAAATCGCTGGCGGCGGAGTTTACCCGTTTCTCGATGTCGACCTTGCTGGAGAAAGAGACCGCAGCGGTCAGTGGCCAGCGTTCTGATACCACGATCGCTCAACTCGCAAGCAAGGTCGATTTGCTTGTCGTGGTCGGTGGCGACGGCACTATTTTGAATGTGGCCGGCCATCTCGGCGAATCGAGTCCACCGATTTTTGGGATTAATGTCGGCTCGCTTGGTTTTTTGACGTGCGCGAGCTCACCGGCATTTCGGGAAGCGGTTGAATGCATCGCCAAAGGAAACATGACATTTAGCAAGCGCGCGCTGCTCGAGGTCGTCGTGCGGAATGCGAAAGAAGAACACGAGCCGATGATCGCGCTGAACGACGCCGTGTTTAGCCGCGGCGAAATCTCGCGATTGATTCGACTGCACACGCGCGTAAACGGCGAAGCGCTGACTGAATTCAACGCCGATGGTTTGATCATCGCGACACCGACCGGTTCCACCGCCTATTCGCTTTCCGCGGGCGGACCTATTCTGGAACCGGAATCCGGAGTATTCGTGATCACGCCGATCTGTCCGCACGTGCTGACAAATCGTTCCATTATCGTTTCGGACAGCTCGACGATCGAAGTGGAAGCGAGCGAGCCGGATTATCCGGTTTATCTGACGGTGGACGGACGTGAGCCGGTCCGGATCACGAAAGACGCCACCGTTCAGATCCGGAAAGCGAAAAAGACGCTCCAATTAGCGGCGATGCCCGACATGTCGTTCTTCAGCGTGGTCCGGCAGAAACTAAAATGGAGCGGGAGCAACGTCTAGACCGCGCGCTTTTACAAAACTAAGCTGCCGCTGAAACGGCGGCTTTGACGCGCCAGTCGTTGCAATCCCAACCGAGAAGATTTTCCACGTTCGTGATGTCTTCCTCGAAAATGGCCGATCCGTATTCGCGCTCTTCCGAAGTCAATTTTCGGGAATAGGAACCGACATTTCGCTGTCGGTTCCGGAGATTGCGCAATCTTTTTACGCCAATGAAATCGAAGACGCGGTCGATTGCGCCGAATGGGTTTCGGCGAAGCTCTTCATACTTGAGCACGAGCACCTGTTTGCGCGGGAAAAGATTGTAAAGTTTCTCAAGCTGGACCGAATAAAGGCTGCGCGCGATGTAAGCGTTCCCGCGTGGCCCGCGCCAAATGCCTGTCTCCTGATCACGCTTCAGGGCATCGAGAAATTCGAGAGGCTCCTGGCCTTTTTCGCGACGCATGTTCCATTGGGAAAAGGCGCGCTCGACTGGATTTCGCAAGGACACAATCACTTTCATGTCCGCGTTGTATCGGGCAATGCGCTCGAGGGCGTGCGGATAATAAAGATAATCGGCCGTGACTTCTCCGGCGACTCGCCATCGCCAACCCGAATCGAAATTTTCAAGCAAAACGTCATAGTCCGGTTCGGTGACAAGGCCAGCTTGGCTCGAACTGAAATGTTCTTCCTTATCAAAAAAATGGAGGGCCTGGTCGCGCAGCAACGCGACGTGCGGGTGTTGAGCCAGAAAATCGTGCAACGCGGTGGTGCCGGCCTTTTGCACGCCGGCCACTACAAAATTTACGTGATCGACTTTGCGGCGCCGAAAGAGTCGGGCGCGCGGAAGTTCGGCCCTGAGGCCATGCCTTTTTGTGTGGTGCGATTCTGCCCCTGAAACCATAAGGCGAACTCCAAAGTTTCCGTAAGAGGGTGTATTACAAATCGCCGCTCCGCGCAACGCGAAAGTCCCGAGCGCGCGAAACTCAAGCCCGCGGCGACAGAAGCCGGGTTGCGCCGAATGGCGACTCGGGCTTTTATCGACAAGGTGGAAGAATCGATGCATCCCGCAACCGAAGGCTTTGAAGATCTGGCCTGGATCTTCACTTGCGATAGTCGCAATCGCGGTCTGGTCCGTCAGGGGTTCGACGAAGCGGCAGTCTTGTGGAAGGCGGTAAAAGCGACGTCCGGAAACATGCTCGAGATCGGACGCAACCTTGCCGGTTCCACGGTTCTGCTCGCCGCAGCCGCGGCACCGGATCGTGAGATTTATTCGATCGACAACAGGTCGCACGAAGATCGGGCGTGCAAAGATTACCTGGGGCGTGGGGCAAATAAAGGCCGCGTGCATTTGCTGGTGGCCGATTCGCGCGTGCCGATACCAAACTTGAGATTTGGTTTTTTGTTCATTGACGGCGATCACACTTTTGAAGGCGTGCTCGCGGATGTGGTTGCGCACTGGAACGCGCTCCAATCGTCAGGCCAATATCCCGCGCTGGTGGCGTTTCATGACGCGTTGCCAAATGACAATTTCAAATGGCGCGATGCGGATCGGAGATTGAAGCGCCTGTGGATTCGCTTGAAAAATAAATTTCGAAAACGGCAAAAACCGGAAGTAGCGCCCGATTACGAACCGGGCGTGTTGAAGGTCTGTGATGAACTGATTCGTCAGGGTTTGGCTACGAAATGGCGATGGGCCGGCTCGATGCTGGTCGTGAAAAAGCTGGGTGATTTGCCGCGGAATTTTTCGGAAGTCACGCGCAAGGTGCAGCCAACTTAGCCGGAGATCTTGTCCGGTCGTGGTAGTGGACATTCAGCGGCAAACTTAGTAGATCATTCGCTAAATCCATGACCCCTGGTCCACGAGTGATTTTGTGCGCTTTCGTTATCACGGGAGCGCTCATCGCGACTTTTGCCTTATCGCAAACTTCGGAACCCGAAGGCCACGTCACCGCCATTTTTCACGAGGTCCAACTTTTGCCAGAACAAGCCGATGCCCGACCGGCCGCGCTTAATGACAAAGTCAGCAATGGCACCGCGCTGCGGACGGGAGATGATTCGCGCTCGGAGCTGACCTTTGGGGATTTAACGATCACGCGACTGGGTGAGAACACAATTTTCAGTTTCGACCGAGCCGGCCGCAGCGTTCGCCTGGACAGCGGTTCGATTCTTCTTTATGTCAAAAAGAATTCCAGCGGAGCAGAGGTTTCGACGAAGGCAGTGACAGTTGGGATTGCCGGCACAACGCTGATTGTCGATTCTACGCCGCAAGGCGGCGATAACTTGATTGTCCTCGAAGGGGGCGCGCGGATGACGTTGAAAAATCATCTCGACCAATCCTCGTTCATCCAAGGCGGGCAAATGCTGCGCGTTCCAAGCGGTGCGACAAAGATTCCAAAACCGGTGAACGTCCGGATCGAAGAGCTTCTGAAGACGCATCCGTTGCTGGCAGATCTTCCGCTTTTGCCGAGCCAAGATCTCATGCTTGCCGTGGTTCAGGGGCAAAATGCGCCGTTACCGCAGACGGAAACGGCGGAAGCAGGGCCAGCCCGAACCACCAAGAAGCGTTCGAAACCGCAACCGACACCGGTCCAGGGCGTGCCGGTGACTCAAAGTGGCCCGAGTATTTGGACAGGATATCCATCGGGCACAGTCGCGTACCCGCCGTCATATTCGCCGCGGCCTGGACGTCCCGGGAATGTAAGGAACCCGCCCGGTGGTTATACCCCGAGGCGGCCCACGCCCACGCCAACACCAAGGAAGAAGAAAAAGAGGCCAGGCGGCGACTACGTCGGGTGAGTGGCTTTCAGGCAGCCTACCGCGACACCTGTCAATCGGTGTTGGTAGGCTTTGAGTATGGAATTTTATTCCGTGCCGTAGTCGATCAGCCGCCCGTTCTTAAACTTGGCGTAATGACTGCCGGTTTCCCATTGCAAAATCTCCGTCCCGTCCTGCGTCTTATCGCCGGTCGGACGTTTACCGACTATCTTGAGTACCTGAGCTTTTGTCATTCCGGTTTGAAGTTGAGAAAACCTCTTGTCCATTTGGCAGCCGACACACATCAAAAACGTGACAATTACCAAGAGTGTTCGATTCACGACGCTGATTTTACGAATGGCGGCCACGTATTGCAACCGTACTCCAATTCTGTCCGAACAGCCGTTTTAGAAAGAGCATCTCGCCTTGTCCCGAGGCACCCGTCTTGCTAATCGGCTTGGGACCATGCGCCGGCGACCGCAAGCTTCCTCTCCCGTGGAGTTTGTCACTCTCGACATTGACGAGGAAGTGGGGCCGGCCCGGGGAGTTTTGCTCCTGGAAGATCGTGATGATTTCCGGGAGGTTCTCCAGGACCACCTGGTCTTCCGCTCTTATGAGGTGACCTCCGTCCGGAGCGGTGTCGAGGGTCTGCGTGAGATCATGAAGGGCGCCTTTGATCTCATCATTTGCGACATGATGATGCCGCAAGTCGGGGGCGAGATGTTCTACTGGGCGGTGACGCGGGTCCGGCCGGCTACTGCTCGACGGTTCATTTTTTTTACCGGCCACAAGAACAATCCGGCGATGGAGTTTTTCTTCCAGCGAGTGAACGCGACGGTGCTCATCAAGCCCTTCAAGCTGGCGGCGCTCGACTCGGCGATCCACGGTGTCCTTCTCAAACTGCGCTGACAAGCACAACGACATCGATCCAACCGCGAATCATGCGGATTCCATGGGGATTGGCTAACGCAGATGGTGTGAGTAGGACAGAAGCTCCGAAAACCATACCTACTCGGAGGCAACAGCTGGCGATTTTATATGACGTAGCAAACTTTCCTTTTCAGAGCCTCAGAATTTCACGCAGGTTTTGTTGGCTGAATTAGCGGTTCAACGTAGGTACATTTAAGAGCTGACTGGGCGAGACCTTGCTAATATTACGGCGTTTTCAACGAATCGCGTTCCCGGCACACCAGTTGCTGCAAAGACGCAGCCAAGAGGGGCTTCCGGCAGGCTGGAGTGCGACTAATTTAATTTTATGTTCAGGAAATTTTTGGGCTTGTTATCGAGCGACATCGGGATCGATCTCGGCACGGCGAATACGCTCGTTTACGTAAAAGATCAG
>Ga0209056_10004264_pt1 | contig 15083 bp, 17 predicted proteins | sample GraSoiAngelo_114_FD_185876 | JGI IMG/M metagenome (GOLD analysis project Ga0209056, IMG submission 185876) | Grasslands soil microbial communities from the Angelo Coastal Reserve, California, USA - 14_0903_13_40cm (SPAdes) (version 2) | ecosystem: Environmental > Terrestrial > Soil > Grasslands... | reverse complement strand
GGAAAGACCCCAACTTCAATCCAACTGTCAAGAGGATCCTCGACAAGCGTGAACATCACGGCTTCAGGCGTCTTCGGATTCACAGGGACCATCAGCCTCACAGCAACCATCATCCCAGTCCTGAAACGTGCACCAGCACTTTCCAGCTTGGAAACTATCGAATTATCGGCCGCTGAACCAACTGGAGTAGTAAGCCTAACTGTCTCAACGCAACACTCGACAAGAGTAGGAACCTACACGATCTTGATCATCGCGTCTTCCCGGAACATCTCACGCACACTTTTCATATTTCTCTCTGTCGCAAAGTAGCAACGTTAGACTCCGTTCGGAAGCAGACATCGTTTTCACTGCTAAGGAATGAAAAGAAAGAAGATGGGGGTAGTACGGAGGATGCGACGGATGCAGTGACGTCTCTCTGCCCATTTCCGCCGATCACCGTGCTCGGTAGAAGTATTCTGCAGAGTACTGGACGAGAGCTAATTGGCCCATCGATGTACCAATGGTGCTAGGCGCCAAACCTCCCGCGGCGTTGACGCGCTGTATGTACGTCGTCTGCTTGAAGATTCCTGGTCCATGTGTTGTCTTGGCCTGAAGTAGCAGCCAAGGAATTGTAGCTTGGTCGACAGTAGCCGAGGCGAGACGTTGCACCTCGACCTTGCTACCACCGTTACTCTCCTAGGTTGGTCCCCCGCGGTCACTTCGAGCGGTGGACGATTTGTATGTATAGTATAGTGCTCATCCCCCGCACCATACGGTTCTAGCCTGTAAAGTGTGAAGGAGTTTTTTTGTTTTTGATGTGCCCTGAGGGTCGAGAAAAAGATAACAGAAAAAATAGTTAAGAAGAAAGCGACAGATAACATCTAGGGTTGAGATATCAGGGGTTCTTCGCAGGCAGCTCTCGCGCAAGGAAGAGGAGGAGGCGACGGAGCACGATGCCTAGCTTTGGCTGTTAACGTCTTTTCTGGTCGTGTCCTAGTTAGTTGGGGCTACTGGTAATGTTGATCGTCAGCCTTGAACGGCTGAGGTCCGAAGTGCTAGAGCCCCGGACTGTGAACGTTGCCGTGAACGTTCCCGGCTGGTCATAATCGTGGCTGGCTGAACATACGCCAGCGCTGCCCGCAAGCGTCATGGACTCGCCGTCGCCAAACCTGAACAGGCACGTGAACGGCGCTGTTCCACCAGAGTACGTGGCCATAAAGGTCAGGACCTGGTCCGAAGCTGCTACTGTCGACGAGCTTGTGAAGCTGTTGATTGAGAGTGGTGGACTGGAGAATGTGTAGCTGAACGAGAAGCCTGGGTAGACGCCCCTCGCGCGGGGAGCCTCGAGCAGTATGCTGCTGCCCTGAACAATCCGCACGTTTCTTACGATACCGAAGTGGTCGAACGATGTGGGGTCCCTGAACAGGATAGTGTTCTGGCCACTAACCAGCAGGCTGGTGATGTCGAACGGTCCAAAGTTGACCGCTCTATTCTGGTAGGGTTGGTAGTCCCCAGTTCCGATGAGATGGTTTAAGCCCGCAGGGATGTCTGCGACCAGTTGGCCATTGACTAGGACGTGTAGCTGGCCGACGCCGCTGTCAAAGTCGTCCAGATCGGAGCCATTGAATGTGAGCATAGCAGATCCGCTGTGTGGAGACCTCACATTTAGGGTGAAGCCGCCGGAGCTCTTAGCATGGCTTGAATCACCAACGTACGATCCAGTTATCACATGTTTACCGGCAACAGTCGGGGTGTAGGCTATGGAGCAGGTCGCCTGGTTCGGAGCATTCCCCGCGACGAGCGTACATGTCGCGGATGACGGATTGAACGTTCCAGTAGAGTTCGTGGTGAAAGTCACCGTACCAGCTGGAACAGTAGGACTCGTCGAATTGTCGATCACTCTAGCAGTGCAGCTAGCGGACGTGTTGACCGAGGCCGAGCCAGGGCTGCAAGTTACAACGATCTTCGTTGAGTGGAGCGGGGGAGGAGCCGCGGAGGAAACAGCCACGTTGAAGCTACCCGTGCTGGCTAAGTGAGTCGAGTCGCTACTGTAAGAGCCGGTGATCAGATGGTGACCAGTGACAGTGGGAGCGTATGATACGCTGCAGCTTGCGGTCCCGGTTGTAGTCTCAGCCAGAGTGCACGTGGGGGCGGGTGTGAAGGTTCCCGTCGAGTTGGTCGTGAACATGACTGTACCGGCGGGCGTTGTCGCACCGGTCGTGGAAGTGTCCGTGACCGTCGCAGCGCAGGTCGTTGCTACGTTGAGCTGGACGGATGAAGGGCTGCACGAGACCGTGGTGGTTGTCGGGTGTGGGGGCGGGGGCGGTGTGGAGGTCACTTCAAGAGTGAAGGTTCCTGAACTCGTAGCGTGGGTCGAGTCGCCGGGATAGTTTCCAGTTATGAGATGATGACCAGCCGCCGAAGCGCTTGGTGTATAGGCCACGGAGCATGAGGCGCTACCCGCAGCAGCGCCCGCTACTAGAGTGCAGCTTGCAGAGGTTGGATTGAATGTACCAGTAGAATTAGTTGTGAAGCTGATGGAACCAGTGGGAGTCGATGGACTTGTGGCGGAGGCATCAGCGACCGTGGCAGTGCAGCTTGTTGGATTGCTGACCTGGACGGATGCAGGTGAACACTGAACAGTCGTGGTTGTCGGGTGAGGAGGTGGGGGAGGAACTGGGGTAGTGTCAAGGTTGAACATGCCTGAACTCATCGCGTGAGTAGCGTCACCCGAGTAGGATCCAGTGATCAGGTGGTGACCTCCGACGGTCGGAGTATAGGATAGCGAACAGGTCGCAGTACCGGCTATCGTACCTGGCGATAAGGTGCAGCTCGCAGACGTAGGGCTGAAGGTGCCGGTGGAGTTGGTTGTGAAGCTGACAGAACCGGTAGGCCCTGTGACACCAGTCAAGGAAGTATCAGCGACGGTGGCGGTGCAACTGGTCGGACTGCTGACTTGGACTGGGGATGGAGAGCACTGGATCGCGGTCGAAGTTGGATGCGGGGGTGGGGGCGGGGCAGCGGTCACTAAGAGGTTGAATGCGCCTGAGCTGGCGGAATGAGTAGAATCAGTGCCATAGGTGCCGGTAATCAAGTGGTGACCCACAGCCGATGCTCCGGGCGAATAGCTCACAGAACATGTAGCGGTACCCGCAATGGTGCCCGCTGCTAGAGTGCAACTCGCAGAAGTCGGGTTGAAAGTTCCAGTAGAGTTAGTCGTGAAACTTACAGAACCGGAAGGAGTCGTCGCACCTGTCGCAGATGTATCAGTCACAGTTGCGGCGCAGCTCGTGGGTGTGCTGACCTGGACAGGGGCGGGTGAGCACTGAATAGTCGTGCTTGTTGGATGAGGAGGGGGAGGCGGTGCAGCGGTCGCTGCCAGGTTGAAGGAGCCCGAGCTGGTTAGGTGAGTCGAATCTCCGGCGTAGTTTCCGGTTATGAGGTGATGCCCAATGGCGGTCGCGCCCGGTGTGTAGCTGACCTGGCACGTTGCAGCGCCCGCTGTACCTGCTACCAAGGTGCAACTCGCAGAGGTTGGATTGAACGTGCCCGTGGAATTCGTGGTGAAGCCGACTGTGCCTGTAGGAGCGGTTGGAGTCCCTGATGTGTCTGTGACCGTGACTGTACATGTAGAAGACGTACTCACTTGCACGGATCCGGGGGAGCACTGAACACTGGTGCTTGTCGAATGAGGTGCAGGAGTTGCTGCGAGCAGGAATGTTCCCTGACTGCCAGCGTGAGTCGAGTCACCCTGGTAGTTACCGGTGATTAGGTGATGACCCGCCACGGTAGGCGTGTAGGTCACGCTGCAGCTGGCCGTACCCGCAGTTGCCCCTGCCGTTAGAGTACAGCTCGCAGAGATCGGACTAAACGTACCAGTCGAGTTGGTCGTGAAGCTCACAGAACCCGAGGGGGTCGTTGGTCCTGTTACGGCAGTGTCGGTGACTGTTGCGGTGCAACTGGTCGAAACCCCGGCTTGGACCGGTGACGGTGTGCACTGAACGCTAGTTGTTGTCGTATGGAGGGGGACGGCGGTTACCGCGAGTTTGAACGAGCCCGAGCTAGCTACGTGGGTCGAGTCACCGGCATAGTTTCCTGTTATGAGATGGTGCCCGACAGCAGTGGCGCCCGGCGTGTAGGTGATCTGGCATGTGGCTGTACCGACAGCGGTGCCAGCGGACAAAGCGCAACTCGCGGAGACCGGGTTGAAGGTGCCGGTCGAATTGGTGGTGAAGCTGACAGAGCCCACTGGAGTCGTCGCGCTTGATGCGGACGTATCAGTAACTGTCGCTGTGCAAGTGGAAGGCGTACTCACCATTACTGATGGTGGGGCACATTGGATGGTTGTACTCGTGGGATGAGGTGGAGGAGCAGTTGCAACAAGATTGAACGAGCCATTACTGGTAGAGTGACCTGAATCACCGCTAAACGTGCCGGTTATCAGGTGATGACCGACCGCCGTCGAGCCGGGTGTATAACTGACAGAGCATGAGGCGGTGCCCGCGGTTGTACTCGCGGACAGAGTACAACTGGCGGATGTTGGGCTGAACGTGCCTGTACTGTTCGTGGTGAAACTAACAGTGCCGGAAGGAGTGGTGGGACTCGACGAAGTGTCAGTCACCGTGGCCGCACAGCTGGAAGTAGAGCCTGTAGTGACGGAGGTGGGCAGGCAAGTGACACTCGTTGTCGTAGTGTGGGGTGGAGCTGGTGTTGAGGCGAGGAGGAAGGTTCCCTGGCTGGAGGAATGCGTCGAGTCTCCGCCGTAAGAACCGGTAAGAAGATGATGACCGATTACTGCTGGCGTGTAGGACACCGAACAAGATGCGGTCCCGGCAGACGTTCCCGCGGCTAGAGTACAGCTCGCAGAAAACGGAGTGAAGGTTCCAGTAGAGTTAGTTGCAAGGATCACGCTTCCGCTTGGGGTGGTAGGCGTTGTGAAGTGGTCGGTGACTGTCGCCGTACATGAACTGGCCGTGTTAACGGTTACTGATCCAGGCGAACACGAGAGCAATGTGGTTGTCGTGTGAGGCGGTGGAGTGGTTACTGGAATAGTGAACGTGCCCTGGCTAGTCCCGTGAGTCGAGTCTCCACCATATGAGCCGGTTATGAGATGATGACCCGTGACTGTTGGAGTATAGCCTAGCGAGCAAGTAGCAGTCCCAGCGGTTGTACCTGCTGCTAGCGTGCAACTCGCAGAGGTTGGATTGAACGTGCCTGTGGAGTTGGTTGTGAAGCTAACAGAGCCGGTAGGAGTAGTCGGACCAGCGGAAGTGTCCGTGACGGTAGCTGTACAACTCGTAGCCTGGTTAACGACCACAGGTGAGGGAGAACAGCTGACACCTGTGCTCGTGGGATGTGTAACCGCCGCTTGGGTTACGGTGGCACCTTGAATACTCTCAGAGAGAGTAGTTCCAGTGTTGTCATCCACCAGAACACACACGTTCGCTGGTGAAGACACACTGCTAGTAGAACAGCCCGCGGCTATTGGATATGAAATTGGGGTGCTTGGAGTAGAGCCCATCACGCTATAGGTTATGGTGAACGCCATACCGGAACAGGGAGAGATACCGCCACACTCATTACCCCCCGAACTCTCAATCGTAGTAACCTCGACAACACCGGGACCATTAGCCTCTCCAACCGTACATGCACCAGTCGTGGGTGTACCGTTAATACAGATAGACGTCAAAGATGGATTAACGATCAGGGTCCCAAGAGCAGCGCCGGCAGGATTCACAAACGCATTGGAAGAGTTGACAAAGATGTCGAAGCCGCCCATAGCGTCTGAGCCTTGAATGAAGACACCGACTGTAAAGGTCGAACCGACTGTGAACGGACCAAGCGAAGGCGGACTAGCAGGACAACTGGTAGCTGTTGCGGAAGCTGTGATACAGACTAGACCAGTGGCGGCGTGAGCGGATGGAACAGACGGCAAGATCGCAAACAGTGTGAAGGCTAGAATTATGGGAAGTATGAGGATAAGGCGTTTGTTCGAACCAAAACTCAAACGAAAACCAACTCTTTACGGTTTGGCTTAACTGCTCCAGATGTATTTATCTTTGGCGTGGAATGTCTGTCACTCAGAGCAATCGAGAGCCATCGGCGGATATGAATAGTCTAACCTGGTTATCCAACGCTATAGAACTAGAGAATCTCTGGATTCTCGCGATAACTAGCCGACCCCAAATGGTCTCACGAAGAAAGACCCGGAATTCTTCCCCGTGGCCTCGCTGTAGGACCTCTAGGCCGAACTGAGGCAAACCTGACTATTCTACAGATATACAAGGATAGAATTCAACGATCAAAAAGGCACTTGAGCAGATCGGCTCTGGAAGTGGCGGTTTAGTGCGGATTCGTAGTGACAGCTACGTTCACTACCAAGCTCTGCTTAAGGCAGGTGTAAGAAGAAGGTCCGCATACCAGTATCTGCCCAGTGTACTGATCTCCTTCGCAACTTGAGTCTTGATGAGCAAGAGTGCAAGATGCAGTAACGACTATGTTGTCTGGCGTGGATCCGCAGCTGGAAAACGATGTTGGAGAGACTGTAATACTGATAATATCGGGCTGGCTCGAGGAAGCCAGCAGAGTGACGGGCGAAACAGACGGGCTACAGGTGAAGGAGTCCGGAGCACTCCCAGAAAAGGAGTGCACCACCGAGAACTTGATGTCGAGAGGACGCACACTCCAAGTGACCGGGAATGAAGCGGTACTAGTGATGGTAGCGGAGGCGAAATAGTAACCAGCTCCCACCCCGATGCCGACCAGTGTGATCAGAACAAAGGCAGGAAGTAGAGTTCGCAGACGGTTAATGGATCCCATACGAGACAGCTACTCGGCGAATCCGAGAGTTAAGACTTTTCCGCGACGAGGAGCGAGAGCGAACTACAGCGAACCCAGTTATGCTACAGATATACTGGGACAGCCCTCTAAGCGTCAGAACAAGACGACCACCTAGCTTGGTGAGTAGTCAATACCGCAGTAGGTCAAAATCAGTTTGTAGGATATGCTCGATGTCACAACATGCTCGAGCAAACCGGCTCGACGCGTATTGGGATTATCCACTAGTTGTAGGACACGGGCACTTGTGGGTGGTGACGGCTACGGTCACGACCAAGCTCTGCTTTAGGCAAGTGTACGCCGAAGGTCCGCATACGGTGACGGTTCCGGTGTATTGGTCTCCATCGCAGTTTGTATTTCGATAAGCTGCAGTGCAAGACGCTGTTACGACCACATTGTCTGGTGTGGAATTGCAGCTAGGAAACGAAGATGGTGATACTGTAATCGAAATAATGTTTGGCTGGCTAGATGTTGTCTGCAGGGTTACTGGCGAAACATCTCCTTTGCACGTGAAAGAATCCGGAGCGCTGCTGCTGAAATTGTCTGAAGTATTGAACTTGATCATGAGAGGATTAGTACTCCAAGAGACGGGAAAGTTTGAGCTCTTCGCATACGCGAAGTAGTAGCCGGCTCCCAGGCTAATGATGGCGAGGAGAGCAATCGGAATAATTAAGCCTAGGGCACTACCTCGGTGAGACTCTGAACTCATGGTAAACGGACGGCACTTCATCGGTTAGGCATTTAAGAGTTTCCTTCAGATCGGTACCATTGGATAGCTCCATACGATGATAGCTACCTCCTTCTTTCCCATGCGTTGGCCTAGTAAGCGATCAGAGTCTTGCAAATTGGCACGCTAGTGCTACCATAGTTTGAAGCTTTACCACTCGACCGTGCAATACGTCAGAGACCCCATTATTTCCGTCTTGTCGACCTCAAACACAATCTACAAGAATGAGCCAATCTGGGCACAGCGTTCATCATTGGCAGAGACGGCAACCGTCTTCAATGTTCCTCGAGGCACGGCGTACATTACCATCCAGCAGATAGTCATCTACGCTACCGCACTGGTCTACTACGTCCTCCTCGTCCGGGTACTCAACCTCTCACAGATCGGAGAGATCTCCCTTCTCACAGCGGCCCTAGTCATCTTCACAACTCTCAGTCAACTGGCACTTCCCGCCGCTGCAACGCGTTTTATCTCGGCCAGCATGGGAACACAGAACCCCTCTCACGCCGCAGCGGTTGCAAGAACAAGCCTTAGACTGCTGCTGGCGATCGCAGGACCCGCGCTAATTCTAGCGATACTTGCCTCTCCTTTAATCGGAATGACAATCTTCAACGCCTCCAATCCCTGGGCTCTAATCGTAACCTTTGCTGGGTCTTTCCTCCTCGACATCACAACACTCTTCGGCGCATACTTTCTAGGGCTTGGACGCTACGCAGATCTAGCATACCAGAATATTCTATTCTATCCTCTTAGCCGAGGCCTGGGTCTTGCTCTCGCCAGCACAAGCCTCGGAGTCCTTGGGATACCTATCGGGTGGGCCGTCGGAGCATTCGCAACACTCATCCTCTCGCTCTATCTCTGGACGGGAAAACTACCGCATCCTAACAGTTTCCCCGCACGGCGTTTGCTCGTCTTCAGTCTGCCACTCTTTGCCTCCACCATTGTCACGCTTCTCCAAAACTGGGGAGACATTGCCCTCCTACAAGCAATCCTTGGGACATTCAGCACGACAGGAGCATACTATTTGGTCGTTTCCAGCATCTCTTTCCTCTCCATCCTTTGGACCCCAGTAGCAGGAGCACTATACCCTTCACTCTGCTTTAGCTACACAAGCCAAGGACCGGCGGGCGTCTCAGCCAAACTCGGCGTTGCAACAAGACTAGTCAATTTAACAGTTCTTCCAGCGGGCATCAGTCTCGCTACTATCGCGCCAACCGCCTTGGAAGTAGTCTACGGATCCTCCTTATCGGACCAAGCAGTCCCATTCGCAATACTCGCCATAACGATCATTTTCTCGGCGCAGAGTCTGTTGCTGATTACAACGCTTCAGTCTGTGGGCAGGACTTCACATATCTTAGGCATCAGCCTCGCCGCCACGGTGATCGACCTCGTCACAGTAGGCTTCGGGGCCAGTATCCTAGGAGCAACGGCGGGAGCAATAGGGAGAGCATTACTAGCTTTTGTAATGATGCTGCTCGCTTGGCTATCTCTCAACCCGGTTCTACACCCGCCCGTGACACGAGGCCTCTCAAGGGCGGTTATCCTGACCTCTCTCACTGCCCTTCCACTCTTGATAGTCAACAACGTTCTGATTCTCGGTTTCCATGTCCTACCCCTTCTTCGGGTTCCCCTATTGTTAGCCGTCTTCATCACATGTTATTTCATGGGAAGCAGAGCATTCTCAGTCTTCACTCTGAACGACTTCGACCTCTTGCAAAACGCACTGCCCCTAGTATTCCGGTCCTATCTGGCGACCCTCAAACGTCTCCTAGTCCGGAGACGACCAACATTTCGCTAGAACAGGACACTCAACATTGCGATGAAAGGAACAGGATTGACGACCAGTGCAGACACTTCCATGCTAAACATGACAATTTCCCGCACCGACAAAACCTAAACTCGACTCGTCGGGGACTAGTGGACTATTTCCGGTCCTTGAACATCGATGGAGCACTACTGTATGTGACCGTAACAGATTCGCCTGGTTCAAGCCAGACCGTGACGTTAGTCGTCGTGAAGAGGGTGACCCCGTTCTTAGCAACCTGGCTTACAGTACCGCCTGCGATGTAGACCGCCTCTGAAACACCGTCAATGTTCTGATAAGGAGTACCCGAAGCGGGCGTTGGTATTGAAGCGATGCCTTGTGGGTAGGAATAGAGTGTCGAAGACTCGTCCGTTAATCCGATGAGCCTGTGTTGTGTAGGCATATACAAAGGCGCCTGGGCGATGAGTTGGTTGAGCCAGTTTGGCCCTGAGCCGTAGTAGGGGCCACCTGGTGCGTTGAGGGTGCAGACAACGTTGCTTGGCATGAAAGAGTCGACAATCTTCATTCGTAGAGGATTGTTCAGCGTATTGTAGTTGATGAGAATCATGCCGGGTTGTGTGGCATTTGTGGCTGGAATTCCTATCCTGAATCCTGAGATGTCAAGAAGTATCTGCGAGAGGGCTGGCTGTCCAGTTGGGACAGCTATTGCGCTGCCACCAGAGTACGATGGGAGGTTATGAGTGTTCCAACCGTCAACCATCCCCCCTCCCCTTATAGTGATGTTTCCAGAGGTAGTAACGAATCCTGCGCTGCCGCCTGTTCCTAGGGCCCAACAGTCGGAGAGGTAGACATGATAGATTCCGTCGCCGCTTTCGACAAACGGCGCGTCGGAAATGCAACCCCGGAAGTATACTTCGATCCACTGGAATGAAGGCGAACCACCAGTACTGAATCCTCCACTGCTGTTCACGAAATAGCAGTCGTCGAAAGAGAGTCTGCCCGTTACCGGGAGAGAGCTGCCGGGAACACCCATGTAAACCGCCTCGGGCATTCCACTGTCCAGGGTACAATCTCGAAACGCAACATTAGAAGCGCTTGCGACATGAAAGAAGCCCACATTTGGCCCAGTCGTATTTTTGATGTAGCACCGCGTGAACTTGATGTTCGAAACGTTATAGTTACTGAATACGAAGAACTCGGTCGGCACTGGCCCCTCGGCCCGTACGTCCACGAACTGAATGTCCGACAGGTTCCCGGGTGGAGTTCCCGTTCCGACGAATGCAAAGACGCCGGTGCCCACATATCCTTCGCCAAGCATTCTCAGCCGTTCGAATCGCAACGCGTTGGCCCCATAGCTTGCGATGAAGTAATACCCTCCTGATGCACCAGTCCACTGGAGCGTCATGTCTCTAATGGCTATGTTCGAAACTTGGCTCGATGAGGTTGGTGTACCTGGGTATCTGGCGCCGAAGAATCCCTGAGGCGAAGTGATTATGGTTCTGTCGATGCCTTCGCCTTGCAATGTGACTCCCGAGGGAACTGCAATTGGTGACAGTGCGGATGTTGTTATCGGGTAGGTTCCAGCCCTTAGAAAGATAAGCCCGCCGTTCGAAGAAAGAGCATTAATCGCATTCTGAATGACCGTTGCCGCGTCCGTTCCAGAGTACGCAACTCTTCCCGTATTCCCGCTGTATGCGTTAATCGTCCCCGACTCATTGTCGATAATGTAGCTAGCTACATCGACATCGGCAAGCGCTGCTTGAACAGGGGAGATCACGGAGCCAGAGAAAGCTAGTCCCGCTGCCCCGACAGCACCTGCCGCAACAACGGTTTTCAGAAACTTCTTCCTGGAGACCAGTTCTTGTTCCGACGTCTCGGATTTCAATGCCAACTAACCTCGCGAGAATCCTTGATAGCTTTCAAGTACAAGATTAAGCTCTGTGTTGCGTGCCTGGTGTAGTCGGAGACCACTGACGCGAAAGCTATGGTCCGGAGAAATTCGTGTCTCGATGCCAATTCTTGCTCTGAACTCTCAGAACTCAAGACTGAAAGACTTTAGAAGAACTCTTGATAAGCTTTCACATTCTCAGATTTGTACCCGTCAAGAAACGCGCTACACTAACAACAAAGATAGCTTCGACAGTCCACCCCTTCTATCAGTAGCTCGCGACAGAGGGAGAAGGGAGTTCAGTCGGTACTGTTATATCTCTTGTCTGTGACGGTTCAGCGCTCGGTTTGCAATAGAGCTTGGTATTCTTGTCCAAGAAACCATTGGCTCTGCTTCCATCTATAGCTCTAGTTAGCTCTCTGTTTTTCCTCTCATTCCCTACGCCTGAAGTCCATGGGTCGCCTGGGCTCGGGCTTGTTTGTGTAACAGCTTCTGGAATGGCTACTAATTGTCCCGCCCACCCGCCAGCTATAACCAACATGGCCGTCAACCAGAACTTTACCGTAGGTATCTTCATCCAGGGCTCCGACCCGATGCACAGCTTCGACATTTACGCGAAAGTCGACAACACAATTCTGAATCCCATCAAGGCCGTTCTGGGCCCCCTCATCAAATCACCCTCCTCCACACTCATTTGCATCAACGGCGTCAGTGTCATGGGAACCTGCACTCTCGGAACGGTAAATGGTGCTGGTGTCGTCGAAGTCTCGACCATCGAAAGTGGGCCTGGTAATGAGTGCGTTGCTACTCCCTGCTCCGGAATGGCCTTCAACATAACCTACGCCGTGAGTGCAGCGACAGGTTTCACCTCCATAGACTATCCTTCAGTTTCAACATGTTCTCCCAGTAGCGTACCAGGTACGACGAGATGCGTCCTTCTAAGAGACAGCGTAGGAACACCCGTCGGAGAAAACGTGCAACCCGCAAGCTACGGTGCCGCGACTCCATCGTTAATCTCAGTAGTCGTAGGAGTCGAGGGCGGCCTTTACTGGAGCGGCATGTATTCCGATGCGTGGACCAATTGGCAATCATTGTCTGGTGCAAGCCCTTCCAGTCCTGGCCTCTGCGCATCTGAACCTGGCAGCGTTGAGCTTGTTGTGAGGGGATATGACAACAATGTCTACCACAAGTCCTTCTCCGCAGGCACGTGGTCGACTACATGGGACCATAATCCTACTGGTGTCACGATTGACCAGCCGCTTTGCACCGTTCTGGGCGACCAGCTTCACGTAATTGTTCGGGGAGTAACAAGCGGGCTGTGGGACACTACCTTCAACCTGACAAGTAGGACCTGGGCGTCCGGGTGGGTGGGCCTGGGAGCGGACACTCCATCGATGCCCGCCTTAGTGCCTCTTCCAAACGGTGCAATTACGCTTGTGGTCAGGGGCTTTAACAACGGGATCTATTCGTCGTCCTTCACCAACGGTGCTTGGACCAAGCAGTGGACCCTTTTCGACAACCCTGCCAAAGCTGCTACGATCTCAAGTCCTGCAGCCACATTCGACGGCAACTATGTCCACATCGTCGTGAGGGGAACCGATAGCAGCCTCTACGAAAACATTCTCAATTGTTTCGGCTGCTTCAATTGGACTCGCCTGAACGGCTCCTCTCCAATCGCTCCAACCCTAGTCAGCGCAGAGGATGGTACCATGCATGTTGTGGTCCGAGGCTTCGACAACACGGTGTACGAAAAATCAGCACCCCGAGGGTGTTGTCCACCAAACACGGCATGGGACCCTAATTGGAATAGCGCTAATGGCAGCACCCAGACCGGAATAGCTGCAGTAATGGTCGGATCAACCCTTTCCATAGTCGTCAGCGGATCGACATCAGAATTATGGTACAACAGCCTTACAGGGAATACTTGGTCAGGATGGCTTCTGCTAGGCGGAGCGACGCATCTCGATCCTAGCCTAGTCGTCGTGCCCTAAGATTACGCTACGCATTTTCGACCTCGTTTCGGCTCCAACCTCCTTCCGAGGCCTAGAACAGCGGTAAGAGTCTCATGGAGTACAGACCATGAATATTGTGTATCCTTTCTTGCTCGCATGGTCGTATTGTACGTCAGCCATCCGCGCGAGCTTCATGGGATAAGGAACTTCTCGACGAAGAACCCTTCGAAGGAGATAACCCATAAAGTAGTATGCCAGCAGACTTACCGCCTCCCAGATTCCTCCTGAAGCTGTCGACAATTCTACCCGCAGACCGGCACCCCTGACGATTTCAGAAAGCCTCTCGACACTGTAAGGATGGTTACCCAATAGCCATCGGTCGGGATCTAGTAATGTAAAAAGTGCGACCGCGTTTGGCGCACTCAGAATAATGTGTCCGGTTTTCTTTGAACATCGCTTCAACTCAATTAGTGCACGAGTCTGCGTGTTAGCGGGCAGGTACTGTATGACATCGGTGAAGAGTATAGTGTCGAACAGTTCCGACCTCAACGGCAGATGGAAAACTGTCGCAACGATGTCAGGCGAGGCCCTCCAGTCGATATCCAAGTTCACATCGGCCAGCCTAGTTGACTTGGATCCTACCGACAGCGAAAAACCTCTGTGGCTGCTGGCCAGTTGATCTATTACTCGAAGACGGCCCAGCAAACCCAGTTTCCACTCAAGCCATTGCTCTCAGTTTAAACATCCGGCACCTTCGTTTTAGTTTAGGGACGGGATTCTCACTATTCTACTGTGACGCTTTTTGCGAGGTTGCGCGGATAGTCGGGGTCATGCCCTTTGATAACTGACAAGTAATACGCGAGCAATTGCATAGGCACGACATAGACTAGTGGCGTAACGAGAGAGGGCAGCGATTCACCGATATCGATTACTCGGTCGGAGAGGTTTCTGATCTCCTCGTCTCCCTCCTCGATTATTGAGATGATACGAGCGCCCCTTGCTTTCATCTCCATGATGTTGCCGATCATGCGTTTGTGTGTCTCGTCTTTTGGTGCGACGAAGATTACTGGGAATCCTTCCTGGATTAGTGCGATGAAGCCATGTTTGCTCTCGCCGGCAGGGTAGGCTATTGCGGGCACATAGCTCAGTTCGAGAAGCTTGAGCCGTCCTTCAAGTGCCGTAGGAACGTTGATCCCGCGTCCCAAGAAGCAGATGCTTGAGGCGCTATCGCATTCTTGCGCAATCTTTCGAATTTCATCGATTTTCGTGTTGAGGATGCTCTGTATTAGATCAGGGACCCTGTGGAGTTCTCTCTCCAGCTCCGTAATCTCTTTCGCGGACACTTCGCCCTTTTTTCTGCCGACGGTTGCAGCAATTCTGAGCAGAACCGCGATCTGGCTTGTGAACGCCTTGGTTGAAGCAACTCCGATTTCTGGTCCCGAGTTCTGATCGATGTAGACAGTGGAAAGACGCATGAGTGTTGAGCCTAGAACATTCAGGACGCTCAGAATCGTGGCACCCTTGGTCTTGGCGTCCCGGACCGCGTTCAGCGTGTCCATCGTCTCACCTGATTGGCTTATTGCGAGTATGACACTCTTCGGGGAGACCAAATCCAGGGCCTCCTCTGAGAATTCACTCGCGATGACTACTCTCGCGTCAATTCCAGCAAGCTTGGTAAGGGCGAGGCTTCCGACCAGACCTGCGTGAAATGAGGTCCCGCACGCGACGACAAACACTTTGTCCGCGTCTATGATTTTCTTGGCGAACTCGTCATAGTATACCTGCTCCGTCCTCAGAGCATCCCTTAACGACTGGGCTTGCTCATGTATCTCTTTGAGCATAAAGTGTCGAAAGCCCTGTTTCTTGGCAGACTCAGGATCCCATTGTATTGTAATCGGGTCCCGCTTGACGGGGGCCGCATTCTTCAAATTCAGA
>Ga0209056_10004262_pt1 | contig 15084 bp, 13 predicted proteins | sample GraSoiAngelo_114_FD_185876 | JGI IMG/M metagenome (GOLD analysis project Ga0209056, IMG submission 185876) | Grasslands soil microbial communities from the Angelo Coastal Reserve, California, USA - 14_0903_13_40cm (SPAdes) (version 2) | ecosystem: Environmental > Terrestrial > Soil > Grasslands... | reverse complement strand
CGGCCCCGTGGGCCGAGAGCAGCCGCAGGGTCGCATCGTCGTGCCAGGAGCGATGCTTGAATTCGAAGGCGACGCGCAGGCCTGCCGGGAGCGAGGCGAGAAACGATCCGAGCGCGTGCCGATCCATGGGCCGCGAGGCGGGGACCTGGATCAGCACGGGACCCAGCGCATCGCCCAGCCTCGAAGCGATGTCGAGGAAAGCGCCCATGCTGCGCGCGGCACTCTTGCCGGACGCCAGTTCCGTGGCGATGCGGCCCGGCGCCTTGACGGCGAACTGGAAGGAAGGCGGTACCGCGGCAGCCCACGATTCCGCGAGCTCCGCGGTCAGCGTCGCGATCTCCACTCCGGACAGCCGCTCGGCATAGAGCGGCAGCAACTGCTCCGATGCAGCTTCCGGGGGATACACATGGCCAATCCATTCCCGGTAAGCGAATCCGGTCGTCCCCACCCTTGCTTCTGCCAGCATCGCCGGAAGATAGGCACGCGCCAGATGGCGTGCTCCAAGTGGGCGGACAGGCGCCTGGTCGCCTGGCGCGAGCGCCGGCACGCAACCTGACGCCTGCGCGGTGCCCGGGTGGTTCTCCACCTCGAGGTGACGAGATCTTACGCTTGTGGCCCGGCGGCGGCTCAGGCGCGCGCGGCGGCGGAGGGAGCGGCGGGTTCTTCTTCACGTGCGCCGGCTTTCGCGGCAGCGGCTTTCCGCCGTTGGCCTTGATCGCCGCCTTGATCCGCTTCTGCCGCTGCTTCCACTTCTTCCGCCGCTGCATGATCGTGCGGATGTGCTTGCTCTTCGAACGCGCCATCTCGTCTCCACTTCCGGGGAAAGGGGCGCGCACTCTAGAACGCATCTGATGAGCTGTACAGCCTCGAGCGGCGCCTGCCGGCAGCCCGACGTCAGGAGCCGGTCCCCGGCTCCTTCGGGAGCGGCACCGTCATCATCCCCTCCGCGCCCCGGGCAGCGCTGGGCGGAGCCTCGGAGACCCGCGGAGCCTCCGGCGGCAGCGACGGCTTCACCGGCGGGGGGGCGGAAGGACGCGTCCGCGCCTTGAGCGCCGAGCGCTGGACGATCTCCTTCACCTCGTCTAGCGGCAGGGCGGGAACGAAGTTCCCGTTCACGCCCTCCATCTCGCGCGCCATGCAGAGCGAATTCAGGATCGCCTCTTCGGTCGCCTCGATCGCCGCTTCATAGAGCGGGTTCAGCCGCTGATCGAGCAGGATCTTCATGTGATAGATCATCTTCTGCGTCGTGCGCGGGATCTTGTTCGCGGTGGAGAAGGCGAGGATGATTTCGCCCGAGCCGTGCGCGGCGATGCTGCCGGCGCGGCCGATGCCCAGCGCCACGTGCTTGGAGACGCGCCCCAGCTGGTGGCTGGAGAGCGGCGCGTCGGTCGCGGCGACGGCGATGATGCTGCCGTAGGTGATCGCGCGCTTGTGGAAGTGCCGGTACTTCGGCTCGAGCAGCGGTCCGAGGGGCAATCCGCCTACGCGCAGGTCCTGCATATGGCCGAAGTTGTTCATCACCAGCACGCCGAAGGTGTAGCCGCCGAACGCGGGTGGAAGCTTGCGCGAGGAGGTGCCGATGCCGGCCTTGAAGTCGCAGCAGATCATGCCCGTGCCGCCACCGACCGATCCCTCGGCGACGGGCCCGCTGGTGGCCGTCTCCAGCGCCTCCCTCACGTTCTCCGCTTTTACATGCCGCCCGGCGACGTCGTTGAGCCAGGAGTCGTCGCATTCGCCGACCAGCGGGATGAGGACGTCGTGCTCGTCTCCGATCCCCGGGAATTGCTCCACCATCCATTGCACCGCTGCGTCGCTGACCGCGCCGACGCTGAGCGTGTTGGTGAGGAAGATCGGGGTCTCCACGATCCCCCATTCCATCAGCTGCGTCAGTCCCGAGACCTCTCCCGCGCCGTTGAGGACGAACCCGCCGCCGGTCACGCGCTGCTCGAAGATGTTCTTCTGGTTGGGCAGGATGGCGGTGACGCCGGTGCGCACCGGCCCGCGGCCGCGGCGAAGCGGTCCCGCCCCGCGGATGATGGTGGAATGACCGACGAGGACGCCCTCCACGTCGGTGATGGCGTTCCACTTCCCCGGCCTGAAGCGCCCGAGCGGGATGCCGAGCTCGCGCGCGCGGTAGCGCTGCTCCACGCGCTGCTCTTATCACTTTCCGGACTCGACGGGCTGCTCCGGCGGTGGCGGAGGCGGGATCGATGACGCCCCGTTGCCGTTCAAGGCCCTGGCCGCCTCGTGCGGCCGCGACTCGCTGCGGCGCTCCCGCTCGCGCTCCTTGTATCGGCGGATGGCGCCGGAGAGGATCTCCGAGATCAGGGCGCTGTACTCGATGCCGGCCGCCTTCGCGATCAGCACCAGATCGCTCCAGCCCGGCGTGAGGCCCGGCAGCGGATTGCACTCGAGGAAGTACACCTTCCCCTGCCGGTCCATGCGGAAGTCGACGCGCGCCACGTCCCGGCATCCGAGCGCGATGAAGCACTCCCGCGCCGCGCGCTCCAGCGCCTTGAGCTGCGCGGCCTCGAGCCTCGCCGGGACGTCGTAGCGGATCTTCGACGACCAGTCCTGCTTGAACTCGAAGGAGTACACCGGGCGCGTCTCGCTCTCGTCGAGAAACACCACCTCCATCGGGGGCAATACTTTTGGCCGCCGCTCGCCCAGCATCCCGACGGTGAACTCGCGGCCGCCGATGTAGTCCTCGACCAACGCCGGCTGGTCGTACTTGGCGACCATCTTCTGCGCCGCCTCGCGCAACTCCGCCTCGTTCTCCACCACGCTGGTTGCGTGCACGCCCTTGGAGCTGCCCTCGGCGATCGGTTTCACGATCAGCGGGAACTCCAGGTCCCGGGGCAGGCGCTCCTTGCCGGTGTTCATGATGAAGAAGTTCGGCGTGAGGATTCCGTGCTGGCGGACGATCTTCTTCGCCAGCGCCTTGTCGAGCGCGATGTTGAGGGCGGCGGGATCGGAACCGCTGTAGGGGATGTCGAGCAGCTCGAGCAACGCCGGCACCTGGGACTCGCGGTTGCGACCCTTGATCCCCTCCGCCATGTTGAAGACGAGGTCCGGCCTGGTGGTCTCGATCAGCGCCGGCAGATCCGCCGTCGCCTCCAGGTCGACCACCTCGTGCCCGGCCGCCGCGATGGCCTCGCGCACCGCCTGGATGGTGGCGGGAGGGTCGTACTCCGCCTCCTCGTCGCGCGTCCCGTCCAGGGCGGGCTTCACCCGCTTGACGTTGTAGGTGAAGCCGACGCGGAGGGGTCCGCGCCGCGGCGGCCGGCTGCCGGAACGGCGCGGATCCTTGAGGCCCCAACGCGCCACGGCGCTTTCGACCACCTTCCCCAGCACCGCGTCGGTATGCAGGCCTTCCAGGGCGGCGGCGGCATAGATGCCGGCGCCCGGCTCCAGCGAAGGGAGCGCGTTGATCTCGATGAAGTACACCTGTCCGTCGTCGGCCACGCGAAAGTCGATGCGGCCGAGATCGCGCACTCCGAGCGCCTTGTACGCGCGCCGCGCCATGTCCTGGGCCCGCTCCAGCACCCAGGGAGCGAAATCCGCCGGGCAGCGCACGGCGACCGCGTCGTAGTGCACGGACTTGAGGTCGTAATCGTAGATGCGATACCGCCGCTTCGACAGCTCCGCCTCGGCGATCACGTACTCCACCGGCGCCAGCACTCCGGCCCGCTCCGGGGCGCACTTCTCCAGGAACGCGACGGTCAGGTCCCTTCCCGGGATGAACTCCTCGACCAGGACGCCCGCGGGAAACCTCGCCAGCTGTCTTTCCGCCAGCGCCCTCAGCCGCTGCCGGTCCTCGACCACCGAGTCCTGGGTGATGCCCTTGGAGCTGCCCTCGAAATTCGGCTTGACGATCACCGGGAAGCGCCAGCCCTCGAGCTTCAGCTCGGAGATGTCCTCGATGAACTGCCCCTTGGGCGAGACCACGCCGTGCTCGCGCAGGACGAGCTTGGTCAGCGCCTTGTCCAGCGTGACCGCCAACACCCAGGCGTCGGACCCGGTGTAGGGAAATCCCAGCTCGTCGAAGAGCGCGGGGTAGAACGCCTCGCGGAACCGTCCCCGCCGCCCTTCCGCCGTGTTGAAGACGAGATCGGGGGCGTAGGCCTCGAGCCGGGCGGCGGTGCGGCTCGCCGGCCCGCTCACCTCGATACGCTCGACGCGGTGCCCGAGCCGCTCCAGCGCGGTGGAGAGCGACTCGATGGTCTCGCGGGTATCGAACTCCGCCTCGTCTTCCGAATCGGTGAGGCGGAGGTTGTGCGTCAGGGCGATTCGCATGCGGTGTGGTCCCCTTGCCGGGCAGCGCGGGAGGCGAGTGGAGCGGTGGCAGGAGCCCGATTCGTCACCGGACGGGCTTCCAGCCCGAGGGCGACGCGGCCGTCGATCACCTGCGTGCCGGCGATGAGATCGCCGAGCCGGCGCTGGCCCAGGTCCCGCGTCAGCGGCCGCAGCGCGACACCGGCTTCCAGCACCACCACGCAGGCGAGCACGGCGGCGGCGAGCTGTGGAGCGGCACCGACGAGCGCAGGGACCACGCCGAGGACGAAGATCCCGTTGCGCAAAACCGACTCGCGCACGCCGGCGGGCCGTCGGGCCGCCAGCACCACGACGCGCAGCCCGGCGATCCGCTTTCCCAGGGACCGCCCCGGACCGAAGAGCGAGTCCGCGAAAAAGAGGAGCGCCGCGCAGAGCAGCGCGGTGGCCAGTGGGTGTCCGCGGGGCACCAGCATGAACGGAGCAAGCGCGATGAGAAGGTCGATGGCGCGTGCCAGCGCCCGGCGCCGGAAATCCGCCGGTGGATAAGAAGGGCGCTGGGCGGGAGGATCAACCTGGTTCATCGACCCCCCGCGCCGCCTGGCCGCCCGCTTGCGGCGCCTGTGGCGGCGTCAATCCTGCAGCCATCGGGCCGCTTCGGCGGCGGAGTACGTGAGGATGATGTCCGCTCCCGCGCGCTTGATGCCGGTGAGGATCTCGAGGCAGACGCGCTTCTCGTCGATCCATCCGGCTTGGGCAGCCGCCTTCAGCATCGAGTACTCACCGGAGACGTTGTAGGCGGCGATGGGAAGATTGGTCGTGCGCTTCACCTCGGCGATCACGTCGAGGTACGCCAGCGCGGGCTTCACCATCACGATGTCGGCGCCTTCGCCGACGTCGAGCAACACCTCGCGCCGCGCCTCCCGGACGTTGGCGGGGTCCATCTGGTAGCCGCGCCGGTCGCCCTGCTTCGGCGCGCTCTGCGCGGCCTCGCGGAAGGGACCGTAGAAGCCACTGGCGTACTTCACCGCGTAGCTCATGATCGGCGTGTCGGTGAGGCCGTCCTCGTCCAGGCCCTTGCGGATCGCCGCCACCCGGCCGTCCATCATGTCGCTGGGAGCGACGATGTCGGCCCCCGCCCGCGCATAGGCCACGGCGGCGCGGGCCAGGAGGGGCAGCGTACGATCGTTGGCGACGGCCACGTGCCCGCGCGCATCGCGTTCGATCGGCCCGCAGTGACCGTGGTCGGTGTACTCACACATGCACACGTCCGCCACGAGGACCATGTCCGGCAACGCGTCCTTCAGCGCCTTGAAGCCCGTGCAGACCGGTCCGTTCGCATCCCAGGCGCTGGTGCCCTCCGCGTCCTTGTGGTCGGGAATGCCAAACAGGATCAGGGAGCGGACGCCGGCGTTGTACGCGCTGCGGGCCTCCTCGACGAGATTGTCCACCGAGAGCTGCGCCACCCCCGGCATGGAGGCGATGGGCTTGCGCACGCCGCGGCCGGACACGGCGAACAGCGGCAGCATGAAGTCACTGGGAGACAGTTCGGTCTCGCGCACGAGCTGGCGGAGCGTGTCGGACCGGCGCAGGCGGCGGGGACGGTCGGCGGGGAAGGCCATGCTTGTCGCACGGTAACGCTCGCGGCCGTCCCGTTCAAGGCTTCCAGCGCACGCCGAACGTGATCGCGTGCTCGCGGGCTTCGAGCAGGAGCGCCTGAGTGGGACCGCGGGTGGGATCGAGTACGTTCGAGCCGGAATAGCTTGAGTGCCAGCGGGTGAAATCGTACCCGACGTCGACGGCTGCTTTGGGGCTGACGTCGAGCGAGACCTGCAAGCGGAGGCGGATCTCGCTGGCGTCGGAGAGGTCGCCGAGATTGCGCTGCGCGGCATAGGGGAGGGGGACGAGGGCGCCCTCGAGGTATCCGGATACCGTGATCAGGGGCGCCAGCCGGTACTCCAGCTCGATGTTCGAGGTGACCCCGAACAGGCCCACCCTGGGAGCTCCGCTCTGTGGCTGCGTTCCCCACTGGTAGTGGGTGATCGGGCCGGCGCTCGCCGTGATGGTGAACCCAGGCGAGATGCGCGTCGCCGTCCCGCCGAGAAGCCGGACGGTGAAATCGGCGCCGTTCGACCCGATCCTGGTCCCCTGCGTATCGCTCTCGAACTGCCCTCCTTCGATCTCGGCCCGGGCCATCAGCTGCTCGTCGAACAGCGTGGTGGTCCAACGGAAGAGGCCGCGCAGCAGCTGCACCTTGTCCGACCCGAACTGCGATCCCGCGCCGCTGTCCACGCGGACCGAGAGCAGCGTGGGCTTCCAGGCGACGAGAAACCCGACGGGGATGGGCGTGGGCACCTTGATCGGGATCTCTTTCGGCTCCTCGGTCTGGGCGAACACAGGTGCCGCGAGGGCGAGGCAGAGGACCGGAGCGAGGGAGCGCACGGACGGACGATATCAGCGGTAGGTCCCCGCGTCGCGGATGGCTTGCAGCACCGTGCGCGGGACGAGGGCCGAGACGTCGCCGCCGGACTTCAGCAGCGCGCGCACCTGGGTGGAGGAGACTTCGGGGATCGCCACGCCGCCCTCGCCGTATCCGCCGCGCTGGACGGTGATGATGCGGGCGAGCTGCTGCACGCGGTCGAAGCGCTTCCACTGCGGCTTCTCAGCGTCGAGATCCGTGCCCAGCACCAGCGCCCAGTGCGTCGCCGGATGCTTGCGCTGCCGCCACTCGAGCAGATCGACGGTGCGCCCTTCGTCGGATTCCTGCTCGGCGCGCGAGACCCTGGTGCGCGGCAACAGCGCTGCCAGATGCTCGCAGAGGGCGACTCGGTGCTCGTACCCGCCGACCAGCGGCTTCGCGAGCGGGTGCTGGTAGACGGGAACCAGCCACAGCTCGTCGATTGGCTCGACGGCGAGGACGTAGGCCGCCGCGAGCACGTGGCCGACGTGCGGCGGGTCGAAGCTGCCGCCGAAGAGCGCGATCTCAGGCATAGAGCAGGAACCTCTCGCGCTCGCGCGCGAACGCGGCCCGGTCCGCCTCCCACAGGGCGCAGAGCTGGGAGACCGAGGCCCCCTCCTCCGCCTTCGTCCGGAACGCCGCGCTGCCCGTGAGCAGGTCGATGGCCGGCTTGTCCTCGACGAACTCGTACTTCTCGGTCCGCCAGCGGAACTTCGCCGGATCCTGCGCGCGCGCGTGCACGATGGCGGCGACGCCGAGCCTGACGGCGTCCAGCCCGCGCGGGTAGGCGACTTGGATCTGCACGCCGTGGCAGCGCTGCCCTTTGTGCTTGTCCCAGGTGGGCGTGAAGGAAGAGGGGCGGAAGCCGACCCCCTCGAATCGTTCGCGAGCAAGATCGTCGGCGAGCCGCTGCGGGTCCAGCCAGGGCGCGCCGAACAGCTCGAACGGCCGGGTGGTGCCACGTCCTTCGGAGAGATTGGTACCTTCGAGCAGGCACATGCCCGGATAGACCAGCGCAGTCTGTGGCGTGGGCATGTTCGGCGACGGCATCACCCAGGGCAGGCGCGTCTCCTCGAAGTAGAGATCGCGCCGCCAGCCATGCATGGCGATCACGTGAAGGTCGCAGCCGATCCGCTCGTTGATGAAGCGCGCATACTCGCCGGCGGTCAGGCCGTGTCGCGCGCAGACGGGCCAGAGGCCCACGAACGATTCGAACCCCGGGTGGACCACCCCGCCCTCGACCGCGAGGCCGCCGATGGGATTCGGCCGATCGAGCACCAGGAAGCGCCGCTTGTGTTTCGCGGCGGCCCGCATGGCGAGGCCCATGGTCGCAAGGTAGGTGTAGTACCGGCTCCCTACGTCCTGGACGTCGAAGATCAGGGCATCGAGCCCGCGCAGGTGCTCATCGCGAGGCGTGAGGGAGGCGAAATCCTGGCCGTAGAGGGAGTACTCGGGGACACCGGTGCGCGGGTCCCGCGCGTCCGCGACTTTCTCGAGATACTGCACGTCGCCGCGGACGCCGTGCTCCGGGCCGAACAGGGCAGCGAGGACCTTCCGCTCGTGCAGGACGTCGGCCAGGTGGCGCAGATCCTCGGTGACGCTGGTCGGGTTGAGGATCGCGCCTGTCCGCAGCCCCTTCAGCGCGTCGAGCAATTCGGGGATCCCCAGCATCAGTATGCGTTCCGCGAGAGGAACCCGAAGGCGAGCGTGCGAGCGAGGATTTTCAGATCCAGCAGCAGCGACCAGTGCTCGATGTAGTAGAGATCGTACTCGACGCGCTTCTGGATGCTGGTGTTGCCCCGCAGGCCGTGGATCTGCGCCCAGCCGGTCATGCCGCTCTTCACCATGTGCCGCAGCTGATAGCGGGGGATGCGGCGGCGGAACTGGTCGATGAACACGGGCCGCTCCGGGCGCGGCCCGACCAGGCTCATGTCGCCGAAGAGCACGTTCCAGAGCTGCGGCAGCTCGTCGATCGAGCTGCGGCGAAGCCAGGCACCGAAGGCGGTGACGCGCGGGTCGCGATCCTGCGCGAACCGGGGACCTTGCGCCTCGGCGTCGGCGCGCATGGTGCGGAACTTCAGCATCCGGAAGGGCTTGCCGTCGAGGCCGACGCGCTCCTGCGCGTAGAGCAGCGGGCCGCGGCTGGTCGCCTTCACCAGGATGGCGACGGCGGCGAGCAATGGAGAGAGGAGGACCAGGAAGAGCGCCGAGAAGACCAGATCGAAGATGCGCTTGGCGATGGCGTTGATCCCGAGCACGCCCGTCGACTGCAGGTTCACGATCGGAAGGCCGCCGAACTCCTCCAGCCCGCCGAAGAGCGTGGCGTACTGGTAGACGTCGGGAACGAGCTTCACGTCGACCGTGGTGTCCGCGCAGACCTCCATGATCCGCGGCAGGTGGTGCATCGAGCGCGAGGGCAGCGCGACCAGCACCTGATCCACGCCGCGGCTCTCCAGCGTCCGGCGCAGATCGCGGATCGTGCCGATCACCTCGACGCCTGCCAGGCTGGTGCCGACGCGTTTCCGGGTCACGCTCAGGCACCCGACGGGACGGAAACCGAGCTCGCGGTGCAGATCGATCTGCTCCATCACCTGCCGCGCCAGCCGCCCTGCTCCGAGCACCAGCACGTGGCGCAGGTTGTACCCTCGCCGGCGCAGCGCCTGCAGGACTTCTTTGAAGAACACGCGCGCCAGCGAGATGCCGCCGAAGCTCAGCGCCGTGAACAGCGCCAGGGTCCCACGCGAATAGCGGGACTCGCGGATGAAATAGGTGAGCGCGACGAGCAGGAGCCCGGCGACCAGGGTCGCCTTGAAGACGCCGAACACCTCGTCGAGCGGGGTCTTCTGCCGCTGCGGGCGGTACAGGCCCATGGCGCGCAGCGAGAGAGGCCAGATGATCAGCGCGAGCACGGCGACGATCAGCGTCTCCTCGGAGCGCGGCAGCTCCGGGTACGGCCAGGTGCGCGGGGATCCGAAGCGCAAGGCGTAGGCGGCCCAGAAGGCGGCGCCGACGAGGAGCATGTCGAGCAGCACGCGAAGCGCGGTGAAGAGCTGGTTGTGCCGCTTGAACATCGCCGGTTGCCCTAGCAAGAGAGGACGGCCCGCGCAAGCAATCGCTCACCCTGCTCGTTCGCCGGTGTTTGTCAGGGGCCGTGCGACGCTCAGGGAATGACACACGCACGCGTTCTCGCCAGGCCGCCTCGCCGACCTGCTCAGCCGCGAGCATGCGGCGCAGGCCGGTGCCGCTTCGGGCCGTTACTCTGACGGCGTGACCGTCAGGTCGAGGAGCGAGGCGCCGCGCAGCACCTTGCACGCCATCGGCCGGCCGATGGAAGAGGCGCCCAGCAGCCGGTGCACTCCGTCCACGGTCTCTACCGCCATCCCGTCCAACGAGATCAGGATGTCGCCTGCCCGCAGCCCCGCGCGTGCGGCCGGCTTGTCAGGAATCACTTCCATCAACTCGACGCCGGTCTTCTGCGACAGCCCATGGTGGCGCGCGAGGCGGCGGTCGATCGGGCGCGTCTGCGCGGCGAGACCGAGGACCCCGCGCCGGACCCGCCCTTGCTGCATCAGTTCCCCGAGGACCCAGCGCGCGGTGTCGATCGGGACCGAGAAGCTGAGGCCCTGGGCCCCGAGGATCACCGCGGTGTTGATCCCGACGACCCGGGCATGGCTGTCGACCAGCGGGCCTCCGCTGTTGCCCGGGTTCAGGGCGACGTCGCTCTGGATGATGGCGTCCATCAGGCGGCCGTCCTGGGCGCGCAAGGTGCGCCCGAGAGCGCTTACGACCCCCGCGCTGACCGTGAAGGAGAAGCCGAGGGGATTGCCGATCGCCACGACCAGCTGCCCGACACGCAGCTTCGAGCTCGTGCCCAGCTCGGAGGCCGGCAGGTGCGCGCCGTCGATGTGCACGACGGCGAGATCCGTCGCCTGGTCGGTGCCGACCACGTTCCCTTCATGGGTCGATCCATCCGGGAGCCCGATCTTGACGCTCCCTGCCCGGCCGACGACATGCGCGTTGGTCAGCAGATAGCCGTCGGGTGTGAACAGCACGCCGGAGCCGCCGCCATGGCGCAACGAGACACTGACGACGGCGGGACCGACTGCATCGACGACAGAAGTGACCGCGTGGGAGTAGGCGTCGAGGACTTCTTCGTCGCTAGGAGGAGGGAAACGGACCATCGCCAGAACTTGATTACCGGCGGGCGCGTGTCAAGCAACCCTCGATCACGCGCCGCAATTCCGGGCCGAAGCGGACGACGTCGAATCGTTTCGCGTGCTCGTGAATCCGAATAGGGTCGGGTTGCAGCCGATCGATGGCTGCGACGCCCTCGAGAAGCGACTCGACCGTGGGCTGCGGGAACAAGACACCGGTCTCTCCGACCACCACGGTCTCCAAGGCGCCGCCGCGGGCAAAGGCGAGCACGGGCCGTCCGGCCGCCTGCGATTCCACCGGGGCGATACCGAAATCTTCTTCCCCCGGCAGGACGAAGAACCTGGCGCCCGCGTAGAGCCGCGGCAGGTCCGCCTGCGAAACGGTGCCGAGGAAGCGCACCGAGCTCCCCGCCGCGTGCTCCAGACCTCGCCGCTCCGGTCCGTCGCCGGCGATCCAGAGCGGCCGTTTCAGCCGCGAGAACGCGCTCACCGCCAGATCGATCCGCTTGTACGGAACCAGCGCCGATACGATCAGCGCATAGTCTTCCGCCGAGGGCCCTTCGGCCGCGGGGACGAACCGCGAAGTGTCGACGGGCGGGTACACGACGGCGTCGGCCTCGCGGTTCCAATAGCGCCGGATGCGGCCAGCCACGAATCGGCTGTTTGCGACCAGCGCGTCCGCCCGCGCCGTCGAGCGGACGTCCCAGCTGCGCAGCATCGGGGCCAGGGCGCCGGCTGCCAGGCGCGTCAGCGGTGCGGCCCGGCCGGCGCCGAAGTACCACTCGAACTGATCCCAGACGTACCGCATCGGCGTATGGATGTAGGCGACGTGCACGGCGCCCTTGGCGGGCCTGCAGCCCTTGGCGACGGCGTGGCTGGTCGAGACCACCAGATCGTAGCCGTCGAGATCGAGGCTCTCGATCGCGAGCGGAAAAAGCGGCAGGTAATGCCGGTACGCGCGCTTCGGCAACCGGTCGAGGAAGCTCGTCCGGATCCGGTGGCGCTCGATGATCTCGCCGCAGGTCCCCGGCATGTACACGAGCGTGAAGATGTCCGCTGCCGGGTAGAGCAGGCAGAGTTGCTCGAGGACCCGCTCCCCGCCGCGCAGGCCGGTGAGCCAGTCATGCACCAGCGCGACCCTCACCGCCCCGCCTCCCGATAGACCTCGACATGTAGCGCCGCGGACCGTTCCCAGCGGAACGCGCGGGCGCGTTCGATGCCCCTGCGCGACAGGTCGTCGCGCAGCGACGCATCGTCGAGGACCCGCCGCAGCAGCAGCCGCAGCGCGCCCGGGTCTCCCCTGGGAAAGTGCAGGGCCGCACCGCCGGAGACCTCGACGAGCGCCGGATCGTCGCTGGCGATGCACGGCGTCCCGCAAGCCATCGCCTCCACCAGGGGAAAACCGAAGCCTTCGTAGAGCGAAGGCAGGACCAGGAGCGCCGCGGCTCGATAGAGCGCGAGCAGCTCGTCGTCGCTTACATAACCGTGTCCGGGACCCGCCACCTTCAGCTCTACTCCCTCCGGCAGCCCCGAGCGCAGCGTTGCGAGCCCTTTGCGCGGACCGGCGTCGCCCGCGTAGAGCACGAACCGGGCCCGCGGCGCTTGCGCCGGGATGAATCGCGCATCGACGCCGTGGTGGATGACGCGGACCCGCTCGCGCGGGACGGCGAGATGCTCGACGACTTCCCGGGCGATGGCCTCGGTGGGGACGATCACGCGCTCGGCGAAGCGCGCCGATCGCAGCTTCCTGGCGAAGTGCCGCGCCCGCGCCGGCTCCTGCGTCTGCGGGTACAGCACGGTCGACAGATCGTGCACCGTCAACACCACGGGCCCGCGAAAGAGAGGAGCAGCATGGTTGGTCTCGTGGTACACGGTGGGCCGCTCGCGCCAGAGCACCGCGGCGCGTCCGGCATCGGCGAGGGAGTACGCGAACGGGAGCCGTTTCAGGACCCTCCGCAGCCCGCGGGTGGGAGCGCCGGGAAGGAACAGCGGGCGCGCGCGCACTCCGTGCGGCTTCATGGCGGCGAGCGAGTCGAGCAGGCCCGCAATGTAGCGCCCCACTCCGGTGCGCTCGGCGGCGAGAGGAGCGGCGTTGATTCCCACCTCGAGCACGGGACCCGAGGGTGTAGCACCGGACGGCCCGCGCGTGCACGCCGTGGTGCTCACCTGGAATGGCGCGCACCTCCTGCCCGAGTGCCTCACGGCGCTGCGCGGACAGGATGCGCGCGCCCGCCTGAACGTCGTCGTAGTGGACAACGCCTCCACCGACGGAACGGCGGAGCTGCTCGCGCGCGAGTTCCCGGAAGTCGAGCACCTCCGGCTGGCGGAGAATGCCGGTTACGGCCGGGCAAACAACCAGGCGATGCGCCGCGCCCTCGATGTGGGCGCGGAATTCGTGGCCCTGATCAACAACGACGTGGCGGTGTCGCCCGACTGGCTGCGCCGACTGCTCGAGGCCGCGGCAGCGCATCCGGAAGCGGGCCTGTTCACCGGCACCCTGCTCTTCCGCGGCGAGGAAGTGGTCAACTCCACCGGCCTCGTCATCGACGCGTTCGGCCGCGCCCGGGATCGCGATTTCCGTGTGCCCACCGCGGAACTGAGGCGCACGGATGGGCCGGCGGCGGGAGTCAGCGGCGGCGCCGCCCTGCTCCGGACCTCGATGTTGCGCCAGATCGGCCTCTTCGATCCCGCGTACTTCGCGTACTACGAGGACGTCGACCTCTCGCTCCGCGCCGCGCGGGCGGGCTATCACTCCTGGTACGTGCGCGGCGCAATGGCGCGACATCGATTCGGAGCGACCTTCGGCCCCGGTTCGCCGGCACAGCGCTACCTGCTGGGCGTGGGACACCTGCGCACCCTCGCCCGCCACCAGCCGTTGGCGAAGGCGGCGCTGCTGGTCGCCTTCACCGTGCTCTATCGGATCGCGGTGAAGGCGCCGCTCGAGGTGCTGCGCCTCCGTCCAGCGCTCGCCTGGGCCGAGTTGCGCGCGGCCGCGGCCGGCGCAGGCGCGGCCTTGCGCGCGTTCAGCGATAGATCACCATCGCGGCGGTGATCGCCCAGGCGAGCAGCGAGATCCAGAGGCCGGGATCCTGCAGGAGCAGGCTGCCCGGATCTCCGCCGGCGTCCTGGCGGACGACGTGATGCTGGTAACGGAAGAGGGCGTAGATGACGAACGGGACCGTATAGAGGAGGTTGGTGGTGCCGAAGTGCTCCACCGTCCGAGGAGACTGGGTGTAGAGAGCGTAGGAGACGATCGAGGCACCCGCCAGCGCCGTCAGCCAGCTGTCCACGAGCGGCAGGCTGTAGCTCCCGAGCGCCACCCGGTGGTCCGTTGCATTCTGGCCGAGCAGCACCAACTCCGCCCGGCGCTTGCCCAGGGCGAGAAAGAGCGCCAGCAGGAACGAGCAGACCAGGAGCCAGGGCGAAATCTCCGCCTCGATGCACGAGGCTCCCGCTACCGCGCGCAGTACGAACCCCGCCGCAACGATCATCACGTCGAGCAGGAAGGCGCGCTTGAGCCCCAGGCTGTAGGCGAACGTCGACGCGAGGTAGGCCGCCATGACGGCCAGCGTAGCGCGGTTCAGCAGCGCCGTGCCGGCCAGCGCCACAAGCGTGAGAACGGCGGATGCCGCGATGGCGATCGAGGGCGATAGCCGTCCCGACGCGATCGGACGGGTCCGCTTGAGCGGGTGGTGCACGTCGCTCGCGCGGTCCGCCACGTCGTTGGCGAGGTAGAGGGCGCTCGAGGCCGCGCAAAAGAGGGCGAAGCAGGCCAGCACGCGCAGCTCGGCGCGCGCCTCGAACAACCTGCCGGCAAACACGATGCCGGCCAGCACGAAGACGTTCTTGCTCCACTGGCGCGGGCGCATCGCCTCGAGGAGCGGAAGAAGGGTCATCGCCTCAGAACTTGAGCCGCTTGAAGACACGTTCCGGCAGCGCCTTGATCGCCAGCATGATCAGGCGCCACCACCACGGCAAGTAAACGACCGCGTCGCGGCCGGAATCCACGGCGTGGACGATCCCGCGGCCGATCTGCGCCGGACTGGCGAAGAGCGGCGTCTTCGGCAAGGCGGCCGTCATCGGGGTGTCGACGAAGCCAGGCTTCAAGGCGAGCACCCGCACCCCCGAAGCCTGCAGCCGCTGCCGGAGCGCGGAGAGGAACGAATCCAGTCCCGCCTTCGAGGCCCCATAGACCCCCAC
>Ga0209056_10004258_pt1 | contig 15087 bp, 13 predicted proteins | sample GraSoiAngelo_114_FD_185876 | JGI IMG/M metagenome (GOLD analysis project Ga0209056, IMG submission 185876) | Grasslands soil microbial communities from the Angelo Coastal Reserve, California, USA - 14_0903_13_40cm (SPAdes) (version 2) | ecosystem: Environmental > Terrestrial > Soil > Grasslands... | reverse complement strand
CCCAAGTGACTTCTTTACGCGCAAAACTGGTTGGAGTCTTCGTGCTGTTCGTTGTCACTGCATTCACGGCTACCCCGCTGGCAGTGCAGACTTCGCTAGCGGCAGATGCTGCTCCCGCCGGATGTCACCACCAAGCCCCGGTAACTCCACAACCCGCTAGCCATCACTGCTGCGCCTTGGGCCACCACACCGCGGCATTGACCGCATTCACTCCTGACTTCTCAGGCCCTCATGACTCTTCACATCTTTTTACAGTCGATCCAGCACTTGTCACCTACTCGCAGTCGCCGTCTTCTAGAATCCTAATTGGATCCAGTCCTCCCGGCATCGCGCCCCTGCGCATCTAGACTCGAAACCTCCGACATACTCAAACCTCACACTGAACGTCCGCACCGGTTTAATTTTGGGTGACTATTGCGCTTACGAGGGAAAATGCGTGCTGTTTGTTTGATTCTAATTGCAGTGATATTCCAGGTCGAACCGTCCATGGCTCAGGATGCTCACGCTGAAAAAGATTCTGCCCAACAACATGTTGGTCAGAATATGCCGGGGATGACTGGCATGAGCCACCAAGACATGAGCGGTCATAAGATGACCATGGAATCCCACTCGCTTATTGAGTTGCTGCAACATCACGTAACCGCTGGCACCGACGCCGAACCGAATTCCACTCCTGCCCCCATGCTCATGACCATGAAAGGCAAGTGGACGCTCATGTTCCACGGGGAAGCCTTCCTCAATGACATCCAGCAAAGCCGCCCGCGCGGCGCTGACAAATTCTTCTCCACAAACTGGATTATGCCCATGGCACAACGCCAATTGGGCAAGGGCACGCTTACCTTGCGAGCGATGCTGAGTTTTGAACCGGGAACAGTCTCGAAGCGCCGTTACCCGGAATTATTTCAGCAGGGCGAAACGGCCTTTGGACGCGTCGTCGTGGACGGCCAACATCCCCACGATTTCTTCATGGAATTGGCTGCGCTGTACGACCACAAGTTGAGCGAAAATACGCTGCTGTCTTTTTACGCTGCGCCCATGGGCGATCCGGCCATGGGCCCACTCGCCTATCCTCACCGGCCATCAGCGTCCGAAGATCCCATCGCGCCTCTCGGACACCATCTTCAGGACTCCACCCACATTGCCGACGATGTAATCACCGTTGGACTAACTTACCGCGATGTCAGATTGGAAGCCTCCGGCTTCCACGGACGCGAGCCCGACGAGTTTCGCTGGAACCTGGACTCCGGCAAGATCGATTCGTGGTCGTCGCGCCTGACCGTCAATCCGGGGCAGAGTTGGAGTTTTCAGTATTCGCTTGCCCAACTTCATAGTCCCGAGGCGCTTGCGCCAGGCACGGATCTCCGCCGCATGACTGCTTCTCTGATGTATAACCGCCGGCTGCAAAATGGCAACTGGGCGTCGATGCTTTTATGGGGACGGAATCGAAGTCTTGTGGATGGAAATATCGGCAACAGCTACCTGGCAGAGTCCACACTTCACTGGGCAGGCAAGAACTATCTCTGGACTCGAATCGAGAATGTCGACCGCACCAATGAATTGTTACTTGGCGAAAATCTGGAACCGGCAGGCTTCCAGGAACGCTACTTCGCGCGCGTCCAGGCTTACACCGCCGGTTACGACCGCGAAATCGGTCACATCCCTCATCTGTCCACCGCTGTGGGCGCTCAGGTTACGTGGTATGGTGTGCCGGATACTTTGAAGCCTATCTACAATTCCCATCCCGCAGGCGTGGTGATGTTTTTGCGTCTGCGGCCGCAATAGATTTCAGCGATTATCCGAAGCAAGCCTAGCAACTGCGCGAAGGCTTTGGAAACTTCTCTCAGCCTCATAAGCTATTTCCTCAGTGTCACCATCACGAAGTAAGCAAGTGCAAGTGTGACGACGATTACGATGGCTACTTCCCACCCCTCGCTGAGCTGTTGCCACATTGGAAAAATATACGCTTGACACGCTTCTATGTCAGCGTCCTGATGAAGTGGACTGGTGGATGAAGCGGCTTACGATTGTCCCGTGATTTTCACCCGCAACTCTTCCGGCAGGCGATCACGAATCTCGGCAGGCAGCCGGTCGTGTACGTGGCGTGCTCCCAGCCGCGCCACATCCACCACGGCCATGGGCGCAGGGGTAGCGACAGCCACGATCAGCCAGATCAATGCGGAAAGAGCAAATCCGGAAAGGGCTGCCAACTCCAACCAGAAGGCGTGGCGTGGCCCCAAGTGCCGGATCACTCCAAAGGCCAGAAGAAACACCCCGGCCGAGACCGAGGCCAACACAATCAGGGAAACATCTATGGTGCGATGCAGGCGTTGCCATTTGCGGCAGTGCTCGCAGGCGGCTAGGTGCTCTTCGTAGCCGGAGCGCATCTCTGGTGCGATGCCGGAAATATCGTAGCGCCAGCCGGCCAGAATCTTGCCTATGATCGGATCAATGCATTCACTCATTCGTTACTACAGCCGGATGGCTTCCATCGGCTCTGATTGTGCTGCCAGCAGCACCCGGTTATGCAACAGATTGCGCCGCGGACTCAGCGCTTTTTCCGCCGCTCGCCGCGCGATCTCGGGATGGTTGTTCTGCTCCGAGAGATGCGCTAGCACCACATATGCTGCACTTCCATCATAGTCGCTGGCAAAGAAATCCGCGAGTGCGTCGTTCGAAAGGTGCCCGACGCGACTCATTACCCGCTGCTTCACCGACCAGGGATACGGACCGCCGCGCAGCATCTCCACATCATGGTTGGACTCGATCACCAGCACATCACAGCCTCGCAAGTGATCGCAAACGTTGGGCGGGATGTATCCAAGATCGGTGGCGATGGCTACTTTTATCCCTTCCGAGCGAAACGCAAATCCCACCGGATCGGCAGCATCATGCGGGATGGTGAAAGGCGTAACCGCAATATCGCCAATCTGGAACTGGCATCCCGAGGAGAATAACTCGAGCTTGCCTACCTCCGGCTTTTCTCCTACTGAATCGCGCACTGCCCGTGCCCAAGCCTGATGGGTAGCGCCCGTCATGAAGATTGGCACATTGAGCTTGCGGGCAAGCACGGCCAACCCATACACGTGGTCGGTATGCTCGTGGCTAATCAGAATGGCGGAAAGAATGTGAGGATCATCTCCCGCCGCCTTCATGCGTTTGAAAGTCTCGCGGCAGGACATTCCCGCATCCACCAGTATGGTGGTGGTGGCGCTGCGAATGATGGCACTATTTCCCCGGCTGCCAGAGGCCAGCACCGAGACGGAAACTCCCATGGCCTTCGAGCATACTCGCAGCCGCAGTGGAAATGGGAGTAACTTTTCGGTTATCCGCTACTTTAGTGCTTACGTTCCGATCTCAGCTAGATGTAAGCGATGCAATCGATCTCGACCAGCGAGTTTCCCGGAACTCCACCGTTTGCGACCGCTACCGTGGTGCGCACCGGCGGCTCATTGCCGAATCGCCCGAGATAGACTTTCGTTCATCCCGGCGTAGTCTTTGATGTCGTTCAGATAGACGTTCACCTTCAGGACCTTCTGCATGGATGACCCTGCGTTGGTCAGTTCTTTCTCGATTTCATCGAGAACATGTTTGGTGTGGGACGCAATGTCACCCGGGAAGTGTGCGCCTTTCCCGGCAATGAACAGCAGGTTACCGAACGACACTGCCCCCGAAAACAGAGGCATTTTCTCCGGTGGTTTTCCGCCGGTATAGTAAACCTTTTTCTTCGACTTTTCCTTCGCTTCAGCTTTCACAGTTCCAACCACGCTCGCGGCCGCGATCAAAGCTGCGCTTTTTTTCAATACATTTCGCCGGTCTGGTTTCATCACACGCCCCCCTCGTTTGGATTGAATAATTTTGATCTACGCCTGATAGGTGTAAAAACCTCTGCCGCTCTTCTTTCCCAGCCAGCCGGCGTCCACCATTTTGATCAGCAACGGGCATGGCCGGTACTTGGGATCGCCTAACCCGTCCTGCAGCACTCGCATGATGTCCAGACAAACATCCAGACCAATAAAATCTGCCAGTGCCAGTGGTCCCATGGGGTGTGCCATCCCCAGCTTGAAAACTTCGTCCACTGCTTCCGCCGTCGCCACCCCTTCCATGACGGTGTACATAGCCTCGTTCAGAAGTGGCATCAGCACCCGGTTGGAGACGAAGCCGGGTGCGTCATTGACTTCCACTGGCGTCTTCTCCAGTTTGGTCGCCAGATCGCGCACTTTTTTGAATGTTTCATTGGAGGTGGCCAGGCCGCGAATCAATTCCACGAGCTTCATTACGGGAACCGGATTGAAGAAGTGCATTCCGATGACTTTGTCAGCCCGCCCGGTCAACGCTGCCAGCCTGGTGATGGAAATTGAGGATGTGTTGGAGGCCAGAGTAACTTGCGGCCGGCAGACTTTGTCCAGGTCGCGAAAAATGTCTGCCTTGACTTCGAACTTCTCAGTAGCGGCCTCCACCACAAAATCGCAGTCTGCCAGCTTGGTGCGCCTGAGCGCCGGCTCAATGCGTTTCAGTGCCGCAGATTTTTCTTTGGCAGTGATCTTGTACTTCGCAACTTCGCGCTCGAGATTCTTGGCAATCGTCTCCAGCGCGCGATCCAGAAAGCTCTGCTCCACATCACACAACACAACCTCGTATCCGCTGCGGGCAAAAACATGAGCGATGCCATTGCCCATTGTTCCGGCGCCCACCACTCCCACGCGTTTTATATCCATGATGACTTCTCCTCAGCAGGAAAGAAGGGAAGCATGAAAGTCTAACACTCAGCCTTAAGGCGCTTAAGCTTGGCTTCAGGTTTCGCGCTAATCCTCATCGCAGCTTGAGCTTGGCTTCAGATTCGCGTGTTATTCAATCCATATTCTTTGCGTGAGCATCGAATCGATGTTTCGTCCGCATCACACCTGTTACAGACATCAAGTCAGCAGAAAACAGGCAGGGCAAGGTATCCGGCCTTCTGTCAGACCGAAATCAAGTGGGAGGGAAACCATGTTAGGAAAAGTAAGAATGACAGCACTGGCAGTAGCGGTGACGTTAGCGTGCAGCGGTTTAGCGCTGGCTTACGATCGCGATAACGACAATGACGATTACTACGGTCGCAATAATACCCAGGCCCACAAACACCGTCGCGACGGTGACCGCGACGATCGTGATGGCTGGAGAAATCGGGACAACGATCGGAATCGGGGATGGCGGCGTGGCGACGGCGATGGTGATCGTGACGATCGCGGCTCGGGCAATTGGAGAAATAACGGCCGCTATGGCCGACGCAATCCGTCCGTCTACCAAAATAATCAGGGATGGCATCGGAACGACGGCGACGCCGACGATGGTGTTTACAACCGTGGCGGGGTTTATGACCGAGGCGGAGTTTACAACCCTGGTGGGGTTTACAGCGGTGGGCGAGTCTATAGCCGTGGCAACTATCCCACTGACCAGACTGGCTACCCGCAAGGAGCCTTTGGCGGCAATCCTGGATTCCGCTATGGTTACAGCGATGGAGCCAAAATGGCGAACGCGGATATGTCCCAGCGCAAGCCGTTCAATCCCGAACCGCGCGGCAAGTATGATGACCGCGATGGTGGCTACCAACGCGTAGACGGCGACAAGAACGCGTACAAGGTCCAGTACAGCAACGGCTATCGAGCCGGATATGAGGCTACGTTCGGACGGTACTGGGACTGGCGTCACAATTAACGCAAAGACCCACTTCCGAAGAAGCGGGTCTTTTTATTTCCGATTTAACCAGCTTATTGGCGTTCCAAAGTCTCGTCCATGGCGAACTTGTTGCCCTTCTCTACATTGACCACGCGATGGATAGTCTTATAGCCGGAAAGCGTGATGTCCACCACATAGGCGCCCGGGTTCAGGTAGAACTCCACCGGCGAATTCTTGTCCACAACGCGGCGATTGACGGCGATCTGTGCTCCCTTGGGTTGGGTCTTAACGCTCACCGTACCCATTCCGGACGTCTCGCCTCCACCACCAAAAATCTTTTTGAACTTGCCAGCGGTTTTGATTTCACCAGTGTTCCCAAGCACGCGCAGGGTTGGCGCAAAATGATAGGTTTGGCCTGCTTGCAGATTCGCGGTCGTGAATTCTTCCGAATATCCTTGTTTCCTTACAAGAAAAGTGTGATTGCCCGGCCTGTCCACTGGAATCAGTGCCGGAGTCAATCGTCCACTGTCCTTGCCGTCCACAAATACCGCGGCGCCCGAGGGTGTGCTGGTGACCGCCGCCGTGGCAGTGATCTGTGCCAACTGGACTACAAGAAATGACTTGCTGGCCGATGCCACGTCAATGGTCCTGTTCTCTGCGGCATAACCGGCCTTGCTCACGCTGACGCTGTGTTGTCCGGGCGCCAATCCCGGCAGATTGTAAGGCGTGACCCAACTCGGATCGGTTCGCCCATCGATGCGAACTTGCGCTCCTTCCGGTGTGGAATTAATAGTCAACTGCCCCGGAATGACTGCGGAAGGAGTCGGCGTCACCTTAGCTTTACGCTTGTTGTACCTCGGGGTCACCGTTACGGGACCGGATTCGGCTTCGATCCTCTCCGGCACGACGGCATGAACCGGAGACGAGGCTTCGACATTATCGGTTGTCTGAGCCGCGGCGTCTGAAATTGAGCTTCGTTTCCCTGCTGTTCCGCTGGAGGCCCCAGCCCTGGATACCGCTGATCCGGTATTTTCATCGGCCTCTTGAGAATGATTGTGCAGCATGATTCCCACAGTCACGGCCAGCATCAGGCAAACCGCCGCCCCAATGGAGTACATAAAAAGTTTTGGCGGAGTCTTCTTAATTTCCGTCACCGCTTGCCTCGCTACCTGGCGCGGCTGCATTCGGGGCTTCTCGGAGGCTTTAGCAGCGTACGCACTTGCCTGCGGCGCTGAAGTTGGCGAGATCTCGGGATCCGGGTTAGGCGGGGGTGCGATATATACTTCTTGCATCGGCGGCAGTTCCTCGATTTCCGAAAAACTACGCCCCTGCGTTGCGGCGTTTCTGGCTTCATCCATCATCGGATCCACTGCGATTCCTGGCGCGGTGCCCAGCTCAGGCGTTAAGGCTGCGGAACTGCTTTCTCGCCCGCCGGCAGTACCCTGCGGAGACGGTGATTGCCGCTGCGCCGGAGCGACCGTACTGGCCGCGCCGGCTGCGGCGGCGACCGCCTTTTTTGCCACGTTTGGGCTGGCCTTAGGGCTGATGGTTTTGGCCGTCGCCGACGGTGATGTGGCGGGCTGAGCCGTTTTCTTCGCGGCCGCTGCCTTAGTGGCGCTTTCTTTGCACCTTTCTAAATCATTCACCAATTCTTGCCCCGATGCATAACGTCCTTCGGGGACCTTGGCCAGAGCTTTCATGATGACTTCACTCAAGGCAGGATGAATCTTGCGGTTGATTTGATCCGGTGCTACCGGCATTTGTTCCAGTATCTGCTGCCGCAATTGATCCGCATCCTCTGCGTCGAATGCCTTGCGCTCGGTGACCATCTCGTAGAGGATCGCACCTAGCGTAAATAGGTTGGAACGCCCATCCAGCGGCTCTCCCCGCAACTGTTCCGGGGAGAGATAATGCAAAACTTCCGGCGACTTGCCTGTGGCCAGAACCGCATATGCGCCCATGCCGGAAATCCCAAAGCTCAGAATCTTGACCGTGCCGTCCCACTGCACCATCACCTTCGCGGGCTCAAGGCTGTAGTGCACGACTTTGTTTACATGCGCATGATCCAGTCCCTGACAAGTCTGGCGCGTGATGTCCTGCAGGTCCCAAATAGAAAACCCCTCTTTGCGCGCCAGCATGGTGGCAATGCTGTTGCCCTGCACATATTCCATGGCGGCGCACAGCTTACCGTCGATATCTCCTGCTCCGTAAAGCAGCGCAATATTGTGGCTACTGAGCGCTTTGCTGGTTTCTGCTTCCTCGTCGATACGCTGCACCAACGCTTCCGCTTGATCTCCCAGCAGCTCCAGATTGATTGTCTTCAACGCGACAGTGTGCCCACTCTCGCTATCCGAAGCTTTATAGGTACAGCCGATTTCGGAACGCGCGATTTCGTTGATGATTTCGAAACGGCCGATTTTATTCGACATTTCTTCCCAACCCTCGTGCTGGCATGACCTTGTCGCATTCCACGCGCGACAGGTGTGGTCCTTATTAGAGGAGGATAGGCGTAGGATAGCGCGGCGCAGTTATCGCTTGCGAATTACCAAAGTACTCGCAGAGGAGGGCGGCTGCCGACTGTGTTCGGTGGGCTTCTCCGCTGCTCCAGTGTCGTAGATATTTAGGTGATCGTCAATCATCACAGCAAGCTTGCTGCCATCACGCGACAGAGCAAAGTCGTAGTCCCCTCTAGGGATCGGGACTACCTGGACGCTCGAGATTCGCTTTCGCAAATTAGTGTCATAGATCAGGATTCGCGTCCGGCTCCGCCTTATGTCGGTTAAATCCATGAAACCACCTTTTTCTTGCTCGGCGGATACGGCGAAAAATTTGCCGTCTCGCGTAACGGAGGTTAGCTCCTCGAGGCTCTCCTTCTTTCCCCCCTCTAACCGGTCCTGCATGATAATTTGACCTTTCGTGTTCACCACGGTGAGCTCATACCAGCAAAGAGTGAGCAATTCGGTATTCGTTACAAATGCCGGCGTAGGTAGACATAGATGACTCTTCCCCTCCCAGACGGTTCGACAAACTTTCGAAGAAGTACTCTTGTGCTCTCCTCTGCTGTTGCCAGGCTGTCGTCTGAGATGGCGAAGCGAAAGGACAGAGCTCTGTCTAGCCCGCTACCCAATGGGGACAACGACGAACTCCTCAAGATTTCAATGTGCGTGTTAGACGGAATGTAGTGCTTGAGCAACAGAGTTCTGCCGGTAGGCGAGAGACGTAATTCCCAATAATCGTACTTCTTGACCGCCTCCAATTTTCGTTCCCTCAGCACCTTGAAGTCGGGTGAGTAGAGTCTGAGGAAATCGCCGTTTCTAACTATGAAATTCCCCTCGTCGTTCATCATCACGGAGGAGATGCCCGAGCGCGTAGGGAGCTGATTTCGAAATTTCAGAGCTCCGGTTTTCGCATCAAACGCAACGAATTGTAAGACGAAGGGATCGGTGGGAGTGAGTTCATTGCGGCGCACGAGTTGTCCGGCATCTGCTTTTGTTACAAAGTAACAAATTACTTCATCAGATGTAGGAAAGAGGACACCAATATCAACGAATTTCCCACCGATGTAAGCTTTTCCTCCAATGTAGTGCGGGTTAGGACGGGAGGAATTGGAAAAAGGGCCTCAGATCGACTGCCCAGAGCGGCTGTGTACCATTGTCCTTCGCTTGCATCCGGATGCTGCTGAGCATTAACACGAGGCACGCAAGTGAGATGCCGATCGTACGCATGGATTATTTTCGAAGCCAGACACCCGTAGCGTGTTGACCAGGATTATATCCCGCGAACAAATAGTTCTATTGCCAGGAAGTTTGTGTGGAAGAGCAACGAATCAAGGACTCGACTACGAAGTCACAGAACTATATGGATTACTGCATGGAAGTCAACCAGGTTTGCAGCAGGTTGCGCACTTTGGCTCCTTCGATTCGCCGCCGTACCGCATCCATCACGACAAACCGCGCCTGAGCTCCGCGCCCACGAAATCCCACCCAGTACGGGATATAAATTTCTCCAGCGATCGGCTGCGCCGAAATCTGCAGATTCCGCATGCGAAAAAAACCAGTGGTGAAAAGTACACGTCGCACTTTTCCCAGGATCAGTTCCCTCGCCTTTTCCTCTTCCAGCAGCGGCAGCGGACAATTCCGCGTCTCCACAAAGACGACCTCGCCCGGACCGGGTAATTGCTCGAAGGCGTAGAGATCAAGGGAGCCGGTTACCGCATCCAGCCCGAGCACGCGTTGATCACGCTTGCCACTATTCAGGATTTCAACTTGGAAAAGCTGGAAGGGGATAAAAAACTCGGCCACGGATCGCACCGGCCCGAACGCCATTTGCCGCAACATTTCTATCGGGCCAGTGGAGGAAAACTGGTCGATGGCCTCATCGCGGCCGACGTTGGGTCGCAAACTGCGGATACGTGCCACGGCGACCTGCCTAGCGAAAATAGATCCAAAGGCCGACCACGGTGCTAAGCAATGCCAGGCTGAAAACGACGTTCAGTCTATGCTCCATCGCGGTTTCCGCCGCCGGCTTGTACACAACTGGGCGCGCTACTTGCGTCAGGTCCATTTTTTCATCGACGGTGGCAAAGGTCAGGCCAGCAAGTTTCTTGCGGTCCGGCGCCGGCGTCATCAGGGAAACCACGACCAGCACCAGCGAGCAGATCACGAACATCAAGATCGCATAGTGCAGGAAATTAATGTCGATCAACCAGCGAATCGCGGGATTCTCGAAGCGACCGCCGGCCGCACGGTCCATGATCTCAAGTACAAAGCGTACCGCACCCAGCACAAAACCGGTCAGCAGCGAACTGATGGCCCCTTGCGCATTCAGCCGCGGCCACAGAATTCCCAGGATAAAGCAAGATGTAATCGGCGGACTGATGTACGCCTGCACGCTTTGCAGGTAAATGTAGAGCTGGCTGCTGATCAAATGTATGAACGGCACCCATGCCAGCCCGAGTAAAACCATTACCCCAGTCATCACCCGGCCAAAGCGGACCAGTTGTCTCTCGCTGGCATCCGGTTTGATTTTTTTATAGAAGTCCAGGGTGACCAGAGTCGAAGCCGAGTTAAATACAGAGCTCATCGCTCCCATCAGCGCCGCCAGCAAAGCCGCGATCATCAGCCCCACCAGCCCGGTCGGTAACAGATTAATGATTAACGTTGGATAAGCAATATCCCCGTTCAGTACCTGGCCGTTTGCTCCTATGTGGAACATATCAGGATACAAGGCAAACGCAATCAGCCCAGGCAGCACCAACATGAACACAGGCAAAATCTTTAGGAAGCCGGCAAAGATCGTGGCTGCCTTGGCGTGTCCTTCATCTTTCGCGGAAAGAACACGTTGCACAATTACTTGATCGGTGCACCAATACCATATCCCGAGGATGGGCGCTCCGAAGAAGATGCCAGTCCAGGGAAACTCAGGATCGCTGGCCGGCTTGATCATGTGAAAGTAGTTCGCTGGCACGTGAGCTCGTAGCCCCGCAAATCCACCGACATCGTGTAAACCGATCAACGTCAAGATCACCGCCCCGATGATCAGGATGATCGTCTGCACCAGGTCGGTATAAATCACCGCCGCCAACCCACCGGCAATAGTGTAAATCCCCGTCGCAATCACCAGCACCACGGCGGCCTGAAGCGCATTCCAACCCACAACCCGTTCCAGCACGATTGCGGCCGCATACAAATGCACAGAAATTTTGGTGAACACATAAGCAATGATGGATATGCTCGCCAGATATACCGCGCAAGACCGGCTGAAGCGACGCTCCAAAAATTCCGGCATGGTGAACACATTGGAGCGCAGATAAAACGGAACGAAAACCCAACCCAATATCAGAAGGATCAGGCAAGCCAGCCACTCGAAATGGCCGACCGCCAGTCCCGAGGTGGCTCCCGATCCCGCCAGTCCAATGAAATGTTCAGTTGAAATATTGGAGACGAACAGCGACGCCCCAATCGCAAACCATCCCACGCTGCGGCTAGCCAGGAAGTAATCGGTCGAAGTGCGTTCCTTGCGCGCGAAGTAAAAACCTATGGCAAAAATCACGATGAAATAGACGACAATGATCGCGATATCGATCCCAGTCAGCGATTTGTGGGTAAAATGCGCCGCGCTTTGGACCATAATCCTCCCCCGCCTCTTCCCTGCTGCGGCACCCCTTGCAACGGCATGGCGCAGATAGATAGGGCTGTAGCCCTGCGCTAACAGAAAATCGATTTGGCACTGTATCGCAGCAGCGAACTTCCCGCAACCTGTCAGTTGTGGGGAAGCTCTCCATCGTCTATCCTAATTGGCAATCTTTACGTCTAAACGGCTTGCTTCTGTATCTTCCGGGATTTATCCATGACCCTGACCCGATTCGTCGGCAAGAATGCCTTTCGCAACAAGCGCCGTAGTATCTTGACGGTCTTAAGCATCGGTTTTTCCCTCCTGCTGCTTACGCTAATGATGACCCTGTGGCGCGCTTTCTATTTGGATGAAGGCAGCGCCGAGTCGGCTCAGCGCGTGGTCGTCCGCCATCGCGTGTCGTTGACCTTCAATCTTCCGGGTTTCTACCGCGAGAAAATCCGCTCGGTGCCAGGCGTGGTTGCGGTGGTCCCGATCTCCTGGTTTGGAGGAATCTACAAAGATCAGAAGCCGGAAAACTTTTTTGCTCAGTTTGGCACGGACCCGGAGGAATTTTTTAAGGTATATCGGGATATTGAAATGCCGGCCGATCAACTCACTGCATGGCAACGTGATCGCCAGGGAGTCATCGTCGACAGCAGTCTGGCAAAAAAATACGGATGGAAGTTGGGGGATCGCATCGTTTTGCAGGGGACCATCTATCCTGTGAACCTCGATCTGAACATTCGCGGTATTTTTACCTCCAACCCGGATGACAAATCTGTCTATTTCAACGCCAAGTACGTCGAAGAGGCCGTCTCCTGGTTCAAAGGCCGAGCTGGCACTTTCAGTATCCTGGCCGCAACTGCCGCGGATGTGAGCAAAGTCAGCACTGCAATAGACGATATGTTCCGCAACGCGCCCCAGCCTACGAAAGCAGAGAGTGAGAAGGCGTTCGGCCTGGAATTCGTGGCTATGATGGGCAACGTCAAGGCTTTCATTCTGAGTATTTGCTCGGCAGTGGTCTTTGCTACGTTGCTGGTTTCCGCAAACACGATGGCGATGTCCATCCGGGAACGTACCCGCGAGGTGGCGGTTCTTAAGACCCTGGGTTTCACGCGTCAAACCGTGTTGGGGATGTTTGTGGGGGAGGCGGTTACTCTCGCTGTGCTGGGCGGGCTGGTGGGCACCAGCATTGCTTACTTGCTGGTGTACGTAGCCACGCACTCTCCGCAATTCTTCAGTTTTTTTTCCCTAAAAGTAACACCTGGTCTGTGCCTGGTAGCCATGCTGGTTGCCGGATTCGTCGGTTTTCTTAGCGCCGCTCTTCCGGCATACCACGCATCGCGCACGAACATCGTGCAGGGCCTCCGCCACATTGGGTAAGTGCAATGACGATTACTGGCTTTATCGTGAGAAACACATTCCGCAACAAGCGGCGCAGCCTATTGACCGTGCTTAGCATCGGCTTCTCTCTGCTCCTGCTTACGCTGATGATGACCATCTGGCGCACCTTCTACATCGATCAAGGCGCGCCGGATTCCGCCAAGCGGCTCATGACCCGGCATAAAGTTTCACTTACCTTCTTTCTGCCTGGTTTTTACCGGGAGAAGATTCGTTCCCTTCCCGGCGTAGTCTACGTTGCGCCGATGACGTGGTTCGGCGGCCGTTACAAGGACAACAAGCCGGAGAATTTCTTTGCCCAGTTTGCCACTGACCCAGAGGAGTATCTAAAAGTCGCGGCTGACAAAAATGTGCCCGCCGATGAGGCTCAGGCTTGGATACACGATCGTGCCGGCGCCATGGTGGACGCCGAGTTGGCCAAAAGATACGGCTGGAAGGTCGGCGATCGCATCACCTTGCAGGGAACCATCTTCCCGGTAAACCCGGAGCTTACGATTCGCGCCATCTTCACCATGACGCCTTCGAACAAGACTCTCTACATGAATTCGAAATATTTGGAAGAAGCAGTGTCGTGGTACAAGGGACAGACCGGCTTTTTCTTCACTCGAGTCGCTGCTCCCGAGGACATTGCGCCCACCTCGCGGGCCATCGACGACATGTTCCGCAACTCGCCCCAGCCCACAAAAACCGAGAGCGAAAAGGCTTTTCAACTTTCGTTCATCGCCATGCTGGGCAACGTCAAGGCATTTATCCTGAGCATTTGCGCCGCAGTAGTCTTTGCCATTCTGCTGGTGGCCGCCAATACCATGGCTATGTCCATCCGCGAGCGTACGCGCGAGGTTGCGATGCTGAAGACTCTGGGATTTACGCGCGGCATCGTCCTCTCCTTGTTCGTCGGCGAGGCAATCGCACTATCCGTCGCGGGCGGGTTGCTTGGAGTTCTTATCGCTGCCGGGCTGGTTCAATTCGTTGCCCATTCGCCGTTTGCCACCGGAATTTTGTTTGGCTTGAGAGTTTCTCCGATCACCATGGGCTTGGCGGTCGTAGTTGCCGCCTTTGTAGGATTCGTCAGCGCCTACTTTCCGGCTTACAACGCCTCCCGCGTCAATATCGTGGAAGGACTGCGCCACATCGGCTGAACTGAAAGGGATCGAGATGGCTATACCGATCAGCTACAACATCCGGAACCTGAAATTGCGTAAGGGACTTACCATCATGACCGCGCTGGGTATCGCACTCACGGTGACCACAGCGATTTTTATTATGGCGCTTCTGGCTGGCTTGCAACGCGCCTTTGTCACCAGTGGAGATCCGAACAATGTATTGGTCTTGCGCAAAGGATCAGAAGCAGAACTGTCTGGCGGTTTTGATGCCACCGCTTTTCCCGTGTTGAAGAATCTGCCAGGCATCGCCAAAGATAGCCATGGCGAGCCAATGGCGTCAGGTGAATGGGTAGTCGTGATCGTGCTGCCCCGTAAGAGTGGCACAGGAGAAGTCAACGTCACCGTACGCGGCATGATGCCGGATGGTCTCGAAATGCGGCCCTCAGCCAAGCTCGTCCAAGGCCGCTGGTTTACTCCGGGGCAGCGTGAAGTCGTCGTCAGCCAGTCGATCCACAAACGCTTTTTGAACGCTAGCGTGGGAGATAACATGGCGTTCGGCAAAGGGCCATGGCAGGTGGTTGGCGTGTTCGACGCCGGCGGTTCAGCGTATGACTCGGAAATTTGGGGTGACGTGAACCAGATGGCAGCCGATTTCGATCGTCAGGGCGGCTTCTCTTCCGCTTACTTGCGGGCGACGGATCCGGTCTCCGCCGACGCCCTCAAGCATCGCGTCAGTGATGACCAGCGTTTAAAGCTCGAAGGCGTGTTGGAACCTGACTATTACGCAAAACAAACGTCCTCTGGCGCGCCTATC
>Ga0209056_10004254_pt1 | contig 15091 bp, 12 predicted proteins | sample GraSoiAngelo_114_FD_185876 | JGI IMG/M metagenome (GOLD analysis project Ga0209056, IMG submission 185876) | Grasslands soil microbial communities from the Angelo Coastal Reserve, California, USA - 14_0903_13_40cm (SPAdes) (version 2) | ecosystem: Environmental > Terrestrial > Soil > Grasslands... | reverse complement strand
GCGCCGCGGCGCCCCGGTACGCCAGGAGACCCATCGGCATCACGCGCAGCGCTTCCGGCCGGCGGGCACCCGCCCCGCGAATTCGATGAGCGCCTCCGCGGCGCGCCCGGCCGATCCCTCCCCGCCGAGGCGCTCCGGGATCGAGGCGAATCCGCGGAGCTGGGCCCCGCGCGCGGCGTCGTCCGCCAGGAGCTTCGCGAGCTCCGCCCCGATGCGCGAGCCCACCGCCTGCCCCTGGATCAGCTCGGGAGCGATCTTCCCCCCCGCGACGAGATTCGCGAGCCCGATCGAAGGCACGCGCACGAGTCGGCGCGCGATCTCGTAATTGAGCCAGCCTGTCCGGTACACGATCACCTGAGGCACCTGGAGCGCCGCGGTCTCGAGGGTCGCCGTCCCCGAAGCAACCACGGCGGCATCCGCCGCCCGCAAGAGGTCCTTCGCGTCCTCGCGCCAGTGGATGGGAAGAAGGGCGCTCCATGCACGGCGCACGACCGGGTCCCGGATCGCCTCATCCACCGGTCCGGCGTCGCTCACCGCCACGCGCACGCGCGCCCCGGAATGGGCGGCGACGCGGGCCGCGCCGTCCAGCATCGGCACGAGATGACGGCGCACCTCCTCGAGCCGGCTCCCCGGGAGGAGCGACACCAGCCGCTCGCCCGGACCGATCCCCAGCGCCTTCCGGAGCTCTGCGCGGCGGGACGGGTCGGGGCGGAGCGCTCCGGCGGGGTGACCCACCCAGCGGGCCGGTACGCCCTCCTTCGCGAGGAGCTCCGACTCGAAGCGAAAGAGAAGCAGCGTGAGATCCACGTCCTGTTTCAGGCGCCGGATGCGGCCTCCTCCCCACGCCCAGATCTGCGGGCACACATAGTAGACCACGCGGCGGCCCAGGCTCCGGGCCGTGCGCGCCAGCCCCAGATGAAGCCCCGGCGAGTCGATGGGAAGGAAGATCGCCTCGGGATGTGCCTCGAGGAGACGGACGATCTCGCCGCGCGCCCGCCGGATCTCGGGAAGGCGACCCAGGATGGAGGCGAATCCCATCACCGCGACCGATTCCATGGGAACGACCGTGGTGAGCCCGGCCGCGCGAAGCTTGGGTCCGCCGATGCCGGCGGCCTCGAAGGAGATCCCACGGGCCCGGAGCCCCTCGAGGAGCTCGGCTCCGAGGCGGTCCCCGGAGGGCTCGCCCGCCGAAACGATGAGAAAGGGAAATTTCAGACCGGCAGGTCCAGCGGGAGATTTCGCAGCGCCTGCGCCCGCACTTCCTCCGCGACCCGAAGCGCCTCCAGCGCGACTTCGGCCTCCTCCCAGGAGGCCTCCGGCTCGCGCGAGAGCGCCAGGAAATGGGTGAGCTCCGACTCGAGGGGGTCTCGTGTCTCGACCTGGATCCGGAGCGGCCGGATCCGCTTGAGAAGGTCCGTGGGAGCCTCGGAGCCGGAGGGCGCGAGCGTGTACGCCTCGACGCTCCGGTTCAGGCAATCGATCGAGAGGTACTCGTTCGTCTCGAAGAAGCGAATCTTGCGTATTTTCTCGCGGGAGACGCGGCTCGCGGTCAGGTTCGCCACGCAGCCGCTCGCGAACGTGAGTCGCGCGTTCGCGATGTCGATGCGCGGCGTCAGCACCGGGACCCCCACGGCGTGCACCTCGATTACCCGCGACCTCGTGAGCCAGAGCGCCAGATCCAGGTCGTGGATCATGAGATCCAGGATCACGTCCACGTCGATGCCGCGGGGCACGATCGGGGCGAGCCGGTGCGCCTCGATGAATCGCGGCGCTTTGAGATGGGGGCGGGACGCCTGGACAGCGGGGTTGAAGCGTTCGACCTGGCCCACGAAGAGCGCGCGTCCGCCCGCACGGGCCGCCGCCAGCATGGAACTTCCCTCCGTCACGGTGGCCGCCATCGGCTTTTCCACGAGCACGTGAAGGCCGCGGCCCAGGCAGGTCAGGGTGAGCTCGTGATGCTGGGGCGTGGGCGCCGCGATCGAGACGACGTCCACGCGGTCGAGCAGCTCCTCGAGCGTATCGAACATCGGGAGCTTGAGCTCGCGGGCGGCGCGCGCCCTCGCTGAGGGATCGGGATCGAACCCTCCGGAGAGCACGGCATCCTTGGTTTTGGACCACGCGCGCGCGTGGTGGCTGCCGAGGTGTCCGACCCCGACCACCCCCGCGCGAAGGCGGCTCACCGCACGATGCCTCGCTCCGAGCTGCGCACGAACTCCACGAGCTCATGGATCTCGGGGTACGGTTTCAGGTCTCGCGCGATCTTCGAGAGCGCCTGGGCCACGTTGAGCTGCGAGCGGTAGAGAACGCGGTAGGCGCGCTTCAGCTCCAGCCGGACCTCCGCGGGAATGCCGCGGCGGTCCATTCCGATCGAGTTGAGGCCGCACGCGCGGAGCGGATTGCCGGCCGCCTTCACGTACGGAGGCACGTCCTGAGGCACCCGCGACCCGCCTCCCACGAAGGCGTGGCAACCGATGGTCACGAACTGGTGCACCGGCGTCATGCCGCCGATGATGGCGTAATCGTCCACGCGGACGTGTCCCGCGAGGTTGACCGCGTTCGCGAGGATCACGTGGTTTCCGATGCGACAATTGTGCGCGATGTGCGCGTAGGCCATGAGAAGGACGTGATCGCCGACGATCGTGGATTCGTGCTCCTCGGTGGCGGCGTGGACGGTGGCGTACTCGCGGATGACCGTATCGTGCCCGATGACCACCTCGCTCGGGGCGCCGCGATATTTCAAGTCTTGCGGAATGTTTCCGATCACGGCCCCGTGATGCACCTGGCAGCGCGGGCCGAGCGTCGTCCTTCCCTCGAGGATGGCGTGGAGCCCGACCTGCGTGCCCTCGCCCAGCCTCACCCTCGGTCCGACGTAGGCGAAGGGTCCGATGACCACCCCCGGTCCCAGCTCCGCTCCCTTCGCGACGATCGCGGTCGGATGGACCGCGGGCCGGGTATCGAGGAGCTCGGGGAACGGGACCACCGTCCCCGGCACCCGTGCCCAGGTGCCGGTGAGTCCGTCCGCCTCAGGAATCGCGATCGACAATGCTTGAGAGAAGCTCTGCTTCCGCGACGAGGTCTCCATCGACGTAGGCCTTCCCCTCCATTTTGCAGATCCGTGATTTCAGGCGAAGGAGCGTGAGCTCGAATCGAAGCTGGTCTCCCGGCCGGACCGGTTTCCGGAACTTGGCCCGGTCGATTCCGATGAAGTACACCAGCTTCTCCTTCGGGTTATCCACCGCGTTGCTGTTCATGAGCAGGACCCCGCCACATTGGGCCATCGCCTCGATGATGAGCACCGCGGGCATGATGGGGTGGCCGGGGAAGTGTCCGACGAAAAAGGGCTCGTTGATCGTGACGTTCTTGATCCCGACGACCCGGTTCTCCTCCAGGCTCAGGATGCGGTCGATGAGGAGGAACGGATACCGGTGCGGCATGATCTTCATGATCGCCGTGATGTCGAGCTGGAGGGGTCCGGGGTTCCCGTTCCCCATCCCGGAGCGCACGGCGCTCTCGAGACGCTCCGTCGCGGCGAGGCGCTGGACGAAGCGCACGTTGGTCGCGTGTCCCGACTTGATCGAGACGAAATGCCCCAGGGCGGGGCGGCCGAGCAGGTAGAGATCCCCCAGGAAATCGAGGATCTTGTGCCGCACGAACTCGTTCTCGAAGCGCAAGGGCTCCTGGTTCAGGATTCCCTTCGGCTGGACCACGACGGCGTTCTGGAGGGTGCCCCCCAGGATCATCCCCCGCGCGCGAAGCGCGTCCACGTCGCGCTGGAGCACGAAGGTTCTGGCGGGCGCGATCTCCTTCACGAAGACGTCCTTGTCGATGTCGTAGGTCGCATGCTGGGTGCCGAGGTAGGCGTTGTCGTATTCGATCGTGAAGTCGATCCGCAGACCGTCGTGCGGCAACGCCACCAGGACCACCCCGTTCTCCTCGTAGCGCACCGGCTCGCTCACGCGGAAATAATGCCGGGGCACTCCCTGATCCACGATTCCCGCTTCCTGGAACATCCGCACGTAAGGCGCGGCGCTCCCGTCGCGCGGCTCGGCGGGCTCCTTGGCGGTCAGGGCGATCACGAGATTGTCGATCTCGAGCCCCGCGGCCGCCGCGAGGATGTGCTCCACGGTGTGCACTTCCGCGTCCCCCGCCTTCAAGATCGTGCGGCGCATCTCGGCGGTATCGGCGCGCGCGTAGCGGGGAGACACGGGAATCTCCGGGGAGCCCGGAAGATCGAGGCGGACGAAGCGGATCCCCGAGTCGGGCGGAGCGGGACGGAATTCCACGCGGCAGGGCACTCCCGTGTGGAGTCCCACGCCCTCGAAGGAAGTGGGCTTCTGGATGGTGCGCTGGGTGGTGGCGCTCACCGCGGCTCTTTGGAGCCCTCGAGTTCGTCCAAGCGGCGCTTCAGTCGGCGCACCGTCTGGATGAGCTCGGGCAGGTTCCGAATGCTCGCCTCGATGCGCTTCGCCTGCCGGAGCGGCATGGCCGGATAGCCGAACATGCGCTCTCCGGGCTTCACGGACTTGGAGACTCCCGATTGGGCGCCCACGCTGGCGCCGTCGCCGATCTCGATGTGCCCCACGACGCCCACCTGCCCCGCGAGGACCACGTGGTCCCCGAGCACGGTGCTGCCCGAGATGCCCACCTGGGCGACGATGATGCAGCTCTTCCCGATCTGGACGTTGTGCGCGATCTGGACCAGGTTGTCGATCTTGCTCCCGGCGCCGATTCGCGTCGTCCCGGTGGTGGCGCGGTCGATCGTGACGTTCGCGCCGATCTCCACGTCGTCCCCGATCTCCACGATTCCCACCTGGGGAAGCTTCCGGTACACGTCGCCGTCGCGGACGAAGCCGAACCCGTCGCTCCCGACGACCGTTCCGGAGTGCACGATGACGCGATCCCCCAGCACGCACGCTTCGCGGATGGTCACGTTGGGATAGAGCAGCACCTCGTCCCCCAGCCGCGCCCGCGCGCCCACGTAGCAGCCCGCCTGGACGATCGAGCGCGAGCCGATCTTGGCCCCGGGCTCGATCACCGCGTGCGGACCGATCGAGGCGTCCTCGGCGACGACGGCGTCCGGGGCGATGACGGCGGTGGGATGGACCCCTGAGCACGGCCGCTCCGCGTCTCCCGCGAAGAACCGGACCGCCTTGAGAAAGGCGAGGTAGGGGTTGGGATTCTGGATGAGCGGCTTGCCGATGTTCCGGTGGTTCTCGGAAACGATGACCGCGGAAGCCTGGGTCAGCTCGAGATAGGGCTCGTAGCGCGGATTGGCGAGAAAGGTGAGGTCCCCTTCCCGCGCCTCGCGAATGCCGGCCACGCCGGTGATCTCGACGGAACCATCGCCGACGACCGTACCGTCGATCGCCCTCGCGACCGCCTCCAGCGTGACCTTCATGGTGGACTCCCTTTGAATCGGTTGCGCTACCCGCTCCGGGAATCTACGGCCGTGTTCCCCCCGAAGTACCCGCGGGCACCGCGCTCGTGGGCTGCGGCAGTCCGCTCGCGTCTTCCTTTTTCAGGGTCTTGTCGCCGAAGATGATGTTTCCGTCCGCGGCGTCCAAGACGAGCGAGTAGCCTTCATCCGTGCCGATGCCGGTGACGATCTTGTGCACGCGATCCACGATCGGCTTCAGGAACCGCTCGTTCATCTTCGAGACCTCGCCTTGCGGTCCCCAGTTCTTCTGAACGAACGTTTCGTAGTCGGCGATTTTCTTCTGCAGCGCCTGGTTCTGCTCGTCCCGCTTCGCCTCGCTCAGCATGGGTCCCTGAGCGTCCAGCTTGCGCTGGAGATCGTCGATCTCGGCCTTCTTTTCCTTGGCCGTCTTCGTGAGGTCCTGGACTTCCCGGTTGAAGGACCTCTGCGCCTCCTGCGTGCCGGGATACTCGGCAAAGATCCGCTCGGAGTCAATGAAGCCGATCTTGAGATCGGCCGCGCTCACAAAGGCCGGCAGCCCAAGGCAACAAAATGCGATCGCCCAGACTACCGCACGCAGTGGTCGCTGTCGAGTCATAAGCTAATCCCTTCTGCTAGAATGTGTTGCCCAGCTGGAAATGGGGCTCCCAGCGAGATCCTTCCTCCCGGTCCAGACCATACCCCAGATCGAACCCGATTCGGCCGAGCGCGGGCACCTCCAAACGCACGCCAAACCCAATGCTCTTCCTTAGATCACCAAGGTCCAGATCGCGGGTCGAGTTCCAGGTATTCCCCGCCTCGAAGAAGAGAAGTCCATGGAGCGGGTCCGCGATCGGGAACTGGAGCTCGCTCGTAAGGATGAGCATGGTCTTGCCGCCGGGGTAACGGTCCAGAATTGCGCCGGTTAGGGAATCCCGCGTGATGTTGGCGCGGGGTACCACGTAGTAGTCGGGGTAACCGCGCAGGTAGTCCACCGTGGTTCCTCCGAGCCGGAAACGCTCGTAGTCGGGGACCTGGCCCCCTCCCAGGAACCCCGTCTTCCCGCGGACCATGAGCACGAACGGCCCGCCCAGGCGCGTGTAGGACTTGTTCTCGAAGGTCTCCTTGTAGAAGGACTCGACGCCCCCCAGAAGACCCCCCGCGACCTCGTTCATCGAGATGATTTTCGACCCCTTGGACGGGTAGAAGGGGTTGTCGGTGCTGTTCCTATTGAAGGTCAAGGTCACGCTGCTCACGCGGCGCGGCCACTTGGTGTTGCGCAGCTCTTGGAGATTCGAAGGCTCCCCGGCCCGCGGCAGGACGAAATCGCTGAGGGTCACGTCGCGAAGATCGTAGGAGATGATCCCGCGCGTGTAGTCGGGCCAGCGCAGCGGACGCCCGAGACGGACGCCTCCACCGACGTCTTTCCGCCGGTAGAAGTCCAGGTCCCGGCGCGTGTTGAAGATGTCGAAGCCGACGCTGAGCGGCGTGTCCCGGAACCAGGGCTCCGTGTAGGAGAGCTCGAGGTCGTTTCGCTTGCTGCCGCGCTCGACCCGGATATTGACGCTCTGTCCCTTGCCGAAGAGATTGTTGTGCCCCAGCTCGACGAATCCGGTAAGTCCGGTCTGACTCGAGTACCCCGCGCCCGCGCTGGCGGTGCCGGTCTGTTTCTCCTGCACTTTGAGGGTGAGGTTGATGTCCGCGCTGTCTCCGGTCGGCTCGTAGTCCACGTTCACGTCCTGGAAGTAGCCGAGCCCGAAGATGTCCCGCTGGGTGCGCATGAGCGTCGAGCGGCGGAAGATGTCCCCCGGATAGACGCTGGCCTCACGGCGAATCACGTTCTCCCTCGTTCGCGTGTTCCCGGTGATCTCGAGATTCGCGATCTTCGAGCGTGTTCCCTCCTGCACCTGGAAATCCACGTCCACGATGGAGTCGCGGTCGGCCATCTTGGGATCGATCGAGAGGAAGAGATATCCCTGCTCTTGGTAGAGCGTGTACGCGTTCTCGAGCGTCTTCTGGACCTGGGCCTCGTTGTAGATGGTGCCCGGCTTCGGCACCGTGGCCAGGACCAGCGCGGACGTCGGGACCGCCGTGTTGCCCGTCCAGGTGAGCTGCCCGAACCGGTAGCGCGGGCCTTCGCGCAGGAAGACGTGGAGGATGACTCCCTTTCCGTCCGGCACGTCCGCCGGCACGATGGAGTCCACGTCCGCGTCCTTGTATCCGCGCGTGCGCATGTAGAGGCGAAGCTTCGTCTCGTCCTTGTCGAGATGCTCCGGCTTGAACACCCCGCTCCGGAGGAACCCGGGCTTCTTGCTTTCCATGGCCTTGGCGAGCGCCTCGCTCTTCAAGGTCTGGTTTCCATGGAAGACCACGGCCCGGACCTTGACCTTCGCTCCCTCCTGAACGTCGAACACCACCCGGATCGCTCCCGCCCCGGCCGGCTCGGTGCGCGCCGTGACCCTCGTGTGGGCGTAGCCATCGGCGGCGTAGGCCGATTCGATCTTGCGCGCATCCAGCTCCAGGGTTCCCGTGTCGAGAAGCTGTCCCTCGGCGAGCGTGAGCTTCTCCTTGAGGGTCTTCTCCTCGATCTTCTTCGCGCCGTGGAACACGATCTCCTTCACGCGAGGGCGCTCCTGGACGTGGATCGTGAGCGCAACGCCGCCCGAAACCGGGGCGTCGCTCACCGTCACGTCCGTGAAGAGTCCCGTCGCGAAGAGCCTCCGGACGGCCACGCGCACCTCGCGGGGGTCGTAGGGCTGGCCGGCGGGCATCCCGAAGGTGCGGATGACCACCAGGGAATCGACGTTGACGTATCCCGCGGCGGAGACGCTCCGGATGGTCTGCGCGGGAGCGGCGGAGGTGTCCGCCGGCACCGCAAGAGAGTCCGCCAGGAGCGCGCCGGGGGACGGCGTCACGGGCGGGGCGGGCGCCTGCGCCAGAGCGGGCGCGGTCGTGCCGAGGCTCAACAGGAGCGGGACCCAAGCCAGGACGGACGCGCGAAGCCGTAGCGGCCGCGCGCCGCGTCCTTGCGGCTCTCGAATGTTCTTGGAATGCCTCAAGAGGCGAAAATCAGCTCGTCACCCCGGCGGGAAACCAAAACGTCGCTTCCCTCCTTCAGCTGGCCGCGCAGAACGTGCTCCGAAAGCGGATCTTCGATCAGTTTCTGGATGCTCCGCTTGAGCGGACGCGCTCCCAGCGCCTCGTCGAAGCCCTTCTGGATGAGCAGATCCACGACCTCGTCCTCGAAGTTCAGCGTGATCCCGCTCCCCTTCATCCGGTCCGCGACCTGCCCGAGCAGGATCTTCGTGATGGATCCCATCTGCGGGCGATCGAGCGGATGGAACACGATCATCTCGTCGATGCGGTTCAGGAACTCGGGATTGAAGACCCGTTTCACTTCATCCATGATCGTGTTCTTCATGATCACGTAATTCGACCCGCCTTCCCGGTCGGTGAAGCCCAGACCCCGGCCTCCCTTGATCTGCCGTGCTCCCAGGTTCGACGTCATGATGAGCACGGTGTTCTTGAAATCCACCTTCCGGCGCAGGCTGTCGGTCAGCTGCCCGTCGTCCAGCACTTGGAGAAGGATGTTGAACACGTCCGGGTGCGCCTTCTCGATCTCGTCGAGGAGGACCACCGAGTAGGGCTTGCGACGCACCTTCTCCGTGAGCTGCCCGCCCTCCTCATGTCCTACGTACCCCGGAGGCGCCCCGATGAGCCGGGAAACCGAGAATTTTTCCATGTATTCGGACATATCGATCCGGATCAGGGCATCGGGATCGTCGAAGAGGAAGCGCGCCAGAACGCGCGCCAGCTCGGTCTTGCCGACCCCGGTCGGGCCCAGGAAGATGAAGGATCCGATCGGACGGCGCGGGTCGCGAAGGCCGGCGCGATTGCGCCGGATGGCGCGGGAGACGGCGGCCACCGCTTCCTCCTGGCCCACGATCGATTTCCGGAGCTCCTCTTCCATGCGGAGCAGCTTCTCCGATTCCTTCTCCTCGAGGCGGGCGATCGGGATGCTCGTCATGCGCGAGATGACCTTGGCGATCAGGTCCACGTCGACGAGCGCTTCCTTCTCGTGCTTGATCTCGGTCCAGGTCTTCTTGTGCTCGCGGAGCTTCGAGCGAAGATCCTTCTCCTTGTCGCGGAAGCGCGCCGCCTTCTCGAATTCCTGCTGCTGGATGGCGGCCTCCTTCTCCTTGGCGACCTCTTCCACCTGCTTCTCCAGCTCGCGCACCTCGGTCGGAATGGCCGAGATGCTGAGCCTCGCGCTCGCACCCGCCTCGTCGATCACGTCGATTGCCTTATCGGGTAAGAAGCGGTCGTTGATGTAGCGGTCGGCCAGCTTGACCGCCTGCACGATGGAATCGTCGGAATACTTGGCGCCATGGTGCGCTTCGTACTTGTCGCGCAGCCCGCGGATGATCTGGATCGTCTGATCCACGGAGGGCGGGTCCACCATGATCGGCTGGAACCGCCGCTCCAGGGCCCCGTCCTTCTCGATGTACTTGCGGAACTCGTCCAGGGTGGTCGCGCCGATGCACTGGAGCTCGCCGCGCGCCAGGGCCGGCTTCAGCATGTTGGAGGCGTCGATCGCCCCCTCCGCGCCCCCCGCGCCGACGATCGTGTGGAGCTCGTCGATGAAGATGATCGTGTCCTTGGACTCGCGGATCTCGTTCATGACCGCCTTGAGGCGCTCCTCGAACTGACCGCGGTACTTGGTGCCCGCCACGACGGCGGCGAGGTCCAGGGTGACGATCCGCTTGTCCTTGAGGGTCTCGGGGACCTTGTTCTCGACGATCCGCTCCGCGAGCCCTTCGGCGATGGCGGTCTTGCCCACGCCCGGCTCGCCGATCAGGATTGGATTGTTTTTCTTGCGGCGGGAGAGGACTTGGATGACTCGGTCGATCTCGAGCTCCCGTCCGATGATGGGATCGAGCTTTCCTTCGCGGGCGAGCGAGGTGAGGTCGCGGCCGAACTGGTTCAACGCCGGCGTCTCCACCTTGCCCTCGCGCTCCGGCTGGGATACCGAGGGCGTCCCGCCCAGGAGCTTCAGGGTCTCCTCGCGGACCTTCTTCCGATCCACCCCCAGCTCCAGCAAGACGCGCGCGGCGACCCCTTCCCCTTCCCGGATGAGCCCCAGGAGGAGATGCTCCGTGCCGACGTAGTTGTGCCCCAGCTGGCGCGCCTCGTCGACGCTCAATTCGAGCACGCGCTTCGCGCGCGGCGTGAAGGGGATCTCCCCGATCGTGAGCGTGCCGCCGGTCGAGGAGACCATGCTCTCGACCGCCTGGCGGATCGCGTCCAGATCGAGCCCCAGGTTGTTCAGCACCGTGGCCGCGATGCCTTCTCCCTCGCGGATGACCCCGAGGAGCAGGTGCTCGGTGCCGATGTAATCGTGCTGAAGCCGCGCGGCCTCTTCCCGCGCGAGATACATCACCTTCCGCACGCGTTCCGTGAACTTGTCATGCATGGATCTCGACCTCCCCCACCATTTCGGCTAGTTGCTTCTCGAAACCGGAACCGAGCCCCCCTCGCCGAGGAGACCTCGAATGTATTCCGCTCTCAGGATATTCCGTTCGCGCTGCTCGAGCTCGCGGCCCGCCCTGACTTGCAAGTGCGCCGGCTGCGACCGGACCAGAAGCTCGTTCAGCGTCTGTACGCTGGCCAGACCCTCGATCCGGAGCGCCACGCCGAAGCGCACGGCCGAGGAGAGATTGACGACTTCCTGCGACGAGATGACGCGGCTGTGGCGCAGGGTCCCGTAGGCGCGCCAGATCTTGTCCTCGATCTGGACCCTCGCGTCTTTCAGGAGCTCGTCGCGCGCGCGCTGCTCGGAATCGATGATCTGCTTGGTGACCCGTTCCAGACTGTCGATCGTTTCCCGCTCGTTCTGGCCCAGCGTCGTCTGGTTCGAGATCTGGAAGAAGTTTCCCATGATCTGGGATCCTTCGCCGTAGAACCCGCGCACCGCGAGGCCCACCTGGGTGATTCCCTGGAGCACGCGTCCGATCTGCTTCGTGAGCACCAGAGAGGGAAGGTGGATGAGCACCGACGCTCTCATTCCGGTGCCGACGTTGGTCGGGCACGCGGTCAGGTATCCCAGCTCGTCGCTGAAAGCATAGTCCAGGTCCTGCGCCAATTCATCATCGATGGCGTTCACCGATTCCCACGCGGCGCGAAGCTGGAATCCGGAAGCGAGCGCCTGAAGCCTCAGATGATCCTCTTCGTTCACCATCGCCGAGATGCTCTCGTCGGGGAGGACGAGAAGGCCGCGAAGCTTGCCGTTGTCCGCGAGGTCGTTGCTGATGAGATGACGCTCGACCAGGAACTGGCGATCGAGCGGAGTCAGCTCGCGCATTTCGAGCGCGAGCGATTGCGTGAGCGCCGGGGTCTTCCGGACCGCCGAGAGCACGCTCGAATACACCATGACGAGCTGCTCTTCGCGCGCGCGATGGGTGAACGGGACCCCCGAGAGATTTCTCGCGAGGCGGACCCGCGTGCTCAGAACCACGTCCGAGGCCGGACCCGATCCGTCGAGCCAGCGGCCGAGCGAGGTGGAGAGTCCCGTCAGCTTCAATTCCCGCCTCCGATCGCCCGGACGTCGTTCAGCTCGAGCTTCTTGATCCGGTCCCGAAGACCCGCGGCGGACTCGAAATCCTCGAGCTCGACCGCCTTCTGGAGCTCTTCGTGCAATCTCTGGACTTCCCGCCTCAAGGCCACGCGCGCCGCGTCGCGCACGGGGGCTTTCCCCACGTGCTTGGTGCTGCCGTGCACCCGGCGCAGAAGCGGCCGCAGCTGCGACCGGAACGTGGGATAGCACTCCGAGCAGCCCAGCCGGCCGGTCTCCTTGAAATTCGAATAGACCAGCCCGCACTTGGGGCACTGGACGCGGCCCACGCGGGCTTCTTCCGCGGAGCCCGGCTGTTCCACCATTCCCGCCAGCAGATCCCCCACGGAGAACTTCGTCTTCACGAGCGGCACGTGGTAGCCCTTCTCCTCCGCGCACTTCTCGCAGACGTGGTATTCGGATTTCTTGTTGTTGACGATCTCGGTGAAGTGGACGACCGCCGGCCGTTTGGCGCAAATTTGACACTGCATGTGCGTTCCTTCCGGTTGGCCGGACGCTCCCGACTAATTAGATGCGACCTGACTCAATTCTAATCGGCCTGAGATAGCCATCCTCAAGGGTAACCACCCGGCCGGCCGATTGTGCGACATCGGGATTATGTGTTGCAATCACAATGGCTTGCTGCTCACGAGACCGGTACCGCTCGAAGATTTCCAGCAGCATCGCCGAGGCCCGCCGGTCCAGATTTCCCGTCGGCTCGTCCGCCAGAAGAACCGCTGGCTTCATATGCAAGGCGCGAGCCACCGCGACGCGCTGCTGCTCTCCGCCCGAAAGCTCCCCCGGCTTGTGCTCCGCCCGGTCCCCTAAACCCAGGTCCCGGAGGAGGCTCTCCGCCCGCTCGCGGGTCGCGGCACGCGAAGCCCCCGCCACCCAGCCGGGCATCATCACGTTCTCGAGGGCGGTGAATTCCGGCAACAGCTGGTGAAACTGGAAGACGAACCCAACCGTGCGGGACCGCAGCCGCGAGCGGCCGGCCTCGTCGAGGGACGAGAGCTCCGCCCCGCCGACCCTCACCGAGCCCTTGGTGGGGCGGTCGAGTCCGCCGAGCAGGTGGAGCAGCGTGGATTTTCCCGAGCCCGAAGCCCCCACCACCGCCACCACCTCCCCCGGCTCCACGGAAAGACTCACGTCCCGGAGCACCTCGATGGGCGCCGCGGAGTCGTGATAGGTCTTGGCAAGTCCCCTCGCCACGATCGCGGGCGCCGGATGCCTCGCGGGCGCCTCATTCATACCGGATGGACTCCACCGGGGCAAGCCTCGCGGCCCGCCAGGCGGGATAGAGGCTGGCCACGAAGCAGAGCGCCGTGGCCGCGGCGGCGACCAGCGCGAAGTCGGTCCACTCGATCTTCACCGGCAGCGTGTCGATGAAGTAGATCTCGCCCGGCAGGTGGAGGAGCTTGTAACGCCCCAGGACGAAGGAGACGCCCCAGCCCACGAGAAGCCCCAGCCCCGTGCCCGCCAGCCCGACGAGCGTTCCTTGCAGAAGAAAGATCCTCATGATCCCGTGGGGGGTGACTCCCATCGTCCGTAAAACCCCAATGTCCCGGCGCTTCTCCAGCACGAGCATCACGAGACTCGACACGATGTTCACCGTGGCGACCAGCACGATCAGGATCAGGATCGTGAACATCACGGTCTTCTCGATTTTCATCCAGGCGAAGAGATTCCGGTTGAGGTCGATCCAGTTCGTCACCCGGTAGTCCGACCCCAGCTTCGTCTCGATCGCGTGCGCCGTCTCGCGGGCCTGGAACATGTCGCGGATGCGCAGCTCGAACCCGGTCACGGCGCGATCCAGCGCGAAGAAGGACTGCGCCGTCTCGATCCGCACGATCCCGAACGAGGAGTCGTACTCGTAGAGCCCGGAGCGGAAGATCGAGCTCACGCGGAGGCGCTTCACGCGCGGAACGCCCCCGAAGATGCCGCCCGGCTCCTCCGTGGGGAGGCTGATGATGATGACGTCTCCGACCGCGACGCGCAGCCGGACCGCCAGCTCCTCCCCGAGCCCGATGCCCGGAAGATCGCCCCCATCGAGCGGGTGCCCCCAGGGCGTGAGGTGCTCCATGATGTCGGTGACGCGCGCCTCCCCTGCCGGGTCCACGCCCTTCAGGACCATCCCGTCCACGCTGCTTCGCGAGGCCACCATGACCTTGCCGTACACGAAAGGCGCCACCGCGGACCCGGGGGCCGCGGCCTGGACCTTGGCGAGGAGGGTGTCGGAGGGAAGGACGGGCCGGTCGTCCGCGGACAGGACCGCGACGTGCGCGTTCGTCCCCGCGATCCGCCGCTGCACCTGGTCCTCGAAACCGTTCATGACGGAGAGCACGATGGTGAGCGCCGCGACGCCCACGAAGACGCCGGCCGAGGCAAGCAGGCTGACGAGCGTGATGAAGCTGAGCCGGCGCTTGGAGCGCAGGTAGCGGGAGGCGACGATCCAGACGAGCCCCATGGGAGATCCGCGGCGGCCCTCAGCCGCGCGGGACCCCGCTACTCGTCATGCCCGTCCTCGGGACGCATCTGCGGAAAGAGAATCACGTCCCGGATGGAGGGAGAGCCCGTGAGGAGCATGACCAGGCGGTCGATGCCCACCCCGACTCCGCCCGTGGGAGGCATCCCCATCTCGAGGGCCCGCAGGAAGTCCAGGTCGAGGGTCTGCGCCTCCTCGTCCCCCCGCTCGCGCAGCGTTGCTTGCTGCTCGAAGGCGCGCCGCTGCTCCAGGGGATCGTTCTGCTCGGAGAAGGCGTTCGCCACCTCCATGCCCGCGATGATCAGCTCGAAGCGCTCCACCACGTCGGGATTCCCGCGCTTCACTTTCGCGAGCGGCGAGATCTCGCGGGGATGGTCCACGAGGAAGGTGGGGTTCTGAAGCTGCGGCTGCACCTTCTCCGAGACGATCTCGTCCAGGATCCGGCCGTAGCCGAACGCGGGATCCAGCTTCACACCCGCGCGCGCGGCCGAATCGCGGAGCGTGCGTTCGTCCCGCGGAAGCTCCCGGACGCCCAGCCCCGTCGCCGCGGCCTCGCGGATCGTGAGCCGCCGCCAGGGAGACGTGAAATCGATCTCCGCTC
>Ga0209056_10004252_pt1 | contig 15092 bp, 20 predicted proteins | sample GraSoiAngelo_114_FD_185876 | JGI IMG/M metagenome (GOLD analysis project Ga0209056, IMG submission 185876) | Grasslands soil microbial communities from the Angelo Coastal Reserve, California, USA - 14_0903_13_40cm (SPAdes) (version 2) | ecosystem: Environmental > Terrestrial > Soil > Grasslands... | reverse complement strand
GTCATCGAGGTGAAGGGCGCGAAGAACGTGCACGCGGTCGAGGTGGAGACGACCGAGGTCGTGGAGCGCTACCGCAATTCGATCCGAGGTCGGGTGAAGGAATTCCTGAAGTGGGCGGACATCCCCCTCGACGCGAAGCCGTTCATTGAGATCGCCGCGACGAACCCCGCGTTCGAGGAGAGCGCGATGTTCGACCGGATGGTCGACTACATCCTCAAAGAAGGGGAGACGTACGACCGCGTGATCTTCGACACCGCGGCGGTCGCCAACGCGGTGCGCCTGATCGGCCTCAGCAAGATCTACGGCCTCTGGCTCTCGCGCATGATTGACTCGCGCAAGGAGGCGCTGAACATGCGCGTCCAGCTCTCCTTCCGGAAGGAGAAGGTCATGGCCGAGGTGAAGAAGGATCCGCTGATGGCGGACCTCATCTCGATGAACGAGCGGTTCGAGAAGGCGAAAGGCGTCCTCGTGGATCCCGAACGGACCGCGTTCTTCTTTGTGACTCTGCCGCTCGCCTTGCCGATTGCGGTCGTCCGCCGTTTCATCGGAATGGTCCAGAAGTTCAACATTCCGATCGGCGGAGTCATCGTGAACGAGGTGCTCCGTCCGGAGATTGCCCTCCAGGAGGGCGCGGGCGAGTATCTGGCGAACAAGTACCACGAGCAGACCGCCTACATGAAGGTCCTGTACCGTGACCTCGGTCCGCTCGTGCGGTCGTACATCCCGCTCTATCCGTCCGAAGTCACGGGGGTCGACATGGTCCGTCGGGTCTCCGAGGACATGATGTCGTACGCGCCCCCGTTCGCCGCCGAGTTGACGGGCGCCGCATGAAGCCCACGACGCGGGATCATGTCGTCGCCGCGACACACTTCGTCCTCGGGCCGTCCAACTTCGTCGTGATCCGTCTGCCGGAGCAATGGGACTTGCGGCTCGGCCGGCAGCCGATGGACGTGGACTACACGGTCGCGGTCGATGGCGTGCGCTGGGCCCAAGAAGGACGGGCCTCGGGGCTCCTCGTCGACCTGCAAGCCCGACGAGCGATCGAGCTGTCCGTACGAACGTCCCGCGGGCCGATTCCACCTCCGAAGCTCGATGAGTCCCGCCCCGGAACCTCCAAGGTGGGAGGCCATGCCGCGGCGTACACGCTCGGGTCGGCCCACTTCGGTTTGTTCGGGACGAAGCTGTATCACGTCCTCCACGTCAGCTACCGCTGTGACGAGACGCAACGGATCGTCGACCTGCGATTCATGCACCAGGGAACCGAGGAAACCCTGGAGGGCCTGCTCCCGGCGCTGGCGGGGACGCGCTGTCACTGAGTCGCGAGCCTTTCCGCGAGCGCGCGGATGGCGGCGATCCCTCCCGATGCGGCCCCGGTCGCCACGGACACGGAGGCCGCGATGCCTGGCTGGTTTCCGGCGGTGACATGGAGGGCAGCGATTGGGACGAGGCTCTCGGAGTCGACGCTCTCGAGGGTCCGACGTGCTCTGTGCTCATCGTCGGATGACAGGAGCAGTTCGCGGCCGCCGAGGGACACGTTCGACCAGCCGGCCTTCGAGCGACTCCTCCGCTGGCCGATGCGGGTGTGCGGATCCACGAGCTCGAACTCGATTCTCGGGTCCTTCCGGAGGGCGGCCTCGACGAGGGCCGCGTCGCGGCGGCCCTGAGCCGTCCCGATCGCCCAATTGATCGGCATCTCGCGGGGACGCAACGTCACGGTGACCGAGAACTCCCGAAACGGCGGATTCGCGCCCTCGGTCGTCATCCGGAACGCGGTCGTCCCGAACCATTGGATCTTCGAGGTCCCGCCGAGGTCGACGACGGCGCGCTTGATCTCCGTCCCGATTCGGCGGGCGAGACGCCGGGAGTAGACGTAGGCACCGTAGTACCACAGGAGAAAGAACGCAGCGACGACGACGACCGCCGCATATTGCAGTGGGTCGAGATCGGCCACGCAGGCCGGAAACGCTCGTGCGGGCTAAAGGCCTCCGGCTCGGCAGGAAAACGTTTAGCACTGTCCGACCATGCGCTCGGATCGGGGGACGGCGTGAGCCGGTGGAGGCGCGCCTTGCAGGTCGTCAAGGAGATCCTGTGGGGTCTCTTCTTCTTCGACCTCTACACGGAGAACATGAAGATGCGCATCCGGTACGACGACGCGGTCAACTTGCTCGTCTTCTCGGAGCAGCTCGGGATCCCGCTCATGAATTCCTACGTTTCCATGCGTCTGCTTCCGTACTTTGTCGGGGAGCTTGAGGGATGGAAGCGCCGCGAGATGCGGGAGCGCGAGATCCTGGAAGAAGCGCCGGAGATTCATTAGGCCCGCGCGTGGATCCGCACCGCCAACACGCGTCCCGCGCAATCCCATTCCACGCCGCGCAGTCGGCGCATGGCCACCGTCGGGCGAGCGGGATGTGGCTCGGATCATGAACCGTCGTCCCCGCTCGGCGGTCGCAGCTCCAGCATCGGTCTAGCTCAAATTCGTTGCGTTGCCCGCAGGCGAGGCAGAGCCAATCGCCACGTCGGGCTCCCGAACGGAGCGCCTGGTGTCTTCCCCATGCGAAGCCGGTCAAGCAGGATAGAAAGAGGGAGACCGCAGCGATCGCAAGAAGGTCCATGGGGGGACGTCGCGTCGTTCCTGGACCGAACCAAAAACATTCCTCGCTGCCTATCCAAAATGAAACTCTGACCGGAGCACCCGCATTCGACGCCAGGAATTCGGTCTGCCGTGCTGGGACAATCCTTGTCCACATGCGTCAGTGTCCGATGACACGGGACCCGAAGTAGAACGTGACGACGAGTGACAGCGTCTGTTCCGCGCGACCCGCGAAGACGCCTTGCTGGCTCGTGACGAGCGCGAAACAGGTGTAAGCGGTCAGCCCGAGTGCGCCGGCCGCGACGACGTCGCGGAAGATCGTGGCGAGGCGATGCCGGACATGGCTCTCGTGCGCGCGTCGATGGACGAGCCAGGACGCGGTGGCCCCGAGGACGTAACCCCCGAGGACCTCGAGGACCGCGACGAGTGCGGTCGGGATGCCCGCGAGCGACGGATCATGAACCAGGAACCAGGCCGTGAGGCCGGCGAATCCCAGGAAGAGGAGGATGCGGACGAGCCGCGGATGGTGCGGGGCGGGCTGCCCGGGCGGGACCGTGGGCGGGGTCGAGGTCGCCCGGCTTCCGAAATAGAACGCGATGACGACCACGACCGCGTTCACGAGGACGGTCGGTACGCCGGCTTTCTGAAAGAGCAGGACGTACCCGTATGCCGCGGCGACCACGATCGCGATCGCCCCGCGAACGCTGCCGTGCGGGAGTCGAAGGGGCTCGGGCAATTGGCCAACCGGAGGGGTTGCCACGTTCGCGCAACCACGGAAGGTGCGCTTAAGGCTGACGATAAGGGGTCGATTCAGAAGAGGAAAGTCGCGATCGCCTGCGTCAATCGCCGCACACGACCGTCGTTCTCAGGCTCGCTCGACGCGCTGGCCGAATGGTTCGAGCGAAGCCCGTTCACAAGCCACGCGCTCTCCCGGTCCCCGAATTCGGCCCGAGCGTACCAGTCGAGATCGGTCGTGCGGGCTCGCGGCAACCCGGCGACAATCGAGGTGTAGGAGGGTAGGCTCATCATAGGGGCCACCTCCGGGTCCACGGATCCACCCCGCGCACGGCCCACGCGTAGCGGACCGCCGAGTCCGGCCGGAGGGCCTTGTTCGTCTCGTCACTTGGCTTCGTAAATCGTCCGTTTCTCTTGTTCCAATGCATGTTTGGCTAATTGCAACGCCTGTTAATAAAGCCTTTGTTTTAATTACAGAAACATTTATCTTAGAGCACAAACATACATTGTTCCGGAGGCGGTCAATGAAGGCATTCAAGGTCATCAAGAGCCCCGAAGCATTCCAGCTTCTCGCGGACGAAACACGGAGACGGATCATCTATCTCCTCCGGGCGAAGGAGATGACGGTGAGCCAGATTTCGGCGGAACTCGGGCTCACGCCGCAGGCGATCTACCATCACATCCGCAAGATGCGCGACGCCGACCTCGTCGAGGTCGCTCGCGAGGAACGCGTGGACCACTTCATCGAGACCTACTACCGCGCCACGGCGGAGATGTTCAACCTCTCCCACGGCGAGGGGATGTCCCCGGCGTATGCCGCAGAGAAGACCACGGAGGCGTTGCAGGCCCTTGCGAAGATCGGGCTGCGCGTGCGGACGGATCCCGAGGTCGTGGCTCGCATCGTCGAACTCGAGAAGCGAATGGAGGCGGTCGGCGCAAAGGAAGAGCGGGCCGAGGCGATCGCAAGCTTGGAGGACGTCGACTTCTTCGTGAAGCAGGACATCGGCCATCTCGCGAAGCTTCTGACGATGTCGGACAAAGAGTTCACCGAATATCTGAACGTCGAGCGCGAATACCGCAAGCTCCTGCGGTCGCTCCTCGAGGAACCGACGAAAGTCGAAGCGATTGCCAAGAAGGCTTAGAGCTCCCCGATCTCTTCGCGGGAGATGACGAGCCGCTGGATCTGCGAGGTCCCTTCCCAGATCTGGAAAATCTTCGCGTCGCGCATCCACTTCTCGACGGGTTCGTCCTTCATGTAGCCCGCGCCGCCGAGGATCTGCACCGCGTCCGTCGTGACGTCCATCGCCATGTCGGCCGCGAAGAGCTTCGCGATGCTCGCCTCCTTGTTCATCGGCTCGCCGCGGTCGAGCATCCACGCGGCCCGCCACGTCAGCAGGCGCGCGGCGTCGATCTTCGTTTTCATGTCGGCGAGCATGAACGCGATCGCCTGCTTCTTCGCGATCGGCGTGCCGAACGCCTTTCTCTTGCGCGAATAGTCGAGGGCGTACTCGTAGGCGGCGCGGGCGATGCCGACGGCGCCCGAGGCGACGAGCGGTCGGGACGACTCCAGCGTCTTCATCGCCCCGTAGAACGCCGTGCCCTCGTCCGAACCGAGGAGGTTGCCCTCGGGGATCCGGCAGTCGTCCAGGATGACTTCGGCCGTGTGGCTCGCGCGAACCCCCATCTTGTCCTCGACCTTACCCGCCTTCAGGCCGGGCGTGCCATGTTCCACGACGAACGCCCGGATGCCGAAATGGGCCCGGCTCTTGTCGAGCGTCGCGAAGACCACGTGGATGTCCGCGATCCCGCCGTTCGTGATGAAGCGCTTGACGCCGTTCAAGACCCATTCGTCGCCGTCCTTCTTCGCGGTCGTCGAGATGTTCGCGACGTCCGAACCGGCGTCGGGTTCCGTGAGGCAGAGCGCGCCGAGGCGCGCCTCTTTGCCGGTGAAGCGCGTCAAGAACCGCTTCTTCTGCTCCTCCGTCCCCATGTGGATGATTGGCAGGTACGCGAGGCCGGCGCCGATCAGTCCCGTCGCCATGCCGGCGCAACCCCAGTTCAACTCCTCGTTGACGATCACGTGGGTCAGCGCCGAGTCGATGCCGCCGCCGCCATAGGCCTCGGGGATGAAGGCGGTGTCCAAGCCGATCGCGTGCGCTTTCTGGATGATGTCCCAGGGGACCGCGCCTTTCTTGTCGTACTCGAGGGAGACGGGCCGCATCTCGCGTTCCGCGAACTCGTGCGCCGTCTTCTGGAGGAGCCGTTGTTCATCCGTCAGGTCGAACTCGACCATCGTCTCCGCTCCGCCGCTTCATGGGACGATGAGCCCCGCGATATTTAATCGTTCGATAGCTATCACGGCGTTGTGCGTGTGCTCGTGGCGGGGGCCAGCGGCGTCCTCGGCCGCCGGATCGTGCAGCAGCTCGTGACCCGCGGACACACGGTCGTCGGTCTCGTGCGGGGCGAACCGGCAGGGGCGACCGTTCGGTCTCTTGGTGGTGAACCTCGACGGGCCGATCTGTTTGACAGCAACGCGGTTGTCCAAGCCGCGGAAGGATGCGACACCATCATCCGCGCGGCGACCTCGATCCCGACGAAAGTCCGCACCGGGCCCGCCGATTGGGCGATGAACGATCGCATCCGCCGTGAGGGGACGCGCTCGCTCGTCGCGGCAGCGGCCCGCATCAGCGCTCGGGCCTTTCTCCAAGAAAGCGTCGTCTGGGCCGTCGGAAGCTTGGACGGACGACCGTTCGATGAGGACGCGCCGCCTGCGGGGGATCCGATTCTGGCCTCCGCGCTGGACGGAGAGCGGATTGCCCGGGAGGCCGGTTCGGCGCACGGGTTCGACACAATCGCCTTGCGCTGCGGTGGATTCTACTCCGCGGATGGCTGGCACACGCGGATTCTCGCGGAATCGATCGCGAGGGGACGGCCGGTGCTCATCGGTCGGCAAAGCCCGGTATGGTCGCTCATACACCCGGACGACGCCGCGAGCGCGTTCGTCACCGCCGTGGAGGCACCGAGGACCGGTGTGTGGCACATCGTCGACGATCGGCCGGTGCCGCTGGTCGTTTTCCTGGGAGAAATGGCGAGACGACTCGGCGCGCGTCCGCCCCGCCGCATGCCGCGGTGGCTCGCGCGCTTATTCCTGGGACGCTACGGAACCCGGATCCTGAGCTCGTCGTTCTCAACGTCGAACGCGCGATTCCGGCGGGATTTCCAGTGGCAGCCTTCCTTTCCGACCTACGTGCAAGGCATGGAGCAGGTCGCGACCGCATGGCGATCCGAAGGATTTCCGCTTCGGGGGTCCTGAATCATGGAGCGTTTCGATCGGTACCTGATCGCTCTCGTCCTCGCCCATTTCATTGCTACCCTCGTGCACGCAACCGCTCATTTCGCCCTCCAGATAGTGCCCGATGGAATCGACCTCCTCTTCATCGTCGGCGTCATCTGGATCGGGCCCCTCGTGGCCCTCGTCATCCTGCGCTTCAATCCGCCGCTCGCGGCCGGGCTGCTCGCGGTCCTGATGGGCGCCGCGTTCGTGTATGGCCTGGTGAGCCACTTCCTCGTCGCCGGTCCCGACAACGTTGCGTTCGTCGGCTCGCAATCCTGGACCGTGCTCTTCGTGGGGACCGCGTTCCTGCTCGGCGTCCTCGAGGTCAGCTGCCTTCTCCTCGCCATCATCGGATTCTGGGCGGCGGCTAGAACTCCTTCGGAACCTGCTGCGCGAGCTGGGTGATGCGGCCCAGGGGGCCCATCAGCGCCATGACCTTCGGCATCGAGCCCCGGAACCGGATCTTCCCGCCCAACACGAGCCCTTGGAAGTCCCGCTCGCCTTTCCCGAGTTGCATCCATGCGTCGTAGGTTCCTTCGAACTTGAAGTCGGCGGGGACATCGGGCGCGACCTGCTGGACCGCCACCTTTCCGCCCTGAATGTCGACGAGGAACGAGGCATTCTGATCCGTGGAGGTGAGGACGATCTTCGCCGTGATTGCCGCGGCCTTCTTCCCCCACTCCGGATCCGCGTTGAGGCGACTCGCGACTTCGTCGAAGAATGCCTTGGTGAAGTATTGCACCGTGGACGCCGCCCTCGCGCCCCGGAAGTCGGCCCAAAGGAAAAAGGCTCGGATGGTGCGTCCCGCACGCGACCGAGACGCGAAAGGTTTTACGGACCGCGGTCTCTGCGCGGCCGCGCGTGGGTAGCCAAGCCCGGTCAAAGGCGAGGGACTCAAGATCCCTTCCCGCAGGGGTTCCCAGGTTCGAATCCTGGCCCACGCATCATCAACTCGTCCCTTCTTGTGGGCGAGTGAGATTTGATCGAGCGTGGGCCAGGGGTACACTCATCCGTCCCGGAGCCCTCGACCGTCAGCTCACCGGTGCGCCGGCTAACAGTAACGAATTCATTAAGCAATGAATTAATATACTGCTCTTGTCCTACTCCTTCTTGGTGACGCCTTCTACGTCCCTGATATCGCACAAGGGTCCAACGGTGGCCACATTGAAGGTCATCGAAGATGTTCTGCGGCGGGAGGCGATGCCCATGACCCGATACAAGATTCGGCAGGCGCTGGGCAACCGAATTGCTCAGCCGCTCTTGGACGAAGGCCTCCATTACCTGGCCGACCACGAGATGGTCTATGATGAGGGCCCAGGCGGTAAAGTCCTCTGGATCCGCACCTCCGACGCGACGCGTGCTCGGCTCCGCGGCGCGTAGGCGGTCTGCGTGGCCAAACCAAAGCTTCTCGGCATCGAATACGCCGCGAAGGCCGCTCCCGTTCTTGAGGAGTGGCGCCGGTTGGCGGCGCAGGGAACTGAAACCGAGAAACGCCCGACGAAGGCCAAGCTCAAGAGCATCGCGACGTTCGAGACACGTGCGCGGACGAACCCTCTGACCGCCGGCGACCCCGTTGCCAAGGATCGCTGGCCAGACGTCCTCCTCCGTGACTACGGGGCCGATATCCCGAACCTTTTCCGATTTGAATTGGCGGAGCGGTGGCGCGGATACTACTCGCTTATCGGCGAACCAGGCGGCGCGCGAATATGGGTTCTGTACTTGTGGGACCACCGCACGTACAGCAGGCAGAGTGAATACTCGAAAAGGTAGCCTGATTCCTCTCGATCGTGGGCGATTCGAGGTTTGTTTTGAGAGGCGTGCTTCGTCCGGGCAGGCGTGCCGAGGCGAACTCGTCCCTGAATCCATTCGAATCCTGGCCCACGCATCATCCATTCGCCCCGACCTGTGCCAGAAGTGAGTGCACACCTACGAGACAGAAAGTCTCGTTCCGGGAACTAAGTCCTCCTTCGACTGGACTCAGGTCAGCTTTCTTTCGGCTTCGGCCGGAGGGCAGCGAACAGGACGACCACCCCGACGAGCCCGAAGCCGATTCCCGATGCGACGAGAGGCACGAGTGGCTCGGGATGGCAGCCACCAGGGTCCGAGCATTTTTGGACGAGACTGAGTCCCAGGAACACGAGCAGCAGGCCGATCCCGACGATGGTCAGACCCGACGGGATTGCGAGACGCCTTGAGAGAGGCATCCACCTACTCGCGATTCCACAGTTGGTCAAGACTAGATATACCTTGCTTGGTCCGCAACGCATTGGCCAAAGATTCCAATCTCAGGATCGATGGCGACCAACCACTTGCGACTTCCAATGCGGAGAGGCCAAACTCTTCTCCTTGACCGAGGCCGCAGAATAACGTGAAAATCAGTTCGTGAGAACGAGGACGCAAGACATAAGAAAGCCTCGTCTCCATCGCCCGACCCCCGGGTGGGAACATGAAACAGGTGATGGAGCCCCAGAACCGCCCCCAGCGGCGATCGCCCCTGGCAATGAAGACCACCGTCAATCGCGCGTCCCTCAAGCCGAATTTAGGTACATCCGTGTACGTTGCGGTTGACCTGACGCCCTCGGCCGCGGTAATCGCCGGACGCGTCCGGAGCATTTCGCTCGCGATCGATTCGAGCGGGTCGATGGACGGCGAGAAGATCGAGCAGGCGAAAACGGCGGCGCTGGCCCTCCTCAAGCAACTCCGCCCGACCGACCAGATCTCGATCGTGTCGTTCTCGGATACCGTGACGGTCCAGCTGCCGATGTCCCACGTGGGAAACTCCCGCGAGGTCGCGGCGGCGGTGAAGGCGATCTCGGTCAGCGGCCTTACGGCGATGTACGACGGCCTCCAAGCCGCCTTCCAACAGGCGCGCCAGACCTCTCAGGAACCTGGGACCGTGAATCGGGTCCTCCTCCTGACCGACGGCAATCCCACGGTCGGCAAGACTGACGGCCGGGAGTTCGTCACCCTCGCGCAGGGGATGCGGGAAGCCGGCATCACGATCACGGCGATCGGCATCGGAACCGATTACAACGAGCAACTGCTCGAGAAGATCGCCGAGTCCGGCGGGGGGCTGTGGCACCACATCGTGGATGCGCGAGCGAACCTCCCCCAGATTTTCGCGGACCAGGCGGCACAGATGGCGGGCACCGTCGTCTCGAATCCCGAGTTGAAGGTCTCGATCATGCCCGGGTCGGAGCTGGCCGACGCGTATACGGTCAAGCCGGTCCTGAACCGACTGCCCCGGCCCCGCTTCGACGGAGCCGCGTTCACGGTGCCGCTTCGAGACCTGATCGCGGGGGAGGAGCAGACCCTCGTCTTCCGCATCGGCGTCCCGCCGCGGCCCGCGGGGAAGGCCACCTTGCTTCGTTTCTCCTTGGTCGAGGTGACGCAAGACGTCGACGTGGCGTTCACCGACGACCAGCGCCTGTGGAACACGGAGACCAATCCGTACCCGCGCACGCTATTGAGTTCCGCGGAAGCCACCGTCCTCATGCAGCGGGCGGTGCAGTCGAGGGATGCGACGGCGCTCCAGAAGGCCGAGACGATCATGCGGAGCATGGCGACGGATGCCGGCGCGGCGACCGCGATCCGGGCGAACCCCACCCTGAGCGACGTCGCGACGACGATGCGGGACGCCCAGGCCACCGTGGCACGGAGCGGGCTCTCGCTCAGCGAGGCGGCGAAGAAGGACTTCTTGCAAGCGACGACGATTATCGGAAAGAAGAAACCGAAGCGGTGATGAACGTGACAAAATGTTCGGCGTGCGACAGTGAGAACAGGGAAGGCGCGCGGTTCTGCAACGCGTGCGGCGCGAAGATTGAGCCCGAAGCCGAAACGTCGGAACTGAGGCTCGCCGCGATGCCTGCCGAGGATGAAGGCCTGGCCCCTCCGACGAACGAGGACCCGGGCGCCGGCGATTCGATGTTCGGCCCGGATGCCGGTGAACCCGAACCCACGGCGGAACCGGAGACCCCCGCCGCCGATGTGACGGAACCGGAGGGCGAAGGCTCCCCCGACCTGGCGGACGTCGAGGACGAAGGCCCCGCCGAGGCAACGGAACCCGAGGAAGAGCTCCCGGCCGAGCCGCCCAGGGCCGGCTATCTGGTCTTTCCCGACAACACGGAACAGCCAATTCCCCCGTCCCAGTGGTTGATCGGCCGCACGGACCTGGCGAAGTTTCTGCCCGACCCGAAAAAGGCGAACGAGATTTCGCGAGGGCATCTCACCGTCTTCCAGGAAGGCGATCGATTCTTCGTCGAAGACGGAACGACGATGGTGCAACGGAAGCCCAGCACGAACAAGACGTGGCTGGTCCGCGGAAGCTCTCGAATCCTGGTCACCGGCACGGGCCGAACCGAACTCCAAGACGAAGACGAGATCGACGTCGCGGAATTGGTGACGCTGCAGTTTGTGGTGAGATAGGTCTGCGAACGGTATGACCCTCTCCCTTCCCTGCACCTTGAAAGGTCGGAAGGGCCGCTATCAGGTCCTCAGCAAGATGACGGAAGGCGGGATGTCGACCATCTACGTCGGCAAGTCCAACCGCGGCGTGCCCGTCATCGTGAAGGAGGCCAGCGGCGTCGACCTCGCCCAGTCCGATGAACGACTTCGAATCGAAGCCGAGATCCTGCGCACGCTCAGCTCGCCCGGCCATCCGAGGGTCGTCCGATATCTGGACGTCGGCAGCAACCTCGGACCGTTCTGTCTCGTGGAGGAACAACTCGAAGGCGAGACGCTGGCGGAGTTGTACAAGGACAAGCCAGCCGATGCGGCGACCGCGACTCGACACATCGTCCAGCTCCTCGAGGCGCTGTCGTACCTCCACGCGCGGAACGTGATCCACCGAGACGTGAAGCCCAAGAACATCATCCTCGACGCCCGCCGAGAGGTCGTCCTCATCGACTTCGGGGCGGCGAAGAAGGAGTTCCACCAGTTCACCGGGTCCGGCACGGTCATCTATACGCCGGGCTGGGGCGCCCCGGAGCAAAATCTGGGAGAGGCGACTCCGGCGAGCGATCTGTACAGCGTGGGCGCGGTCCTCTTCTTCCTCCTCACCGCGCAAGATCCCCAGGCTTCGATGAAACAACTCGCGGCCGGGAAATCCGAGCTCTTCCGATCCCCCCGCGACCTCGAGCCCAGCGTCCCGAGGGAGCTGTCGGACGTCGTGACGAGGGCCATGTCGTTCGACCCGAAAGAACGGTTTCCGACCGCCGCGGACATGGCGCAGGCGATGTCTGGAGGGTCGGGGGAGTCGCTCGGGTTTCCGCACCTCGTGGTGCTGGGAAAGAAGTGCAAGGTCAAGCGGGAGATGGAGATCGGCCGAGACCACAAGTCGTGCGACCAAGGTTGCACGAAGAAAGGCTTCGGACACCCGCCGGAGATCGGCATCCTCGATGCGGAACGGTACCTGTCGAAGCATCACGCCCGGATTCTGAAGGATGGGAAAGGCCGCTGTTGGATCGAGGATCTCGGGAGCCTGAACGGCACCGCGATGTCGCACGACGGCGGGAGGACCTATCGGCAGATCCCGGGATTCAAGCGCGAAAAGCTGACCGACGGGGATGTCGTCGCCCTCGTCTACAAGCCGGGGCGAGGGCCGTACATGACGATTGCATTCAAGGGTGGCCGACGACGCGGGGGCCGGTGACGTTGACGCGAAACGCGAGTGGGAAAGAAGTGTCCGCCAGGATGTCCGATACGATCATTCGTTCGCCACGTGGGGAAGTGGGGTTTGCCTCGAACGTGGGGAGGGTCCGGCCGGTCGATGAAGACAGCATCCTCGCGGTCGAGCTGCGGATGGCGTTCCTCTCCGAACCCCGAACCCGACTGCTCCTCATGGTGGCGGACGGGATGGGGGGACACAATCGCGGGGAAGTGGCGAGCCGGATTGCGATCCAGACCATCGCACGCACGCTCCTCCCGCTCCTGACGAGCGAAGAGGACATTCCGCGAGCCACGTACTACCGCCACCTCGGAGCCGCGGTCGCCCGCGCGAATCAGGCGATTTTCCTGGAGGCGGAACGGCATCCGGAGTGCCAGGGGATGGGTACGACCTTGAGCCTCGCCGTCGCCGACGGCCGCAGCCTTCATGTCGCCAATGCGGGCGACTCCCGCGTCTACATCGTCAATGAGCGAGAGATTTTCCAAGTGACGCGCGACCATTCCCTCGTCCAGGAGATGGTCGACCGCGGGGAGCTCTTGCCCGAGGAAGCGAAGCACCATCCGAGGAAGAACGTGATCACGATGGCCCTCGGAGTCTACGAGGAAGTGACGCCGGACATCGGATGCCTGACGATGGAGCCCGGTGACACCGTCTTGCTGTGCTGCGACGGCCTCATCAATCACGTGGAAGACGAAGACATCCATCGCGTCGTGGTCGAAACGAGCGATCCCCAAAGGGCCTGCGAGATCCTTGTCTCGTTGGCGAACAGGGGGGGCGGGACGGACAACATCTCGGTCATTGTCGCGCGCGCCCCTCCTCTTTCCACACCGTGACCGAAATGTTCACTTTGCAGCGTATCCCGCAAGCGGACCTCTCGATGAGGAATGAAGAGAGCAACGAGGAGACGGACCCGTGAAACGCACCTACTTCCTCGTCGCCATCGCCAGCCTGCAAATCATCCTCGGATCGATCACCCTGATCGGCGCGGCCCAGCCGGTACGGATGACCCAAAATGTGGTCGTCCTGGCAGATAACTACTACCTCTTCGAATTTGGCATCTTGGGGACAGGACGGTTGAGCGGAAATCTATCCGAACTCCAAGGCCTGGCCTTCACGTTGTTCGTGTTCGATGACGCCGGCTACGCGTCGTTCCGCGATGGCTCTAACTCGGTGGCGCCTCTTTTCGAACAGAGCGGGACGCGTGTCATTTTCTCCATGAATCTGACGGGCTCGGGTCAGTATCACGTCGTCGCCGTTGACGTCCCCCAGAAGCGCGAACTCCAACTCCAACTCGACTTCGTCGTTCTGGGGTTGAAGACCGGCGAAACGATCGTTGCCCTCATCGTACTCGTCGGTGGATTGGCGTTGGTGGGGGCCACCCTCATGTTGAGCGTTTGGTCATGGCGCCGGGCCCGCGCGGCTCCCGCCACTCCCGCACCGTCCCCCGACCCGGCGTCGGATCCGTTTCCCGATCCGCCCCTGGAACCTGTTCCCGATCCGTCCCCGGACCCGCAGGAAGCCGCGGCGGATCCGCCCAACGACAACACCCGAATCTATTGAGCCCTCCGCGAACCGTCGACCCATTCGGCGGTCTACCTCAGCCCGGTTGCAGCGGGTAGACGCGTGCCCCGGAGCCGTTTCGCTCTTTTTTCAACTGCGATAATCGAGGACGATATTCCCGGAGAAACCGTTAGATAGGGGCAACGGAGTCGTCGCGGGGCGGGAGATTTGGCAGTCATGATTCCTTCAGAGTCCGTCGACCCTTTTCTGGCGGCCGATGACTCAATCATGCTGTTCCTGTACGCGGTGATCGGAGCGTTCGACGCCGGGAAGTCGGACCAAGCAATCGCTCTCATGAGAGCCTCGGTCGATTTCGTCCGCCGGTGTAAACGTCCGCCAGATACCCTGCGGGCGTAGTGGACCCACCGTGACGGAAAGGCGGGCTCCAAGCCAGGGCGGATCGAGCGCACGGAAGTCGGCGTTGCTGACGTTTTCTGCCACGCTCCTCCTGCTGATCCTTGCGGTGCCTGTGTATTTGGCCGTCGTCTCGCCGACCGACGGGAGCACGACGTCTGCGGCAACGAGCGGGCTGGCATCTTGGAATCCCAACGTCTCGTGTTCCGCGGACTTGGTCACGATCCGTGACGTCCTCGGATCCGCGTATCCGCATCAGGCCCTCAACGGGAGCCGATACCAGGTCAATTCGACCTCCGGAGGGATTCCGCTCGAACGATCGCTCTCGCCGCCGTGTACGATCACGAACATGAGTGGCCAAGCCGTCTCCTCGCTCGTTCAGATTAACGGGGTTTCTCTGTACGGATACGGCGTCAAGACCACGGACTGTTCGGCTTGGTACTCGAAGCAGAACGGAGGCGCCCGCTATCCGGGCAACCAGACCGTCTGCACGAACGCAGGACAGATCATCACGATCGGGACGACGAGCGGGTACATGAAAATCGAGATCGACCGAGATTGGTTGGGGAAGGGCTACTGCGGCCCGAACGTCCCCTCGTGCGACAATGCGACGCTGGTTCAGGAACAATCCAACGGGAGCATCTCCCTCGACGTCCAGGGGTTCGTATTCTGGGAGGGTCCGTACCACTGGGAGCTCCACCCGTTCACGGCGTGGAAACTCTCGAGTGCGCCGCCACCTCCCCCTCCGTCGAACGCGCCGCCCACCGCGGACTTCACTTGGAGTCCTTCAACGGGAACGAACCAAACCACGTTCACCTTCACCGCCTCGGTCTCGGACGACCACGATTCGCCGA
>Ga0209056_10004251_pt1 | contig 15095 bp, 14 predicted proteins | sample GraSoiAngelo_114_FD_185876 | JGI IMG/M metagenome (GOLD analysis project Ga0209056, IMG submission 185876) | Grasslands soil microbial communities from the Angelo Coastal Reserve, California, USA - 14_0903_13_40cm (SPAdes) (version 2) | ecosystem: Environmental > Terrestrial > Soil > Grasslands... | reverse complement strand
GTGATGTAACCGTCGAATCCGGCAGCGCTGGCGCGCCTGCGATCTTCCGGCAGTGCATGCGCCGTCAGCGCGACGACCTTCCAGGAGCGTTCGGGCAGTCCCTTGAGTTCCTCGAGCAGCTCGTAGCCGTCGCGGCCAGGCAGCTGGATGTCGAGCAGCACGAGATTTGGGGTGGGCTGGTGGGTACGGACGACTTCCGTCAGCCGGTCCCCGTTGGGTAACCCGACCACCTGATGCCCCTTAACGGTGAGCAGCGTGGTCAAGAGCTTCAAATTGTCCGGCTGATCTTCGACGATGATGATGGTTGCCACAGTCACCGTGCCTGCGGCAGGGTGAACCAGAACGTGCTGCCTTTTCCCATCTCGCTCTCCACGCCGATGGTACCGCCGTGCAGCTCGATCAGCCGCCGCGACAGCGCCAGCCCCAGTCCCGTCCCTTCATACTTGCGGCTCGCGGACGCGTCGAGCTGGGAGAATTCCTGGAACAGCTTGGGCTGATCCTCCACCGCGATGCCAATCCCGGTGTCGGTCACCGCGATCCGCACCTCGGACCCGCCGTTGACCGGCCCCGCCCCGACCGTGATGCGGCCTCCGTCGGGCGTGAACTTGATGGCGTTCGAGAGCAGGTTGAGCAGCACCTGTCGCACGCGACCCCGGTCCGCCTGCACGCGCAGCCCCGGTGGCGGGGCCGTCACGACGAGCGCGTGCCGATGCTTCTGCACCTGAGCCTGCACGCTGCCGCTCGTCTCGGTGAGCAAGGCCGCCAGCTCGACGGCCTCCGGCTTCAGCTCCATTCGTCCCGCGGCAATGCGCTGCAAGTCGAGCAGCTCGTTGATCAGCTCGAGCAAGTGGCGGCCGTTGCGCGCGACCGTCTCCAGAAAATCGCGTTGCTGGTCCGAGAGCGCGGGCCCCAGCTCCTGCGTGAGCAGCAGGTCGGTGAATCCGATGATGCTGTTGAGCGGCGTGCGCAGCTCGTGCGAAATGTTCGACAGGAACAGGTCTTTGGACTTCATCACCGCGTCGAGATCGGCGTTCAGTTGCTCGAGCCGCTTGGCCGTCTGGCGTACCTCGACGGCGAGGCGCCGCGTGTTGTGATGCGCCGCGCCGCGCTCGCAGGCGATCGCGAGATTGGGCGCCGCCTGTTCGAGCGCGGCCCGCTCGTCTGCGTCGAACGTCGTCCCCGGGATGACGCCTAACACGCCCACGAGCTTCGTGCCGGCGCGCAGCGGGACGAGCACGAGTCCCTGCGGCATCGGCGCAGTGAGGCGGAGCTGATGCCGCACCGCCTGGACCGCTTCACCGTGATAATGGACGGCGTGCCCCGCGTCGGCGATGAGATCGCGCATCGTCGCCCGGGAGACGGGACGCGACTCCACGTCGCGCGACACGCTCGGCGCCCATTCATTGGAGTCGTGGGCCGGCTGGTACAACACGACGCCGGTCGCCTTCGTCGCAGCGGCGATCACGCCCAGCGCTTGCGCGAGTCCGGCAGTGGCGTCGTCCGACGCTGTGTTGAGCGCGGCAAGCAGCTGCGACAGGTAGGCCTGCAGCTCCTCACGCCATGCCAGCGCCTTCGCCATGTGATTGACGCCGCGGGCGATCGCGCCGAACTCGTCAGCCTGATCTTCGGGTAACGCCTCGACGAATTGTCCCTCGGCCACGCGCTGCAGCGCGTGCGTGATGCGGGCAAAGGGAGCGGCAAGCCGGCGGCGGTTGTACCAGAAGCCGAGCCCGAGAACCCCGACCATCGCGGCGAACAGCACACTGGCGGCGAGCGCGGCCTGGACGGCTTCGTCGCCGGCGTCGGCAGCCAGCTCCGCGGCCGCGGTGGCTTCCGTGGCGATCAGGGGGGACGGCCCGAGCCGCTGAATGCGGTCGAGCCGCTGCGCCAGCTCGACCATGGCCGCCTGCGTGGCGCGGGCGCTGCGCCACGTCGCGACCTGGGTGATCAGGCCGACGAGCGCGACGGCAATAAATGTCGCGGCGAAGAGGCGGGTGATGCTGGGCGTCGCCCGCATGGGGCTCCATAATATGCGGGCGACGTGTACCTTCCAAGCCGTGCGGCCCCAAACCCTCGGCCTGATAGGGCTCGGCGCGATCGGCGGCTCGATTGCCCGTCAGGTGAAACAGCCCGGGATCGGCAACGGAATCGTCGTGGTGGGGTGGTCTCCCGAGCCGGCCGAGCGCGCATTGGCGGCGCAACAGGGGGCGCTCGATGACGCCCCGGCTCGCGCCACCGATGTGGCGCGCGTCGCCGATTTTCTGATCCTCGCCGCTCCCCCCGCCGCCAACATCGCCCAGCTCGACGCCGTCGTCCCGCATCTGAAGCCGGGGGCCGTCGTCACGGACGTCGGCTCCGTCAAGCGGGCGATCGTCGCGCGCGCCGAACAGATCGGGTTGGCGCAGCGGTTCGCGGGCAGCCATCCACTCGCCGGGACACACCGGCACGGGTTTGAAGCCTCACGCCCTGATCTGTTTCGCGGGGCAGTCGTGTACGTGACGCCGTGCCGGGATGGGGAGCAGGCGCTGCGCGAGGTCGTGGATTTCTGGCAGACGGTGCTCGGGGCCGAGCCGGTGGTACTCGCCGCCGAGCGCCACGACGCGCAGCTCGCCGCGACGAGTCATCTGCCGCAGGTGGTCGCGTCGCTGCTCGGCGACTTCCTTGCCCGGCACGCGCCGCCGGGCGCGTCGTACGGCCCGGGCGCCGCCGATACGACCCGCCTGGCCGCCAGCGAACCGGGGCTCTGGACCGAAATCCTGCTCATGAACCGCGACGAACTGCTCCCGGCCTTGCGCGGGCTGGAGGAGTCCCTGGGATCCGTCGAGCGCGCGCTCGAGGCCGGCGATGCCGCGGCGCTCACGGCCTGGCTGACCCGCGCGGCGACCTGGCGGCGACGCATCGGTGGCGCCTAAGGCGCGGCGCGTCGGCGGCGTCGTGAGGCCGCCGGGCGACAAGAGCATCTCGCATCGCGTGCTCATGTTGGCGGCGCTCGCTCGCGGCAAAAGCGAGCTCGCCGGACTGCTCACCGGGGCAGACGTGAAGAGCACCGCGCGCGTTCTGCGCCAGCTCGGCGCGGAGATCGGGACGATTCGGGACTCGACAGTTCAGGTTTCCGGCGCACGGCTCACGGCGCCCGGCGCACGCCTCAATTGCGGGAACTCAGGAACTACAGCGCGACTCATGCTTGGGGTGTTAGCCGGCCAGACCTTCGCCGCGACGTTCACGGGAGATGCGTCGCTCCGCCGCCGCCCGATGCGGCGGGTCACGGAGCCGCTCAAGCAGATGGGAGCGGATATTAAGGAAAGCGGTGACGGCCTCCCCCTCACGATCCGCGGCGGCACGCTGCGTGGGCTCACCTACGCGAGTCCGGTCGCGAGCGCGCAAGTGAAGAGCGCGATCCTGTTCGCAGGACTGACCGGGAAGGTGCCGGTAACTATTCGGGAGCCGTACCGTTCGCGGGATCACACGGAGCGGCTGTTCGCGCATCTGGGCCTCGGTATTCACGAACGGAACGGCGCGATCGTTTACGAACCGTCTGGTCATTCCAACATTCCATCGTTCCAACTTCCCGTGCCCGGCGATCTGTCAAGCGCGGCGTTCCTCGTCGCCGCCGCGGTGCTCGCCGAAGGCGGGGAGCTGCTGGTGGAGAATGTCGGTGTGAATCCGACGCGGACCGGCTTCCTCGTTGTGCTCGAGCGCATGGGTGGACACGTCGATCGCGTGAATCTGCGGGATGCGGGTGGTGAACCTGTTGCGGACTTGCTCGTGCGACCGGCGCCTTTACGCGGCACGGAAGTATCTGCGGCCGAGATCCCGACGCTCGTGGATGAGGTACCAGTGCTCGCGGTGCTCGCGAGCCGCGCGCGCGGCGCGACCGTGTTCCGCGAGGTCGGCGAGCTGCGCGTAAAGGAGAGCAATCGGCTCGAGCTCGTGGCTGCGAACCTCCGCGCCGTTGGCGTACGCGCGGACGCGCAAGGCAACGATCTGCACGTGGAAGGGACGGAGAAACCGCCGCGGGGCAGAGTTGAAACAGCGTCCGATCATCGCCTCGCGATGTCCTTCGCCGTGCTGGGAACGGTGGAGGGTGCGGATGTAAAGCTGTCGGAAAGGAAATCGGTGGCGATTTCGTATCCCGGGTTCTTCGACGACCTCCGGAAAACCGGCGCACGGCGTACGGCGCACGGCGCACGCTGATGATCAGAGTCATCGCCATCGACGGTCCGGCGGCATCCGGCAAGAGCTCGACGGCCGGCCTGGTTGCCGAGCGGCTCGGCTGGGCGCATCTCGACTCGGGGGCGCTGTATCGGGCGCTCACCCTCGCGGCGCTCGACAATCTCGGGGAGCGGGGAGCGGGAAGCGAAGAGCCGTGGCCCGCACAACGGATCATCGGTCTCGCGGATGAGCTGCCGGTACGCTTGGTGCGCGTGGGACAGGTCTTCCGTCCCGAGGTCGCCGGCGTGGACGTCGAGCAAGCCATTCGGGGGGATCGCGTGACGAAGTTGGTCTCGGCGGTCGCCGCCATTCCGGATATTCGGACCTGGGTAAATACCCGGCAACGGCAGGCAGTGGAGGGTCTAGGGGTTGGTGGAGGAGGTGGAGGAGTGGTGGTCGACGGGAGGGATATCGGTACGGTCGTCTTTCCCGAGGCCCCACTGAAGATTTTTTTGACGGCGACGCCGGACGAACGAGCCCGGCGGCGGCTGTCGCAGCGGGGCGAGGCGGTGGATGGCGACGTGGTGCGCCGCGAAAGCCAGGCGCTGGCGGCCCGGGATGCGGCCGATTCCAAGCGGCGGATCGCCCCCCTCAAACCCGCGTCCGACGCGGTCTTACTGGACACCACCGCCCTCACGCTGGCGCAGCAGGTAACGCGGGTGGTTGAACTGGCGCGGGGCTTGTTCCCTGGGTAGGTTTCCGCCCGTCCCAGGCTGAAGCCTTGGCTCTGGAGGGGTGAAGATAAACCTCAAACCCACAACCGAACCGGTGCACTGAATGCTCGTAGAAGCACGTGACATAGAAGAGTTCGAAGAAGACATTCCCACTCGTAAACCTCCCCGCCCGCAACTCCGCGTCCGTTCCGGTCTCGACGAGGAATATTCGTCCGACGAGATCGAGAAAATGACCCTGCTGTACGAGGGGACGCTGTCCAATATCCAAGAAGGCGAGATCGTCAAATCGAAAGTGCTGCGCGTGACCGACACCGCCGTCATCCTCGACGTCGGGTTCAAGTCGGAAGGCGCGGTGCCGATCGACGAGTTCAAGGATCCGAAGAGCCTCAAGGAAGGTGACGAGATCGAGGTGTTCCTCGAGCACCTCGAGGACCAGGAAGGCGCGGTCGTCCTGTCGAAAAAGAAGGCCGACTTCATGCGCGTCTGGGAGCGGATCCGCGAAGCGCACGAGAAGGATGAAGGCGTCACCGGCACGCTGGTGAAGAAGATCAAAGGCGGCGTCGTCGTGGACCTGATGGGTGTGGATGCGTTCCTGCCCGGGAGCCAGATCGCGCTGCGGCGCGTTCCGAACATCGACGAGCTGCTGGGCCAGAGCTTCGAGTTCAAGATCATCAAGCTGAACAAGCGGCGCCGGAACATCGTCGTGTCGCGCCGCGTGCTGCTCGAGGCGGAGCGCAAGACGAAGCGCGACGTCCTGATGAAAGAGCTGTCGGTCAACCAGGTCCGGAAGGGCGTGGTCAAGAACATCACCGACTTCGGCGCCTTCATCGACCTGGGCGGTGTGGACGGCCTGCTGCACATCACCGACATGAGCTACGGGCGCGTCTCCCATCCGTCCGAGATGGTGCAGATCGGGCAAGAGCTCGAGGTCAAAGTCCTCGATATCGACTGGGAGCGCGAGCGCATTTCGCTCGGCCTGAAACAGCTGCAGCCGTATCCATGGCAGAACGTCGCCGCGAAGTATCCGGTCGGCACGCGCGTGCAGGGCAAGGTCGTGTCGATCACGAACTACGGCGCGTTCGTCGAGCTCGAGCCGGGCATCGAAGGCCTCGTGCATATCTCCGAGATGAGCTGGACGCGCAATGTCCGGCATCCGTCGAAGCTCGTGTCGATCGGCGAGTCGATCGAAGCGGTCGTCCTCAAGGTGGACGAAACCGAAGAGAAGGTCTCGCTCGGCATGAAGCAGACCGAGCAGGATCCGTGGATGGCGCTGCCGCAGAAGTATCCGGTCGGCACGCGGCTCCGCGGCAAGGTCCGCAACCTCACGTCGTTCGGGGCGTTCGTCGAAATCGAGCCGGGCATCGACGGCCTGATTCACATCTCCGACATGTCGTGGACCAAGCGGGTCCAGCATCCGTCGGAAGTCGTGAAGAAGGGCGACGAGGTGGACGTGCTGATTCTGAACGTGGACGCCGAGAACAAGCGGATCTCGCTCGGGCTGAAGCAGGCGCAGGAAGATCCGTGGCTGCGCATCGGCGAGACCTACCCGGTTGGCACCGAGCTGCGCGGTCGTGTCATGCGGCTCATGGACAAGGGCGTCGTCGTCGATCTGGGCAGCGATATCGAAGGCTTCGTCCCGATGTCGCAGCTTGGAATTCCCGACATTCAGCAGCCGGGTGACGCGGTGAAGGAAGGGCAGGCGGTGGAGCTGAAGGTTCTGGAAGTGGACCCCATCCACCATCGCATCGTGCTGGCGGCAACGGGATTCCCGAAGGACGACATCATTCCGGTCCCGGCTCCGGCGCCCGTCATTGAGGAGACGCCTGAGGGTGATACAGACGCCTAGACGCCGAGACGCCTAGCGGTTCGAGGTTTGAGGGGTCAGGAAGTCTTCCTGACCCTTCTTTCTTCCATATCTTCTCCTCCCATGTCCATGCGCGAAAAGCTCGAGCTTCTCCAGCAGAAGCGATCGGAGTCGGAGCAGGGCGGTGGCGCGGACCGCATCGAAACACAACACAAAAAAGGGAAGATGACGGCGCGCGAGCGGCTCGACGTGCTGCTCGATCCCGGCTCGTTCGTCGAGCTCGATCGCTTCGTCACGCATCGTGCCACCGATTTCGGTCTCGCGGAGCAAAAGGTCCTCGGCGACGGCGTCGTGACGGGATGGGGCCGCGTCGAAGGGCGCCTGGTCTACGTCTTTTCGCAGGACTTCACCGTCTTCGGCGGCTCGCTGTCGGAAGCGCACGCCGAAAAGATCTGCAAAGTGATGGACCTCGCCGTCCAGAACGGCGCGCCGGTCGTCGGGCTGAACGACTCGGGCGGCGCCCGGATTCAGGAAGGCGTCGCGTCACTCGGCGGCTACGCCGACATCTTCCTGCGGAACACGCTGGCGTCGGGGGTCGTGCCCCAGATCAGCGCCATCCTGGGCCCGTGCGCCGGCGGGGCGGTCTACAGCCCAGCGATCACCGATTTCATCTTCATGGTGCGCGGCATCTCGTACATGTTCGTGACCGGGCCGAACGTCGTGAAAACGGTGACGCACGAGGAAGTGGACTTCGAGAAGCTGGGCGGCGCCGACGTGCATGGCGGCACGTCCGGCATTGCGCATTTCGTGCACGACTCCGAAATCGAGTCGATCACGGCGATCCGCACGCTGCTGTCGTTCCTTCCGGGCAACAATCTGGACAGCCCGCCGGCGCGCACGCCGGACGATCCTCCCGACCGCCGCGAGGAGGCGCTGCTCGAAGTCGTGCCGGATGAGCCGACGAAGCCGTACGACATGCACGACGTGCTGCGGCACGTGGTGGACAACGGCGCGTTTCTCGAGGTACAGCGCGACTACGGCAGCAATCTGATCGTCGGGTTCGCGCGGCTCGCGGGCCGGCCGGTCGGGATCGTCGCGAATCAGCCCGCCGCGCTCGCCGGTGTGCTCGACATCGCCGCCTCGCTCAAGGGCGCCCGGTTCATCCGCTTCTGCGACGCGTTCAACATCCCGCTCGTGACCTTCGAGGACGTGCCCGGGTTTCTCCCCGGAATGGCGCAGGAACATGGCGGCATCATCAAGCACGGCGCCAAGCTCCTGTTCGCGTACTGCGAGGCCACGGTCCCCAAGCTCACGGTCATCACGCGCAAAGCCTACGGCGGCGCGTACGACGTCATGAGCTCCAGGCACATCCGCGGCGATTACAACGTGGCCTGGCCGACGGCGGAGATCGCCGTCATGGGTCCCAAGGGAGCGGTCGAGATTCTCTATAAAGGAGAAGCGAGCGACGAGCGCACCAACGAGTACCGCGAGAAGTTCGCCCATCCCTACCAGGCGGCGGCACGCGGCTATCTCGACGACATCATCGATCCGCGTGATACGCGGCCGCGCCTGATCGAGGCGCTGCTGACGCTCGAGACGAAGCGCGCCAAAAACCCGCCCAAGAAGCATGGCAACATTCCTCTTTAAGGCTGTCGCCCTGCTCGTATTGCAGAGCCCACAGCAGGATTTGTGGGCGCGCGTCAACGCTGATTCGACCGACGGACCGGCGTGGCTCGAGCTCGGACGTGCTTACCTGCAGCGAGCCGCGGACTATCACGCGCACCGGAAACCGGTGACGGTCGATACGGTGTGGGCGCACGCGACGCTCGACACGGCGCAATTTGCGTTCGAACGGGCGGCGCGGTGGAGCGCCGGAACGCGGACAGCGGACTCGGCGCGGGTCTACCGCGTGTACGCGTTCGGCGAATGGGCCTACGTGGACTGGGAAGCGGCCGGCAGCGCCGCGGCCACGCTTGCCTGGCACACGCTCCCCGAAGGGTCGCGGCTGCCGCCGGTGCTCGAGGAGCTGGGCGAAAACCTGCTGCGGGCCTGTCCCCACCAGGGCATCCTGTTCACCGCGGGCGAGACCGACACGCAGGCGGCCTGGTATCTGCGCTTTTCGCGCGGGCTCAGGCCGGACCTCATGATCATTCCGTTCGACCGCTGGCGTGGCGACAGCGTGCTGCGCAATCGCGTGCTGCGCGAGCTCCGAACGCGGAATCCGTCGTTGCGTGCGCTCAGCCAATCGCGCGCGGTGTGCGCCAGTATGGGATTCGAGCGCCCGCCTGACGAGCGCGCGGTCAAATGGAATAAGCGACCGCTCGTGTGGGTGACCGGCAAGGAAACGAAGGCCGACCGCGTGCCCGCTCAGGATTTCGTCTTTGCGGCGCTGAAGCTTGCCGTCGATGAACACGAAACCTGGACCGCGCCGGTGACCGCGCTATACTGGCGCGCCGTGACCAACGTCGGCGGGTTGTGCAAGGCGTTCGAGACGTTTGAGTTGCAAACGGAGGTGGGGTGTCATTGAAGCGCGTGCTGGTCGCGAACCGCGGCGAAATCGCGGTTCGCGTCATCCGCGCGTGCCACGACGAAGGTCTTGCGGCGGTCGCCGTTTACTCCGAACCGGATCGCCTCGCCCCGCACGTGCGTGACGCCGACGCGGCAGTGCTGCTCGGCCCCGCGCCGTCATCCGAATCCTATCTCGATGCCAGCAAGCTGATCGCGGCCGCGAAGGACACCGGCTGCCAGGCGATCCATCCCGGCTACGGTTTCTTGTCAGAGCGCGCCGCGTTCGCGGAGGCCTGCAAGGACGCCGGGCTCATCTTCGTCGGGCCGCCGGCCTCGGCGATCCGCGCGATGGGGGACAAGACCGAAGCAAGACGCCGGATGCAAGCTGCAGGAGTCCCGGTTGTCCCCGGAACGACGACGCCGCTGCGCGATCCGATCGAAGCCCGCAAGGAGGCCAAGCGGCTCGGATATCCCGTGCTGGTGAAGGCGGCGGCCGGCGGCGGCGGCAAGGGCATGCGTCTCGTCGCCAACGATGCGGACGTCGAGGGCGCCTTCCAGGCCGCGCGGCGCGAGGCGCAAAAGGCGTTCGGCGACGGCAGCCTCTACGTCGAGAAGTACCTCGAGCGGCCGCGTCACATCGAGATCCAGATTCTGGCCGACCACCGGGGTCGCGTCGTCGCGCTCGGCGAGCGCGAGTGCAGTATCCAGCGGCGCCATCAGAAGCTCATCGAGGAGTCGCCGTCGGTGGCGGTGTCGCCGGCGCTGCGGCGGCGGCTGTCGGAGGCCGCCACGGCGGCGGCCGGCGCGGTCGGCTACGTCAGCGCGGGCACGATCGAGTTCCTGCTCACGCCGTCTGGGGAGTTCTACTTCCTCGAGATGAACACGCGGATTCAGGTCGAGCATCCCGTCACGGAATTCGTGTACGGCGTGGACCTGGTGCGCGAGCAGCTGCGCATCGCCGCGGGCCAGCCGATGCGCGTGCACGGCGCGAGCGGGCCGGGTGGCCAGCTCCATCCGCGCGGTCACGCGATCGAATGCCGAATCACGGCCGAGGATCCGTTCAACGACTTTCTCCCGCAGACCGGTGTGCTGCAGTACCTGCGCGTGCCGAGCGGACCGGGGATTCGCTGGGATGCCGGGATCGAGGCAGGGAATGACGTGACGCTGTTCTACGATCCGTTGCTCGCGAAGCTGATCGCCTGGGGTGAGACCCGCGAGATCGCGATCCAACGTATGCGGCGCGCCTTGAGCGAGCTGGTGATCGTCGGCCTGCCGACGAGCCAGCCATTCCATCTGCGCGTCATGGATGACGCCGAGTTCCTCAAAGGCGAGATCGACATCCGGTACCTCGAGCGCGCCGGGGCGCGAGTGCTCGCCGCGCCGCCGCGCGCCGGCCTGGAGCGGGCGCTCGCGGTCGCTGCGGCGATGGTGGCTGACCAGGGGCATGATCGACCGCCGCCTAGCAGTTTGACCGCCCGACCGCCGCAGTCAAACGCATGGACGCAAGCCGCTCGTCTCGATGCGCTTCGCGACGGCCTCGAGTGACCGACATCGTGACGATCATCGGCATTGCAGTGGGAGGAGATGGCGTCGGCAAGCTGAGCGATGGCCGCGTCGTGTTCGTGCCGCGCACGGCGCCTGGCGATCGCATTCGACTGCGCGAAGGCTCGCTCCAGCGCCACCGCAGCTACGCTCGGGCGGAGCTCGGTGAGCTCGTCGCTCCTGGTCCCGGGAGAGTCACGCCTCCCTGCCCGCACTACGTCAACGATCACTGCGGCGGCTGTCAGCTGCAGCATCTTGCCTACGACGAGCAGCTCAAGGCTAAACGTGCCATCGTCGGTGAGACACTGCGGCGGCTCGGCAAACTCAAGCTCGAGGACCCCGAAATCGTAGAGGCGCTTGATGAGTGGCGGTATGGCTCGAAGATCTCTATGGCGGCGAAGGGCGGCGAAGGGGCGGCAAAGGCCGTTGGCCTGCACCCCTATGACCGGCCGAACTTCGTCTTCCCGCTCGCCGATTGTCATATCACCGACTTTCGCTTGATGGCGCTCTGGCGCGAGCTGCGTGGCCGGTTGGCGCTGTTGCCGCAGCCACTGACACGCCTGACGTTGCGGCTCGATCGCGACGAGCGCCGGCACATCATCGCCGAATCGGCCGGAGAGCCGTGGCTCAATGCGGACGAGTTACGGCGCGCCCTGCTCGGCAGCGTGGATGGCGCGATCGTCTGTTGGTGGCAGCCCGTCGATGGCGCCGCGCGCGTCGTGGCCGGACCGGCGACCGGATTCCCCGCGACCGCGTTCGAGCAGGTGAATCCGGGGATGGGCATGATCACACGGCGCTGGGCGGTCGAACAGCTCGGCGATCTGCGCAGTCAGACGGTGTGGGATCTGTACGGCGGCATCGGTGATACGGCCGCACTCCTGATCGAGCGCGGCGCCAATGTCGTCAGCGTGGACGCCGATGAAAAAGCGGTGAGTTGGGGACGGGCCCGGCTTCCGGCGGCGCGGTTCATCGCGGCCAAGGCGGAGGACGTCTTGCCGAGCCTGCCGCCGCCCCACGCGGTCGTGCTGAATCCGCCGCCGGCGGGGCTCCACTGGGACGTGTCACTGCGGCTCACGTCCGATCCAGCCCCCAAGGTCGTCTACATCTCGTGCGACCCGGCGACGCTCGCGCGCGATCTGCAGCGGCTGAACGTCAACTACCTCGTCAAGGAAGTGCGTGCGTTCGACCTGTTCCCGCAGACCGCACACGTGGAGACAGTAGCAGTGTTGGAAGCCGCATGAAGTATCACGTCACCATTCGTTCCCGTACTTATGTCATCGACGTGGACGGAGGCTCCGTCACCGTCGATGGGGAGAAGTTCGAGGCGCACGCCGCCGCGATCCCCGGCACGCCACTGCTTCACCTGCTGCTCGGCAAGGAGTCCTGGACGGTCGCCTCCCAGCCGCTCGACGCGCGGCGCTGGGCCCTCGGCGCGGCCGGCGAACGCGTGGAAGTGGAGGTCCAGGACGACCGGTCGAAGCAGATCGAGGCCCTGACCGGGCAGGGGAAGAAGCCGGTGGTGGGCGGCATCGTGAAGGCCCCCATGCCGGGGCTCGTCGTTCGGGTCGAGGTGAGCGAAGGCCAAGTTGTGGAGGTTGGCGAGGGTTTGGTGGTCGTGGAGGCGATGAAAATGGAGAATGAGCTGCGTGCGTCGAGCCGAGGGGTGGTCGAACAGATCCACGTGAGCGCCGGTCAACGCGTCGAAAAAGGTGCTCCGCTCGTTACGATCAAAGTGCCGGAACCTTCGAGTTGACACACCCTTACAGCCCCGGTTATATATCGCGTCTCGCAAATTCCGGGATACTGAAGGGCATGAAGACGTACACGTTGAAGCCGCAGGACATCGAGCGTCGGTGGTGGCTGGTTGACGCGGCGGAGCAGCCGCTCGGCCGGCTCGCCAGTCGCATCGCGCAAATCCTGCGTGGCAAACACAAACCGACGTTCACGCCGCACGTCAACGGCGGCGATTTCGTCATCGTGATCAACGCCGAGAAGGTGCACCTGACGGGCCGCAAGGTGGAGCAGAAGCGCTACTTCCATCACACCGGGTACATGGGCCACGAGCGGTTCACGCCGGTGAAGAAAGTGCTTGGGAAGCATCCCGAGCGCGTCATCGAGAAGGCGGTGTGGGGGATGTTGCCGAAGACGACGTTGTCGCGCCAGCACGTGAAACAGATGCTGAAGGTGTACGCGGGGCCTGAGCATCCGCATGCGGCGCAACAGCCGACACCGCTGGTCGCCGTGGAGGCCAAGTGAGCACAGGAATCACACCGGAGCTGCGGTGGCATGCGATCGGCCGCCGCAAGCTCGGCATCGCGCGAGTGTACCTGACCCCGGGGTCGGGCAAATGGAGCATCAACGGTCGTACGCTGGGTGACTATTTCCCGCGGCCCTCGCTCGTCTCGCACATTCAGCAGCCGTTCACGGCGACCGACACGCTCGGCGCGTTCGACGTGAAGGCGCGCGTGGTGGGTGGCGGGCTGACCGGCCAAGCCGGCGCCATGCGGCTGGGCATCGCGCGGGCATTGGTGCTCGCGGACGACAGGCATCGCAAGAAGCTGCGAGAGCAGGGCCTCCTGACGCGCGATCCGCGCGCCGTGGAGCGGAAGAAGCCGGGCCGGGCTGGCGCGCGGAAGCGCTTCCAGTTCAGCAAGCGGTAAACGATCAAATACTCACGCCGCTTGATCTCGCTCTGGGTCCCTTCGGGGTTGAGCGAGAGGTGAGAGCGGCGGCGGAAACAACCCAAGGAAAGGGATAGCGTGGCTCAGCCTCAGTTGCAGGAATTGTTGGAAGCAGGTGTCCATTTCGGCCATCAGACCCGCCGCTGGAATCCCAAGATGCGGCGGTTCATCTTCGCCGAACGCTCCGGCATCTACATCATCGATCTTCAGAAGACGCTGCGTCAGCTCGAGGCCGCACAAGAGCTGCTGCGCAACGTCGTGTTGAAGGGTGAAGGCGTGTTATTCGTCTGCACGAAGAAGCAGCTCAAGGGCATTCTGGAAGCGGAAGCCAAGCGGTGCAGCTCCTTCTATGTAACGGAGCGCTGGCTCGGCGGCACGCTGACGAACTTCCAGACGATCAAGAAGCAGATCAAGCGGCTCAAGGATCTGGAGCAAGGCGCAGCGGACGGCGACTTCACGAATTACACCAAGAAGGAGCAGCTGCTGTTCGACCGCGAGCGCGGCAAGCTCGACAAGAACCTCGCAGGGATCAAGAACCTCGGCCGGCTGCCGGGCGCGCTTTTCGTGGTGGACGCGAAGAAGGAGCGCATCGCCGTCGCCGAGGCGAACAAGCTCGGGATTCCGGTGGTGGCGATCGTCGATACGAACGCCGACCCCGACCTGATCACGGTGCCGATTCCCGGGAACGACGACGCGATTCGCGCCGTCTCGCTGATTACGAATGCGATCTCGGACGTGATCGCGGAAGCGCGGCGGCAGATGCCGCTGCGGGACGCAGGCACGGGCGAAGAGGGCGAAGGCACCACCTATTCGACCGAGACGGGCGAAGCCGACGTGGATGGCGACCGCAAGAAGCGGCCGGCGCGGCGCAAGCGGCGTCCGAAACCGGAGGCGATCGCCGCCCGCATGAAAACGGAAGAGGCGCCTCCCCCGACCGAACCCGTCAGCGGGGGCGGGGCGTAACAACTCTGGTAGCTGGACAACCGACCGCCGCCCCCGGGCTTCACGGCGCGAGGGCGGCGTTTTTATGAGGGAGTGAAAGGAAGCATGACAACTGTGAAAGAGATTCCGGCAAAACTGGTGGCCGAGCTGCGCGCCAAGACCGGCGCGGGCATGATGGACTGCAAGAGCGCGCTGCAGGAGACGGCCGGCGACCTGGACAAGGCCGTCGATCTGCTCCGCAAGAAGGGCGCGGCCAAGGCCGAGAAGCGCGCCGGGCGCGAGGCGTCGGAGGGGTGGATCGGGTCGTACGTGCACCACGACGGCTCCGTGGCCGTGCTCGTGGAGCTGAACAGCGAGACGGACTTCGTCGCGCGCACCGACGACTTCAAGGCCCTCGCGAAGGAGATCGCGGTCCACATCGCGGCCACGAAGCCGCTGGCGGTCCGCATCGAGGACTTGCCACCCGAGCTGGTCCAGCGGGAACGGCAGGTCTACGAATCGCAGGTTGCCGACCAGAAGAAGCCGGAGAACATTCGCGCCAAGATCGTGGACGGCATGCTGAAGAAGTTCTATGAAGATAACGTCCTGCTCGAGCAGAAATTCGTGAAGGACGACAAGCGTACCGTCGGCGAGCTGGTCAAGGAGTTGTCCGGCAAGACGGGCGAGAAGGTCGAAGTCCGGCGGTTCGCCCGCTTCGAGCTCGGAGGCAACTAAGTGGCGCCGAAGCTCGCC
>Ga0209056_10004250_pt1 | contig 15097 bp, 13 predicted proteins | sample GraSoiAngelo_114_FD_185876 | JGI IMG/M metagenome (GOLD analysis project Ga0209056, IMG submission 185876) | Grasslands soil microbial communities from the Angelo Coastal Reserve, California, USA - 14_0903_13_40cm (SPAdes) (version 2) | ecosystem: Environmental > Terrestrial > Soil > Grasslands... | reverse complement strand
ATTGAGCGGCGCGGCAGCCGTATCTTCGAGCTCGTCGATAAGCATCCAGAGCCGCTTTTCAGCAAGGCCGGATTTTATCAGCGGTTGATGGCATTATCCATGCGTGACGAGCGGTTTAAGGTGCAACTGTTTCGCTTTGTCGATGTTCTGCCCTCGCTGCGTCACTCACGCGAAATTATCGAGCATCTCAACGAGTATTTCTCCGATGACGGCTTCGGGCCGTTTGTTGGGACCGGCGTTCATCTGGCACGCATCGTTCCCTGGATGAGCGGCCCGATCTTGCGATGGAATGTTTCCGGAATGGCGCACCAATTTATCGCCGGAAAAAATCCGGACGACGTAATAAAAACGTTGCGCAAGCGCCGTTCGCAAAAAATCGGCTTTACTGTCGACCTGTTGGGAGAAGCTGTCGTCAGCGAAGCGGACGCGGATGAATACGCGGCGCGTTATCTGGATTTGCTGGAGAAACTTGCGGGGGAAACAAAGAACTGGACGGACCCGCTGGACAAAAATTCGGAGCTCTTTCCAGTTGTAAATCTGTCGGTCAAAATTTCTGCGCTCTATTCGCAAATAAATCCGGCCGATCCAGCGGATGCAATTGCCCATCTCGCACCCAAGTTGCAGCCGCTTCTGCGCCGTGCACGAGAGGTTGGCGCTTTCATCAATTTCGACATGGAAAGCTACGCGCACAAGAACACCACTCTCGAGCTGTTCAAAACCATTTTCACCGACGAGGAGTTTAGGGATTGGCCGTATGCCGGGATTGTGATCCAGGCGTATTTGCGAGATTCAGAAGCGGATTTGCGCGACCTGATCGAGTGGGGTCGCAAACGAGGAACGCGTTTCGCAGTGCGGCTGGTCAAGGGCGCATACTGGGACTACGAAACCACGAAATCTCTCCAGAACGGGTGGGATTGTCCGGTTTATTTTCAGAAGCCGGAGAGCGACGCGAATTTTGAAACGCTCACCAGGTTGCTTCTGAAAAACGAATCGATCGTTACCGCTGCCTTCGGATCGCACAACATTCGCAGCATCGCGCACGCGCAGGCGTTTGCGGACGAGCTCGGGCTCGATCCCAGCCGCTTCGAGTTTCAACTGCTCTATGGCATGGCTGGGCCGATCAAACGGGCGCTGGTGGAAATGGGTTATCGCGTCCGCGAATATTGCCCGGTCGGCGAACTGCTTCCGGGAATGGCCTATCTGGTTCGACGCCTGCTTGAGAACACATCGAATGAAGGATTTCTGCGCGCAAAATTCGCCGAGAACGTCTCTGCAAAGGAATTGCTGCGCGATCCAAGGGACCTGATCAAGCCTGCTGTAGCCGGGATCGGTGATCCCGGCGGCATTGCGTCGTCTGATGGCAAAAATTCCACTTCCCTTGACATTGCCCCCGCCGATGTTTACCGAAATTCGCCGCTTGTGAATTTCGCTTATAAAGACAGTCAGGAAAAGATGCAGGGCGCATTGCGCGAAGTGCGCAAACGGTTCGGCGAAAAATATCCACTCGTCATCGGCGGCGAAAAAATCTGGACCGACCAGCTGACGCCCTCGGTGAATCCAAGCGCTCCGGACGAGATTGTGGGTTACGGGTCGGAAGCAGGGATTCCCGAGGCCGAGCGCGCTGTCAGAGCCGCGCGCGAGGCATTTGGCAAGTGGAGCCGGACGCCATTCGAAGAACGGGCGCGTTTGCTGGAGCGCGCGGCGGACATCCTGGAACGCAGGCGCTACGAACTATCCGCGGTCGAAGTCTTCGAGGTCGGCAAACCGTGGAATGAAGCCGATGGAGACATTCGCGAGGCCATCGATTTTTGCCGGTTCTATGCGCAGCAGATGCGACGTCTCGGACGTCCGAGGCTCACACAACGTGTTCCCGGAGAGGATAGCTATCATCACTATTGGCCGCGCGGCGTCGCATTTGTCATTGCACCATGGAATTTTCCGATCGCGATTCTTTGCGGAATGGCATCTGCCGGAGTTGTGACCGGCAATACGGTGATCATGAAACCATCCGAGCAATCGATCGTCTGCGGAGCGATGCTGATGCAGATCTACGAGGAAGCGGGCGTGCCGTCAGGCGTTTTGAATTTTCTGTCTGGACACGGATCTGTCATCGGAGCGCATCTGGTTGATCATAAAGATGTCGATATGATCGCGTTCACCGGATCACGCGAAGTGGGATTAAAGATTTGGGAATCGGCTGGGATCACCCGACCCGGTCAACGCGAGTTAAAGCGGGTCATATGTGAGATGGGCGGCAAAAACGCGATGATCGTGGACTCCGACGCCGATGTTGGTGAAGCAGTTGGCTATTCCATCTATTCCGCGTTCGGTTTTCAGGGACAGAAGTGTTCCGCGCTATCGCGTCTCATTTTACTCCAAGACAATTACGATCGCGTGATGGAACGCCTGATTCCGGCCGCAGCGAGTCTGCGCATTGGTAATCCTGAAGAACCGGGGATCATGGTCGGTCCGGTGATCGATGAGGCGGCTTACCGGCGCATTCTGGATTATGTCGAGGTTGGGAAGAGTGAAGCGACGCTGGCCTATCAAGCCAAAGATGTGCCGCCTCAGGGCTATTTCATTCCGCCAACCATTTTCACGGACGTAAAACCAAACATGCGTATCGCGCGCGAGGAAATTTTCGGGCCGGTGTTGAGTGTGCTAAAAGTGCGCGATCTCGATGAAGCCATCGAAGTAGCGAACGGCACCGATTACGCGTTAACCGGCGGATTTTTCTCGCGCAGCCCGGCCAACATCGAGCGCGTTAAAGCGCAACTGGAGGCGGGAAATGTCTATATCAATCGCTCGTGCACCGGCGCCATCGTTGGACGTCACCCTTTTGGTGGATTCAAAATGAGCGGCAGCGGCACCAAGGCCGGTGGCGAAGATTATCTCCTGCAATTTCTCATCCCACGTGTGGTAACCGAAAACACTACTCGCCACGGCTTCGCGCCCGAAGAAACGCCGGAATATCGCGACGAATTTCTGCCGCCCCAACAATAAGCGCGTCGTGCGATCCTAGCCGGCAGATCGGATGCAGCGCAGCTGCAGACACGCGTTATGGATGGCTTTTGCTCAGCAACTTTACAACCGTCACAATCATGTAGAGTACCGGCCACGCAGAGGTAAGAACAATCGCTGCAAACGCCGCCATCTCCTTCGCTCGTTCCCGCGCGGCTTCGATACGGTATTGGCGTCCCAAGTTGTAAAAATTACTGAACTCCGATCTGTCCTCGCCGTCGTAAGGAGAGAAATACCCATCCCGCCATCGGCCGAAACCGGAATGGAAAAAATAGTCCGTTTGCGGGAATCGCCCTTTGCCGCCCGTGGAAGGACTCGTCGGTTTCATAGCTTCTGACCCACAGCTCGCGTGTGAACCGCCAAGTATGATATCACGTTAAAAGAACGAATCAGCAGGAAAAATAGCTTTTCCGGAATGCAGGAAACCGGCAAAAGACACAAACGCATGGGACTCAAAGCGACATTTTATCGCGCGGGCAAGCTGTTGGTGAGACCACTGTTTGGTTGTGTCGCGCGTGTTCGCGTCGTCGGAGGCGAAAACACGAATTGCAGCGGTGGATTTCTATTAGCGGCAAATCACATCAGTCATTTTGATCCTTTTCTCATATCGCTAGCCGTGCGGCGAAAGATCGATTGGATGGCGATGGCCGAATTTTTTCGGTTGCCTATCGTTGGGTTGGCATTGCGTGCCGTCGATACATTCCCGGCGGAGCGGGACCGCGCAGATCGAAAGACAATCCGCACTGCGATCGAACGACTGAAAGACGGGCGTATCGTGGGCCTTTTTCCCGAGGGCGGCATTCGTGACGGCGTGCGCTCGCTGCTCGAAGGCGCGCCGCTTCGGCCAGGCGCATCGACGCTCGCGCATATGGCTGGCGTTCCAGTTCTTCCATGCGTGATCCTCGGCACCGATCGGTTTTACTCCGCGAAAGGCTGGCTCCCGCTGCGCCGTACCCCTGTTTGGATCGCGTTCGGTAAACCGGTCTCGCATTCTCCTGAGTTAGAGAAATTCCGGGCGCGCGACCGGATCGAATCCGAATTGGCTGACGCATTCAAAAGTCTGTACGCGGAATTGCGCCAGAGATTCCAACTCACGGCAGATGATCTGCCCCATCCACCGCAGGAGCGGATGAAAGCTCGCCGTCATTCCTTGCGACGTGCGGGCGCAAAAACTGTCGATTCGCTGCTCTGCACATCGCTCAATTTGCTTCACACCCGGCACCGGCTGAACGGGCGCAGCGTCGAAGAGATGGAGCGCTATTTGGTGGCGTGCGAGCAATTCACCCCGCAGGAATATTACGCCACTCCGGGCGACAGTGATTCTTCGACCGAACTCGGGGCAAGCCTTGCCAGAGTGTTCAGCGATGGTTGCACGAACGTCGCGTGGCGCAGCCCGGTCAACACACCGTTTACGGCCAACAACATCGCTCACGCCGAATTCTTTCCCTGCACACAGGATCCGACTGCACCAACGGTGTTCCTGTTGCATTCGCTAATGTCCACCAAGCCTATTGGCTATCGCCGCTGTGCACGGCGCTTCAACGAACTTGGCTGGAGCGCTTGTTTACTTCACTTGCCCTATCATTTTTCGCGTGTTCCGCGCGGCTATTGGAACGGCGAGCTGGCAATTACTTGCGATCTTGTCCGCAATGCAGAAGGGCTGCGTCAAGGTGTGATTGAACTGCGGCAGTTGATCGCTGGATTACGGGCTCACGGCTGCCGCGACTTTGGGGTGCTCGCCACCAGCTACGGCGGCTGGATTGGCGCCTTGCTCGCGACGGTTGAATCCGATCTTCGGTTCGTTGCCCTAATGGGTCCGATCGTAAACATCGAGCATGCGATCTGGGCGAGTCCTGCGGCACGGCTGATTCGGCGCGAATTAAATCGCGCAAACATCGGGGCGTCTCTCGTTGCGCGGCATTTTCATCTCAGTTCGCCATTGCACTGCCAGCCAGTATGTGATCCTGCCCGGGTTCTTTTCGTAACCGGTGAGTTCGACTCAATTGCGCCATCCGACGAAATCGAGGCGATCCATCAAAAATGGCGCGGCTCGGAGCTATTAAGCGTGCGCCAGGGACATTTCGGCTATCGCATGATGCGCGAAACGATCGCACGACTGAAAGAGCGTGGCGATCTGTAATCAGCCGTCTTCTTCGATCTTGATCTCATTAACACATGGCTTTAGGCGGGTGCTGTATCGATGTGCACCAGCACTAAGCCGTTTAAACGGCTTTCGAGAAACGCGTCTGCGATAACACCGCGCTAAAGCACGGCATTAATAACACTTATTGAATCCCAAGAAATTCCAAGCTCGGTCCAAAATCGCTGAATGCTGCTTCTGCGAGAACATTGTGCCCTTCCACAGAGGCGTGCCACCCGTCCACCGGATGAAGTAATTCCGCGCGGCTAAGGTCCGCTGTAGCTAGCGCGTGAGAATATCGCAACTGGATATTTTCCGCGTCATCAACGTCGCGATTCAACTCTTCCACTAGTGCGCGCAGTTCTTCGTTCATCATTGCGGTGAAACGGATCAAATTGCACCGATAAGCTGGATGAAAAGAGACGAAGTATTTGTAAGTGGTTTCCAGGTGTGGATAAAGACGGCTATCCGATTCTCGAAGGCGCTCGGCCAGCTCGCGGCCCTTGAAATATGATTCGAAATTGATCAATCCGAACACGACAACGGCTACGCGATGCTCTTCAGCTCGCGCGCGTCCAAGCAAGCGGCGGAGCTCACGCGCATAATTTTGTCGAAACAGTTGGCATTGACGCTTCAGACGTTGCTCCGGCGCATTCAACTCATCAGGCGGACATCGCCAGGCCCAGTCGAGATTGTTATGCCCGATTGAGATCAGAATCAGATCGGGGAAACGAACCAGTCGCAGCAGCTGATTGACTTGGCCAGAAAAACTGCGTGTCCCCAGGATGCGGCGAAAAAAATTTGATCGACCACCCTCATCGTCCACCAGCGCGCCGATTCCGGCATATTCGATCGCAACGAAAGGCGTGATCTCTTCCAGTCTTTTGGAAATGCTGCGAACGTCCGAGTACGGAGAACCACGGGCGAGAAACCAATTCCTTCCACAGTGAGTGTGTGCGCGCCAGAACGTGCTCCACGGCGACGAGATGTAGATACCCATGCAGACGCTGTCGCCAAGCATGGCAACGTGAGGCAGCCGAGCGACCAGTTGTTGTTTCGTGATCTCGCCATTTCGATACGACAAGTAATCTGAGTGAAATTGCGATGCAGGATCAGCGATTCGCTCTAAAAAATTTGAGCTGACCACCGGAGTAGACTTCACCGACTTCTCCTTTGTGATAGTTGATCTTCAATTGTCCCAATCCATCGCGTCCAGCAAACGCCGAAACCGAGGATCATCTACGGAGAGCGCGGGCAACCATTCACCGATTCGTTCGCGCTTCCACCACGCCTTGTCACCAATCGGCGCAAACTGATAGCGGTAAAGCCGTGCGCGGACGTAATGAGGCGGCGCGTTGGGAAAGGGATTATTCGCCAGGAGCGAGAGTGTGCCGCGATCGTTATGCAGAAGTTTCCAGACAAAATGCAGCGTCCACGGATAATCTGCGGGTGAAGCCATCGCAGCGAACCAGATTTGCCAGTCAATCCGCGGTTGGTACGGCGCGACGAACGGCGGTCGCCGGTTGGGATCGCCCGGTTTGGCTTTGAACTCATATTCCTTCCATTTTGTATCGCCCGTAATTAGCGCGTCGTTCGTTCCCTCAAAAATAATTTCGTCGCGTTCGCGGCCAACAGATCCAAACGCGCCGTAAGTATTCACGAGATCAAGCGGATCGTAGGAAGAGTTCATGAGTTGACGGCCGGAAAAAAGATTCAGCACGGGTGCGACGCTCAGATAGACGACCACGATCGATAAAGCGATCGCGATCGCGTTGTTGATACGCGACGGCTGCGATTCTTCAGCCGCTCGTTCCGCGCGCTGAACTAATGCCCTCGGTAAGAAATGGCGTAGAAAGGTATCATCAAAGCACGCCAAAAACGGAATGATCGTGAGGTAATTGAGGAACGAAAGATTGCCGCTGACGATGAGAAATATTTGGAAAGTGACAAGCAAGACGCCGGCGATATGTCGCGCCGATCGCGGTCCAAACGAAAACCACGGCAGGACCAGCTCAATGAAATGATTCCATGCGGTCTCAAATTTGTGAACCCACAATGGTGCAAAGTGAAGATAGCGACTGATCGGGCTCGGTATCGGCTGGGTTTCGTAGTGATAGGCAAGGCAGGTCAGATCGCGCCAGCACGGGTCGCCGCGGAGTTTGATCAGACCGGCACCTATCATGATTCGGAATCCTAGCCAGCGAAAAAGCCAGAAAACCAGGATCGGCGGCCTGCACTTCGGGAATGGCCGTCCATCGAGTAAAGGGCAAAGAAAGATGGCTAAGAAACCAGTCTCAAGCAGTTGAATCTCCCAACCGTAACCGTACCAGATTTGCCCAATGTGGACGATCGACATGTACATGACCCAAAGAATGCTGAGGATGATCGCGTTTGCGTAGCCACCGAGGACAACAAGTGCGAGCGCGAATCCGACCCAAGCGAAGATCAACATTCCATGATCCGAAATGCCGAGCCAAAAGAGAGTCGGCACTCGCAGTATGCCCGCAGTGCGCGAGCCGAGTTGGGTTTGAACGCTCGCGAGAAAATGATTCGCCGGAGTTAATCCGTGCTCCCCAATCAATGGGACGAGTTGCTGCGCAGCAACCAAAAATGCCACCGCATAAACAAAACCCAGCAGGCGCAGGATGATGAACCGCGTCAGCCAATAAGAATTCCCGAGTGCGAAAAGCTTCTCGAAGACGCTTTCCCGATTCATCACTGGCAGAAAATGTCCAACGCCGAACATCGAACGTTCAACGCCCAATCAATTCGCAATCGGCAATCCACAATCGTAATTGAAAAGTGCCAGGGGGGAGATTCGAACTCCCGACCAACCCCGAAAGCTTTCGGGGCTGCTCTACCGTCGCAAATAGTGGATGGCAAGACGGGGATTTTTTTTCGCTTTTAGGAATCGCTCAGTGTCTCTCGCTTCTTTCAGGGTAGAGTACTCGCGCTGAGCTACAATTTGAAATTCGCCGATTCGCTTCGTCGTGTGCGTATGACCACGACGATGTTGCGCGAGTCGAGCGCCCAAATCGGGCGTCGAACCAAGGTAGTGTCGACCGGAGGATCCACGCAAGATATAAACCCATGCCATATACCTACTGCCAGGGGGGAGATTCGAACTCCCGACCAAGGGCTTATGAGTCCCCTGCTCTACCACTGAGCTACCCTGGCAAAATAATCGGCGGGAAAGGTCAAACGCATGAGATGGACTGTCAACGCGACACGCACCACTAACGATTCTTCCCTTGCTCGGCCCTTTTCCTGTTCCCTCTTCCCTCCTGCTCTTCCTCGCACTCTCCGCTTGCTGTGAGATAGGTTAGGGTAAGAAGAAGATTACGAGGAAGCGGTAAAGAATATCTCCTACTCTTTGGGCTTCGAGATATACTGCTGCAACTCTTTGTCGCCTCCCCGCAGCGCAGCCATAAAGCACACGCCGCTGCGTTCGGTCACTGCGCCGACCCAGCCTTCCTGGTGAACATAGCGCCATCCGGGAAAATGCAGCACCGCGCCGGTTTTCATGTTCCGGTCTGCCGGAAAAAGGAATAACTGCATCCGTTTTTCGGCAAGCCAGATCTGAGCAATACGACGCGACTCCTCATCATCGAAAACACGACAACCAATTGTGCCAAAATCGGCGAATTCGTCTGGAACGTCGTAATGTTCGAGCCCGTGTTTCATAAAAAACAGATCACTCAGAGTACCCGCTTCGGTGCTTACCGGATCGAGCATCACTGGTCGCGTGGAAGCAGCCACAGCAAGTAATCTCCGAGCGGTCGCTGATCCCGGGAAATCATTCAAGCGCCCAAGCAGCTGCAACACAAAGACTCCGGCGATAACCACGACCGCGATACTGATCGCAAGTACGGCGGGATTCCGAACCATCTTTTTCCACGTCCACTTTGACCCCGCGACCAGGTCTTTTTCCGAGAACCATTCCGCCGACTCCGGAGGAATGGGAACGAGACGAACCAGCGCCGCCACCGCCCGATCGAAGTTCTGTTGATTGACAAATTCATCCGAACCGTCCGCACGAGATACCGCTGACCGCATGGAGCGGTCGGCCAATTGGTCGTTGCTAAATGGCGCGCAATTCAAAAGGGCGCGTCGACGTCGCAATAACTGCAGCGTCTTCATAGTTTGCGTTGTTCGGGATGCTTAGCGTCCAGCCATGCCTGCAGCTGTCGCCTCCCCTTCGCCAGACATCGCGAGAGGGCGCTCAGCTTGAGTTCGGCGATGTCGAGAATTTCGCGGTAATCGAATTCGTCGAGATAAAAAAGTGCCAGAGCAGTCCTCTGAGGGTCGGGCGCGGTGGAAATCCAAATTGCGAGTTGTGCGGGATCAAGCTGCTCGATCTGTAATGGGGCCCCCGGAGCTATTTCATGTTCGTCAATTTCGAGCGACTCCGGCTTTAAGTCTGTCTTGGTTGCTTCCAAACAGCGCCAGCGCGCTTCGCGGAAGAGCCAAAATGGTTCCTTCGGTAATTGCCCCTGGGCGGCTCCAAGAGCGGCTTCGCGTAACGTAGTGTGAAAAACTTCCTGCGCCTTGTGCGAGTCGCCCAGCATCAAGAAACAAAAGCGATAAAGTTGCGGCAGATTTTGCTTTCGATCCGGCACTCTAGTTTTCCCCGAAAAAGTCAGCGCACTCTACGCGCGTCATCCATACCGACAAGGGCAGATCAGCCATAGGCGCTTCCAAATCAATCTGTTCAAAAGTGGTGATTGGAACCGCTACTCCTTGCAGCAATCAGCGCAGTTTCTTCAAACGACGCGCTACTTCTTCGGCGTTTTCTCGGCTATTAAACGCCGAAATACGAAAGTGACCTTCACCTTGTGCCCCAAAGCCGGCGCCCGGCGTGATGACGACATTTAACTCGCGCAGCACGCGGTCGAACATCTGCCAGCTCGTCAGGCCGTCTGATGTTTTCACCCATATGTATGGCGCGTTTACACCGCCGAAAGCCTCCAGCCCAGCATCGGCCGCGGCGTCGCGAAGAAGTTTTGCGTTTCCCATGTAATGATCGACGAGAGCGCGCACTTGCTTGCGACCTTGTTGTGAATACAAAGCCTCGGCGCCACGCTGCACAGGGTAACTCACGCTGTTCGATTTCGTGCTCCAACGCCGTTGCCAAAGTGGATGGAGCGGTAACCGCCGGCCGCTAGGACCGATTTTGGCATCACCGTAAACCCGCAGCGCACGCCCGTGAAACCGCCATTCTTCGAAAAGCTGCGCAATTCAATGGCATGCTCGCGAGCACCAGGCACTTCGAAAATTGAGTGCGGAATATCTTGCTCCGAAATGTACGCTTCGTAGGCGGCATCAAAGAGCAGAAGCGCCTCATGCTCGCGCGCATAGTCGACCCAACGAGAGAGCTGCGCACGCGATGCTACTGCCCCGGTTGGATTGTTGGGAAAGCACAGATAAACCAGGTCGACATGTTCCTTCGGCGGCTCGGGCACAAAATTGTTTTCCGCTGTGCATGGCAAATAGAGAATGCCTTCGTAGTTGCCGTCTCTCCTCGGAGGACCGGTGTGGCCAGCCATCACATTTGTGTCGACGTAAACCGGATAGACTGGATCGGGGGCGGCGACCTTATTTTGATCTCCGAGGATATCGAGAATGTAACCGCAATCGCATTTTGATCCATCCGAGATAAAAATTTCATCGTCGGCAATTTCGATGTTGCGGCCGCGATAATCGTTCTGCGCAATGGCCGATCTTAAAAATTCGTAGCCCTGTTCCGGACCGTAGCCGCGGAATGTCTCGTGGTCGCCGAGCTCCTCGACAGCTTCCTTCATCGCTTCAATCGCCCCGCGCGGGAGCGGCTCGGTCACATCTCCAATTCCGCACCGAATTAGGCGCTCGGCCGCCTTCGGATTGGCTTCACAAAAGCCGCGCACCCGGCGCGCTACTTCTGGAAACAGGTATCCGGCCTGAAGCTTCAGATAATTCTCGTTTAAATAAGCCATCTCCTTTGGCGAACGGCTGTGACTGCCAAACGTGTACAAGTTTAGCGGCGGTCATAGACCGCCGCTACAGGAGAACTCGCCAGGCGCAAATCAGTAGTTCTTCGCGACGGCGTCCCAATTCACCACGTTCCACCAAGCCTTAAGATAATCGGGCCGTCGGTTTTGATATTTTAGGTAATAGGCGTGCTCCCACACGTCGACGCCGACGATCGGTTTGTTTCCATCCATCAAGGGACTGTCTTGATTTGGTGTTGAAATAATTTCGAGCTTTCCATTCTTGTTAATCAGCCATGCCCAGCCGCTGCCAAACCGGCCGACGCCGGCAGTGCTGAATTTTTCCTTGAAGTCATCGAAACTGCCAAAAGTCGATTTGATATCCTCAGCCAGTTTGCCTTTTGGTTCGCCGCCTGCATTTGGCCCCATAATTTTCCAAAAGAATGAGTGATTAGCGTGCCCGCCGCCGTTGTTGCGCACGACTGTGCGAATGTTTTCCGGGACGGCATTGAGATCGCTGATCAAGTCCTCCACCGATTTTTTTTCGAGATCGGTGCCTTTGATCGCTTTGTTAACATTGTCGATGTAAGCCTGGTGATGCTTTGTATGATGGATTTCCATCGTCTTCGCATCGATGTGCGGTTCCAAAGCATCGTACGCGTAAGGTAATTTTGGTAATTCGTAAGCCATACACTCACGTTAAACCGCTAACCATGCGGGTCAATCGACGAAGACGATGTCATCTTACAGATTACGAGTCCGGGGGACGACCGGACACGATGATACTTCCGCGAACGGCCGCTTCGCACGAAACAGCCGCTGACCGGCTTGCCCTTTCTTTTTCTAGTACTCGCAAGTTGCGTCAACTTCGGCGAGAATCCTTTGTGGGTGCAGTTGCAATAGATTCAGCTTCGTTTCCGGGATTTGACCCGAAAAGTTTTACTTCGTTCGCTCGGATTCAGGAAGAGGTAGAACAGTTTGCGACGATATTGAGCGACTCGGTATCGACATTAAACCCGGCTCGCCGCTTGAAGAAATGTCCCTAACTTTGCTCGGCCTCGAAGAGCAAAGAAAGAACGCCGAACTGATTAATCCGATGGAAGACATTCGGATTTTGCTGCGGCCGGCACTTGGCCTACATGATCTAATTCGTCGAGTTATACGCCTGCGCCGCCGCGCCGGTTTTTCGAAACTCACACCCCATCTACAGCTCTTAAATTCAAGTTCCGTGGCACAAAATATGGCAGCACCACGAGATGCCGTTGCCGCAAAAATCTTCGAGCTTCTAATGGGACTTGTCTGTCTGGAAGTCGGGACAAATCTGGAGCTGGACGGACCACTGCTATGGCGACAATCCCGACATTCTCATCGATTTTGATGGCCGACGGTGGGGCTTTGCATGCAAAGTTCTCTTCGGGTGCTCTGCAATCACGCTGTTCGATCGGTTAGAAGAGGCGGTCGATCAAATCGAAGCTTCGCCAGCCGAGGTTGGATGCACGATCATCAATCTCAAGAATCAGATCGATCACAACGAAACATGACCGCTCGCAAATCCGAATGAGTACAAGAACGGAACAGAAACACCGATCTTCGGGGCATGGCGCAGTATTGAATATCCGCGAGATATATTGCGGCGTTTAGCCGATAAACGGCACGAGGAACTCGTTGCAGTCAATGGCAACGCCGCCATCCAAACGCTTTTCGCCGGGCGAAAGTCTATCCCAGGAGCATTGCTTTTTCTTCAGACGGCTACTGCGCTCGCGAGTCCGCGAGGTCCTATCAATTCGACGATTGGTATCTTCAATTTGATGTGTCTGGGCGAGATCGACTCGACAACCATGGCGACGGTCAATCGCTTGAATGACGCTATGCACCATCGCGGCTAAGAAGCGTACGGTTTCTTCTGCTTTCCATGATGTGATGACTGACTCGTGTCCCTGTGCGGGGATCTTTGTCATTCTTTCTCATATTCTCACGTGCTTTCAGCGGACGGAGATTATGCCAATGGAAACAGCGCTTTTGCTCTTCAGGATCAGAAAGATCGTGAGCGGCACACGGAATGTGATGATCTATATGCCAGTGACTCCCGTAGTTCTCCCATTGCATTTCTGGTGTAAATTGGGAAGCAAGGAAGAGCTTGAGTTGCTCGATCGAGCAGCCGAGCAGTTCGACGGTCTTTCCGCTCTTTTGGTTGTTTAGCAGCGCCCGCCGTATTCTCCGGGACAGGTTGTGCTTTATCTTCACGTTTACACGTTGCCGGTAGAGACGCTCTCTTGCGCGGTAGTCAGATTGTTTTCTTCGCTCCCGGGTCCACTCGCGCTTACGTAGCATGTCAGTTTTAATTATCCCCGCGCGGCGTCGCGTAGAGTTGATTTTGTTCAAGCGAATTTTGTGCTTGTGGTAGTAAGCCCGATTAATGGCATTCAGGCGTGCCTTGTTATTGAGATAATAAGTTCTTTGATATTCCGCCGCTTTCGTTCGGTCGCGTTTATGATCGCGATACTCCTTCATTTCGCGAAGGAGTCGCTGTCGATGATGCAAGTAAGAGGCACGTCTATGCGGTCGGCGTTGTTCTTTAGTGCGCGGTTTCCGCGGCGGATGGGCGTTATCGCCGCAGTAGGGGACGCGCGTGTCGATCCACGGCGACGCTTTCGCGTGAGACATGTCGATTAATCATGCAGGAGAACGACAAATCGTCAATCGACGAACATGCCAGTCAACCTCCGACTGTCGATCTTACGAGCAACGATAGAAACTCGGACGATGCCCTAGGCCGCTGCGATAATTCACATAAGTCGCAAGCGCCAGCAGCGGAAAATTCTGGCGATACATGTCGTACTTCAAATAAAACACGCCTGGAAAACCGGTGCCTGTGATTTGCTCTTCATCCCACGAGCCGTCGGGCTTTTGTGAGCGAAGCAGGTAACGCAAGCCTCGCTGAATGCTCGGGCGATCAAGATCGCCGCATGCACATATTCCCATGATTGCCCATGCTGTTTGCGATGCGGTGCTCTCGCCAATGCCTTTGCTCAATGGATTTTCGTACGTCCCGCAGGTCTCACCCCACCCGCCATCGTTGTTTTGACAGCTCTCCAGCCAATCACGGCCGCGCAGTATCCAGTCCTGCGTCATATCTTCGCCGATTGCGCGCAAGCCGCGTAGTACCTGCCAGGTGCCGTAAATGTAATTTACGCCCCAGCGGCCATACCACGAGCCGTCCTCATCTTGAGTAGCAATTAGATATTTAATCGCGTCGCGGACGCACTTAGCGCTGCGATCAAAGCGAATGTAACCCAGCAGCTCCAGCGTGCGCGCAGTAAGGTCACTGCAGGTGGGATCGAGAATCGCGTTGTGATCCGCAAACGGCATGTCTTCCAGCCAGGGGGTTGTCACATTTTTGTCGAACGCTCCCCATCCGCCATCGCGACATTGGAAACTGAGCTGCCAGCCAAGCGCGCGACGAAAGAGCGCGTTGAGTGACTGCCGGTCTTTTGGTTGAACCAGCCGCAATGCCATCAACACCATCCCCGTGTCGTCCGTGTCCGGATAATACACATTGTTGTACTCGAACGCCCAGCCGCTCGCTTCCGGATACGAATTGTTTATCGCCCAATCGCCACGTAGCCGCACTTCTTTGCCGATCAGCCAATCAGCGGCCTTTTGCAGCGCGGGATGCTCCGGCGAAAGACCGGATTCCGCCAGCGACACGATGTTAATCGCAGTGTCCCAAACCGGAGACCGACAGGGTTGAAGGCGAAAATCATCGGGACCATCGACAAACAGTCCCGCAAAATCTTTTTCCGCCTTGGCGTAAACAGGATTTGTTCTGGAATAACCGAGCACGCGCAAAGCAATCAGGCAGTTCAACATCGCGGGAAAAACCGCCGCGAGGCCATCACTGCCCTCACCGATCCGCTCAAGCATCCACCGCTCCGCTTCTTCGAGCGCACGGCGGCGCAGCGGACGAAAT